>Ga0114945_10002491_pt1 | contig 10807 bp, 9 predicted proteins | sample OV2TP3_FD_87194 | JGI IMG/M metagenome (GOLD analysis project Ga0114945, IMG submission 87194) | Hot spring microbial communities from Beatty, Nevada to study Microbial Dark Matter (Phase II) - OV2 TP3 | ecosystem: Environmental > Aquatic > Thermal springs > Hot (42-90C) | place: USA: Beatty... | reverse complement strand
TTCGTCGTGAAAAAGGGCTCAAATACCCTCCGCAAAACGGCGGCATCCATCCCTCGCCCGTTGTCCCGGATGGTCAGCCGGATCAGGCGGCCCGCGGGCAGACCGGGCCGCGTGCGGCCGAACTCCTCATCCGGTGTAAAGGTGCAAGTCTCGATGCCGATCTCGCCGCCCTGGGGCATGGCGTCCCTGGCATTGAGGCAAATACTCATGATGGCCTGCTCCAGATTCCCGGCGTTGCCCCTCATCTTCGGCAATACGGCGGCCAGATTCTGCTTGATCTTGATTCGCTCCGAAAATGTCCGGCCGAGAAGCTGCACGACATTTTTGACGCAGTCGTTCAGATCCATCGGCGCCAGAGGAATCTGCCCCGGCTGATTGCCGCCGGCCCGGGCAAACGCCCGCAGCTCCCTCATCAATCCGGACCCTTTCTTCACCAGCTTCTCGACCTCGGCTGTGGATTGATTGACGTCGTCCCGATTCTCCGCCATCCGGATCAGCGTCGCGTGGCCCTGGATGCCCACCAGCAAATTGTTCACGTCGTGCGCCACTTCACTCGCGAGTTTTTCCAGCAATTCCATCTTTTGCGCCTCGTACAACCGCTGCGCCGCCTTTTTCCGTTCCGTGACATCCCGAAAAACGGCGCACACCATCGGCTCGCCGTTTACTTCAAAACTCGACAGCGACACCTCGCACCGGATGTCCGTCCCCTGGCCGCGGACACAGGTGACTTCAACCGCCGTCTTGTCCAATCGCTTGTCGGATTTTTCGAAAAACCGCTTGATCAGCTGGCCAAACCCGTCCCGCAGCTGCTCGATCACGATGTTCTTCAGATGATCCCCGATCGCCTGCTCCTCGCTGAGACGGAATAATCGCACCGCGGCCGGGTTGAAATGGGTGATCTGCCCCTTCGCGTTCGCGGCCATCACCGATTCCTTCGTTGTGGCGTAGAAATGGCCAAAGAGGACGGCCGCATCGGCCGGATGCTTCGTCGTCATGCCGCCCCGTCCGTCGGCGCGTCCGTCGGCGCGTCCGTCGGCGCGTCCGTCGGCGCGGACTCGCCGCTCTCCTCCCGGATCCGGGTGACCAGCTCCTTCAAATCCCGGCTGTCTCCCAGCAGCATCTCCAGGTCCTCCCGCATGGCGTCCGTCAACACGCTCCGCATCTCCCTCAAAATCTTCTCGGTCATCTGGCTGAGCCGGTTCGATGAGAGATAGGCCAGATCCATGAGCGTCCGGTATTTCTCCATCTGCACCTCAAGCTTCAGGTTCGTCTCCTTCAACTGCTCACTGTACGTCCGGATCACCCGCATCATCCGCCGCCGGCTCAGGGCTCTTCGAACCGATGAGACAAACATCATTGTGTCGTCGAATGGCTTCATCAGATAATCCGCCGCGCACTGCCGGCAGGCCTCGGCCGCGGTGGGCAGCGAAGCGTGACCTGTGATGATGATGACCTCCGTCTCGGGATTGCGCTCCTTGGCATGCCTCATGACCTGGATCCCGTCCTTGCCGCCGGGCAGGACAAGATCCACGACGATCACATCAAAGTCCTCGTGGTCGATGAGCCGGACGGCTTGGTCTGCGGCCGATGCGGAACTCACCTGCATCTGGTTCGATTCCAGAATCCGCGTCAAAACGGTCCGGACGCTTTCTTCATCGTCGACCAGGAGAATCTGGGGGATCCGGGTCTCATCCGCCTCCAGTAACCGGTTGATCGCGTCAATCGCGGTCATCGACGTACCTCCGGACACCCAGAATCTTGAAAACCTTTATTCCCCCGGGGGTCGGAATTTTGCATTCTTCGCCCGCTTTCTTTCGCATCAGCCCCCTGGCAATCGGGGTCTGACACGAGAGGATGTTGTTGTCCGGATCGGAATCGGCCGGACCGAGGATGCTGTATTCGACGACCTGCTGAGTCTTCACGTCCTGGACCTTCACGACCGTCCCCAGCGTCACCAGATCGCCGGATATCTGAATATCTTCGATGAATTTCGGACTGATCAGATACTGCTGCAACTCCTCCAATTGCTGTCCGAGCAGTTCCAGGCGCTCTTTCGCGGCGTGATAACCGCCGTTTTCACGCAGGTCCCCCTCCTCCGCGGCCAGCATCTTGGCCTTCGCGACCTCCGGAATCTCCACTTCCTGAAGGCGCTTGACGCGCCGTGAAACTTCGGCGTATTTGCCTCGCGTTATGTAATTATCCATACCCGTCGATTATACCCGCGACTGGGATTGGATCGCAAGTCTTCAAGGTGATTGCGTCAGAAGACTGGCGGTGGCGGCGCGCGCCGCGGACAAGGGGAAATCGGGATGGATGCCGTAGTAGAAGAGGGTCCATCCGCAAAACCACAACATGCCGATCAAAAAAACACTGTATCCCTCATGATAGAATGTCGCCTTTTCGCCTGCTGACCCGAAATACATCGATACGATGACCTTCAGATAATAGTACGCCGATATCACGCTGTTGATGACCCCGATGATCACAACCGGTATCATGTCGGCCTTGACGGCGTAGGAAAAAATATAAAATTTTCCGAAAAACCCGCCCAGCGGCGGTATTCCGGTCAGCGACAGCATGAAAACCGTCATCAGCGCGGCGGCCCAGGGCCGCTCGACGCCCAACCCGGCCAGATCCTCCACGCCGTTGGCGTCCTTCTCGCGGTGCGAAAACAGGATCAGAATGCCGAATGCGCCCGCATTCATCAGAACATAGACCAGCAGATAATAGAGAACAGCCGCGAGCGCGTCGGTTGACTGGAGCTTCGCGGCGGCCGCGACGCCGACCAGAATGTACCCGGAATGCGCGATCGACGAATAGCCCAGCATCCTCTTGATGTCGTCCTGCATCAGCGCGATGAGGTTTCCGACGGTCATGGTTGCCAGGGCGACCCAGACCAGCGCCGGCTGCCAGACCGACATCGCGGCGGCCGACCCGAACCCCACGAAGAGCACCTTGAGCATCCCCGAAAATGGCGCCGCCTTTACGGCCTCGGCCATGAATGTCGTGACCGGCGTCGGAGCGCCCTCATAGGCGTCCGGTGTCCACATGTGAAACGGAACGGCGCCGATCTTGAACAGAAATCCAACCAGAAGCAGGGTCATGCCCGAATAAAATAATCCCGGTGCCCGCTCGGCGCCGAGCGACAGCCCGGCGATCTGCCCCGTGCCGGCCGATCCGTACAGGAGGGCGATGCCGTAGACCACGAACCCGGACGCGAAGGCGCCGATGAGGAAATATTTCATGGACGCCTCGGTCGAGTAGGGATTGGCGCGGGTGAAAGCCACCAGGCAGTAGACGGGGATCGACATGACTTCCAGCGCCAGAAACAACGTGATCAACTCCTCGGCGGCTGAAAAAAACAACATACCGCTCACCGAAAACAGAATCAGCGCGTAATACTCCGCCAGGTGAATATCCCGCAGCCGCAGATACTTCGGCGCGGATAGAACCGCCAGGGTCGACGCCAGACAGATCAGAGACGAAAAGGCGTACGTATACGGATCCATGCGGACGGCGCCGTGAAAGTAGAGCGCGTCCGACCCGGCGGACAGGCGAAGGAGGCTGATGCCGAGGGAATTCAGCAGGGCCAGAATAGCGATCCACGCGCACAGCAGCTTCGATCGCATCGGCAACAGAGCGTCAATCAACAGAATCGCCCCGCCCGACAACGCCAGGTTCAGGGCCGGCCAGATGCCGCGGACGTCGGTCATTGAAAATGCGAAACTCAGGGTGTCCTCCATGCTCAGACCGCCGCCTGACTCGACCGGTCCGGCCGGTCAGGCGCGGGCACCGGAACAATCTGCGGCTCGGTCAGCCTGCGCTGTTTCTCGATATCGATCTGCTGCGTCTTCAAAATCACAAATGTCCGTAGAGACTCGACGCTCGGGCGCAGTCGCGACAAAATGGGCTCCGGATAGACGCCCATCCACAGCATGAGCGCCAGCAGGGGAAGGATGGAGCATTTTTCCCGCGGAGTCAGATCCGACAGAAGGCGGTTTTTCTCATGCGTCAGTTCTCCGAAAAATACGCGCTGGACCATCCACAAGAGATAAATCGCTGAAAGAATCACCGCGCTTGCCGCCCCGCCGGCCAGCAGCCGCGCCGCCGGCAGATTCGATAGAAAGACGCCGCTCAGAGACAAAAACTCACCGATAAATCCGCACAGGCCCGGCAGACCCGCCGACGCAAGGGCGGTGAAGACGAAAAACGCGGCGTAACAGGGCATCGACTGCGTGAGGCCCCCGAAATCACTGATCAGCCGGGTGTGCCGGCGGTCATAGAGAAACCCCACCAGCAAAAATAATGCGCCGGTCGTTACTCCGTGCGCCAGGCATACGTAAAGGCTGCCGGCCATCCCTTCCACTGTCAGAGAGAATATTCCCAGAACGCAAAACCCCAGGTGCGAAACCGACGAATAGGCCACCAGCCTTTTCATGTCGGTCTGAACCAGGGACACCAGCGCCCCGTAGACCACGCCGATCATGCCGAGTACCGCAAACCAGGGAGCCGCGTCGATCGATATGTCGGGGAAAAACGGCAGACAGAATCGAAAATAACCGTACACGCCGAATTTCAGCAGTACCCCGGCCAGAATCACGCTCCCGCCTGTCGGAGCCTCGGTATGCGCGTCCGGAAGCCACGTATGGAACGGCACGATGGGCACTTTGATAGCGAACGCGATCGCGAATCCCATGAAGAGATAGACCGCCAGATGCGACGGGACGATGAGATCCTGAAGCGCCACATAATTGAACGTCAACGTGCCGGTCCGCGCGTAGTTGAGATAGGCCAGGGCCATGATCGATACCAGCATCAGGCCCGACCCAAGAGCGGTATAGAGAAAAAATTTGATCGCTGAATAAATTCGCCGCGCCCCTCCCCATACTCCGATCAAAATCGCCATCGGGATCAGCATCAGCTCCCAGAACACGAAGAAAAGAATCAAATCCAGCGCCAGAAAACTCCCGACCATCGCGCCCTCCAGCAACAGAAGACTCACCAGATAGGCCCGCATCTGGCGCTGGATTGACGACCACGCGGACAGGACAACGACAGGCGTCAGGGCGGTAGTCAGAATGACCAGCCAGAGCGAAATGCCGTCCACCGCGAGAAAATAGGTGATCCCGAACGGGCGGATCCACTCCTTGAATTCGTACAACTGGAGCATGCCTACCGAGGGGTCAAATAACCACAGCATCTTTAGACTGTAGGCGAATTCGCCGAGTGTCAGAATGAAAGCCATTCGCCAAATCCATCGATCGTCGGCGGGCATGAGAGCGAGAAAGATGGCGGAGGCGAACGGGAAAAATATGAGAAGAGAAAGGAGTGGAATCGAAATCGACTCCATGGGCTAGACCATCGCTCCGAGCAGAATCGCAACGCCGATGAGAAACCAGACCGCATAGGTCCCGACGTTGCCCGTTTGGATAAAACTTAAAACAAATCCTCCGCCTTTGATTCCCCCGCCTATCCAGTTCACGGCTCGATCGATGATGTGCTTGTCAAACCCGTGGCTGACGACGCCCAACGCGTGGACCGGCCGGACAACCAGCGCGTCGTAGAGTTCGTCAATGAAAAATTTTCCCGCGACCAGCCGGTAAAGCGGTCCAGCCGCGGAAGACGCCTTTGCCGGCAGGGATGGAGTCCGGACGTAGAAAAGAAATGCCAGCGCCAGCCCGCCAAGGCCCGCGGCCACGGCCAGCGCGGTCACCAGGTGATGCGCGGCATCGGGCGCATCCGGGACGTGGCCGTACAGGGGAGACAAGAGATGCATGAAGGCGTGATGGGCAAATCCGGCGCCGCCTGAGAATGCCGCCAGGATGATGAGAGGAATCGCCATCGTCCAGGGCGATTCATGCACAGGATGGCGCCTCGACTCATCCACCCGGCTGGCGCCGAAAAAGGTCATCGCCAGCAACCGACCCATGTAAAAGGCGGTCAGCAAGGCCGCGACCAATCCAATCGCCGACAGAGCCCGGCCGGAAAGCATCGGCGTGCTGGACAGATAAGCCGCCAGAAGGATCCCGTCTTTGGAAAAGTATCCCGACAGCAGCGGAAATCCCGATATGGCCAGCGTGCCGATCAGCATCGTGCCAAACGTCACGGGCAACTGACGCCTCAAGCCCCCCATCCGGCGCATGTCCTGTTCACCGCCCAGCGCGTGGATGACGCTGCCCGATCCCAGAAAAAGAAGGGCCTTGAAAAATGCGTGTGTCGTCAGATGGAAGATGCCGAACGTGTAGGCTCCGACGCCCACCGCCAGGAACATGTAGCCGAGCTGTGAGATGGTGGAATAGGCCAGTACTTTTTTGATGTCGGTCTGAGCCAGAGCGATGATGGCCGCATAGAGGGCCGTGGCGGCGCCAACGACCGCGACGATTCCGGAGGCGACGGGCGAAAGAGCATACAGAAAGTGAAGCCGGGCGATGAGGTAGACTCCCGCCGTGACCATCGTGGCGGCATGAATAAGCGCCGAAACCGGCGTCGGACCCGCCATGGCGTCGGGCAGCCAGGTGTAGAGCGGAATCTGCGCCGATTTCCCCGTCGCCCCGGCGAACAAAAACAAACAGATCGCCGTCAGCACCATCGGAGGAATGCCCAAGTCCCCGCCCGTGGATTGGCCCGCGGTCACTTTCTCCATCAACTCCGGGATCTGAAAGGTCCCAAAATAGGTCAGAATCAGCATCAGTCCCATCAGAAATCCCAAATCCCCCACCCGGTTCACTACAAACGCTTTCTTGCCCGCCGACGCGTTTTTCATGTCGGTGTGCCAAAACCCGATCAGAAGATACGAACACAGCCCGACTCCCTCCCAGCCCACAAACAACAAAACCAGGCTCGATGACAGAACCAGGATCAGCATGAAGGACACAAACAAATTCAGATAAATGAAATATCGCCGAAACCCGGGGTCCTCCCACAGGTATCCGACACTGTAGAGGTGGATCAGAAACCCGACGCCGGTGATCACCAGACACATCACCGCCGATAACGGATCGAACATGAATTCCACCGGTATCTGCACCCGGCCCATCGCAATCCACGTGTAGACGCTGTCAATCGCCACCCGCTGCTCGGGCAGCGTCTGCAAAAGCAGATAATGGAGATTCTTCAGCGTGAAGAGAAACGACACCAGAATCGATCCGCAGGCCAGCGTCGCAACGGTCTTTCGGCCCCACCATCGGCCCAGAAGCAGGTTCAAGAGCAGCGCCAGGATGGGCGGGAGGATGATGTATCGAAGAAGAAACATCCGAACTTACCTCACCATCGTAGATAGGTCGCTTCGTCCGCGTTCACGGTCTTGCGGGTTCGAAAGAGGGCAATCACGATCGCCAGTCCCACCGCCACCTCCGCGGCCGCGACCGTCATGATCAGAAGCACGTAGACGTGACCGCTCGGCCCGGCGCCGAACCGGGAGAATGAGAGGATTGCCAGATTGCCGGCATTCAACATGAGTTCCACGCCCATGAAAATTACCAGCAAATTCCGCCTCAAAATGACGGTCAGGACGCCGATCGTAAATAACGAGGCGGACAGAAGCAGATACTGCGTGAGCCCGACTGGAAAAATACCGGGAGATGTCACCGTTTGCGCCTTGGCCGGAGGCTCAATCGCCTTCCTAATTCTTGAATAATCCGAGTACCCAGTCCAGAAAACTGAACGGTCTTTTCGGCGTCAGATCCCGCTTCGCAAGCACCACCCCGGCGACCATCGCCGATAAAATCAGGACGCTGGTCAATTCAAAGGGCAGCACAAACTGCCCAAATAACGCCTCCCCCACGGTCCTCACGTCGCCGTAGCGGCCCACATCCGGACTGTCGCCAGGCGGAGCATGCCGCAGGCCGGGAAGAATCAGCAGAAGAACGATGAGTCCCGCAAAAAGGCCCGCGGTTTTGAACAGACTGAACCGGAAGCGGCCGATCTCGGCCGAGCTCAAATTCAAAAGCATGATCACAAAAATGAACAGCACGATGATCGCGCCCGCATAAACGATCATTTGCGCCGCGGCGATGAAATGAGCCGACAGCAGAACATACAGCACCGCCAGACCCAGCACGCTGACCACCAGGGATACCGCGCAGCTCATCGGATTTCGCTGGACCAACACCAGCATCGCGCCGGCCAGCGAAACGGCGGAGAAAACATAAAACAGGAGGTCTGGCAGAGAAATTTCAAATCGGGTGAGATCCATCATCTTTGAAAAGCCGGCCTACACGCGCAGATACGTCTCGTTGGTCCGGGCGTTCGAGACTCTCTCCGCCTCCGGAACGTAGCGGTTGTTTTCCAGCAGTTTCTCCTTCGTCTGCACAAAATCCTCCCGACGGGACGACGCGAACTCGTAATGCGGCGTCAGCTCGATCGCATCGCAGGGACAGGCCTCCTCGCAAAATCCGCAGTAGATGCACCGCAGCGTATCGATCTCGTATCGCAGCGGATATTTCTCAACATTCGGATCGCCTGGATCGGCCGCCACCATCGATATGCAGTTCGCCGGACACGCGGTCAGGCAGAGCTCACACGCCACACACCTCTCCCGGCCGCCCGGCCGCTGGATCAGCCGGTGAAGCCCGCGAAAATTCGCCGGGACGGGCTTGGGTTTCTCCGGATACTCGTAGGTCACCGGCTTTTTCCGCAGCATGTGCTTCATCGTGATCCAGAGCCCGCGCGCAACCTCCGGAAGATAGGCCTTTTGAAAGAGAGACAGATGCGGTTTTTCGATTATCATCGCGGGGCCACCCTACATGGAACGATGATGGAGGTAAAGACAGATGCCGGTCAAAAAGACGTTGATGAGCGCCACCGGAAAAACGCCCTTCCAGGAGAGGCCCATCAATTGGTCGTATCGAAACCGCGGCAGCGTCCAGCGGACCCAGATGAACAGAAAAAGAAAAAACCCCACCTTGACGCAAAAAGCGCCCACCCCGATCGCCGCGATAATATTGGCCGGTAGCCCCGCCCCCTCGAGTCCCGGCACGTGCCAGCCGCCAAAAAACAATGTGACGATCAGGCCGGACAGGGTGATCATTCCGGTGTATTCGCCCATGAAAAACATCGCGAATTTCATGCTTCCGTATTCCGTGTGATATCCTCCGACCAGCTCATTTTCCGCTTCTGGCAAATCAAACGGCAGGCGGTTCGACTCGGCAAATGCCGAAACCAAAAACAGGATGAATCCCACCGGCTGAAACACGATGCCCCACTTCGGAACGGGCACGACTCCGAACATCATCCAGTATTCGGTCTGCTGATGGACGATGTCCCGCAAATTCGTCGTGCCGTAGACCAGAAGCGCGCCGACAATGCTCAGTCCGAGTGTCAATTCATAACTCACCATCTGAGCCGATGCCCGAAGACCCCCCAGGAGCGAGTATTTGTTGTTCGACGCCCAGCCGGCCATGAAGAGACCATAGACCGACAGGCCGCCGATCGCCAGGACGTAGAGGATTCCCAGATCCACATTCGCAATCTGCAGCGGGACCGTCTGGCCTGCGATCTCCACCGAATCCCCAAACGGGATGGCCACATACCCCAGCAGAGCCGGAACCAGAAGCAGAGCCGGCGCCAGGATGTAATAGACTTTGTGAACCTGGGCCGGTATGACGTCCTCTTTGAATATGAACTTCACGCCATCCGCCAGCGGCTGCAGAAGCCCCAAGGGGCCCACCCGGTTCGGTCCGATCCGGTCCTGGATGAAGGCGGAGAATTTCCGTTCGGCCAATGTGAGGTAGGCGGTGAGAGTGAGAACGACAAAAAAGCAAATCAGGACTTTGGCGATGAGGGGGATGAATTCCGGCAAGGTCACGGGCCACGCGCTCCTTCCGTGTCCACCCTCAGCTGGATACGATTTCCTTTATCAGGTCCACCTGCCGGCCCAGATGGGTGCTCATGATTCCTTCCATGATCTTTCTTACCCCGGGCACGTGGGCCAGTATTTTCTTGAAGGCCCCGCGTGACACAACGACCACATCAACCGCGGTCTTCGCCCGGACCCCGGCGGCCCTTGGCTTGTCCGAAATCAGGGCAATCTCGCCGAAGAGGTCCGTGTCCCGAAGCGTCGCCAGAATCTTGTTGTTCTTGACGATCTCCACCTCGCCCTTCGCGATAAAGTAGATCTTGTCCCCAAAATCCCCGTCGTCAAACACCGTCTCACCCGCCTCAAAGTGCTCCTGGGAAACTTCATGATCCGGGAAAATCCGAAGTTCCGTGACGTCCTTCGGAAGGAAAATGTTCAAAAACCAGTCCACCTGGATGCGGATCTTTCTTTCGAATCCTGGGAATTTTGACACATATATCGCCCGCCACAGCATCCAGGCCAGCCAGCCGGACAGCTTGATTCCCATGACCTCCGCAACCGCCGCGCGGTGTCCCAGCGACCCCAACTTGCCCAGACCCGTGAACAAAAACGGTTTCTTGGCCTGACCCCGAATGCCCGCCAGAATGTTCTTCGCGCACGTGCTGGCCTGTCTTAGCGCGTGCTGAGCGGTCGGCGGCGACATGATCCCGTCTTTTTGCGGAACGAGAGCGCAGTCTCCCAGCGCCCACAGTCCCTCCCAGCCCGGCACGTCCATCGTGTTCGATGACACGATCTTCCCGCGCTCGACTTTGCACGGCAGCCGCGTCACCAATGGGTGAGGCCCCGAAGGCACCGTGGCCACGACGGTTCGCGTCGGTATTCGCTCAAGTTGCTTGGTGATTTTGTCCTGGATTGTCACTTCGTTCGCGCTCACCGCTTTCAGGTAAGTGTTTAACCGGATCTCCACCCCGCGCTTTTGGAGTATCCCGTGAGCGAACTGCGCCAGTTTCG
>Ga0114945_10002489_pt1 | contig 10810 bp, 10 predicted proteins | sample OV2TP3_FD_87194 | JGI IMG/M metagenome (GOLD analysis project Ga0114945, IMG submission 87194) | Hot spring microbial communities from Beatty, Nevada to study Microbial Dark Matter (Phase II) - OV2 TP3 | ecosystem: Environmental > Aquatic > Thermal springs > Hot (42-90C) | place: USA: Beatty... | reverse complement strand
GTAGTCCACGATCACCATGGAAAGGCCCTTATCTTTCTTGAGCCGGCGCGCCTTGGCGCCCATCTCCACCACGGTGATGGAGCCGGCGTCGTCAATCCACAGCGGCGATTCGCCCAGCCGCGCCAGCGTTTCCGTCATGCGGCGCCAGTCGTCTTTGGAGAGATGGCCGGTGCGGAATTTGTGCGCGTCGATGCGCGCGTGCGACGCCAGCAGGCGCATCAGCAGCGACTCCTTCGACATTTCGAGTGAGAACACGGCCACCGGCAGCCCTTGATTCACAGCGACGTTTTCCGCCAGGTTCAACGCCAGCGCCGTTTTCCCCATCGATGGCCGTGCCGCCAGGATAATCAGCTCCGACGGCTGCAGGCCCGAGGTGCGCTCGTCGAGCCGCGTGTAGCCGGTGGCCAGCCCGGTGATCTGCCGGCCCGAGGTGAAAATCTGCTCGAGCCGCTCGTAGTTCTCGCGCACCAACTCCTTGACGCCGATGAACCCGGCGCGGATGCGCGCTTCGGCCAGCTCGAAGATGGATGACTCAGCGCGGTCGAGCAGCGTGTCGGCGTCTTCCTCCGCGGCCAGCGCCTCCTGCTGGATGGCGTAGCTGGTGTGCGCGAGCGAACGCAGCAGCGCCTTCTCCTTCACGATGCGCGCGTAGTGCTCCACATTGGTGATGGCCGGTACGCCGTCCACCAGCGCAGAGATGTAGCCCGCGCCGCCCGCGGCTTCGAGCTCATTGCGACGGTGCAGGTCGTCGGTCAGCGTCACCAGGTCGATGGCATGGTTGGCTTCAGCCAGCGAAATCATGCGGTCGAAGATGCGGCGATGCTGGTCAAGAAAAAAATCCTCCGGCTTGAGCGACTTCTCGATGGCGCGGTCGAGCGCATGGTTATCCAGCAGCACCGCGCCCAGTACCGAGCGCTCGGCATCGAGGTTATTGGGCAGCGGACGTTCCATGTTGCCATCCACAGCGGTCGCCATATTTTTCGCCTTCTGTTCGCCTAGTATACACCGGCGGTCAAGACTCATGTAGGGGCGGCTTCGCGCCGCCCGCAATACGTACGTCTGACCCCGGTGCGGATTCTCTCTTTCGGAAACGGGCGGGATAAACCCGCCCCTACACGAAACAAAGCGCGGCGATGCTACACGTGTGCTCCGCTGGCGTGAACCCGACGAGCTTGTGGATTATTCGAATGGCGGTGGAAATCCTCAGCCTGTGCAAAAGCAGTGGAAAAATTTTCACCGCAGAGGACGCCTTGTAGCACAGGCTTATAGCCTGTGCATCGCTCTGACGGGATTCAAAACCGCACGGGCTATGAGCCTGTGCTACGCGCTGCGAGTCGAGGCGCGCGGCGCGGCGAGCGGGCTCTCGTGTCCACGCGCGGAGACGGGCGCCACCTCCACAATGGCGCCGCCACGCAGCAGCACGGCGTGATCGAAGTTGTTCACCGTGGGGCACACGTGCATCGGCAGCAGGCGCAGCAGCTCGCCCAGGTCCGGCACGTGCGCGCCGGCGGCGACGCGGATCGGCAGATGCTCCTCGCTGGGATGCAACGGCGTGAGCCCTTCACGTTCGAGCACGCGGCAGTTCGGGATGCCCGCATCGGCGGAGACGGCCTTGTGCCCCGCGTCGCAGGTGACCACGTCGTCCAGCGGACGGCTGACCACCGTCGCCAGCACGGTGACGGCATGGCGGTAGCCGAACTCGCGCGGCAGTTGCTGCTCGCTGCGCACGTCGCCGTAGACCAGCGTCCCCGGCGACGCCTGGTGCACAAAGCCACCGCCGGTGAAGCGCGCGTAGCGCAGCGCGCACGGAAACGCCGGGGTGCCCGACGTAATCACCTCGCCCACGGCGACGCGCGCGTGCTCGAATGCCTCGACAATCTTCATCAACTGATCGTAGCCCTCGTGTGCGAGCCGCGTGCGCTCGGCCAGATCGGCCTGCGTGAGGTGGCCTTCGTACCAATGCAACCCGCGGAACGCGAGGCCGCGTTCCGCGATTTCGCGCGCCAGGCGCACGATGCGCATCGGCTCGGCCGCGATGCCGGTGCGGTTCATGCCGGAGTTGACGTCAATCATCAAGCCGACGGTGCCGCCCGCCCACGCCGCAAGTTGCGACGGGCGGTCAATCAGCGCCGAGACGCCCGCCTGCGGAAATTCACTTGCGATTTCGCGCGTGCGTGCCGCGCCTGCATCGGTGAGCGGGTAGGCGACCAGCACGTCGGTGGCGCCGGCAAAGAGTGCCGTGCGCAGCTCGAGCGTGGTGGCACACTTCATCTGCGTGACGCCGGCGGCTACGAGGTGCCGCATCGCCGCGTCGAGCTTGCTGGTTTTTACATGTGGCCGGAAACGGCGCGTGTCGCCGCCCAGCAGGCGCACCGTGGTGGCGATGTTGTGGTCCACCGCGTCGAGATCAATCAGCAGCGCGGGTGTAAGCAAGCCGGAGAATGGATCGGCAGACATGGTGAAAGCAATGATAGCGTGCCGATGGAGAAAGGCGAAATTCGAAACTCAAAATTCGCTTCATTCTGAGAGCGCGACGGTGGAGTGCGGCAGCGAACCTCCCGCTTTGTTTTCCCGGGATGCTTCACGCTGATCGATCTGGGCGAGCAGGTGGCCGATGACGATCCCATACATCACCTGCTAGGATTTACAATTGCAGAATCTCAATCGCAAGAGCCGCAGGCCCGAAGACGCATTGCAGTTTTTCGGTGCCGATGAACGACGAAAAGGGGGAGCCGTCAATGCCCAAACCGCGAATCTACACATACAGTTTTGCGAGCATCTATCCGCTGTACATCCAAAAAGCCGAGAAGAAAGGCCGGACCAAAGCGGAAGTAGACGAAATTATCTTCTGGCTCACCGGGCATAAGGCAAAAAGCCTGCAAAAAGCCATTGACGCAAAAATTGACCTGGAGACTTTCTTTGCCGAGGCGCCGCGATTCCAGCCGAACGCGAGGCTGATTAAAGGCGTGGTCTGCGGCATTCGAGTGGAGGAAATCGAGGACAAAACCACGCGGAAAATCCGCTATTTGGACAAGCTGATCGACGAGCTCGCCAAGGGCAAGGCCATGGAAAAGATTTTGCGCAAGTAGCGGTTTCGGTTTTCGGTCTCTACCCTTCGCGGGCCACGCTGACCTTGACCGTGGCGGTCACGTCGTGGTGCAGCTTCACCGGCACTTCATTCTCGCTGACCACCTTGATCGGCTCGGTGAGCTGAATGCGCCGCTTGTCGATGTTGAAGCCCTGGTCTTCGAGTGCGCCGGCGATATCGGCCGCGGTGACCGAGCCGAAGAGCTGATCGTTCTCACCCGCCTTGCGCTTGATGACCAGCGACACGGCGTTGAGTTGCTCGGCCAGCAGCTCCGCCGCGCCCTTCTCCGACGCCTCTTTCTTAGCCAGCGTGATGCGGATTTTTTCCAGGCGCTTCATGTTCCCCGCCGTGGCCGGGATGGCCAGCGAGCGCGGCAGCAGATAGTTGCGCGCGTAGCCTTCCTTCACTTCCAGCACCTGGCCGCGCGTGCCCAGCTTTTCGACGTTCTCTTGCAGGATGATTTTCATGAGTCTTCCCTTAAGTTCGTGTAGCTTGCGAATCGACAAGCTGTCAGCTATCAGCCTTCAGCTCTCAGCAACCCCTTCAGGTCATGGCCGGGCTGATTGCTAACGGCTGAAAGCTGACCGCTCCCTACAATTCCGATGCGAACGGCAGCAGCGCGATATTGCGCGCGCGCTTGATGGCCGTGATGAGCCAGCGCTGGTGCTGCGAGCAGGTGCCGGTGAGCCGGCGCGGCAACACCTTGCCGCGGTCCTGCACAAAGCCCTGCAGCACGTCGGCCTTCTTGTAATCGATGTAATCGGTGCGCTCGACGCAGAAGCGGCACACCTTGCGCTTGCGGAAATACTGCTTGCGCGGACGTCGTCCGCCGGGTCCGCCACCGGGTCCGCCTTCGCGACGCGGGCCACGCGGGCCATCGCGACGCGGTCCTCCGCCACCTTCACGGCGCGGGCCGCCGCCTTCAAACCGGCCCTGCCCGCCGCCGCTGTGCGCCGGTGATGGCGCGACAGCCGGTGCCGCAGTTGGAGCCGCAGCCGGTGCTTCCGGAGCGGATGCCGCGGGAGCAGTCTCGCCCGGGGTCTCCGGCGCCTTTGTCTGATTGTTCTCTTCGTTTCGATCCGTCATGGTGTCCTCGTCTTCCTGAATCTTGGTAACGCGGGCGGCGTAAAGCCGCCCCTACATAAATCCGCACAAAGCCGCTCAATAACTAGTCGGCTGCGCCTGCTCCGGCGCTGGCGGTGGGAGCCTCTGCCGGAGGCGCTGCCTGGCGGCGCGGGCGGCGCGCGGCGCGGCGCTCGCGGCGATCCACCAGCTTGCGCTGCCGCTTCAACTCCTCATCGGTGCGCACGGTTTGATATTTGATCACCGTGTCCGACACTTTCAGCCGGCGCTCGAGCTCATGGATCATCTCGCCGCGCGTGCCGTGCAGCGCCATGTACACGAAGATGCCCTCGCTGTGCTTGGACACGCGGTAGGCCAGCTTGCGCGTGCCCCACTTCTCCGTCTTCTCCACCGTGCCGCCTTTTTCCTGCGCGGCGTGGTCGAGGGTGGCGATCACCTTGTCCACTTCCTCTTCCGGCGTGGCCGGGCGGCAGATGAAAATCAGGTCGTATGTTCTTGCGTCCATGGTGTTCCTCTTTTTTGAAGGGGCGGTCTAAAGACCGGCCCCTACATCCTCGTCCGATTCGTCTTCCGGGCGGCGGTTGAAGCGCGACATCGCCCGGCCCGGCCCTTCCGTCAAAATTGCTTCGACTGCGTCGGCGGCCTGCTCAATCATCTCCGCCGCGACTTCCAGTTGTGCCTTGCGCATCGGCCGCAGGACGTATTCGGCCAGGTCGCCCGTCTCGTGTTCGGGGCGGATGCCGATGCGCACCCGCAAAAACTCATCCGTACCCAGCGCGCCGATCACCGACTTCAGCCCGTTGTGCCCGCCGGCCGACCCGCGCTCGCGGATGCGCAGCGTACCCCACGGCAGCGCCGCTTCATCCATCACCACAATCATCTGCGCCGGGTCACACTCAAACCGCTCGAGCAGCTCGCGCACTGACGGGCCGCTGGCGTTCATATATGTCTGCGGCTTGGCCAGCAGCACTTCGTGTCCAGCCAGTTGCGCCCGCCCGACGTAGGCTCGCGCTTCCGGCCGTTCGACGCGCGCGCTGGCGCGTTCTGCCAGCCGGTCCACCACCATGAAACCCAGGTTGTGCGGCGTCCAGGCGTAGTCCATGCCGGGATTGCCGAGGCCGACGATAAGCCGCATGCGTGTGACTCGTTACTTGTTCTTCTCGCCCTTCTCGGCCCTGGGAGCAGGAGCCTCTTCGCCCTCTTCGCCTTCCACTTCCTTCTTGCCCTTCTTGATGACTTCGGGCTCGGCCGGGGCTGCCACCACTCCTTCGGCGCCCGGCACCGCGGCGACTTCCGGCGCAACTTCCTCTTCCGCTTTCAGCGCCACCACGTGCGCAATCACGCGCTGCGGGTCGGTCACCAGCGTGTGTTTGGCGGCGTCGATCGGAAGGTCAGCCGCGCGCAGGTGCTTGCCGATGGTGAGCCCGCTGATGTCCACGCGGAACTCATCCGGGATGTCGCCAGGCAGGCACTCGATTTCGACTTCGCGCGTCACCGTCTCGAAGATGCCGCCCTGCAGCTTCACGCCCTCGGGCTCACCGAAGGTGTGTACCGGGATCTTCACCACCATCTTCACGTCCATGGCCACGCGCAGCAGGTCCACGTGCAGCAGGTGGCCGCGCACCGGGTCCACCTGCCAGTCTTTCAGCAGGACTTTGTTGTCGCCCTCGCCCGCCAGCTTGAGGGTGAAAATGGTGTTGTGGCCCGCGTCGGAACGCAGGATGGCGGCCACCTGCTTGGCGTTCACGCGCACGGTCATCGAGTCGTGCTTGCCGCCGTAGAGCACGGCAGGAATCTCGCCGGTGTGCCGGAGCCGCCGCGCCTCGTTCTTGCCGCGCTGGTCGCGCTTGGTCGCTTCTACAATGAATTGCTGCATGTTTGTTCCTCGTATGCCGCTCTTGCCGTTATCGGCTGACTGCTGACGGCTGAAAGCTGTCAGCTATCAGCTTTCAGCGTTCAGCCAATACCCAACCAATTTCTGTGTCTCTGGCCTCGGTGGCCAATTTCAAATAAACAGTTCGCTGATCGACGTCTCTTCGTGGATCGAGCGGATGCCGCGCGCCAGCAGTTCGGCCACGCTGAGCATCTTGATCTTGCCCACCTGGCGCGCCGCGTCGGAGAGCGGAATCGAATCGGTGACGATCACTTCCTCGATGCGCGACTTGCTGATGCGCTCCACTGCCGGCCCCGAGAGCACCGCGTGCGTGCAGGCTGCAAATACTTTGGTCGCCCCTTCTTTGAGCAGGGCTTCGGCCGTATTGACCAGCGTGCCTGCCGTGTCAATCATGTCGTCAATCACCAGCGCCGGCTTGCCGCTGACATCGCCGATCAGATGCATGACTTCGGCCACGTTCTTGTCGACGCGGCGCTTGTCCACGATCGCCAGCGGCGCGTCCATCTTTTTGGCGAAGAAGCGCGCACGCTCCACGCCGCCCGCGTCAGGCGACACCACCGTAATCTCGCCCAGGTTCTTCTGCTGGAAGTACTCCACCAGCACCGGCGAGGCGTACAAGTGATCCACCGGCACATTGAAGTAGCCCTGAATCTGCGGCGCGTGCAGGTCGAGCGTGAGCGCGCGGCTCGCGCCTGCCGTTTCAAGCAGGTCGGCCACCAGCTTGGCGGAGATGGGAACGCGCGGCTTGTCTTTGCGGTCCTGCCGCGCGTAGCAGTAATACGGAACCACCGCCGTCACCCGCCACGCCGACGCGCGCTTGAACGCGTCGATCATCATCAGCAGCTCCATCAGGTGGAAATCCACCGGATGGGTGCACGGTTGCACCACGAAAACGTCGGCGCCGCGCACATTCTCCAGAATCTGAAAGTAGATCTCGCCGTCGCTGAACGTGCCCAGCGCGGCCTGGCCCACCGGCACATTCAGGTAGCCGCAGATCTTCTTCGCCAAATCCTGGTTGGCGCTGCCCGAGAAAATCTTGAATTTGTCTTCGTACAAGGCACGACTCCGTGACACTTGCGTAGCACAGGCTTATAGCCTGTGCCTCGTCCGGTCAATCCGCGCACAGGCTACAAGCCTGTGCCACCAGACAGACCGACGGCCTTGCGATATCGGGTCCGCGAAACGGTTTCGGCCAGGAAAACCTGGTCGTTCGGAAACTTCTGGGCGGTTCGGCGCGCCTGCACTGGGTTCGGGAAAACTCCAAACACCGCCGAACCGCTACCCGCCAGTGCAGCATCTGTCGCCCCACCTCGGAGCAGTTCCCGTTTGATATTGCGCAACCGGGGGTGCCTGGCAAAGACGGCCGGCTCAAAGTCGTTGCTGAGCGGCCCTCCCTGCGAGCTCCAGCACAGGGCACAGAACCGCAGTAGTTTACGGGCCGCCGCCGCATTTGTCAAACCTTTGGAGTGCGGCGGCTTGCCGCCGCTTTGTATCCATCCCACGGCGCGGCTGCCGTGCTTTCCCCATCCCATCCTTGCCGACACCCAGCCAAACGCCTCCGGCGTGGGCACGGCGATTGCCGCGGGGGAAACCACCAGCACTGTCTGCGGCGCGGTGTCGTCCAACGGATAGATTTCGTCGCCGCGGCCCACCCCCAGCCCACGGCCACCCAGCAGGAAGAACGGCACATCCGCGCCAAGGCTGGCCGCGAGTTCCAGCAGTCGGCTCCACGGCATAGTGCGTGCCGGTCCGCCGGACTTCGGCCCCGTGGACCGCGCCAACCGCAACAACCCTACCAGCGCCGCCGCTGCGTCGCTCGACCCGCCGCCCAGCCCGCGCGCTGCCGGAATCCACTTGTCGAGCCGGGCATGAATCCTGGCCTTGAGTTTCAGCTCGCGCCGCAGCGCGTCGAGCGCCCGCCACACCAGGTTTTCGCGCCCCGCGGGGAGCGATGGATCGGTGCATTCGAGCGCGATGCCCTCGCTCGATCGTAGGGGCGCTGCTTGCTGCGGCCCAAGCAGCGTCAGCGTCAGCCGGTCGTGCAACGAGATGGTCTGAAACACGGTGCGCAGCTCGTGGTAGCCGTCGGCCCGGCGGCCCACGATGTGCAGTTGCAGATTCACCTTAGCAAACGCCGGTATGGTCAGCACACGCATGGGGCGTGCATTGTACAAGCGGCTGACGGCGAGTGGCTAGTAGCGAGCGAACAGAGGAACAATTGAATCACTCCTGGTGTCCAACTGAGGTAACTCAGCCCGGGGAAAGGCAAAAATGGAAACGCTCTGGCAAGACCTGCGCTACGCGGCCCGCGGCTTTCGCCGCAATCCTACTTTCACGCTGACGGCGGTGCTAGCCATTGCGCTCGGCGTGGGAGCGACCACTGCGGTGTTCAGCGTGGTTGACCGCGTGCTGTTCCGCAGCCTGCCGTACGCGGATGCCGGCCGGATCGTCTCTGTCGGAATGGTGGCGCCGATTGAGCCGAACGAGTTCATGCTGGGCACCGACTACGTGGAGTGGCGCGAGCGCCAGGCGCCGTTTGCGAGCCTCACGTCGTGGTCCGGCGTCGGCGATTGCGACCTCACCGACCAGAATCCTGTCCGGCTGCGTTGCGCAAGCGTGGAATCCAACTTCCTCCCCACATTTGGAATCACGCCGATGCTCGGTCGCAACTTCTCGCGCGAAGAAGATCGACCCGGTGCCCCACTCCTGGCGCTGCTGTCATACGGGCTCTGGCAGAGCCGCTTCGGCGGCGCGGCGGACATTGTCGGCCGCAGCATCTCGCTTGATGGACGCCCTGCCACCGTGGCCGGCGTGCTGCCGCGCGATTTTGAACTGCCGAATCTCGCGCCGGCGGACCTGCTGATCCCGCAGGCACTCGACGAAGCGCAGCAGCGACGACCCAGCCCAGGCAGCGTCCTGCGCGCCTTCGCGCGCCTCAAGCCCGGCGTCACCATCGAACAGGCGCAGGCCGCGTTGCAGCCGCTCTTTGAGGAATCGCTCAAATGGGTTCCCGCTGGATTTCGCAACGAGGTCAAGTTGAGCGTTCGCTCGTTGCATGAGCGGCAGATTCACGACGCGCGACTGGCCTCGTGGACGCTGCTCGGCGCCGTGCTGGCCGTGCTGCTGATTGCATGCGCCAACGTGGCCAACCTGCTGCTCGCGCGCGGCGTGGGTCGCACGCGGGAACTGGCCATCCGTGCCGCACTCGGCGCCGGACGCACGCGGCTGCTGCGCCAGCAGTTCACTGAGAGCGCGCTGCTCGGAGTGCTGGGTGGTGTGGTCGGATGCGGTCTCGCGGCGGGACTGCTGCGCAGCTTCACCGTGATCGCACCGGAGGGGATTCCGCGACTCCGCGAAGCTACGCTGGACACCCGCGTGCTTCTGTTTTCGCTGGCCATTTCCATTGCGGCGGGCGTCGTCTTCGGACTTGCGTCGGCGCTGCGACGGCCGCGTGCGGATGCGCTGACCGGCGCCCGCACGGCAGGATTCGCGCCGAACCTGCTGCGTCCTGCGCTGGTGGCGTTACAGGTTGCTGTGTCGGTGGTGCTGCTGGCAGGAGCGGGGTTGCTGCTCCGCAGCCTGGTGAACCTGCAGAACGCGCCCACCGGCATGGACTCCGGCGGCGCGGTCACCGCGCGCATCGTGCTCAACCAGCATCGCTACGCAGAGCCGGTTCAGCAGTTGCAGTTCTTCGAGCAGCTCGAGAGCCGCCTGCAAGCGCTGCCCGGCATTACCGCGCTGGCCATCACCGATTCGCTTCCGCCGGCAGGGCAGGCGCGATTCTTCTTGTTCGCCTCGATTGAAGTGGCAGGACGACCGCGCTTCGCCGAAGGCACGGGCGGCACGGTGACGTGGCGTTCAGTGACGCCGGGATACTTCTCCGCGCTCGGGATTCCGATCGTGCGCGGACGCGGCTTCACAGAAGACGACCGCCGCCCCACAGAAAATGTTGTGGTGATAAGCGATGTGCTGGCACGCCGCTTGTTCCCCAGCGAAGAAGCGCTGGGCAAGCAACTGAGGTTCGGCCTGCAAGGGCCGTGGTTCAGCGTGGTGGGCATCGCCGCGGACGTCAAGAACAGCGGACTCACCAGCGCAGGCGAGCCGGAGTTTTACCTGGCGCGAAAGCATGCGCTCGACAACGCGTACGGCCACTCCACCGCCATCCTGCGCACCGCCTTCCCGCCCGACGCGGTGGCCGGCTGGATCCGCGAGCAGCTAGCAGCGCTCGATCCCGCGCTGCCGGTGAAAATCGAAACCATGCAGGAGCGCGTGAGCCAGCTCCAGCAGCGTCCGCGATTCAACGCGATGCTGCTGGCCATCTTTGCCGCCATGGGCGCACTGCTGGCTGCCATCGGCATCTACGGCGTGCTGGCGTTTCTCGTCGCACAGCGCACGCAGGAGTTCGGAGTGCGCATGGCGCTCGGCGCCACCCCGCGCGACATGCTGCGTCTCGTGCTTGGAAAAGGAATGAAGCTGATTGGCATCGGCGGTGCGACTGGATTGCTTGCCGCAGCCGCCACCACGCGGCTTCTGCAAAGCATGCTCTTCGAGGTGAAGCCACTCGATCCGACGACTCTGCTTGGCGTCACGCTCCTGCTGGGAGGGGTCTCGCTGGCGGCCTGCTATTTCCCTGCGCGCCGCGCCATGCGCGTCGATCCCGCCGTGGCCCTCCGCCACGAATGAAGCAGCCCGTTGACAGCCCGCTCCTATTAGCGTATATACACTAAATGTTCTCGTGGGACGCC
>Ga0114945_10002488_pt1 | contig 10814 bp, 6 predicted proteins | sample OV2TP3_FD_87194 | JGI IMG/M metagenome (GOLD analysis project Ga0114945, IMG submission 87194) | Hot spring microbial communities from Beatty, Nevada to study Microbial Dark Matter (Phase II) - OV2 TP3 | ecosystem: Environmental > Aquatic > Thermal springs > Hot (42-90C) | place: USA: Beatty... | reverse complement strand
GCCGCTCGTGCAGCTTCCCCTCAAGGTACTGGATCAGCTCGTCGTAAAACGGCTTGTCCTTCAGATGCTCGTAGTGCGCCTCCGCCAGCTCGCGTGAGACGCGGCAGATCTTGGCCGCCACAATCTCCAGCTTGGTCTCGGATAGCCGCGTCAGGATGTTGCCGGTCAGTGAGCGCACCAGCCCATCCGGCTTGACCAGTACGAGCGTCTGTTCGATCATGGAAACCTTCTATTGTAGGCGATATAATCTTTAAGTCAATCGCGCGAGCAGCCGATCCAGATCCTTCAGCGAGAAGTAGGCGATCCGGATCCATCCCCGCCCTTTCCGGAGCTGAATCTTCACCTGCGTGCCGAGTGATCGTTGCATCCTCTGCTCCGCCGCCACCAGGTGCGGATCCCGCGCCTTCGGCCTGCGCCCCTGCTCGCCCCCGCCCGCCATCTCCCGAACCAGGCGCTCCACCTGCCGAACAGAAAGGCCCCCCTTCACCACGCGCCCGGCCACCGTCGCCTGGCTCCTGCCCGACTCCAGCGCCAGCAGAGCCCGCGCATGCCCAAGCGTCAACGCCCCCTGCGCCACCCATTGCTGCACCTCCACGGGGAGCTTCAGCAGCCGAAGGATGTTTGCGACCGTCGAGCGGTCCTTGCCTACCGCCTTCGCCACCTCTTCCTGCGTTTGCCCGAACTCCGCCATCAACTTCTGGAACGCCCCCGCCTGCTCGATCGCGTTCAGCTCCTCCCGCTGAACATTTTCCACCAGTGCAAGCTCCAGCGCGTCCCGATCCCCTACATCCCGAACAACTACCGGCGCCTCTGTCTGTCCAGCCAGTTTCAGCGCACGTAGGCGCCTCTCCCCGGCTATAAGCTCATATTTTGGAGTTTCTACTCCACTATTAGCTGATTTTCTTACTAAAAGTGGGTAAATTAAACCACTCTCTGCAATAGAATCGGCTAATTCCTGGATTTTCGAGTTATCCAGGTTCTTCCGGGGCTGAAACCGGTTCAGCCGGATCGCCTCCAGCGGAACCTTCTGCACCTCCTGCTGCGACAGCGGGCTCCCCTCCGGTATCAGCGCTCGTATTCCTTTCCCTAACCCCCTCATCTCTGGCATTGAGCGTCTCCTTCAGTTTCCTGGCGAGCACCCGGTACGCCTGCGCCCCGGCAGATGTTGGATCGTAGAGCTCGATCGGCAGCCCCCTGCTGGGGGCCTCACTGAGCCGAACCGACCTTGGAATCACCGCGTCATACACCTTCGACCCGAAGAAGCGGCGGACCTCCCCGATCACGTCGGTGGTCAGCCTTGTTCGGAAGTCGGCCATTGTCAACAAGATGCCCTCAATCACAAGCCCTGGGTTCAAGCCGGACTCGACCCTCTTCACCGTCTCCAGAAGCTGGCTCAAACCCTCCAGGGCGTAATACTCGCACTGCATCGGGATGAGGACCCCATCCGCAGCCGTCAGCGCGTTCACCGTCAGCAGGCCCAGGGAAGGGGGGCTGTCAATCAGAATCAAGTCATAGCGCTCCCGCACCGGCCTGAGCGCCTCCCGGAGCCGTTTCTCCCGGTCGGGAAGCCCCACCAGCTCCACCTCGGCTCCGCTGAGGGCCACCTGGCAGGGCACGAGATCCAGGTTGGGTATTTTGGTTTCCCTGGCGATTTCCGCGACCGAGACGCCGTCCAGCAAGGCATGGTAGATGGAGCGCTCCACGCTCTTCTTCTCCACCCCCAAGCCGCCCGTCGCGTTGGCCTGCGGATCCAGATCTACCAGAAGCACGCGGACGCCATCAAGGGCGAGAGCGCTGGAGAGGTTAACTGCCGAGGTCGTCTTGCCGACCCCGCCTTTTTGGTTGCAAACGCAGATGGTCCTGGCCATGTTCCACGTGGAACAGCGCCGACGGCGGACTACTTCGCGAGCTGCTTGAAACCGCTCTGCAGGGCAGCCGTCAGGGCTGAGTTGACGACCAAGTATAGCATGAAGCCGGAGGGAAGGGCATAGAAGATCGCCAAGAACATGACCGGCATGATCTTCTTCATGATCTCCTGCTGGGCCTTCTGCTCGTCGGTCATCGTGGAAGCCGGCTGCATCATCTTCTGCTGCCAGAGGATGCTGGCAACCGCCAGGAAGGGCAGGACGTTCACGCCGGAGCCGATCAGCGGCAGCGTGACCGGCAGCGGAATGATCCGGTCCGGCTGAGCCAGGTCCCGGATGAGCAGGAACCTGGCCCCCGTCAATTCCGGCGCCCGGGTCAGAACCTGGAAAAGGGCAATGTAGATGGGCCAAGTCAGCAGGAGCGGCAGGCAGCCCAGGCAGCCGCTGGCAGGATTAATCCTGTGCTTGCGGTAGAGCTCCATCAGCTCCTGGTGCATCTTCTGCGGGTTGTCCTTGTGCTCCTTCCGGATCCGGCTCTCCTGCGGCCGGACGGCTGCCATCTTGTGCATCATCTGCATGCTCATCCAGCTGCTGTACAGGGTGACCGGCGCGAACACCAGACAGACGGCGATCCCCAGCAGGCAGATGGCCCATCCGTAGCTATGAAGCCAGCCCTCAGACCACCGTAAGACCTTCAAGAGCCATCGGGCCGTACCGGAAAAGGCGCCGAAGGAGAGGGCCTCCTCAAGACCCGCCCTCTCGAGGTGATCCAGCGCGAGGGGGCCTGCGTAGAGATCCAGCGCCCATTCCTTCGAGCCAGAGGGGGGCAGCTGGGTCTCCTCCGTCTCCAGCCAGCCAACAATCCCCGCGGGGGCCAGATGTTCCACGTGGAACGTCGCTTCCCGCTCCCAGCCGGAGGGCCGTACCACGAGGACGTGGGATTTCGCCTGGGACGCGACCCAGCGAATGGGAGGAAGAATCCTTTTGCTCTGCCCGGCCTTCAGAGAGAGATCCTGGGTCTTCTCTTCCGTTCTGAAGGTTCCGTGCAGCAGGGAGCGGTCGTGCGGCTCCGCGTAGAGCGATCTAAACACAAGTACGCTCAAGGGGATCCGCACGGGTGATTCCGTGAGGTTCGTCGCCGTCAGCGTGACCTGGAGCTGGTAGCCACGGCCTTCATCCACTGGGGAGACCGTGCGGGTCAGCTTCACCCGGCCTGCCCACACCCCTTCTGTGACAAGTTGATCCGCTTCCTGCCGGGTGGTGTAGGTGATGCTCTCCGCCTGGCCCCCGATCTTCACGCTGAGAAGCCCTGGATCCGCATGGGTAAGCAACGGGTGCTTCTCGGACTCGAGCTCTTGAATCCCGCCGGTTTCGCGGCCGACCCCGATCTTAAATGGTCCCCACTCCACGTTCTCGGTTGGCTCGCCCGGAGGGGCTTCAGGCGCCTGCGGAAGCTCCTGCTTCGTCTCTCGCCCGGCCGTTGCCGGCACAACCTCCTTCTTGAGGGGCACTTTGGGCGGGGGCGTCAGTGCGCTCCAGAGTATGAGCACCCCAAAAAGGACCGCTGTGGTGAGTAGAAGTCGCTTCTCTTGATTCATAAGTTATTTATATACAATATGTTATGATCGTACGACCGGGTCGTAGCCGCCTGTGCACAGCGGGTGGCATCGGAGCAGTCTCCTGATCGCGAGCCGTGTCCCTGCGAAGGCACCGCGCTTCCGCAGCGCCTCTTCCGCGTAGCTTGAGCAGGTGGGATGGAATCGGCACGCTGGCGCAAACGGCAACAGCGCCCTGGCGGCCCGGTAGAGGCCGATCAGCCAGATGAGCCCGGCCGATGTGTTAATGACTCGCATGCGTGCAGCAGCTCCTCCTGAACCGACCGGTAACTCAATCCCGCGTCAACCCTCGAGACCATCGCCAGCAGGGTCCATCCCTCAGGAAGACGCCCCTGGTTCCTGCGGAACGCTTCCCGGAACCAGCGCTTCAGACGGTTGCGGACCACCGATCGGGTGTCCGCCGCTCGACGGATCGTGCACCCAAACCGTCTCCCCGCCGCATGGGCTGGCAAGGCCTTGAGCGTCCACCACCCGCGGCGGATGGTGCGGCCTTCCTGAATCAGTCGCCGGAACTCCGCCGATTCGGAGAGCCGCTGGGCTCTGCCAAATGCCTGTGAGCCCAACGGCGCTTAGGGGATAAGACGATGCCGGCCCTTCTGGCGCCTGCGGCGTAGCACCAGCCGGCCTGCCCGCGTTGCCATGCGACGCCGGAAGCCGTGCAGGCGGCGTCGCTTCAGAAGAGAAATCGGCCGCAGCGTTTTCTTCACGCGCGCATTGTATCAGCGCCGCGCGATGCTTGTCAAACCAAGCGCGTGTGTGCTAGACTCTGTTTTCCCCTCAACCCTGATGGATCACCTGGATCTCGGCCTTTGGCACCAAGCGCTTGCTCAACTTCAGAGCCAGTTGCCCAGCCAGGCCTATGAAACTTGGTTTCAGCCTACCCGCGCGGTTTCCTCGACGGAGCAGTCGCTGATCGTGGAGGTGCCCAGCCCCTTCTTCCGGGACTGGCTCACCAGCCACTACAGCGAGCTGATCGTCAAGACCCTTCAGGATCTCGCCCGGTCGCGCGTGCAGGTGGAGTTTGCCGTCTCCTCTCAGAAGGAACCGGGGGCGGCCGCGACTCCTGTCGCCACCGCCGTGGCGACCGCTCGGCCGAGCCCCGCGCCTGCGACGGTGCAGGACTCCGCCCTGAACTTCCGCTACACCTTCGACCAGTTCGTCATCGGTCCCTCCAACCGCTTTGCGCATGCCGCCGCGCTGGCAATCAGCGATTCGCCGGCGAAGGCCTACAACCCTCTCTTCATCCACGGCGGGGTCGGCCTGGGGAAGACGCACCTCATGCAAGCAATCGGCCACCGGATCCGGGAGAAGCTCCCCAACATGAAGTGCCTGTACCTCTCCAGCGAGCGCTTCACCAACCAGCTCATCTCCGCCATCCAAAACCGCACCATGGCCTCCTTCCGGGAGCGCTTTCGAACCGTGGATCTCCTGCTGGTGGACGATATCCAGTTCATCTCCGGAAAGGAGGCCACGCAGGAGGCCTTCTTCCACACCTTCAACGCCCTGTACGACGCGCACCGGCAGATTGTTCTCTCCAGCGACCGTCCGCCCAAAGAGCTGCATGGGGTGGAGGAGCGCCTGGTCTCCCGTTTCGAGTGGGGGTTGGTGACGGACGTTCAGCCGCCCGACCTCGAGACGCGCGTGGCGATCCTGCGCAGGAAGGCAGAGGCGCAGGGGTCCGCCGTTCCCGACCCAGTGACCCTCTTCATCGCGGAGCGGGTGGTCTCAAACATTCGGGAGCTTGAGGGGGCCTTAAACCGCGTCATCGCCTACTCCGTTCTGACCGGCCGACCCATCTCCCTCTCGATGGCTCAGGAGGTGCTCAGGGGGGTGGTGGCGGAATCGGCCCGGTTCATCACCGTTGAGAAAATACAGCGGGTGGTCGCCAGCTACTTCAGTCTTTCCGTCGCAGACCTCAAAGGCAAGCGGCGCACCCGGGAGCTTTCTTTCCCTAGGCAGCTTGCCATGGCGTTGACTCGGGAGCTGACCGAGGCGTCCCTGCCGTCCATTGGGGAGGCGTTTGGAGGGAGGGACCACGCGACGGTTCTGTACGCCTGTCGGCGGATCTCGAGCGAGCAAGATGGAAGGGTTCAGCAGCTTGTTGCAGACCTACGGAAGAAGTTGGTTGAAAACTTGTGAAGAAATTGTGGAGAGCACCGCTGCTGGATAGGGGTTGTTGGAACTGTTGGGTGTTGGACGGTTTCTTTGTGGTGGTTCTTAAAACGTATCTCGTTTGTAGTAAAATGGTTGTGTACTAATCCACAATATAAACAGCCCTTGTTTTTGTTTTGATTAGGGTCTTATCTTTAGAGGGTAAACCATAACAATGAAACTCCGGATCTCCAGAGAGAACTTCCTGAAGGGAATCCAGACCGTGTATCCAGCGGTCCCGACCCGCAGCACCTTGCCGATCCTCTCCCACCTCCTTCTGGAAACAAGAAAAGAGGGTCTGCAGGTCACAGGGACGGATCTGGAGCTGGGAATCTCCACCGTGGTCCCGGCAGAGATAACTGAAGAGGGCGCGATCGCAGTGCCTGCCAAACGGCTCAACGACCTTGTCAAGGAGCTTGCGAACGAATCGTTCGCCGTGACGGCAAAAAAGAACCAGCAACTGATTCTGGAAGGGACACGCGCCTCCTTTAAGATTTTGGGCCTTCCCAAGGAGGAGTTCCCCAAATTACCGAGCGTCAACAGCGGAGACACCCTGGTGATTGATCAAGGTGTCTTACAGGCGATGTTGGGAATGACCACCTTCTCGGTATCGCGGGATGAGTCGCGGTACGTACTGACCGGCGTGCTCTTTGCGGTGCGTAAGGGGTGGCTTCGGTTGGTGTCAACCGATGGACGACGCATGGCGCTGATCGAGCGGGAGGCAAAAAGCGCCCCCACGGCCGACCACCAGAAGGTTGTCCCGGAGAAGGCGCTGACGGAACTCAACCGCCTGCTAGGAGATTCGGCGACCTTGAAGATCTACCTTAAGGAGAACCAGATCGCGTTTGATCTGGGGCACACAGTCCTGATCACCCGGTTGATCGAGGGGAAGTTTCCCAACTACGAGCAGGTGATCCCACCGGAAAGCCCGAACAAGCTGGCCGTGCCACGCGAGGATCTCCTGCTGGCCACACGGCGGATCAGTCTTTGGTCCACGCAGGACTCCCCCTCCATCCGGCTGGACTTGAAACCAGACGAGCTCGTGGTGTCCAAGCAGACGCCGGAAGTGGGGGAGGCGCACGAGCAGCTCAGGGTGCGCTACGCGGGCCCGGAGTTCTCGGTGGGATTCAATCCCACGTACCTGATCGATGTACTAAAAGTTCTACCGGACGGCCCCGTGGAGTTTGAGGTACCGGGGCCTGACCGGCCCGGCGTCATCCGCACTAAAGACCACTACCTCTACGTCGTGCTCCCGATGCAGATTGGCTCTTGAGCAGGTCGCGTTCCTCCGGCACCACCCCCATCGGCTCCATCCTGATAGGCGTTGTGCAGCGGCTGCAGGGCGGCGGGCACCCGTCTCGGGAGGAGATCGCTGGCCACTGGCGCCGGCTGGCCGGAGAGGAAGTCGCGCGCCACAGCTGGCCGTGCCGGCTGACGCAGCGCCGCCTGATCGTGGAGGTGGAGAACTCCGGCTGGATGTACACGCTGGGATCGAGGAAGGCGCAGTTGTTGGAGGGGCTGGTGGAGCTTCTGGGCGCGGGGCGGGTCAGGCAGCTCTCGTTCCGTATCGGAGAGAGGAAGGATGGCTAAGACGAGGGTGAGGAAACCCGCTGGGCGGGCGCCGCCGAAGACTCAAGCGGCGGTGAAGCCGACGGGAGAGTCCAAGCAGGCGCACGCTTACGACGCCACCAAGATTCAAGTGTTGGAGGGGATTGAGGCGGTCCGCCGCAGGCCCGCCATGTACATCGGGGACACCGGCGTGCGTGGGTTGCACCACCTGGTCTACGAGGTGGTGGACAACTCGGTGGATGAGGCGATGGCCGGGTTCTGCACGGAGATCAGCGTGGTTGTGCACCCGGACAACTCCGTGACGGTGCGGGACAACGGGCGCGGGATCCCGGTGGACATCCACAAGACGGAGAAGAAGCCGGCGGTGGAGGTGGTGCTCACCCTGCTGCACGCGGGCGGCAAGTTTGACCACCGGGCGTACAAGGTGGCCGGCGGTCTGCACGGGGTGGGGGTGAGCGTGGTGAACGCCCTGTCGGAGTGGCTGGAGGTGGAGATCCGGCGCGACGGGAAGGTCTTCCACCAGCGGTACGAGCGGGGCAAGACGAAGACCAAGCTCATCGCCGTCGGCAAGGCCACCGCCACCGGCACGCAGGTGACCTTCAAGGCGGATCGGGAGATCTTCACCGTGAAGATGGACTACTCCTTCGAGACACTGGCCAACCGCCTGCGGGAGCTGGCGTTCCTCAACAAGGGGCTCAAGATCACCTTCACGGACGAGAGGTCGGAGAAGAGCCATACCTTCCAGTACGAGGGAGGCGTGGTCTCCTTCGTGGAGTACCTCAACAAGGGCAAGGCCGCCCTGCACAAGCAAATCGTCAGCTTCTCCCGGGAGAAGGAGGGGGTCGTCGTGGAGGCGGCCCTGCAGTACAACGACGGCTTCACCGAAACCCTCTTCTGCTTCGCCAACAACATCAACACGGTGGAAGGCGGAACGCACCTGTCCGGCTTCAAGTCGGCGCTGACGCGGGCGCTCAACAGCTACGCAAAGGCGAAGGGGCAGCTGAAGGAGGCGGACACGGCCTTGAGCGGCGAGGATGTGCGCGAAGGGCTGACGGCGGTGCTGAGCGTGCGCCTGCCCAACCCGCAGTTCGAGGGGCAGACCAAGACCAAGCTGGGTAACTCCGAGGTGGAGGGGCTGACCGCCAGCGTGGTCAACGACGCGCTCGCCGCCTTCTTCGAGGAGAACCCGGGTGTCGGCAACAAGATCTGCGAGAAGGCGCTCCTGGCCGCGCGGGCCCGGGAGGCGGCGCGGAAGGCACGGGAACTGACGCGGCGGAAGGGGTTGCTGGAGATGGACAGCCTGCCGGGCAAGCTGGCGGACTGCTCCGAGCGGGACCCAGGCCTTTGCGAGCTGTACATTGTGGAGGGCGACAGCGCCGGCGGCTGCTTTTCCGGGGACACGAAGGTGGCGTTAACAGACGGCAGGAACCTTTCCTTCGCCGAGCTTGTCCGGGAACAGGGTGCGCAGAAGGAGAACTTCTGCTACACGATTCTTCCTGACGGACAAATCGGCATCGAACGGATCGTGAATCCGCGCCGAACTCGGCTCAATGCCGAAGTGATCGAGGTGACGCTGGACAGCGGCGAGAAAATTGTCTGCACGCCGGACCACGAGTTCATGCTCCGCGACGGTGGTTACCGAAAGGCGAAGGATCTGCAGGTATCGGACTCCCTGATGCCCTTGCATCGCCAGAAATCCCGTTTGGGCAGATGGATTAAGATTGAAGGCTATGAGATGGCTTACGATCCAGCCCAGGAGCGATGGGTTTTTACCCACCGGCTTGCAGACGAATACAATCTCCGGCACGGAGTATACGCCAAGGGCGCAGGTTCTCATCGGCATCACCTGGACTTCAACAAGGACAACAACAACCCAACGAACCTTCGCAGAATGACCGAAGAGGAACACCTCCAGGCTCATCGCCAGCATGCGGACAAAACGTTGAGGCGGCCCGAAGTCCTCGAGAAACTCCGAACTCTCCGAAAGACACCCGAATTCCGTAATCGGATCCGCCAAAAGATGATGAAGCCATCGATGCGTAAGCTTCTCAGAGAGCGTGCCCGCAAGCAGTGGACAGACCCGCGGTACAAAGATTACATGACACAGCGATTCCTCGAGTTCTACAACCGTTCGTCCGAATACCGGACTCTTTCCAACCAGCGGCTGCTGCAAGCGCAGCGGGCATATGGGTCTCAGGCCGAGCACAGAAGAAAGCAGGCGGAGCGTGTCACGCGTCATTATGAACAGAACCCAGAGGCCAGGAACGTCCTTTCTCGGATGGCGCGGGAGCAATGGGCAGATCCCAAGCTCGTGGCATGGCGCAGGCAGCAGACACGGAGGCAGTGGACGCCGGAGTTCCGCGAGAAGAGGAGGGAAGCCTACAACGCAACCTATCGGCACCATTCGCTTCAGTTCATGTCGGAAGCGGCCACCCATTACAATCACCGCGTGATGGGCGTTCGGGAAATCGATCAGCGGCTGGACGTTTACGATCTCGAGGTGCCCGGCACGCACAACTTCGCTCTTGCCAGCGGGATCTTTGTCCATAACAGCGCGCGGCAAGGACGGGACCGGAGGTTCCAGGCGATCCTGCCGATCAAGGGGAAGATCATCAACGTGGAAAAGGCGCGGCTGGAGAAGGTGCTCACCAACGACGAGGTGCGGACCCTCATCACCGCGCTGGGGACCGGCGTGGGGGAGGAGTTCTCCGTCGAGAAGCTGCGCTACCACAAGGTCATCTTCATGTGCGACGCAGACAGCGTGACCGGTGACACGCCGGTACTCCTCCATGACACGCGCGATGGGCAGATCAAGCTCTGGGCCATTGAGGAGCTGCACCGGCGAGTGCCGGAGGACGGGTCCATGCCGTTCCGAGCGCTAGCCTTCGATCCTGCGACGGGGCGCACGGAGTTGCGTCCGATTGCTCGAGTGCTGCGCAAGCCGCGCCGAGGAGCGCTTTACGAGGTTACAACCCGCTGCGGGTATCGCGTCCGCACCACCGGGGACCACGGCATCTACAAGCGAATGCCGGATGGGTCAGTGATCCCATTCGAAGCACGGCGTCTGCGGGCCGGCGATCCGGTGGTGTTCGCAGGGCGCCTCCCTAGGGCCGAAGGAATCCCGGTGGTGGATCTAAGGCCCGCCATGCGGACAGAAAAGGGTCACCAGCTCTTTATGGTCCTGCCCGGCGCGCATCCCGCGCTGGCGGGCAAGAGGGTGCCTCCGGAAGCAAAGGTGGAATTGCCCAGGGAGACGTGGGAGGGCCTCCAAGGCCTTCGCCAGGCGGTTGGAGTTTCCCGTTTTTCGTTGGCGGCGCGGGTGGGTGTCTACAAAACGGTCCCGCAGCAGTGGGAAACCGGCGTGGACGGTGTGCTGGCCACGGACGTCCGTCTGCACATCCCATTGCCGGCGTGGGCGGGAGAGTATCCCGGAGATGCCCAGTATTACTACCATCATCGGGAGCAAGCGGTCCCTGCTGTTGTCCAGGTGCGTCCGGTACTGGCGTATCTACTCGGCTGGTTCATGGGCGACGGGTGCTTTAGCCCTCAGCCGGGAAGCCCCAACCGCTTTACATTCAGTCTGGGTTCTCCTAAACGCGAGGCGTACCTGGCG
>Ga0114945_10002487_pt1 | contig 10815 bp, 11 predicted proteins | sample OV2TP3_FD_87194 | JGI IMG/M metagenome (GOLD analysis project Ga0114945, IMG submission 87194) | Hot spring microbial communities from Beatty, Nevada to study Microbial Dark Matter (Phase II) - OV2 TP3 | ecosystem: Environmental > Aquatic > Thermal springs > Hot (42-90C) | place: USA: Beatty... | reverse complement strand
TATATTTTGGCAGGCCCAACACTTTTGCTTTTGGGAAAGACTAATGCTATTGCTGTTTTGATTTTTTTGTTTTTTGTAAGCACGCTTTTTATACTGGGAATAAAAGTTGCGAAGAAAGAGAGTATAGGCAAGCCACAGTTTGGAGGCGCAACTCTTGGAGTATCTTTGTATAAAGAAATAAGAGAAGTGTTTCGTTTTATAAGAGCCGCAAGAAAAGTTACGCAATCTTTAATTGTTTTGACCATTGCTCAAGCTGTAATATTTACGTTTGCAGTTTTGGGCCCTGGTTACGTCGCAACCGTTCTTCATGTTCAAATAGAGAGTTTGTCTCTTATTCTTATAGCACCTGCTGGTGTCGGACTTGTTTTTGGAGCGTTTTTCCTAGGAAGTATAGGTAAAAAACACAAAGCAAAAAGTTTAGGACTTGTTGGATTTATAACAGCAGGTTTGACATTTATTCTGTTTCCATCGGTTAAGAATTTTTTGCCTCAAGTTTTTGATACGCTCTATGTAGTAATTTTTCTGGCAGGTATTGTAGGCTTTGCAATATCCTTAATATTTGTTCCATCTCATGCTACAATCCAAATGGAAACAGACGACACATTGCGGGGAAGAATATATGGTCTTTTGAATGCGTTGATTGGGGCTGTGTCCTTTTTGCCAGTTATAATTGCCGGAGGACTTGCAGACGTTTTGGGTGTTGGTATTGTAATTACCCTTATTGGTGTTTTGATAATAATTGTAAGTGTGGCAATTTATTCGCTTAAGTAGTTATGGATTTTTTTATTTTGGTTTTGTTGGTTTGCCTTTTGATATTTTTAGGCTCTCTTTATTTCTTGGCAAATGACGATCTTGTGTTGTTGCGGAAAGACACGTCTTTGGAGCGGGTTTTTGACATTGCATTGGTTATGGCATTTAGTTCTTTGCTTTCGGCAAGAATTTTATATGTTATCCTTAATCCAAGCTCTGGTTTTTTAAATCCCTTGGTGTTTTTTTTGTTTCCTTATTTTCCTGGGCTTTCTTTAACTGGTGGGGTAGTAGGGGCATTGTTGGCATTTTTTTTGTTTTATGCCAGAGAATCAAAAGCACCAGTTGGTCGTTTGTTGGATTTTTTTTCTATTGCTTTTTTGGTCGCTTTGTCTGTGGGGCTTTTGGGTTTTGTAATTCTATCTTGGGGGCAAGAAGACACGTTTCCTATGATAGGATTAATTGTTGCATATATAGCCTTGTTGGCTGTTGTTATAAAATTTTATTTGCCCGAGATGTTAAGGGGCGAACTTAGAGATGGGACAATAACACTTATAATTTTATTATCATTTTCCGCAGTTTCCTTGCTTGCAAATTTTATACAAAAGCAGAAGATTGATTTTAGTATTGAAGAGTGGATTTTAATAGTCTTATTTTTATCCTCGCTTGCCCTTCTTGCCAAACAGCATAGGTTGCATTATAGGTTGATGGAGAAGGTTAGGGAAAAGCTTAAGAGATGATTATTATTGTAAATGGTTTTAGCAAAACTCCCACATCGTCGTATCTGTACCGATCCCGTATCGGAGGTAATGGTTCGTATCGGAGGTAATGGTTGCTTCCTTAAAGCATAGTTTTCAAAGTTCTTTTTGATAGTCTTATCGTCGGTTTTCTGTCTTGCTCTTGTGGTGCTGGCATAGTTTTGGAATTATATCTAATTCTATGAGATAATTCAAAAATGGAACCAAGGATAATTTTTGAGGACAGTGAGATTTTGGTTTTGGATAAGCCGTCTGGGATGATTGTTAATAAGTCGGATACAACAAAAGGGGAGTACACGCTTCAAGATTGGGTAGAGAAGTATCTGAAAATCCGAAGCACGAAGCACGAAATCCGAAACAAATCCAAAATACAAAATTTAAATGCTCAAAACGATTTCGAATTTCGAGATTCTAATTTCGAATTTTCCAACAGAGCTGGAATTGTTCATAGATTGGATAAGGAGACTTCGGGAGTTCTTTTGGTAGCTAAAAATCTTGAGGCATTCACAAACTTGCAAAGGCAGTTTAAGGAAAGAAAAGTAAAAAAAACATATATTGCTTTGGTTCACGGAAAGGTAGAGCCGACAGAAGGGGAGATAAATGTGGCAGTTGGTAGATTACCATGGAATAGGAAAAGGTTTGGAGTAGTAGCCGAGGGGAGGGAAGCTGTGACTAAGTATAAAGTATTAAGTATTAAGTATTATGTATTAGGGAATAAAAATGAACCATTGACGCTTCTTGAATTATATCCAGAAACAGGGAGAACACATCAGATAAGAGTGCATCTTAAGTATTTCAATCATCCAATTTTTGCCGATCCCCTCTATGCTGGCAGAAAAACAGCAAGAAACGACAGAAAGTTTTTGCCCCGCATTTTTCTGCACGCGTCAAAAGTTTCATTTATGCATCCCAAGACCAAAGAGATGGTTGAATTTCAGAGCGCAGTACCAGATATATTGAGGCTATTTTTAAAACAGCTTTCTTGATTATCTCGTAAAATGTTGATAATATTTGGAGTGTTGATGTCTTTTGGGGTCCGCCTGAACTTACCGTGAGGCTTTTCAGAACTGTTCGTTCACGCCTCACGGAGCGTTCTAAGGCGGACTTAAGAAGCTCTAAAACTCTCCTGCTAAGCGGGATAGTTAAGAGCTTCTAAAGGAGGTGATTGTATGGGAGCTTATGGAGGATTTTACAAGGGAGAAAGAAAAAAAAAGAAAAAAGAAGCTATAAAAACTGTTTCAACTTCTGGTCTTGGATCACCAACAGTTATCATGCCCGAAATAATCTCGAAGAAGAAGCCTTCAGGCAGCTAATATCAATATCATCTGCCCATGAAAAGAAAAAAGAAAAAAGATGCTGCGTCAAATATCAGACTTATTGTAGCTTTCTTCGTACTTGTTCTTGTTTTTATTGCAATTTCCTTAGTTTTTAAACTAGGAATTATACTCTCCAAGAGTATTTATGATGACTCTAATCGCTTTACAATTAAGATTGAGAACGGTAAGGACTTAAGGATTATGTCGTTTTCGGGAAGATCGAAATTATTGTCTTTGCTTTACATCAAAGATGTTCAAGACATAAATATTAACAAACTTTTGGCAATTCCAATAGACGCTTCTATTGCAACCTCTTTTCGGATAAAAGAAGATAATATATCGGATTTAATAGCTAATCTTATTTTAAATTATGCCAAGTTAGAAACAAATCTTACCATCATAGATATGGCAAAAATTTATTTGTTTACTAAAACTGTGCCCACAAACAATCTTTCCTATAATAGCGTTTCTTTGTCTTGGGATAATAAAGCGATAGACAAAATTATTAGCGAGTTGGTAAGAGACGAGGCAATCGAGAAAGAAAATTTAACTATAAAAGTCGTAAACTCTACAGACGTTGATGGTCTTGGCGGAAGACTTGCAAGACTTATTTCTAATATGGGGGGAAACGTAGTGCTCATAGAATCAGCTGATAAGACAGAACCCCAATCCACCATTTACTACTTCGGAGAAAAAAGCTATACGGTAGAAAAATTAGAAGAGATTTTAGGATACACGAGTAATAAGTTGGGGACAAGACCTATAACAGATGTAGTTTTGGTTATAGGAGAAGATGGTGAAAAGACCAATATCTTTTAGTCATTGTGATCTTTTGGTTGACGTTTTTTTTCAAATTCTAAGCTGTAATCGTTTCCTTGAAGAAAAGAAGGTTGGTCTTTAAACCTAGCTTTTCTTAACTCTTCTTTTATGAATATCACAACATAGTTGGTGGTTGCGGATTTCACATAAGCTTCATACTTATTTCCCCCTTTTACAAATTTAATTAATCTTTTTCCTATATCGTCAGGAAGTGCGCCTATATATCGTTTATTTTGGTCCTGAAAGAATATCTTTGAGCGTTTTATAAAAATGCCAAGCGGTTGACCAACAGCCAGCGCAGCTATGACTTTTGAGGGAGCTACATTTATTAATTCCACTACTTTTGTTTTTCCGACTTCTTCTATAAAAGCATGATTAACAGGAATAGTATAAGTTTCGTTTTTTTTGCTTTGTCGAGAAGGTAGGTCTGATATGCGTTTTATGTTTTTAAGAGCTATAGGATTTAGAGGATCTATTTTCAAAACTCTTTTGTAGAAAGATTTTGCTTTTTTGATATCTCCTTGTATTGCGTAAGCAAATGCTAAGCGATTTAGAGCTTCTATGTCGTGGGGGTTGTCATTTATAATTGCTTTATTTATTTTGGTGGCATATAGCCAATCACCGTGGAGCGCTGTTTGGATCGCTTGATTTTTTGACGCAATCATTTGTGGCAATTTTGGTGAAATCAATTTTACTACCTTTTATTGAAAAAGTCAACGGGGAAAAGTATAATGTACAAGTATGAGTGGGCATTCCAAGTGGGCGACAATTAAAAGACAAAAAGGAGCGGCAGATATAAAAAAGGGTCAAATTTTTACAAAAATTGCAAACGCCATAACAATTGCCGTAAGAAATGGAGGAGGAGTTACAGATCCAGAGAGTAATTTTAGGTTAAGACTAGCTATAGAAAAAGCTCGTGAGGTAAATATGCCAAAGGAAAATATCCAAAAGGCAATTGCAAGAGCATCAGGAGGCGATGCAAAGGGCTTGGAAGAAGTGATTTGTGAAGGGTTTACACCTGGTGGAGTAAGTGTAGTTATTGAGGCAGCAACAGATAATTCGAAGCGTACAACAAGCGAGATTAAAAATCTCTTTAGAAGCGTTGGGGGGACTTTTGGTCAACCGGGATCGGTGACGTATCAATTTAAGCAAGTTGGACAAATAGTTGTTAAAAAAGAGGGAAGAACACTAGATGAAATATTTGAGCAGGTTGTTGAATGCGGCGCAGAAGATTTAGAAGAGAAACAAGACTCAATGATTATTTATACCGATTATAAAGACGCTAGAAAAACAAGAGATTGCCTCCATGAAAAAGGCTTTAATATTGCAAGTGTTGAGATTATAAGGAAACCGCTTGTAGAAATGAGTGTTGATGATAAAGATAAACTAAATAAAGCAATAGAATTATTGCAAAAATTAGAGGAATTGGATGATGTACAAAAAATTTATACAAATCTTAAGATTTACTAAGTCTTTGATTGGTTTTAATTTCAAGCAGTATTTGAGATTCAGAAGAAATTTTTCAGGAATTGGTAAGAGACAAAAGTTTATAATTACCGCTGTAAGCTCATCTCTTATTTTATTTTTAGCCCAACATTTGTTAGGTAGCCAAACTTTCTATATTGCTTTTTTCCTGGCATTCTTTTCTGTTTTTCTTCTTTTTTGGTCTGTATATAAAGACTTAAGAAACAACAATTCTTTGCAAGTTTTTATTCTTCCGTTTTTTTACAGCCTTGCTTTTGCGCTTTTTTATCCTCTGGTTCCTGAAAGGCTTTTAGTAAGAATTGTAATGACAGCTATATATGGTTTTGGTTTGTATTCTTTGCTTTTAAGTATGAACATTTTTGTTGTTTCATCGATAAGAACTATAGCTTTAGTATCTTCTGCCCGTACCGTATCTTTTATAGCCACTATTTTGTCTTACTTTTTTATTGTCAACGTTATTTTTTCGATGCACTTAAACGGTTTTCTTACTCTGCTTTTTGTTTTTGGATTTTCTTTCCCTTTTGTTTTGCATTCGCTTTGGGCACATAGTCTGGAAAGTAGGTTTTTTTCTAATTTATTATGGGTTTTCTCCATTAGTCTTTGTTTAGTAGAGATAGCATTTATTTTGTGGTTTTGGTCGGTACTTCCGACGATTATAGCATTGTTTTTGACTGGTTTCTTCTACATAACAGTTGGAATTTCTCAGGTTTGGTTAGATAGGAGGCTTTTTAAAAGCATTATGTGGGAGTATATATGGGTAGGAAGTCTGGTATTTATATTGTTTATTGTGTTTGCTTTTAAAAGATAGACTCGTAAAAAGCAGACACCTCGTTGGGGGGGGTGTCTTTACGAGGTCTTGTCGTTTGATTAGCATAAAGGTAGGGAAGAGGAGAGGAGATATGACAGATGATGTTTTGTTTTAAAAAACGCTTTGGTTGGCCCAAATGATCTATTTTGATATATTTACCTAAATTATTATAGGATATAAATTGTGGATAACTTTTGTTGGAATAGAATTTTCACGAGATTTCTGCTTGAGTTTTCACAGGGATTGAAGGATAAGTAGTTGCCCTCCGCCCCAATCTTGTCTTGCGCTTTGTCAGTACTATTCGTCGAGCTCAGATCGATTTTTATACTGTGCAAAGGCGGACATAAGAAACCGTAATGTGCTCTCCGCCTGAGGGGCGGCTCGCAAACGGTTTCTAATGAAAAAAATACGAATGTCTGTTTTCGCGTGATTGCGAGGCGAAAATTGAACGTTTAGATTGTAAAATCAATCTAAATAGTAAAATAAATAACGAATGATCTACGGCACTCCTTAATTTCCTCAAAAATGTGATTTACAAATTAAGATCTAATATGTACAATACACTTATCTAGTTCTTTTTTTATTCTTGTATGGAACCTTCTTCTCTTCCATCAGGAGACTTTGTCGCTGGTCTAACAGATGGCGAAGGATGTTTTGCATTAAAGTTTCGTCGTGACTTTAAAAAGAACCGGCCCAATTCTCCTGTCTACTTCGGTTGGCAGTCCGCTTTTATTATTACCCTTCGAAAAGACGACTTTCCTTTATTGCAGAAAGTTAGACGAGTGGTCGGATGTGGAACAATCACTATCTCAGGGAATTCTGTTAGTTTTCAGGTTCAAGATACGGATGAGCTTCTCAATATCATTGTTCCATTTTTTACTCGTTATAAGCTTCATGGAAAGAAGTCGGAAGATTTCAAGTTATGGGTAGAGGCAGTGAAATTAATAGCTTCTAACAAAAAGCGAAGTGTAAATGTTCAAAGAGGAGTACGGGGCTTTATCAAAGTTAATTGGAAAAAAGAAGATCTTTTACGTTTAAACGAAATCCGTAAGGATATGAGGGTATATAAAGCTGCTCATTCTCCTTTTAAATGGGATTAAGTCTAGGAGAGGAGAAACCTATTGGTTCGCACAATAATACTTTTGCGACCCAAGATTTGGAGGGTGTTTGGGAGAAGTGGCATTTTCCCCATCCTTTTTCTATTACATATTTGCTCATTATTTTCAGCGCCATACCTCTTTTGTTATCTAGTTTGCTTCCTTTTTAACCCATTTGCAAATACAAATCCCAGTTCTCTACTATAGGATTATTGACATTAAAATAACTGTATGATAAAAGATACTTCCATGTTAGAAGATTTATTTGGAAGAACAAGGGGGTTGCCAGCAAATCAAGATTCCATAAAACAAAAAGCGTTTGATAAAGCATGGAAAATATTAGAAGAAGCAGGCGTAGAAGACCTACCGCCAAGAGAAAAAGACATCCAAGGCATCCCTTATAAGGAAGAGATAATTGAAAATTCGTTATTTATATATAACGTAGAGACGGGAGAAGTTGAGATGAAAAGCGATGGAAGAAAATTTAGGCTGACTCCAACTCTTAATAAGTTGTTAACGGTTTTTACGCACAATCCAAATAGAGTTTTATCAACTCAAGCTCTTGAGAGTGCAATATGGGACGACTATAGTAGCGACATCTCTATTGATAAAGCTTCAGCTTTGAGAAACTATATAAAGAAGTTAAGGAGGCATTTGGAGCCAGAAGCACGCAAAGGAAATTATAAGTTTTTGGTGACATATCCCTGGAGGGGATACATGCTTGGTGTACCAGAAATGCCGTAGCCCTTTTATTGTTAGTTGACAAACATTTTTTTATGTCGCATAATTATTGTGCGACATATGGATAGAGAACTGCTTTCTTTAATTAAGCAATTTCTAGAATACCTAGAGATTGACCCCACACATGCTTACTTCTCGGCTTTTCAATTCTATTCGAATACGCCTCGAAGAGCGCAATGACGGGGCAAGGAAAAAATTGTTTAATATGAGTAGCTATCTTGATGATCTAATCATTCAATTTCTCGAACACTTAGAAGTGGAGAAAAACTGTTCGAAATTAACTATTCGTGACTATCGACATTATCTAGACATATTTGCAAAATGGTTCTGCTCTACCCTACCCAACAGACAGATTTCCGATCTCAACTTACAAACTGTTAGAAAATATAGAGTTTATTTGGCAAACAGAGTTGATAAGAAAGGGCTTACTCTAAAAAGAGTTACACAAAACTATTACATAATAGCTCTCCGAAGTTTTTTAAGATTTTTAATAAAAAATGATCACAAAACTCTTGAGCCCTCCAAAATAGATTTACCCAAAGCAGAAAGCAGGTCTTTAAAGTTTTTAGATAGAGACCAAATTGATCGGTTGGTAAATATGGTTGATACTTCAAAAGAAGAAGGATTAAGAGATAGAGCAATTTTGGAGCTTTTGTTTTCTACCGGACTTCGAGTTTCGGAACTTGTAAGGCTTAATCATAATCAAGTAAATTTAGAAAGAAAAGAATTTGGAGTAATTGGAAAAGGCGGACGAGCCCGTGTTGTTTTTATTTCTGATAGAGCTGCTGCATGGATAATGAGATATCTTGAAAAACGGAAAGATCGTTTTGCGCCCCTTTTTATTCGGTACTCGGGGAGAGTGGATGAGCAAAATAATGGCGAAAAGATGCGCTTGACTTCCCGAAGTGTTGAGAAAATTGTTAAAAAATATGTTCGCTTAGCAAGGCTCCCTGTCGATGCTACGGTGCACACGCTAAGACACAGCTTTGCAACAGATTTGCTGACAAACGGCGCTGATTTAAGATCGGTTCAAGAAATGTTGGGGCATAAAAACATCTCAACTACCCAGATCTATACTCATATAACAAATAGGCAGTTGCGAGAAGTACATCAGACTTTTCATTCGGGGAACAAATAAATTTATCCACATCGTCGTATCTGTACCGATCCCATATCGGTTTTCTATTGGCGATGCGGAAAAAGAATTTTGCTGAGACTGCTTTTGCCCGACCACAAGTTGGAAAGCAACAACTTAAATAACGTCCTCCCCCCTCAAACTCCTAGGATCAGTCTAGGTAATATTTTCTATCTCAAATGCATTTCTTAAACCATCACAATTTGATGAATTGAAAAATTTGTGATAATTATAAGCATTTAGTTTTTAACTGGGTTTTTAAATTCCAAAATATTCCCTGTAGGCTTTTTCATTTTCGAGTCCGCTTACCGTAAGTATTAATGCTTCTGTATTAATGGAGCAAACTTGGCGTAAATATTCAATTTCGTCATAACACTTAAATGGCGTTAAATATACGCTTCTTTGGAGCTTTAGGAATTTAAGTCTTTTTAAGGTTTTTCGAAAAAGACTTGCCTCTTCCTTTTTGCCGGTAAGAATATCATAAATTATAATTCGCCATTTTCCATCCCATTTTTGGTCTTTAAGTTCCATTTCATCAAGATTAAACTTAAGCAATCTTTTTTTACCATTTTCAGAGATTTTTACTATATGTCCTTCGTTGTTCTCTACTATCTCAACCAATTTTTGTTGATGCATTCTTTTTAATACTTGCTTTAATCTCCAAGTATTAAATTTTTTCCACTCGTTTTCTTCTCTTTTTTTCTTTTCGTCCAAGAATGGCTTTAAAACCATTGGGAGATTAGGCATAACAATACTTGCAGCAAGGAATGTTCCTGCACCAAGGAGCATTAACACTTCTTTTACTTTTGGATCAATTTTCTTAGAAGGTGGTCGCATAAATAAATTGCTAAAGTTAAAGTTTAGCTATAATCCTAAAGTATCACAAATTTTTCAATTGCGCAATCTGTGATGGATTTGAAGTGGATTTGAACGATTTAAACAAAAAAGTTTTGTAACAAATAGCATATAATAGCGTCTATGGGAAAACAGTTGGTTTTTGGTAGGAAAACATTGGTCATGGGAGTACTCAATGTAACTCCCGACTCTTTTTCCGATGGCGGTTTGTATATTGATCCTAAAAAAGCAGTTGGCCGGGCGAAAGAGATGGTTTTGGAGGGTGCGGATATTATAGATGTTGGCGGCGAATCAACAAGACCTGGGTCAGAGCCCGTATCGGTTGATGAAGAAATAAAAAGAGTAGTGCCAGTTATAAAAGAAATAAAAAATACTTTGCCCGCGTCAGACGCGGTTTTGATATCTATAGATTCCTATAAATCAGAAGTTGTTAGACAAGCACTTTTGGAAGGAGCTAACATAGTAAATAGTTTGGGAGGATTTTTGTTTGACGAGAAACTAGCAGATGTTGCGAAAGAGTTTAATGTGCCAGTAATTATTTACCACATAAAAGGAAAACCCAAGATTATGCAACAAGAACCAGTTTACAAAGACGTTATAAAAGATATAATGGGATTTTTTAGAGAGCAGATTAAAATCGGAGTTTCTAAAGGCTTGAAAAGAGAACAGTTTCTTGTAGATCCAGGAATTGGTTTTGGAAAAACGATTAAGCAGAATTTGGAGATTGTTAAAAGACTGTCAGAGATCAAGTCGTTAGAGCTACCTATCGTGATTGGTGTTTCAAGAAAAAGTCATTTGGGAAAGCTTTTGCAGGAAGAGCTAAAATTGGATACTCTCCCCTCCCCAACCGAAAGACTAGAAGCATCGCTTGCCGAAACAGCAGTTGTTGTTCTTAACGGCGCAAATATAATAAGGACTCATGATGTTTTACAAACAAAAAAGTTTTTGGCTCTTTTGGATAGGTTAAAATAAAATACAATAATGACATCACACAAAATTTTCTTAGGTCTTGGAGCAAACGTGGGAGATAAAAAGGCAAATTTGCTAAAAGCTA
>Ga0114945_10002485_pt1 | contig 10826 bp, 6 predicted proteins | sample OV2TP3_FD_87194 | JGI IMG/M metagenome (GOLD analysis project Ga0114945, IMG submission 87194) | Hot spring microbial communities from Beatty, Nevada to study Microbial Dark Matter (Phase II) - OV2 TP3 | ecosystem: Environmental > Aquatic > Thermal springs > Hot (42-90C) | place: USA: Beatty... | reverse complement strand
GGAAGCCGCCCAGCCCCACCTGGAGCAGGGGCTGCGGCTCTATGACCCGCAGCGGCACCGTGCCCATGCCACGCTCTATAGTGGGCACGACCCTGGGGTGTGTTGCCATCAGATCGCTGCGCCGTGCCTCTGGCTCCTCGGGTATCCGGACCAGGCGCTGGCCAGGAGCCAGGCACGGCTGTGGCAGCAGCAGGGCAAACGTGCCGAGGCCGGCGAGTTGCTAGCGCCTATCTATGGCTGGTTCACCGAGGGCTTTGACACGGCCGATCTCCAGGAGGCGAAGGCATTGCTCGACGCACGGCCCTGACGATACGGGAGTGTGCGACGCATTCGTTATTATCCTTGACAGCGAGCAGGGCATCACGTACTACAGAGCCAGCGCTGTGGCTGCGCACGTCGCTTGCGCCTGCCCCATTGCCTCCACAGGTTCTAGCGGTTGCCGCCTTCAGTTCAGGAGCACCGGCATGCAATGTCCCCAGTGTCAGCAGGAGAACCCGTCCCAGGCGAACTTTTGTCTGGCCTGTGGCGTGCGTCTGGCGCCACAGTGTCCCCACTGCCACACTGACTTACCACCTGGGGCCCGCTTTTGTTTTGCCTGCGGGCAACCAGTGACGGCACCAGCCCCACCCCCTGCTCCCGTCACCTCCCCGAAGGCGTATCCCCCCCCACACCTGGTGGAGAAGATCCGCACGGCCCATACAGCGCTCACTGGTGAGCGCAAGCAAGTGACGGTGCTCTTTGCCGACCTCAAGGGCTCCATGGAGCTGCTGGCTGACCGCGACCCGGAGGAGGCGCGCCAGCTCCTCGACCCGGTGCTCGAACGCATGATCGAGGCCGTGCACCGCTACGAGGGCACCGTCAACCAGGTGATGGGGGACGGCATTATGGCCCTGTTTGGCGCCCCCATTGCCCACGAAGACCACGCCGTGCGTGCCTGCTATGCGGCGCTGCGCATGCAGGAGAGCGTCACTCGCTACGGCGACGCGTTGCAGCGCTCCCAGGGCGTGCCCGTCCAGATCCGGGTGGGACTGCATGCCGGGGAGGTGGTGGTGCGGGCCATTGACAGCAGTTTGCACATGGACTACACGGCCGTCGGCCAGACCACGCACCTGGCGGCGCGCATGGAACAGATGGCGAAACCGGGCTCGATCCTGATCACCGCCGGCGTGCTGGCGCTGGCCGAGGGCTATATCCAGGTCAAGGCCCTGGGCCCGGTGCCGGTCAAGGGCGTTGCCGAGCCGGTGGCGGTGTACGAGGTGCAGGGGGCGGGCCCGGTACGCACGCGCTTGCAGGCCGCTGCGACCCGCGGGCTGACGCGCTTTGTGGGCCGGGACCGTGAGCTAGATATCCTGCATCAGGCGCTAGAGCATGCTGGCGCCGGGCGGGGGCAGGTGGTGGCCGTAGTGGGCGAGCCCGGGGTGGGGAAGTCCCGGCTGGTCTATGAGTTCACGCGCTCGCATCGCCTCCAGGACTGGCTCTTGCTCCAGGCCAGCTCCGTGTCCTACGGCAAGGCCACGGCCTATCTCCCCCTCATCGACCTGCTCAAGACCTACTTCGGGATCGAGAGCCGGGATGAGGCGCGCCGCATGCGGGAGAAGGTGGTCGGGAAGCTGCTGACCCTGGACGAGGCGCTGCGGCCCACCCTGCCCGCCTTCCTGGCCCTGCTCGATGTGCCGGTGGAGGACCCGGCCTGGCAGGCGCTCGACCCGTCGCAACGCCGCCAGCGCCTGCTGGACGCCCTTAAGCGGCTGCTGCTGCGTGAGAGCCAGGTGCAGCCCCTGCTGGTGGTCTTCGAGGACCTGCACTGGATCGATGCCGAGACGCAGGCCTTGCTCGACAGCCTGGTGGAGAGCCTGCCCACGGCGCGGCTCCTGTTGCTGGTCAACTACCGGCCCGAGTATCAGCACACGTGGGGCTCGAAAACCTCCTACACGCAGGGGCGGCTTGATCCCTTGCCGGCCGCCAGTGCCGAGGCGCTGCTGCAGGCCCTCCTCGGCACGGATGCCAGTGTGCAGCCGCTTGTGCCGCTGCTCATTGCGCGCACGGACGGCAACCCGCTGTTTCTGGAAGAAAGTGTGCGCACCCTGGTCGACACCCAGGTGCTGGTGGGCGAGCCTGGGGTCTATCGGCTGGTCCAGGACGTGACGGCCCTCCGGATGCCAGCCACTATCCAGGCGCTGCTGGCCGCCCGCATCGATCGGCTGCCGCTGGAGGACAAGCAACTCTTGCAGACGGCGGCTGTGATCGGCACCGAAGTACCCTGGGCCGTGCTGGAGGTGATTGCCGCAGTGCCCGCAGACGCACTGCACCGAGGGCTCGTGCAGTTGCAAGCGGCCGAGTTCCTCTACGAGACCAGCCTCTTTCCGGAGCTCGTCTACACCTTCAAGCACGCCCTCACGCACGAGGTGGCCTACGGCAGCCTGCTGCAGGAGCGCCGTCGGGCTCTGCACGCCCGCATCATCGAGGCCATCGAACACCTCTCTCCTGACCGGCTGGTGGAGCACACCGAGCGCCTGGCCCAGCATGCCCTGCGCGGTGAGGTGTGGTCCAAGGCCCTGGCGTACTGCCAACAGGCGGGGGACAGGGCGATAACGCGGTCGGCCTACCGCGAAGCCGTGGGGTATTTCGAACAGGCGCTCAGTGCGCTGGCGCATCTGCCAGAGACGTCTGACACGCGCGCGCAGGCCATCGATCTCCGGCTGGCGCTGCGCGCGGCGCTCCTGCCGTTTGGTGACTTTGCACGCATCCTGGTCCATCTGCGGGAGGCCGAGGCCCTCGCCACGGCCCTGGACGATGCGCACCGGCTGGGACAGGTGTTGCTGGCTCTCTCAATCAATTTCCTCCACATAGGAGCTTATGATCAGGCCATCGCGGTCACGCAGCGCGTCCTGGCGCTGACCACAGCCAGCGGCGATGTCGTCCAGCACGCGCTGGCGCATTTCCGGCTCGGCCAGACCTACTACGGGCAGGGTGAGTATCAACGAGCACTTGACTGCTTTGCACAGATGGCGGCGTCCCTTAACGAGGAGCAATATTACGAGCGCTTCGGCCTCGCCCTCCCCCCTATGGTGGAGGCCTGTTGTCGCCTCGCCGAGGGCCATGCTGAACTGGGGACGTTCGCCGCGGGTGAGGCATACGGTGACCAAGGGCTGCGGATTGCTGAGGCAGTGGCCCATCCAGCGAGCCTGACCTTCGCCTTGCGAGGTGTTGGACTGCTCGCCCTCCGTCAAGGGGATCTGCTCCGGGCCCTCCCCCTGCTCGAACGGGCCGTAGACATCTGTCATCAGGCCGACCTCCCACTCTGGTTTACAGGGTCGGCGACAGCGTTAGGGGCGGCGTACAGCCTGAGTGGACGCGTCGCTGACGCCGTCCCGCTCCTGACACAGGCGCTGGCTCAGGCGACAGTCGGTCAGGAGATGCCCTGTGGTCTCGCGCTGGGGGAGGCGCAGATGCTGGCTGGCCATTTAGACGAGGCGCACGCGCATGCCGAGCGCATTTTGGCGCTGGCGCGTGCGCATCAGGCACAGGGGCACCAGGCATATGCCCTGCGCCTCCTCGGCGACATTGCCGCGCGGCGCGAGCCCCCAGACGTGGCGCAGGCCGCCACCCACTATTCTCAGGCCGTCGCCCTGGCCGAGGCATTGGGCATGCAGCCGCTCCAGGCGCACTGCTACCGAGACCTCGGCCTGCTGTATGCCGCGACCGGCCGGCGCGAGTCGGCCCGCACGGCCCTGGCTACTGCCGTGGAGATGTACCGTAGCATGGCGATGGCCTTCTGGCTGCCGCAGACGGAGGCGGCACTGGCGCAAGTCACCTAGGGACCAAACGAGAGATCGCAGAGACCGGGAAGCGCCATAGGCAGGAGAGGCTGGCCTCTGCCCTGGCCGAGCGGCGCACGTGACGTGCGGTGTGAGCGGAGGAAAAGCTTTAGCATGCAATGCCCACAGTGTGGATGCGACAATCGCCCGGGGGCAAAGTTTTGCAACGAATGCGCCACACCGCTGCCGCTGCCCTGTCCCGCCTGTGGCACCGAGAACCGGCCCGGAGCGAAATTTTGCGATGCGTGCGCGACGCCACTGGCGGCCACTGCCTCAGCCACCAGCCGGCAGCCGTCGGCGGGCAGCATCGGGTCCGAGACGGGTAGTGTCCTAATTTGAAAATTTTTGGGGAGATATGTCTTAACTTCCAGACAGTTTTCTCTTGGCGAATGCAAAAAGATTGACATTAGGTGAGATCGCCGTTAGAGTTGTGAATATCCACTTTCTTTAAGGGATAAGACTTACAATATTGTAATATAACGTATTTTCAGCTCATTTCTTATGAACCATCATGGCATTATTTGGGCTCCGATCCTTGATCGATGGAACCTTAGCAGGCAATGTATGTCTAACCAGTGGGACTCACAGAATTCAGGAGCTGCGCGTTGGAAGGGCGACACCATGCCGACTTGGTATTATCGCTATGTATCGGATTCCTCAGAGGTAAAACAGATCCTCGATGAGCGAAAAATTCAGTCATTGAATCTGTCAACGAACCATTTAACGTGGTATACCCCTACCCGATACCCAGATGTTGGTCAAGCCCAACAAGCGCTATCAATGCCAGTTATGCCAACACACCGTGTCGGACCTCTTGCGGACCTTTTTATTGGAAGTATGCACATCCCCCCCCGGTTGTGCCCTCCTGACCATGGGTTTCCAGGAGGCGGGCTTGAGATGGCCACATATGATGTCCTCTGGCTGAGTGGCCTGTGGAGCTTTAATCCAAGCGGTTGGGATTTGTAAGCCGCTTCTCAAGCGGAGGGGCGCCATGAATAATCAGACGATTGATCAGGCACTGGATGACGTTCAGAAGATCTTCAAAGAAATTAAGATTACACATGATCTCAGTCATGCCACTGTTGAACGTTGGCGTTGGGACGTTCCCCAAATCAGTCTGAGGTGGAAAGGGATAGACGCCATTTGCCGTAGTATCACGGTTTTAATAGATACCATTCAGACCACTGAAACCCGCCTTATCAGTCGGATTGGGGTGAACGCTTGGCTGGACCAACAAAAGGATAATCGATGGGTCCGCCGCTGGAAGTATTCCTTGATGGGTCAGACCAATCCACTAGCGGATTATATTTTATTGCGTAGCTATGACACAGTTGCCAAGTGGACTCTTGATGAACTCACCTCCCAGCAGCCACTCCCTGAAGCTACTTCAGCATTCTTAGATCAGCAGCGAGGGTAATAGGGCTGCGGGATCTACCCATATTAGCTCCCTTCGTATACCAGTAATTCCCCCCACGTCCAGATGTGATCCGTAATCCCCGCCTCCATCGCTGGGGTGACTCGCAGCGAGCTATGCACCCGCAGAAAATTATAGTGGGCGAAGTGTAAGGCGAGCGCGGCCTTCAGATTATCCCACTTCTTTGAAAAGGCATTGGTCAGCCGCGTAAAGCGGCGCATCTGCATCCGCATGGTCAGGGTTTGCCGCTCCACATACGAGGTGGAAATAAACGCTGGGTCGGGTGCGCCTTGAATAACGGTCGTGACGGTCTCGGTCACGCGCGGTGGAGAATAGCGGCCCGTCCCTGGGTCCACCTGGGCATAGACTTTAATGAGTTGTGCAAAATCGATGTTGGCGCCAAATGTTGCTTCGACCGCTTCCCGGTAGGCCGCAAACCCATCCGTAGTGAGTTGAATACGGCCGTTCTCGCTCAATCGTCTGTACAGATCGACCATGAACTCTAGGGTCGTTTGCCCAGATTGAAGGTCGGCACGAGTTTGGTCTCAGCATCAAGCGCCACGAAGGCGTATTGATCGCCGATACTGGAATCCAAGCGCTCGATATCGTCTAAACGGGCTTGTTTTTTCCGCACAAAGGTCCAAATCTCGTCCATCTCGATCAGGCGACTATGAAACGTGCTGAGTTGGCGATCGAGCACATCCTGACACTGATAGCCTACATCAACGAGTAGCCGCATGATGGTATCCCGGTGTGTGTGGGTCATGCGTTCCGTGGAACGGATGGAAACGCCTTCAACTAGGGCATTGAGGATCTGAGTCTTTCGTTCTATCGGTAGCACATTCATGAAGGTCTCCTTGACGGAGACCCCGAGAAGAGCCATATTACTCACGGTTCGCTCATTTTTAGGGTGGTTTGTGAGAATCGGGACACAGCCTGGTATAGGTGTCTACCGGGAAGTTCAGGCGCGTGAGAATGCGCCGTTGCACACGCGAGAGGGGCGTCAGATGATACCGCCGCCGACGCCCTTCCCGGATGATCGTCAGGGTCAACCCCTCAAAGCCCTTCAGCAGACGCTCGGTTGTGGGACGGGCCGTCGCCCGTTTTGGGTTCCCGACATACAGTCCCGCCAGCGTCGTCCGTGCAGTGGCCAGGCGCTGGCGGACCACAAACTCCAGCAGCGTCAGCACCCGCAACCCGATCGACAGCAACCGGATCAAGCCGATGGCGTGGTCGTCCCGCTGCAGGTACATCGGGGTCAAGGACAAGGGATGCCCCTTCAGTCGACCGATATCGCTCTCCACCAGGTATTGGCTGCGGTAGGCCAGCACGGCCTGCGCCAGCGAGAGCTGGTCCGGCGGCGCGTTGGTGGCATAGACCCGCCAGCCCAGCCGGCTGATGGCGGTGGCCAGCACAGGGCGGTCGACGACGGCCTTCACCCGGAAGTCGCGCTCGACCTGCACCGTCGCAGGGCGGCTGCCATAGCGTTGCCGCCGGCGCTGGTGCACGCGTTCGGTATACTGCACGGCCAGCAGTCCCTGCACGCGGTACCGCTCCACGATCGCTTCTACCGCGGCTTGCAGCATGGGCAGCTCGGTAAAGCGCCGCTTGCCACGCCCCCGGTCGTTGAGCGCGGCCACCGCGGCCTGCGCCTTGGCCAGCCGAGCACGCAGCGCGCGCTCCCCGGCCCGGGCCAACTGGCGCGAGCGCACCACCAGCCGCCGTTCGGTCCAGGTGACCGTCTGGCCCGCCACCTCCGCGCTCAGGCGCTCCAGCCGTTCGCAGCCGTCGGCAATGTGCTGCCGTGTGCCGGTGGAGGTCAGACGCGTGATGCGGGTCAACGGCGGGTGTCCCGTGGCAAGGGGCTCCACATAGCCCTCCAGCACGGCCGGGGGCAGCTGAATCTCCGACAACGGACACACATAGCAATCCCCTCCAGCCTGGAGCGCGGCCCGGGTCTCCAGGGCCCCCATCTTACAGTCGCCCACGTAGAGCAGCCCGCGCCGCCCCAGGCTCTCCCGGACGCGTGTGATGGCTGGGAGATACAGCGGATCATCCGCTCGCTGCCCCGGCACGATGTCCGTGGCCACCGGCAACCCCAAGGGGTCCAGCACCGCCAGCATAACCTTCACCTGCGGCAGGTCGGGCCGATGGTCCTTGCTGTGCCCAAACTGAAACAGCCCGTCTTCCGTGACGTTCCAGTACCCGCTGGCTGTGGTGGCATCCAGCCGCACGCGCTCAGCCTGCACGTCGTACACCCGCACCAGTTGCTGGGTGAAGGCCCCTTCAAAGGCCGGCCAGCGCGCATCATCACTCAAGGTCTCCAGCACGGTTGCCAGCCGGTCGTCGCTCAGGTCCAGGGGATGGACCCGTTGGCCGGTCGCGCCGCGCAAGGTGTGGAGCCGCTGCACAGCCCAGGGTTGCACGTGGTTCAGGCGATGATCCGCCTCGGACAGGATATGGGTCAACCACAGCACGGTTACCCAGCCGAGGCTGAGGCCCACCCAGTTGCCATGCGTGGGGAAATGTTCGTCCAGTAAAGGTTGCACCCCCATGCGGTCGAGTTGGGCCAATAACAGGGGAATATCATCGACGCGTTCACTGCGAATGGTCAGGGGCTCGGTCATAGGGCACCTCCTTGGCACCCGAGACCCTACCATAATTGTTGAAACCGCTCAAAAAAATGAGCGAACCATGAGATATTATGTTCCGGGTCGATCCGACCTCAATTCCGGTGACTCTCTCCGGGGTTCCGGGGTTGGGCCTGGCTGGTGTTTGCCGCACCGGCCAGGCCAGGATTAAGCTGTTTAGTTCGTTACGAATTCCTCGTCCTTAAACAAAGGTAGTTGAAGCGTATCACCGCGCCTTGGAAAGGCTTTGTCGATCATCGCTTGAAGGTGATTCCATGTATCTGCCGCACGCATCAACCCCACGACAGCATGCAGGTGTTGGGCCAGCGCAGGGTGTCCAATATCATCCGTAAAGAATTGGTGATGCCTTGCTCTGCGATATCCATATTCATCCTTTGGATTCCTGGTCTCCAGTTCTTTTAACACTCCAGGAGCTAATCTTGCATACACAAGATCCTTTGTGTAATGAGCGACAATCTGTGGACGGTTCACTTTCATTCCACGCCATGGCCAGTTTCGTAAACGAAAGATATGTTGATAGAACTCAATGGAATTTTTAGCATGAGGCGTAAAATTTTTCGGTGATTAACGGCAAACGGTTTTCGGGGAGCCTAGAAAAATTTGGCGGGCTGAGATTTCAAATTAGGACACTACCCCGAGACGCCGAGGCTTGAGACTGGCCAAGCGCGGCGCACGGCGGCAGGGCAGGGCTCCGCCCCCATCGCCTACACACCCCGGCACCTGGCCGAGCGCATCGTGGCCGAGCAGGCGGCGCTGGAGACGCGTGGCGCGCCGGACGGCGAGCGCAAGACCATCACGGCCCTGTTTGCGGACATCAAGGGCTCCATGGACCTCCTCGAAGACCGCGATCCCGAAGAGGCACGGGCGATCATCGATCCAGCCCTGCAGCTCATGATGACGGCGGTGCACCGCTACGAGGGTTACGTGGCGCAGTCCCTGGGCGACGGCATCTTCGCCCTGTTCGGCGCCCCCATCGCCCACGAGGACCACGCCCAGCGCGCCCTCTATGCCGCCCTGCACATGCAGGCAGCCATCGCGCAATACAGCCAGCGATTGCGCGGCGAGCGCGGCGTGAACCTGGAGATCCGCGTCGGCGTCAATACCGGCGAGGTGGTGGTGCGCGCCATCCGCACCGATGACCTGCACACCGACTATATGCCCATCGGCCACGCCACCAGCCTCGCCGCCCGTCTGCAAAGCCTGGCGGCGGGCGGGGAGATTGTGGTCAGCGCCCCGACCTACGCCCTCACCGACGGGTATTTTCGCTACCATCCCCTGGGCGTGGCGCAGGTCAAGGGCGTCAGCGAGCCGGTGCCGCTCTACCAGGTCCTGGGGGTGGGTCCCCTGCGCACACGTCTGGAGGTGGGCGCACGCCGCGGTCTGGGGCGCTTTGTGGGGCGGCAGCACGAACTGGCGCAGGTGCAGCGCGCCCTGGAGCAGGCGCGCGGCGGGCGGGGCCAGATCATCGGGGTGGTGGGCGAGCCGGGGGTGGGGAAGTCGCGCCTGTGCTACGAATGCAAGGTGCAGACGCCGCGCGACTGGCTGGTGCTGGAGACCTTTTCGGTGTCCCATAGCAAGGCCTACCCGTATCTGCCGCTGCTGGAGCTGTTGAAGGGCTACTTTCAGCTGACCCCCGAAGACGAGGCGCGGCGGCGGCGCGAGCAGGTGACGGGCAAGCTTCTCACCCTGGATCGGCGATTGGAAGACGCCGTGCCCTACGTGCTGGCCCTGCTGGGCGATGCCGAGGCGACGGCACAGCTGGCGCAGATGGACCCACCGCTGCGGCGGCGCCGCACCTTCGAGGCCATCACCCGCCTGCTCCTGCGCGAGAGCCTCAACCAGCCCCTGCTCGTGCTCATCGAAGACCTGCACTGGTTGGACAGCGAGACCGAGGCCTGGTTGCAGCAGCTCAGCGAGCGCGTGCCGACGGCGTCGATCCTGCTGCTGGTCAACTATCGCCCGGAGTATCAGCACGGCTGGGGCAGCAAGACGTACTACACGCAGCTGCGGCTCGACCCCCTGGGCGAGGCCGAGGCCGACGAGCTGTTCACGGCCCTGCTGGGCCAGGATCCTGGCCTGAGGGCGCTGAAACAGGTGATCCTGGAGCGCACGGAGGGCAATCCCTTGTTCATGGAGGAGATGGTGCAGGCCCTGCTGGAGCAGGGCATCCTGGCACGCGCCGGCGCCACCGGTCCCGTCCGCCTGACGCGGCCTCTGACCACGGTGCAGTTGCCGCCGACGGTGCAGGCTATTCTGGCGGCGCGCATCGACCGCTTGCCGGCAGATGACAAGGCGCTGTTACAGATACTGGCGGTCATCGGCAAAACCTTCCCCCTCGGCCTGGTGACGCAGGTGGTCGGCCAGCCGGAAGCCGAGGTGCAGGAGGGTCTGGCGCACTTACAGCGCGGCGAGTTCCTCTACGAGCAGCCGGCCTTTCCCGAGCCCGAGTACACGTTTAAACACGCCCTGACGCAGGAAGTGGCCTACCACTCGCTGCTGCTCGAACGCCGGCGCGTGCTGCACGAGCGCACAGCGCAGGCCCTGGAAGCACGCTATCCCGACCGGCTCGAGGAGCACTACAGTGCGCTGGCACATCACTACCGGCACAGCGGCAACACCGTCAAAGCGGTCGAGTACCTGCACCGGGCAGGGCAGCAGGCGGCGCAGCGCTCGGCACTTGGAGAAGCTATTGAGCACACGACGACCGCCCTGGACCTGCTCGCCACTCTCCCTGCAACCCGTGAGCGCTGCGAGCAGGAGCTGCGTCTGCATCTCACGCTGGGGGTGCCGCTGGTCTTCACCAGAGGCCACGGGGCCCCAGAGGTCGAGGCGACGTATAGCCGGGCACTCGCCCTGTCCCAGCAGGTGGGGGACCCTGCCCAACGTTTTGCAGCCCTGCTGGGCCTACGACGGCTGCATCATGGACGCGGAGAACTCCAGCGC
>Ga0114945_10002484_pt1 | contig 10828 bp, 8 predicted proteins | sample OV2TP3_FD_87194 | JGI IMG/M metagenome (GOLD analysis project Ga0114945, IMG submission 87194) | Hot spring microbial communities from Beatty, Nevada to study Microbial Dark Matter (Phase II) - OV2 TP3 | ecosystem: Environmental > Aquatic > Thermal springs > Hot (42-90C) | place: USA: Beatty... | reverse complement strand
CTGCCAGGTCAATAAGCGAGCGGCCTCAATGTCTTTGGCCATGTCGGCCAGCATGAGCTGGATCGCCTGATGGTGACCGATAGGTGTCCCAAAGGTTACCCGTTCCTTCGCATACGTGATGGCAGCTTCCATGGCTGCGCGCGCCAACCCGACCGACATGGCGGCGATCATAGGGCGCGTGCGGTCCAGCGTGATCATCGCGATACGGAAGCCCTCGTCCTCCTTCCCCAGCATATTGGACCGGGGGATTCGCACATCCTCGAAGATCACTTCCGCCGTATCGGAGGCCCGCTGTCCCATCTTATCGAACTTTTTTCCGTGGGAGATGCCAGGCGTGTCGGCGGGCACGATGAATCCGGTGATGCCCCGATGGTGCTGTCGCTTGTCGCGCGTGGCGAAAACGGTGTAGAGCGTGGCGACGCTGCCATTGGTAATGAACGTCTTCGTGCCATTGAGGAGGTAGGTATCGCCGTCGAGCTTGGCTGTGGTGGACATCGAGGCCACATCAGACCCCGCTCCCGGTTCGGTCAGGCAGAATGCGCCCATGTTGAAACGCGAGCAAAACTGGGGCAAGAACTGCCGTTTCTGCTCCTCGGATGCCCCCACCAGAATAGGCATCAGCGCCAGTTCGTTGACCATAATGGAGGTGGTGATGCCAGCGCAGCCGGCCCCGAGCTCCTCGACGATCAGGCAGCATTCGAACGCGCCCATCCCTCCCCCACCGTACTCCGCGGGGACGGTGGTATTGAGGAGACCGATTTCGTGGGCCTTACGATAGATCTCCCACGGGAATTCCCCACTCCTATCGTACTGCATGGCGACGGGGGCGATCTCCCTCTGGGCGAATTCCCGCGCCACCCGTCGCAATTCCTCTTGTGGTTCGGTGAGGCGAAAATCTACCATACATCCTCTCCCACCTGATATCCTCTTATGGTCCTCACACGCAGTATAGAGAATTCGAGGATTTCTTTGCAAAGCCAATTCTGGCCCTGTACCCGCCGGGGAACTGCTCCATTATCGCACGTCTCCAGGGATGCCTGCCAGGATTTACCGCGGCCTTTCGCCCGCGTATAATGGCCGCCCAGCTTTGCTGCCTAAATCGGACCACACGACATTGGTACACGCTGGCGAGCTCTCCAAATAGTTCCCTTCCCCCCGGCGAGGGGGAAGGTCAGGATGGGGGGGACAGATCTGTGCCCGCCCAATGTACCAATCCAATGGGGACCGATTTAGACCGTTGAATGCCCGTAGAGGATGCCAGTGATGGCCCGATTCCTGCGTCGGACCCCGCTCAAAGAGCTGGATTCCGCAGCTTTGTATACCCGCTGGAAATGGCGGGTGCTCCTGCTGTTCTGTAGTTTCTACATGTTTCTATACCTGGGCCGTTTCAACTTCGGCTTCGTCATTCCACAGGTGATCGCCGATCTCGGGATGACGCGGACCCAGGCCGGATTCGTGGCGTTGTGCATGTTTTGGGGATTTGGATTGGGGGATCTGGTGCATGGCCGCCTGTCGGACCATTTCAGCCCGCGCCTCTGGGTTGCGCTGGGTGGGGGGCTCACCACGCTTTTCAACTGGATCACCAGCTTCGGCACCTCGATGGTGACGCTGATGCTCCCCTGGGGGATCAATGGCTTTGTGAATGCGATGTGCTACAGTCCCGGCATCCGCCTCATCGCGCAATGGTGGCCACGGCGGGAGCGCGGGCGGGCGCTGGGGATTATGGGGATCTTCGTCGGCTGTGCGATGTTAGTCTTGTGGCTTGTCACCGGCTGGGTCGCCGGGGCATTCGGCTGGCGCGCGGCATTCCGCTATCCCGTCTTGTGGATTGGCTTGATGAGTCTCATCTTCTGGCTGCTGGTGCGGGATAAGCCCGCCGACGTGGGGCTCCCCGATTACATCGAAGAGGATGCGCTCTCGTCGGCCGCTGAGGTGCAATCCGAGGCGCAACTGCAGGGGCTCCGTCCCTATGCCTTGCTCTTTCGCAACTGGCGTTTCCTGGTTGCCTGCCATGTGAATGGATTAGGCCTCCTGGTCCGCTATGGCATTGTCACGTGGGCGCCCCTCTACTACAAAGAGGTGGGAGGCTTCGATGTGCAAGAGATGGCGGCGGCAACGATTACATTCCCCATCGGCATGGCCCTTGGGGCGCCAGTCGGCGGGATCATCTCCGATCGGTGGATGCAAGGACGACGCGCCCCCATGATCATCATCTCCTGCCTGGCCACAACCATCGTGATGGTTGGCATTGCGCTGACCTCTCCCACCAACTTGCCCGCTGGGATGATCCTGATGAGCCTGGGAGGGTTCACGCTGACCCTGGCACCCCTGGCCGCTCTGGGCGTAGACCTCGCCGGCCGCAGGATCTCGGGGACCGCCTCGGGCGTGCTGGACGCCCACGCCTACCTCTACGCAGGCTCCCAAGCGGTGGTCATCGGGTGGATTCTGGACGCGACCGGCGGCAACTGGGTGCTGGTGTTTCTGTTGCTGGGAGCCTCGCGCCTGCTCTCAGCTGCGGCCATGGGGCTGGTGAAGGCGTGAGACATCCAGTGGGAGGGAAATTTTAGGTGGCCGCCACGTGCCAAGGTTTCAGGGCTGCGCTTCGCGGCGAGGCCATCGCTGGGGCTCGATCCCTTATGGCCCGCCGCCGAGTAACTCCATGGCCAGCGATGGCTGCAAATTGGCCTGTGCCAGCATCGACGCACCCGCCTGCCGCAAAATCTGCAGCCGCACGAAGTTGGCCGTTTCGAGCGCCACGTCCACATCGCGGATGCGCGATTCTGAGGCTGAGACCATCTCAATGGCGACTTGGATGTTGGCGATCACCGTCTGCAATCGGTTTTCGAGGGCCCCAAATTCCCCGCGGTGCTGCACCACTTGATTGATGGCCGAATCCAGCCGATTCAACGCAGCCTGAGCCGCCGCCTGGGTGCCCACTGCTGGAGTATCGGTAGCCGCGAAGGTGACACTAGCGCTGGAGTCCACGGATAGTGTCGGCAGCTTGGTCACGGTAGCGCTACCCCCGTTGACCACCCCTTCACTCTGTGGCCAGGCGTCGCTGCTGCCTCTGTTCGGATTGCTGCAGCAGGGCATCGACGTCAGCCTGCGAGTAGAGGCGTGGCGTATCGCAAAGTTCGCATTGCCGTCGAGTAGCGTCGTTCAGCGTTTCACACCGAATGCACTTCCATTCGTCTGCCATGGTGGAAATTTGTCGCGATGACGCACCCAGTTTCCCGCAAAGGCTCAGGGTACTATCGCATAGTACAGGCCACTGGCCCCCAGCCACGGATCATCCTGACGACCAGTCATACCTCTGCGGAGATTCTCATCCCATCCGTCAACTGGGGGAAAGCTCCTGATGCGCATTTTCGTAGAAGACGCTCATTCTGTGGGAAGTAAGACTGTAACACAGGAGACAAGCGCCTCTTTGGCGAGCCGTATCGTCTCCCCGCGCGCCTCCGATGTCAGGGGATGGATTTTCTCTTCGTTGGCTTCATCGCCGTTGATTGCCTCGATCAGTGACCTCTGACTCTACTGTCCTTGATCACATGGTCCAGGCCCTTTAGGCGGCCGATGGCTTCTGCAAAGCAAGCATATCACGGATTTTTTAAGATCGTGAGCGCATCAAGCTGTTCTCGCAGGCTATTGCAGCGGTCCACCAAGGCCACCCACTCTTCCATGTGCCGTTCGAGATCCGCCTCCCACGCCTGGCGCTCTTGATGCAGCGCATACCAGCGCTCGTGGTCCTGATAAAGCTCCGCGCTGGTCAGCTCCTGACTGCGCACACGGATCTGCTCCTCCAGTGCCGCGATGGCCTGCTCAGCGCGTTCAATCTGGCTCTCCGACCGACCCAACGCCTTCACCAGTTCGCGCCGGTCCAGGATCTGGCCACCAGGCTTCGCCGGTCGCTGGGCCGTCGATGGACGACCGTTGACACGGACTTGAGGCGCTTCCGCGGCCGGCGCGTCTTCCAGGTCACGGGTGCGCTTCCAGAGATAAAATTCATAATCACCCAGGTAGTCGAGGGCCTGGCCGTCCTCGATTTCGACGACACGGGTCGCCACCCGGGTCAAGAAGATCGGATCGTGGGAGATGAACACCATCGTCCCAGGGAAGTCGATGAGCGCGTCGGTCAAGACGTCCACCGAGGCAGGATCCAGGTGATTCGTGGGTTCATCAAGGAGCAGCGTGTTGGCGGGACGGAGCAGCATACGGGCCAGGGCAACCCGGCTCCGCTCACCTCCACTCAGGACACTGATGGGCTTGAATTGATCATCGCCGCTGAATAAAAACGTCCCCGCCACGGCCCGCAGCCAGGGGATCTCCGCCTGGGGGGTCACCTCCTGCAGCGCCTCCAGCACCGTATGGAGCGGATTCAGGGTATCGGCTTGATGCTGGGCGAAATAATGCAGAGTGACCTCGTGCCCCACAATCCGCTCACCGCCATCGAGGCGGAGCACGCCGGCCAGGATCTTCAGCAAGGTGCTCTTGCCGACACCATTTTCTCCCAGCAAGGCCACGCGCTGGCCGCGTTCCACCCGGAAATCCAGCGCTCGATACACCGTGTTGTCGCCATAGCGTTTGGCCATGCCCTTCAGTTCCAGGACAAGGCGTCCGCTCGGCGCTGGCGCGGGGAACCGGAACCGCAGAGGCTTACGCTCTCTCTCACGCTCGATCCGCTTGATGCGCTCCAGCTGTTTCAAACGGGCCTGGACCTGGCGGGCTTTAGTGGCTTTGGCACGGAAGCGGTCCACAAAGCGTTGCACCCGCGCCATTTCCCGCTCCTGCAGGCGGCTCGCCTCGGCTAATTGCGCCTCACGCTTCTCCCGCACAGCCCGAAAGCTCTCATAATTGCCAGGATACACGCGGAGGGTCTGATTGTAGATTTCCCAAATGTGGGTGACGATGCGATTGAGGAAGGCGGTGTCGTGGCTCACCACCAGGATGGTCGCCCGGGAGCGCAATAAGAATTGCTCGAACCACGCCTGGGTAACGGCATCCAGATGGTTGGTGGGCTCATCGAGCAATAACACGTCTGGGGCCGCGAGCAATAGATGTGCCAGGGCTACGCGCATGCGATGGCCGCCCGAGAGGTCCTGCAGCGAGCGCCCGAAATCTTGCGAGGTGAACCCCAGCCCTGAGAGGATGCGTTCCGCCTCATGCTTCGGGTAGCGGCCCTGATGGACCGCCTCGAGCATGCTCACGTCGCGACGATTATCCAGCTCCTGGGGCAGATACCCCAGCCGGATCCCGCCGCGGGCGCGAATGGCCCCGCTATCGGGTATCTCCTCGCCGTTCAACAACCGAAGGAGGGTCGTCTTCCCAGAACCATTGGGACCTACGAGCCCGACCCGTGTTCGTGCTTGTAGCTGTACAGTGACCGTTTTAAAGACACATTGTGGCCCAAAAGCCTTCGCAATCCCGTCGATCTGGATCATGGCCTGCCGGTCCCTCCTATCCGGTAAACCCTACCTCACTTCTCGTCAATTGTAAATGTCCTCCTGCCCTTGTCCCCGCCATTTCCACCTCCCCCCACAGACCGATTGCCTCCGCCAGGAAAGCTGCGTATATTGTCAGGCTTGTTGGGGAAGATCTGCCCGGAGTATCGCGCGAATGTGCGTGGTAGGACATGAGGGTACGGGCGGCGGGATGGGTGCGATGCACCAGGATAGAAGAGCGGAGGATTCATGACGGTGGACCAGGCGACGCTTGACCAGGTGTGTATCAACACCATTCGCATGTTAGCAGTCGATGCGGTGGAGCAGGCAAAATCGGGCCACCCCGGCATGCCCATGGGAGCTGCCCCTCTGGCCTATGTCCTCTGGACCCGCTTCCTGAAGCATTATCCCACGAACCCGCACTGGCCCGACCGCGATCGCTTTGTGCTCTCTGCCGGGCACGGCTCGATGCTCCTCTATAGCCTGCTCTACCTGACCGGCTATGAGCTCCCCCTGGAGGAGCTCAAGCGCTTCCGCCAGTGGGGGAGCCGCACGCCTGGGCATCCCGAATATGACTTGACGCCAGGCGTGGAGACCACCACCGGCCCCTTGGGCCAGGGGTTCGCCAACGGGGTCGGCATGGCGATCACCGAGCAATGGCTCGGCGCGCGCTTCAATCGCCCCTGCCATGCCGTGGTGGACCACTACACCTATGCCATCGTCAGCGATGGCGATCTTATGGAAGGGGTCGCCTCGGAAGCTGCCTCTCTGGCCGGCCATCTCCGCCTGGGAAAGTTGATCTACTGCTATGATGATAACCGGATCTCGATCGATGGCTCCACCGAGCTCACCTTCACCGAAGACGTAGGGCAACGCTTCGAGGCCTATGGATGGCACGTCCAGCGAGTCAGTGACGGCAATGATCTTGCCGCGATCGACGCCGCTCTGCAAGTGGCCCAGGCGGAGCACACGCGTCCGTCCTTGGTCATCGTCCGCACGCATATCGGCTATGGAAGCCCCCACAAGCAGGATAGCGCAGAGGCGCATGGGGCGCCCCTGGGCAGCCAGGAAGTGCAGCTGACGAAGGCGTTTTTCGACTGGCCCCTGGATCCCCCGTTCTACGTGCCTGCGGAAGCCCTGGTCCACTTCCGGAAAGCCATCGAGCGTGGGCGCCGCTGGGAGCAGGAGTGGCAAACTCGCTTGCACAGCTATGCGAAAGCCTATCCAGAGCTGGCTGACGAATGGCACCGTATGATGCGGCGCGAATTGCCTCTCGGCTGGGAGGCCAGCCTGCCAAGCTTTGCTGCTGGGGACGGCGCGATGGCCACGCGGCTGGCCTCCGGCCGGGTGCTGAATGCCATTGCGCCCACGGTGCCGAACCTCGTCGGAGGCTCGGCTGATCTTGCCACCTCCAATAACACCCTTCTGCAGGGGGCGGGCGCCTTCAGCGCCGAGAATCGGGCGGGGCGGAACCTGTATTTCGGGGTACGGGAACACGCAATGGGCGCCATCCTCAATGGCATGGCCGTGCATGGCGGTGTAATCCCCTATGGGGCGACTTTCCTCATCTTCTCAGACTATATGCGACCGGCGATTCGTCTGGCAGCCCTCTCGAAGCTCCCCGTGATCTATGTGTTTACCCATGATAGCATCGGCCTGGGCGAAGACGGCCCCACCCATCAGCCCATCGAGCATCTGGCGTCGCTGCGGGCCATGCCCAACCTCACCCTCATTCGTCCCGCGGATGCCAACGAGACCGTTGTGGCCTGGCGCGTGGCCCTGCAGCACACCCAGGGCCCCGTGGCGCTGGCACTGACACGCCAAAATGTACGCGTGCTCGATCGGACCCACATGGCCGCGGCCGACGGCCTCGCACAGGGAGCGTATGTTTTGCTCGAGGCGGAGGGCGGCCGGCCGGACCTCGTGCTCATCGCCAGCGGCTCGGAGGTCGCTCTGGTGGTGGAGGCGCGTGCACGGCTGATGCAAGAGGGCATCCAGGTACGTGTGGTGAGCATGCCCAGCTGGGAGTTATTCGAGCAACAGCCCCAGGCGTATCGGGAGAGCGTGCTTCCCCCTACAGTCAGCAGGCGTCTCGCCGTGGAAGCGGGGGCCACGCAGGGTTGGCATTATTATGTGGGCGCTGCAGGGGAGGTGGTGGGGCTCGCGCGCTTCGGGGCTTCGGCTCCCGGGTCGGTGGTCATGGAACAGTTGGGCTTCACAGCGGCCCACGTCGTGACCGCGGCCCGAAGGCTCCTGCAACGGGGCTAAACTTGCAGAGGATTCGTATCCGTATCCAGCTCGTAGATCACTGTGAGGAAGGCCGCACTGACCTGTGGATCCCAATAGCCAGCTTCAGTCTCGCGTTTGAGGATGGCAATCGCCTCCGCCTGGGGAAGCGCTGGCTTATATGGCCGAGCGGTCCTCAGTGCATCGTAGACATCCACCACGGCCAGGATACGTGCCCCCAACGGAATGGCTTCCCCCCTCAACGCATCTGGGTATCCAGAGCCGTCGAAGCGCTCGTGGTGATGGCGGATGATGGGTCGTACCCCGTCCAGCGTGCGCATCTCCCGGACCAGCTCGGCCCCCACCACGGGGTGCGCCTGGATGGTGGCACGCTCAGCCGCGTCCAGCGGGCCTGGCTTGAGGAGAATCTGGTCAGGCACAGCGATCTTCCCCAGGTCATGCAAGAAGCCACCCAATCGGAGCGCCTTCAGCATAGGTTCGTTCACACCCAGGACACGACCCAGGGCCACCGCATACCGGGCCAGCCGATCACAGTGTCCCGCTGTGTACGGGTCGCGCGCTTCAATCGTCAGGCCCAGCGCCGTGATGACCCCTTCCGCACGTTCCAGTTGGTCGAGGAGATATTTGACGCGCAGGAGGGCAGCCACCCGAGTCCGGAGTTCCACAAAATCGACTGGCTTGGCGAAGAAATCGTCTGCCCCTGCGGATAGGCCGGCGATACGGGCATCTAGCTCAGAGCGAGCGGTCAAGATAATAACCGGGGTGAGTTGAAAGCGGGGGTCGCCTTTGATACGGCCGCACAGCTCGATGCCACTCATGGCGCCCATGTGTACATCTGTCAAAATCAGGTCTGGGGCTATTCCCTCCAACGCGGAGAGGGCGGCTTCAGCCGAGGCCGCTGGGACGATCTGGTAACCGAGGGTGGTGAGATAATCCGTAAGGGTCTCGCGTACATCTACGTCGTCGTCTACTACCAGGATCGTCGCCCGCACCATTGGACAGGCCCTCCCTCACGGACCTCACTGGCCGCCTTCCGATGATCCACCTGGCCTGCAGGACCGCTCCATCGCCAAACGCAACAGGTTCGCCATGAATGTCCCGCTGACACAGCGGCAAACGGGAATGTGCTCACCCAGCAGGCTCTTCACCAGGGATTAGTGCCCCATCGCAAGACAGGCCGTGGGGGAAGACATTCCGTGCAATTGTATCGGAGCAGACAAAAGGTGTCAATGACGCATGTCTCGGTGGAGAGACCTCACCATTCACCCCACCCTACCCACCTTATGGATAGAGACCAGGAAACTTGAGCCCTGTCTCCTCGGGGAGCCCGCACATGAGATTCATATTCTGCACGGCCTGGCCCGCCGCTCCTCGCCCGAGATTGTCGATGGCGGCGATGGCAATCGCAACCCCCGAGCGCTGGTCCACTCTGACGGCCACATCGCAGAAGTTCGAGCCCATGGTGGCTTTGGTTTCCGGCAGACTACCTTCGAGCACTCGCACAAAAGGCTCTGGTGCATACGCCTCATGATAGAGGTCCGTCGCCTCGGAGGGCGCGAGCTCGGAGGTGAGCGGCGCATACGCCGTCACCAGGATCCCTCGCGTCATAGGGATGAGATGTGGAGTGAAAACCACGCGCACTGGCGCGCCTGCTATGGCGGATAGCTCCTGCTCGATCTCTGCTGTATGATTATGGCCCACCACACTGTATGCCCTGACATTTTCGTTCGTCTCCGAGAAGGCATAACCTCCGCCGCCTCCCCGCCCTGCCCCGGAGATCCCCGATTTGGCATCGATGACGATCCCCTGCGTGCGGACCTTCCCTGCTCGCAGGAGTGGGATGAGCGCCAGGAGCGACGCAGCCGGATAGCAGCCGGGATTGGCCACCAGGCGGGCCTTGCTGATCGCGCTGCGGTGCAACTCGGGAAGGCCATAGACCGCTTCAGGCAGGTAGTGCGTGGCGGTATGGGTGACCTTGTACCACACGGGATAGAGATCTGCATCCTTTAACCGAAAATCCGCCGCGATGTCGATAACCTTGCACCCTTGCTGCAGCAGGTCCGGGACCAGGTGCATGGCCATGCCGCTGGGCAGCGAAAGAAAGGTCACATCGGACTCGCGCCCAATCCGCGTCACGTCTGCCTCGATCATGGTTTGATCCACAAAACCGCGCAGGTTTGGATACAGGGAGGACATCGCCTCCCCTTTATTCGTCTCCGCGGTCACATGCACGAGCGATACGCATGGGTGGGTGGCCAGGAGCCGTACCGTCTCAGCTCCTCCATACCCCGATGCTCCTATCACACTCGCATTAATCTGCTTCACGCCGATTCTCCTCTGCTTGTGAAGACGCGTCTCGCGCCCGCAAGAGCACCGCCATCGGTCCAGCGGCCAGGGTCAACACCCCTAACACACTCATCGCCCATGCCAGGCCGGCTGCATCGCTCAACCAACCATACAGGACCGGCGCGATGGCGCCCGAGCCCATGTACAGCATATAGAAGAGCCCATAGCCTCGGGCGCGGGCCTCCGGGGCCACAAGGTCGGCGACGCTGGCATACAGCACCGAGGACGTCCCGTTGAGGCCGATCCCCAGGATGGGCAGGAGGACCATGGCGACCGTCAGCGGGAGCGGTAAGAGGGCTAAAATTGCGGCTCCCGTCAGGATCTCTGTCAGCATCACCATGCGGATGGGACCAAATCGCTCCGCCAATGGGCCACACACAAATTTTCCACAGGCACCTCCGGCAAAGACGAGCGTAAAGAGAAGCCCCAGGTGCTCCGGCGTGGCGCCCTTTCCGGCGAGCAGAAACGGCACGAAGGTGAGAAAGACCGTCCGCGCCGAGTTGTCCAGCAGGCCCACCGCCACCAGCCCCGCAAATCGCTTGCGGTTGACGATCCCCCAGCCACGCGCTTTTGGTGCCCGTGGCACACCATCATCCGCCACCAGTGGCTGCACGGTGTCGTACGTATTTCCCCCCATCCATACCAGCAGCGAGATCCCCAGGCCCAGAGCCCCCAGCAGCTGCACCGAGCTATGCCAGCCCAAAAAGAGGATCAAGCCGCTCAACAGGGCAGGAAATGCGACTTTGCCCACGTCGCCGGCAAAATTATAGGTGCCCATGGCGGTCCGCCGACCACCG
>Ga0114945_10002483_pt1 | contig 10831 bp, 8 predicted proteins | sample OV2TP3_FD_87194 | JGI IMG/M metagenome (GOLD analysis project Ga0114945, IMG submission 87194) | Hot spring microbial communities from Beatty, Nevada to study Microbial Dark Matter (Phase II) - OV2 TP3 | ecosystem: Environmental > Aquatic > Thermal springs > Hot (42-90C) | place: USA: Beatty... | reverse complement strand
CGTGGCCTTCTTGTAGAGGATGAAATCGTTGCCGTCGAGCTCCGCGCTCGCGTTGAGCACCTTGAACCTGCCCGGCAGCAGGTCGCGCACGACGCTCTCCTGGCCGAGCTTCTTGAAGATGTCGTCGTCCAGCCAGATCCTGTCGGTCAGGTGCCGGAAGTCGAGGATCGTGTCCTTGTTGCTCGTCGCGTTGAGCGCGGTGTCGAAGACGCACTTGTCGGCGCCCGCGCCGCCGGTGAGCTTGTCGTTGCCCGCGCCGCCGTAGAGCTTGTCCGCGCCCGCGTCGCCGTAGAGCTTGTCCGCGCCCGCGTCGCCGTAGAGCTGGTCGCTGCCGCCGTCGCCCCTGATGACGTCGTTGCCGCCGTGCCCCTTCAGCAGGTCGTTGTAGACCGAGCCGGTGACGATGTCGGCGAGGCGGAAGACGTAAGGGACGAAACTGTCGGGCGCCGAGCCGTTGTCCCAGCCGTAATCCAGATCGCCGACTACGAAGGTATCCCCGTTAAACGTCACCGTCACGCTGGCGTGAAACAGCCCGGGGATCGAGACGTAAATGTCGTAGTCGTCACCGGAAAGCGTGGCGCTTCCCTGCACGGAAAGCATCCCCGAGAGGGGGTTGTCCACCAATGACCACAGGGTCGAAGTGCTCTCGGAGGTCCCGCTGTGCAGCTCGATATTGCTGAACGAGGCGGAAAAGGTCGAGGTCGGGCTGCCCTCGTTGAAGATGACCGAGAGGTCCACCTCCAGGCCTTTGCCGTTGATGTTCCAGAGCTGATGTTCCCCTGTCTCGCTTATCGCCAGGAGTTGCGAGAACGTCACCTCCGAATCGAGCACGTTCAACGCCGTCTTCATGTTGGTTGCCGAACCCGCAGTGAATCTCGCCATCGCGAACCCCCTAAGCCGGTCTCGCGCCTTGCGCGCGCTAGCGGCGACTATGATAGCGCCCCGGCCGGACCCTAAGGAAATAAGTCACTCAGCCCGCAGGCATTTTTCACGGTCCGCCCGCCGGGAAATTGCAAGAGAGTGCAATGCCATGCCCGAATGCGCTCCTGTCCGTGGAATGGGACTCGCTTGCCGCGGGCGCCGGGGAGGCATACTTCGGCGCAGCATGCACACGGAACCCCTGAGACTTGCCGTAACTGCGCTCGCGCTCCTCGCGGCCGGGGCGCAGGCGCAGATCGCCGCCGACGGCTCACTGGGCACCCAGGTCGGCCGCACCGGCAGCGCCTGGTCGATCACCGCCGGCACGCTGCGCGACAGCAACCTGTTCCACAGCTTCTCGCAGTTCGGCGTCCCCGCCGGCCACAGCGCGACGTTCTCGGGCGCCTTCGGGATACAGAACATCATCGCCCGCGTCACCGGCAACGACGCCTCGCAGATCGACGGCCTGCTGCGCTCGAGCATCCCGCTCGCGAACCTGTTCCTCGTCAACCCGCGGGGCCTGGTGTTCGGCCCCGGGGCGAGGCTGGAGGTGAACGGCTCGTTCCACGCCTCCACCGCCGACTACCTGCGCCTGGGGAGCGGCGGCGGCATCCTGCACGCCTCGCTCTCGCGCGCGAGCGTGCTCAGCTCGGCGCCGCCCTCGGCGTTCGGCTTCCTCGGCCCGCCCGCGGCGATCAGCGCGAACGGCGCAACGCTCGAGCCCTTCCTCGGGCGCGCGCTCTCGCTCGTCGGCGGCGACATCGTGCTCACGGACGCGGCGCTGAAGACGGTGAGCGGCCCGCTCAACCTCGCGAGCCTCGCCTCCGCAGGCGAGGTGGCGCTCGCCCCCACGGGCGTCGCGGCGGCCTCGGGCTTCGGCAGCTACGGCAACCTCACGCTGAGCGATTCCGTGGTCGACGCGAGCAGCTCGATCATCTCGCCCGCGGGCGGCGTCACGCTGCGCGGCAACAACCTGACGATGACGGGCTCGAGCATCAAGGCCGAGAGCACCGGCATCGCGCCCGGCGCCAACATCGGGATCGGCGTCGCGGGAGCGCTCGACATGACAGGTGGCCGCATCACGGCGAACAGCGTCCTCTCCGGTCCCGCCGGGACGGTCGACGTCGAGGCCGGCTCGCTGCGGATGCGCGGCGCGGCCACCATCGGCGCCAGCACCTCGGGCCTGGGGCCGGCGGGCGGCGTCTCGGTGAGCGCAGGCGAGATGCGGATCGAGGGCGGCAGCAGCATTTCGTCCTCCACGTTCTTCTCCGGCGCCGGCGGCTCGGTGCGCGTCTCGGCGGGCAGGCTGGTGATCGCGGGCCACAACCCGGTGGGCGGCGCGGCGAGCGGCATCTTTTCCTCGTCCGAGGGTTTCGCCACCGGCGACGCGGGCGCGCTCGAGGTCGCCGCCGGATCGCTCGAGCTGCTCGACGGCGGCGTCATCTCGGGCGCCACCTTCGGGCCAGGGAGGGGAGGAACGGTGACGGTGAGCGTGGCGGGCGAGCTGCGCATGGCGGGCATGAGCCCGTTCAACGTCGGCGCGGGCATCTACGCCAACTCGGCCTCGAGCGGCGCCGGCGGCGACGCGGGCGCGATGACGGTGAGCGCGGGCTCGATCGTGATGGACGCCGGCGGCTTCATCGAGGCGGTCACGCGCGGCCAGGGGCGCGCCGGCACCATGGCGCTCAGCGCGGACGCCATCACGGTCAGCGGCGGCGCAGCGATCAACGCCTACTCGACCGGTCCCGGCGACGCCGGCGGCATCACCCTGCGCGCACGCGACATCAGCCTGCTCGGCGGCGGCTATGTCAACTCCTCGACCTACGCCGCGGGTCGCGGCGGAAACGCTGTGGTGGAGGCCTCTGGGCGGCTGCGTATCGTGGGCTACAACACCTCGGACGGTGTCCCGAGCGGCATCTACGCCAACTCCTCTGCCGGCGCCACCGGCGCTGGGGGCACGATCTCGGTGCTCGCGGGCTCGATCGAGCTCGCCGAGGGCGGCGCGATCACCAGCTCGACCCTCGGCGCCGGGAGCGGCGGGGACGTCGTGGTGAGCGCTACGCACAGCCTTGACATCACGGGCCGCAGCCCGGGCAGCCGCAGCGGCATCTACGCCGCGGCGGATACCGGCTCGACCGGGCACGCGGGAACGGCGACCGTAGCCGCCGACACGATCCGCGTCGACGGCGGCACCATCGTCGCCTACACCGCCGGCGCGGGGGACGCGGGCGGGGTGAGCATCGGCGCGCGCACCATCGCCGTGGGCGGCGGCAGCATCGTGGGCTCCGACACCTACGCCGCCGGGCGCGGCGGCAACGTCGCGGTGAGAGCGACGGAGCTGCTCGAGATCGCGGGCAAGGACCCCGCCTCGGGCGGCTACGCCGGCATCTTCGCGCGCTCGCGCAACGCCACGAGCGGCGACGCCGGCTCGATCGAGGTGCGCGCGGGCGCGCTGCGCATCGGAGGGGGCGGTGCGATCAGTGCCGAGACCGCGGGCGCGGGCAACGCGGGCAGCGTCCTCGTGCAAGCGGACAGCATCGCGATCACCGGTGGCGGCCTCATCGGCTCGACAACCTTCGGCGCCGGCCGCGGCGGCGACGTCGCCGTGGACGCGAGCGGCAGCCTCGACATCTCGGGCAGCGGCGAGGACCGCTCGGTGAGCGGCATCTTCGCGCTCTCGGCGAGCGGCGCGAGCGGGGACGCGGGCTCGCTCGGCGTGCGGGCGGGCAGCATCTCGCTGCTGGAGGGCGGCGAGATCTCGGCCGCGACCTTCTCCCCGGGGCGCGCGGGCGCGCTCAGCGTCTCGGCCGAGGGGCGGTTGCTCATCGGCGGGGAGAGCGCGAACGGCTTCCTCAGCGGCATCTTCGGCTCGGCCGAGACCGGGGCCACGGGCGCCGCCGGGTCGGTGCGGGTGAGCGCCCACGCGATCGAGATCCGCGGCGACGGGCTGATCAGCGCGAGCACCAAGGGGCCGGGCGCCGGCGGCAGCCTCGAGGTGCAGGCGCGCACGATCGATCTTCTCGGCGGCGGCCAGATCGCCTCCTCGACCTTCGGCGCGGGAGGCGGCGGCGCGGTCAGCGTGCTCGCCACGGAGCGGCTGCGCGCGGCGGGGAGCGATCCCGATGGCTTCCGCAGCGGAATCTTCTCGACTTCCGAGGCGGCGGCCACGGGCAACGCGGGCTCGCTCGCGGTGCGCGCCGGCGCGATCGAGCTCGTGGACGGCGGCGTGCTCACCGCGGCGACCTTTGGCCCGGGCCACGGCGGCAGCGTAGAGGCGGCGGCGCAGCGCATCGTGCTCGCGGGCGGCAGCATCCAGTCCTCGAGCCTGGGCACCGGGCGCGCGGGCGACATCTCGATCGCGGCGACCGGGTCGCTGCAGCTGCTCGCCGGCGGCTCGATCAGCACCGAGACTGTGGCCTCCGACGGCGGCAACATCGCGATCCGGGCCGGGGATCTCGTCTACCTGAACGCGAGCCAGATCACGACCTCGGTCGCCGGCGGCGCGGGCGACGGCGGCAACATCGCGATCGACCCGGTGTTCGTGGTGCTCGAGCGCGGCAGCATCATCGCCAACGCCTTCGGCGGCGACGGCGGCAGCATCTCGATCATGAGCCGCTTCTTCCTCGCCTCCGAAGACAGCGTGGTGCAGGCCTCCTCGCAGCTCGGGGTCTCCGGCACCGTGAGCATCAGCGCCCCCGAGGTCGACCTCGGCTCGGGGCTGGCGGTGCTCTCGAGCGCGTTCCTCGACGCTTCCAGCCTGATCCGCGAGTCCTGCGCCGCGCGCTCGGCGCGCGCCGATGCGAGCAGCTTCACCGGCGCGGGGCGCGGCGGCCTCGCCGAATCCCCCGCGGTGCCGGCCCGAAAACAGGGTCAGACCACCATTTCGCGGCTGGCGGTGGCCGCGTGCCGCTGAAGGCGCCGCGGCGCGCGGGCCGCGCGGCTCTCGGCCTCACGCGCGCCGAGTACGCGGTGCTCAGGCGCCTGGACACGCCGGCGAAGATCCAGGCCTTCCTCTTCGGCCTGCGCCAGAACTTCGAGATCGGCGGCCAGTGCTGCCGCCCGGTGCGGCAGGTGCTCGCCACGCGCAGCGCGCACTGCATCGAGGGCGCGATGCTCGCGGCCTGCGCGCTGTGGGTGCACGGCGAGCCGCCGCTCGTCATGGACCTGCGCGCGGTGCAGGATTACGACCACGTGGTGGCGCTGTTCCGGCGTCACGGCCGCTGGGGCGCGATCTCCAAGACCAACGGACCCACGCTGCGCTGGCGCGACCCGGTGTACCGCAGCCTTCGCGAGCTGGCGATGTCGTACTTCCACGAGTACTACAACAGGCGCGACCACAAGACGCTGCGCGAGTACTCGCTCGCCTTCGACCTGCGGCGCATCGACCCGCGCCTCTGGGTGGCGGGGGAGAAGAACGCGTGGCAGGTGCCCGAGCGCCTCGAGGCGGCGCGGCACATCGCGCTCGCCGGCGCGCGCGAGCTGCGCAACGTGGTGCGCCGCGACCCCTTCGAGCGCAAGGTCGGCGGCCTGCTGCAGTACCGCCGCCCGCGCCGCGCCCCGGCCGGCGGCCGCACGCGCAGGAAAAAAGGGTCCTGACCCCTATTTCTGCAGCGGGCCGATCTTCTCCACCGCGACCTTGAGGCGCGCGGCGTCGATAGCGAGGAATTTCGCGAACTCGGGCGCATCCAGGTAGTTGATCGGCGTGCCGACCTTGTCCATGGCGCCCTTGAATTGCGGGTCGGCCACGGCGTTGCGCACCGCCTCGCGCAGCTTCGCGATCGCCGGCGCCGGCGTCGCGCCGGGGGCGAACACCCCCGACCAGATGTAGAACTCCACGTCCCTGAAGCCCAGCTCCTTGAAGGTCGGCAGCTCGGGCATCAGCGGCAGGCGCTTGTCGCCCCAGCCGGCCAGCGCGCGCATCTTGCCCCCCCGGATCTGCGCCAGCGCCGCCGCGGGGCCGGAGGCGAGCGCGTGCACCTGCCCGCCGAGCAGCGCGGTCACCGCCGGCCCGCCGCCCTGGTAGGGGACGTGGAACAGCTTGATGCCCGCGGCCCCGGCGAACATCTCCATGGCCACGTGCAGCGTGCCGTACATCCCCGAGGACGAGTAGTTGATGCGTCCCGGGAAGGCCTTGGCCGAGGCGATGAAGTCGTGGATCGTCTTGTAGGGGCTGTCCCCGGCCACCACCAGCACCGTGGGGTCGGCGGTGACCAGCGCGATCGGCGCGAAGTCCGAGAGCTGGTACGGCAGGGGCTTGCCGTTCATGGGGTCGGACACCGGGAACACCGAGATCGAGGAGAGCGACATCAGGATGGTGTAGCCGTCGGGCGCCGACTTCGCCACCACGGTGGTGCCCACCGCCCCGCCCGCCCCGGAGCGGTTGACCACCAGCACCGGCTGCCTGAGGGTCTTCTCCATCGTGGCGGCGAGCGGCCGCCCCACGATGTCGGCCACGCCCCCGGGCGGGAACGGCGCGATCATGCTGACGGGCTTGGTGGGGTACTCCTGGGCCGAGGCGGCGAAGGCGGCCCCGGCCAGCGCTGCGGCGAGCATGCGGATCATGGCTTCCTCCTCGGGCCAGATTTTGCCCCGAAAGCGCGGACGTGTCAGGATTCGGGCTCACCGGGCGACCCACGCGGCCGGAACCGCATCGCGAAAGGAGGAACGGCATGGAGCGGCGCAGCCTGCTGAAGGCACTCACCCTGGCACCGCTTGCCGCGCTCGCGGCGCGCGCTGCAGCTGCCCAGCCCAGGACCATGCAAGAGATCGAAGCCCTGCAGAAGAGCTGGAAGGCCCTGCTCGCCGCCGGGACGGAGGTGCCGGGCGCCTCGGAGGCGCTCAAGCTCTCCAGGGAGGAGTGGCGCAAGCGCCTCCCGCCCGCGGCCTACAACGTGCTGCGCGAGGAGGGCACCGAGCGCGCCGGGACGAGCCCGCTGAACGCCGAGAAGCGCCCCGGCGTGTTCGCCTGCGCGGGCTGCGGGCTGCCGCTCTTCACCTCGGCGATGAAGTACGAGAGCGGCACGGGGTGGCCCTCCTTCTTCACCACCATCCCGGGCGTGTTCGGGACCAAGAAGGACTTCTTCCTCATCTACCCGCGCACCGAGTACCACTGCATCCGCTGCGGCGGGCACCACGGGCACCTGTTCGACGACGGCCCGCCGCCTACGCGCCAGCGCTGGTGCAACAACGGCGTCGCCCTCAGGTTCCTGCCGCAGCAGGGCAGGGCCTAGAGCGCCCAGCCGAGCGCGACCCCGAAGCCGCGCTGCTTCATGCGCACGGCGGCCTCGCCGCCGCCTACGCCGCCCGGCGGAAAGCCCGGTGGCACCGAGTTGCTGCCCTGCACGGCATTGGGAAACGCGTGCTGGTACGAGAAGCTCAGCTCGCGCCCCGGCGCGAGCCTCCAGGTCGCCCCCAGGGTCAGGTGCTTCTCGCTCACTGCGGGCGCGAACACCGCGAGCAGCGTGTCGCTCGGGCGGATCGGCGAGCGCAGCAGCGCTACGCCGCCGCGCAGCGTGAGGCCCGGCATCGCCTCCCAGGACACGCCGAGCTTGAGCACCGTGGTGTTGCGCCAGCCCGAGCCCGCGCCGTCGGCCGCGCCCAGCAGGCAGGTCTCGTCGAGGAAGCACCCCGAGGAGCGCCCGAGGGAAGGCACCGTGGAGAACAGGATGCGCTGCAGGTCCGCCGCCAGCGTCAGCTCCGGCGTCGCCTTCACGGCGGCGCCGATGGCGAAGTTCTCCGGCACGTCGAAGCGCCCGCCCTCGGCGAGCAGGCCCCGGTAGCGCTCGAAGCGCTGCATGCGGATCTTCGGCTGCCAGCTCGCGCCGAGCGTCGTCCTCCCGGTGACGCGCCCGAGCCACCCCAGGCGCACGCCCAGGCCCGCGGCGCGGTCGTGGCCGCGGTTGGTGACGCTCCCCGGGGCCTGCGAGAAGATCGGGTCGTCGAAGTGCTCGATGCCGCGCGCGACGAAGCGCTGCAGCACGAGGTTGAGCGCCACGCCCACCGAGTGGCGCTCGCCGAGCTTCACGGCGAAGGAGGGCGCGACGATCCCCTGGTAGAGCTCCATGCCCGCGGGCGAGGAGCCGCCGAGCGAGGCGAGCGGGTTGTCCGCGTAGCGCGTGGTGCCGCCGTTGCCGTAGACCGAGACGCCGACCGAGCGGCCTTCGCCCAGCATCCGGTTCCAGCCGAAGTCGGGCACCGGGAAGCGCTTGCGGCCGTTGGCGTCGCGGTGACCCGAGAGCCCGAGCACGTTGCCCCTGATCTCCGAGCCGCGGTCGGCCTCGAACGCCTCCAGCCCCGCGTCCCAGCGGCTGCCCACCCAGACCATGCCGGCCGGATTCGCCGCCGCGGCGAGCGCGTCCTGCGGCAGCGCCACCGCCACCCCGCCCATGCCCTTCGCCTTGATGCCGTAGCCGAGCTGGAAGTAGCCCGCGGTGGCGAGCGCGGCGCCGGGGGCGAGCAGCGCCGCGAGCAACGCGCTGCGCAGCGCCCTCATCGCGCCCGCGCTCAGAAGACGATCACGTGCGCGTTGGCCGAGAAGTCGAGCGCCGCCGGCTCGCCGCCCTGGAGCAGCGTCGCGATCAGCTTCAGCCCGCCCGCGTTCGGGCCGTTGGCGTCGTAGAAGAGCTTGCCGGTGTCGGTCTCGTACTTGAGGCGGTCGTTGGAATCGCCGCTCGTCGCGTCGACCTCGGCGTCGGTGCCGATCTGCACCCGGCCCGCGGGCACCGCGCCCGCGGGGAGCTTGGTGAACACCGCGTCGTCCAGCCGGATCACGTCCAGGCCGCTCTGGAAGTCGAGGATCTTGTCCGCCGAGGGCGCCTCGCGGTAGAGGAACTTGTCCTTGCCCGGACCGCCCTTCAACCTGTCGGCGCCCTCCTTGCCCCAGATCAGGTCCGCGCCGCCGCCCCCCTGGAGCAGGTTCGCTCCCGCGTTGCCGTTCAGCGTGTTGCCGGCGGAGTTGCCGGTGCCCGAGATGTCCCCGCTGCCGAGGAGCAGCAGCTTCTCCACGTTCGCCGGGAGCGCGAAGCTCGAGGCCTTGCTCCTCGCCGTGTCCGTGCCCGCCGAGGCGTTCTCCTTCACCACGTCCCCGGGCGCGTTCACCAGGTACACGTCGTTGCCCGCGCCGCCCGCCATCGTGTCGGCGGCGCCCTTGCCGTTCAGCGTGTCGTTGCCCGAGCCGCCGGTGATCGAGTCCTTGCCCGCGCTGCCGACGAGCGAGCCGCTGCCGGAGACGAACATGCCGCTGATCACCTTGATCTGGAAGACGTCGGACGCCTCGTAGTCGAGGTCCGCGGCGGTGAGCTTGACGTTGTACGTGCCGGCGACCGGGTCCGGGCCGGTGAACTCGAGCGTGCCGTCGTTGAACGTGATCCAGGCGGGAAGCGGGTCGCCGTTGGAGAGCGTCGCCTCGTAGGCGAGCTCGTCGCCGTCCGGGTCGGAGAAGACCGCGGAGACGTCGAGGTTGAACTCGTAGACGGCGAGGATGCCGAGGAACTGGTCGGGGATCGGGTTGTCGAGCTGGGGGTCGCCGTTGACGTCCACGCTCGAGGTGGAGGCGGCGAAGTTCCTGGGTGTGGCGGCGACAACGTTACCGTCTTCATCGAGGGCGTTCTTGCCGTCGGTCGGCAGCGCTGCGTAGCTCATGCTGGGACCGCCGCTCAGAAGCGTCACAGTGCCACCTGTCAAGAACAGGAATACATCCGAATCGATGATGTAATCGGGCGTGACGAGGCCGAGATCAGCGAACCCTTGGGTCGCGATCAGGACCGACTTGCCGTTGGTCTCACTAGAGAGATGGCTGTCCGGAAATACATAGTTCACCGATGTCTGGCCAGACTTACTCGCGCGCAAGGTCTGTCCAGTGAAAAGGTTCTGTCCATTGGACTCACCCAGTAGCTCGATGTACTGGATCGTGCCATCAGCGTTCGAGAAGATTTCGTTGATCGTGTACAGGTGAAACGACATACTTCCCTCCCTCGGTCCGCCGCCACGCGCGTGTCGTAAACGGCCTGAAACGCCATCCTATTCCACCGCAGATCTTATCCCGATCGGGATAAGGTAAATTCCACCCCCGCAGCTTCCCAGCCACCACGTAAGGGAAACCTATGCAACCGACCAGAGTCGGCGTCATCGGCGCCGGCACGATGGGCAACGGCATCAGCCAGGCGCTCGCCGCTGCGGGGCTGGAAGCGATTATGACGGACATCGCCGAGGCACCGCTCGACAAGGCGATGGCGACGATCGCCGCCAGCCTCGACCGGCTGGTGAAGAAGGCAACGTTGCCGCCAGGCGACAAGGAAAAGATCCTCGCCCGCATCCGCACCGCTACCGATCTGGCGGCGCTGAAGGACTGCGACCTGGTGATCGAGGCCGCGACCGAGAATCTGGAGCTGAAGCTGAAGATCTTCGCCCAGCTCGACCAGCAGCTCCCCGCCGCGATACCGATCGCGCCCGGCTCGCGGCGGCGACCAAGCGCCCGGAGAAGGTGATCGGGATGCACTTCTTCAACCCGGTGGCGGTGATGCAGCTGGTCGAGCGGATCCGCGGCCTGCAGACATCGGACGAGACCTACGCGGCGGCGGAGGCGCTGACGAAGGGAATCGGCAAGACGCCGGTGCCGGTGAGGAACTCGCCCGGCTTCGTGGTGAACCGCCTGCTCTGACCGATGATCAACGAGGCGATCTTCGCGCTCGGCGAAGGCCTCGCGAGCGCGGAGCAGATCGACCAGGCGATGAAGCTCGGCGCGAACCGCCCGATCGGGCCGCTCGCGCTCGCCGACCTGATCGGCCTGGACGTGGAGCTGGCGGTGCTGCGGGTGCTCTACGAAGGCTTCAAGGACCCGAAGTACGCCCCGCGCCGCTGCTGGTGGAGATGGTGGAGGCGGGAAGGCTGGGACGAAAGACCGGGCGGGGGTTCT
>Ga0114945_10002482_pt1 | contig 10832 bp, 11 predicted proteins | sample OV2TP3_FD_87194 | JGI IMG/M metagenome (GOLD analysis project Ga0114945, IMG submission 87194) | Hot spring microbial communities from Beatty, Nevada to study Microbial Dark Matter (Phase II) - OV2 TP3 | ecosystem: Environmental > Aquatic > Thermal springs > Hot (42-90C) | place: USA: Beatty... | reverse complement strand
TATTGTATCTTTTTCTATCCTCTTCTCCTCTTCCTATCAATATGTCATATGCCATACAAAGATTTCTTGATTTAATCCTTTAATAAATTTACTATATTATTCTTGTATACTTCAGCATTAATCCTAGGTAAACAAAAGCTTTATTAATCATTATTAATCCATTTTTGCTCTTTTCGGTGATATTATGGAAGATGAAGAAGTAGAGATAAGGAATCTTGATGAAGAAATGAATTATCAAAATCAAAAGCCTAGAAAAACATCAGGCATAAGATCAAAACATAAGACTCAAAAGAACCTAAAAAAGCCATCTTCAATGAAAAATATAGTTTTACTTTTGACAGTATTACTTCTTATCATTGGTTTAGTGCTATTTGTTCTAAATCTAAACAAGATTTTTGGAACTAATGATAGACTAATAGCAACAATAAATGGGCAAAACATCTACAAATCTTATTATGACAAGGTTTTTGCATTAGAGATACCAAAAAACCAAACAATCTCTGAGAGAGATTTCACATATAATTTTCTACTGCCAAGAATATTATTTATCCAAGAGGCGACTGGCTTAAATTATGAGGTTATTGATGAAGATGTTGAGGATGCTATCAATAAGTTGTTTACAGAAGATTTCAAAAAAGAAAGTCTAATTAGTCAGCTCAATAAAGAAGGTATAACCTATCCAGAATTCAAAAATTTTACAAAGGAAAACCTGCTTATTTCTAATCTTTTAGCTAATCAGGTTAAAGGCAAGATAACAGTCACTAACGTAGAAGTTAAAGATTTTTACGAGAAATATAAAGAAGTTTATAATTTTCCAGGAAATTCTTCTAATATTAGTTCAAAATTAAAAATCGCAATTCATCGAGAGATCTACAAAGCAAAAGAATCACAAGGAATTTCCTTATATCTTAATCAACTCATAAAAAAATCTAATATTACAATTTACGATAATACTATAAGTGCAAATTACGGACTGAGCTTTAAGTCGAATGACCAATCAGTGTGTAAAAAAGATGGTAAGCCTATAATAAGGTTTTTCTCTACATCAGACTGCCAAAGCTGTGATTGGGTTAGGCAAGCTTTTAAGTCAGCAGTTGAAATATATATCACAAAAGGTTCAGTAATAGTATATAATTGGCAGCTTGACACCGGCGATGACCTTATGACCTCTGGGAAGGAAAAATCAGTTGCAAAAGAAGAATTTGAGATCTATAGAACATTTAATGAAGCAAGCTCAGTTCCAACATTTATATTTGGCTGCAGATATTATAGGATTGGCACTTATTACGATAATCTTGAGCAGGAAGAAGAAGAGTTCAAAACAATAATTGAAAAATTGCTAGTATAGTGGGATTTATTTGCAGGATGTGCTAACGGTGAAAAATAATAATATAAAAAAATTAGAAATCAGTTATTGTCAACACCTCAAGTTTCTCATTTGAAAGCTTTGTCTTTGCATCCATTGCAACCATATATCTAATGCTTGTCTTTTCGGCAACAGAAAGCAGATTTTTATCAATCACGCCGTCAAGAACAACAGCATGTACTCCATTTCCAAGACTTTTAATTGTTGAGCCTAGTTCAGTAATTGGAACCTTTCCTAGGATATTCAATTTTCCATCTAGTATATAAGCACCTCTAGTTCCTATAAGATCTTCCAGCATTGTGCTGAAAGCCTTTTTCTCTTCAATAGTAAGTGGTACTTTCTTTGCTATAATCCTAGTTTGTAGTGGTTGAGTATTTTGGCGACTCAAAGGCTGGTTTTGTATAGCCACTTTACTGTAATGCTGGTATCTTCTTCCATTGTCTGCAAGCCTCTCGCTCTCGTCAAACTTGCCAAGCTCAAATCTCATCTGCTCAGCAGTTATTCTACTTCTGAGAGCTTTATGGATCTCTTTCTTTGTAATCTCTTCAACCTCTTTACCATCAGGGGCTCTGGTTATATAATCTATCTCTGCCACTTCTAAAAGTTCTTTTACAATTAAGTTTCCACCTCTGTCACCATCAACAAAAACAGTTAAAACCTTTTTCTTGCTGAGTTCAATTATAGTTTGTGGAACAGAAGTGCCATTTAATGCAATAACATTCTTGATTCCATGCTTTAACAGATTCAGGACATCAGCCCTTCCCTCAACCACAATTACTTCATCACTTTCGTCAACAGTTGGTCCAGCAGGTAGTCTGTCTCTCCCATATTCTTGTATTTCCATGATTCTTACAGAATGTGCAACCTCGTCTGCCAATTCTTGGGAATCGGGCATGATATTATCTATCATATTCTTAAGAAGCTCTTTTGCCCTATCTACAACAAACCCTCGCTTAGTAATTCTCACATCTTCTATATCAACAACCTTTATCTTAGCGTTGCAAGGCCCAATTCTCTGGATAATCTCTAATGACGCAGCTACAATTGCAGTTTCAGTTTTATCAAGTGAGCTTGGAACAACTATTTTTCCTGAGGCCTTTCCTCCCTTAATATCAAAACTTACCTCTATTCTTCCAATTCTTCCGCTTCTCTGTAACTCTCTTAGTTCTAGATCAGCGCCTAGTAGACCTTCAGTCTGTCCGAATATAGCTCCTATCACATCAGGCCTATCAACAACCCCGTCTATGTCAATATTAGCATTAATGATATATTTAGCTGAAACTTGACTAATCTTTGCCATTTTATTCCCCTCCGTCACTGCTAAAATTACACTATAGAAGTAGACTTAATTCATTCAATCTTTTACAAAAAGTATTATGAATGATGATAGTAAGTCCCTCCATGCAAGAACAAGTCTTAACTTCCTTAATGAAATAATAAAAGGATGAATGTTAAACTTGCTCTATGATATATGAAGCCCGTAACACTAACTCCCAAGCTCATCGCAAAGCACAGGAAATGTTAAATTTCCTAACTTTGGAACTAAGTTCCGAAGCATTAAGCGTTGGCTCCATTGAGTACTCTCGTGACGGGCCTTATATTCTGATTAACAGCGTAATTTATTCCTAAAAATGCCCAAATTTGGCATATTGTCCTTTTTTTGACCCCTTTACCCCAGATAAAGGTTTTTTTTAGTATATTCAACCAATATTAGGTTATTAGTATCCACAAACTATAAAGTACTAGTATTATTTAAAGGTATTGCTCAATCTACCAAGTATTAAGGTAAAAGTTGTTTTTCTTACATAACTTTCAAATAGATTCTCAGTCAAAATTTGCACTTTAATAGTAGTAATAAAAGATAAACTTATAAAGTGAGAATATCTAGTTTCAGTAAATGAGTCAAAAAAATAATATTCAAAGAACTTATCGATTTTGGGCAACTATTTATGACTTGGCACATCATCTACAAACATTATGGAGAGATTCAAACTACAGATTAATGGTTGCTAAAGCAGTAAATTTACAAGCAGGAGACAAAGTATTAGATATTTCTACTGGAACAGGTTTAACTGGATTAGCAGAGTTATTAGAAGAACGAAAAATCTATGTTATAGGAATAGATATAACTTATGCAATGTTACAGAAAGCCCAAGCTAACATAAATAGTATTGGATTAACTCAGAATTTTGTGTTAATAAATGGAGATATAGAGCAATTACCTTATGCTGATAACTCATTTGATGTAATTCTTAGTACTTATGGTATTGGTGGAATTGACAATAGAGATGCAGCTTTCAAAGAAATAGTGAGGGTTGCAAAACCAAATGCAAGAATTGCAGCAATCGAGATGTGTACACCTCCTGAAAGTGAGGGCTTAAAAAGAAATATACATAATTACTTTGTGCATCCGTGGATTAAGCTGTTCTGGAGTTTCAGAGATACAGATTTAAATGGTTTATTCCAAAGATATACTATTTCAATAAGCGGAACAGAATATTTAGAAGAATTAATTTTTGGAAGTAGCATATTAGTTTACGGGAGAATCAATAAGTAATTTTTATCATATATATAATAGCTAAAATGGCACTATTCAAAGAAAGATTTAAGACATATAAGAATGTTTTTGATGAATTTACTATAAAAACCATATTCAAATTAATATCACAGGGTTATTTTGAGGGTCTTCAAAGTCCGGTATCAGTTGGGAAGGAAAGCAATATTTTTAGTGCTATTAGGAAAAATAATGAAAAGACCATTGTTAAGATATATAGACTTGAAACTTCAGACTTTAACAGAATGTATGATTACATTAAAGATGATCCGAGATATCCTAAATTAAAGAAAAATAGGAGAAATATAATCTTTAATTGGGCTCAAAGAGAGTATAGGAATCTTTTATTAGCAAGAAAAGCAAACGTAAAGGTCTCTACTCCACTTGGAGTTGAAAATAATGTCTTGGTAATGGAATTCGTTGGCAATGAAAATCCAGCGCCTAAGCTTAAAGATTTAGATCCTAAAAATACAAAAAAGTTTTTTTGGCAAATAATTAAAAATATGAAGAATCTTTATAGAGCATCATTAGTTCACGGTGATTTATCACATTTTAATATCCTTAATTATCACGAAATGCCTGTTTTTATAGACCTCTCGCATACTACATTATTGAAGAATGAAAACTCAAAATACTTGCTGGAAAGGGATATAAAGAATATATGCTCTTATTTCAGGAAATTAGGATTGAAAGTGAGTGAAGAAGAAATATTAAACAAGATTATAAGATAAATAAAATTAGTAATTGATAAACTTTTTAAAAGAAAACATGTCACACTACTATTGATTTTAAACCTAAGAGAAATATTACCTTAAAATAATATACTCTCTTAGTCAAAAATAAATACAGACAATGACTAATAAAAGAGCACAGAGTAGAAAAAGGATAATTTGTATTATGAGTCTTGAAATATGAAATAATAGGATATAATAAAGTTAATCCTTTGCACTACATAAAACAAAATTAAAAGATAACTTGCATTATGAGGATAGAACTAGTGAAAAGATAATAATAGAAAATTTGAAAATAATATACTTTGCATGATGAGGTGCGAACTACGGACATGTGCCAAGGTCAGCTTATCCGTGATGGAATGTGCACTAGCGGGCAAGGTATCCCAAATGCAAACTCGTTGCTAAATATTAAAAAAATGGGAAAAAGGGTAATCCATATGTGTTGCAAAATATAATATAAAAATTAAACCATGAGAAAAATTATTATTTTTGTATTGACTTTAATTATACTAGTAATTTATGGATGTAAGAATACAGCAAAATATTATCCACAAAATATCATAGACTTGTGCAAAACAGTAGGGAAATTAGAATGTAATGGGGATTGTGTAGATGGTGAGAGTATGACGGCATACTATGACTCAAGCCAGAAGAAATTTAATGAAATAAGTAATTTTGAGCTTACTAAAGAGCAAGAAGAAGCAAGTTTTGCTATTCATTCTTCAAGTGTATGTGGAGAATGTTATAATAAATTTGAACTAAAAAACTATGAAGGTTTTAAAGAAGTAGATTGTAAGGAATTTTTCCAAGCAATAGAAAACAAGAATAAGTTATGCAATGGATGTGTTGAGACAATATCTGCTGTGTGTTGTTAAATAAATTAAAAAACCTAATAAAAAATCAAAAAAATAGTAATTAATAAAAATATACTCCAGTTGAGAAATAAAAAAATAAATCAATGTGCTAATAAAAATGCAAGAATTTTCTTATGAAGTAAAGATACCAAAGGATAGGGTAGCAGTTCTAATAGGAAAAAATGGAGATACAAAGAAATTATTAGAGGCATCTACTAAGACAAGAATGGAGGTGGATTCTAATGAGGGTGATATTTTCATCAAAGGCAGAGATGCCTTAGATCTTTATCAAACTAGAGAGATAGTAATGGCAATTGGCAGAGGCTTTAATCCAGAAACTGCACTAATGTTGCTTAAAGAGGAATATGTCTTCGAGGTAATAAGCTTAAAAGATTTTATAAGAAATAAGAAAGATATGAAAAGGCTAAGAGGCAGAGTTATTGGAAGAGAGGGTAAAAGCAGAAAATTGATAGAAGAACTCACTGAAACGTTCATCTCTGTATATGGTAAAACAATAAGCATCATAGGAGAAACTGAAAATGTGAGTATAGCAAGAAGGGCTATAGGTTTTTTATTGCAGGGCTCTCCTCATGGAAATGTTTACAACTGGCTAGAAAGGCAGAGGAGAGAACTTAAGAGAAAGCAGGTGCTGGAGAAGTTTTAAATACATCTTACTGGGATTTCTAACAAAATCTAATCAATAATTTATAATCAAAATGGCTGAAAAGCATAAATCAGTAGTGGAAAATATAAGAAATGAGCCGATAGCAATAGAGCTTGCCAAAAAACAGAGAGAGGTTTCTGTATCAGAGTTTTTTGAAAAGAACAGGCATTTGCTTGGGTTTGATAATAAGAGAAAGGCCCTGTTGATGACTGTTAAAGAGGGTGTTGATAATAGTTTGGATGCATGCGAGGAAGCTGGAATTTTGCCAGAGGTTAATGTAGAAATATTTGACATGGATAATGACAGGTTTAAAGTTATAGTGGAAGATAATGGGCCTGGAATTGTGAAAAAACAGATTCCTAATATTTTTGCTAAACTGCTTTATGGGAGTAAGTTTCATACTTTAAAGCAAAACAGGGGGCAACAGGGCATAGGCATTAGTGCTGCAGTACTATACTCGCAGCTTACAACTGGAAAACCTGCAAAAGTAATTTCTAAGATCTCTCCAAAAAATCCTGGGGAGTATTACGAACTCCTCATTGACACTCAGCATAACAAACCAGAGATTGTTAAAGAGGAAACCACCGAGTGGGCACGCGATCATGGTACTAAAATTGAGTTAGACTTAGAAGCAAGTTATCAGAAGGGCAGTCAGTCTGTTGATGAATACTTAAAGCAGACAGCAATAGCAAATCCTCATGTTACAATAATTTATACTAACCCAAAGGCAGAGCAGATTATCTTTGCCAGAGCAACTGAAGAAAAACCATTGCAGGCTAAAGAGATTAAGCCACATCCTTATGGTGTTGAGTTAGGATTGATGCTTAAAATGTTAAAGGCAACTCAAGCAAGGACATTGCAAGGTTTTCTTTCTGAGGAATTCTCAAGAGTGGGCCATGGAACAGCTAAAGAAATATGCCAAAATGCATCTTTGCTTTCCAGCACAAAACCACACGAAATAAGTAGAGAGATGGCTGAAAAATTGATGAAAGGCATCCGAGAAACTAAATTGATTTCACCACCAACAGATTGCCTAAGTCCAATAGGTGAAGAGCTTTTAGAAAAAGGACTGAAAAAAGAGATAAATGCAGAATTTTTTTGCTCTACATCTAGGCAACCAGATGTTTATAGAGGGAATCCTTTTATTGTAGAGTGTGGTCTTGCGTTTGGGGGAGATCTTCCAAAAGAAGAAAGAGCAACAATATTTAGGTTTGCAAATAGAGTTCCTTTGCTGTATCAAGAAGGTGCATGCGTTATAACAGAGGCAATAACAGGAACTAACTGGAAATCTTATGGATTGCAGCAATCTGGAAATTCGATACCAATAGGACCTATAGTTATTAGTGTTCATATAGCATCTGTATGGGTGCCTTTTACAAGTGAAAGTAAGGAGGCCATTGCACATTATGATGAGATAATAAAAGAAATAAAATTAGCTTTGCAAGAGTGTGGAAGAAAGCTTTCAGTTTATATAAACAAGAAAAGGCATATTCAATTCGAATCTGCAAAAAGAGGCTATATAGAGACTTATATACCCCATATCGGGATAGCCCTAAAAGAATTATTAGCATTAAAAGACTCTGATAAAACAAAAGTTGAATTAATGCTTAAGGAACTACTTGAGAAAAAAAGAGGGAAGTTAGAGAAAATAGAAATAGAGAATCTTGAATATGACAAGAGTTTTGCAGCAATAGGAAAAGACGAGATAGAAAAAACTGAAAACCCAGAGAAGACTGAAGAAAAGAAAGACATAAGTAAAAGAGAAGTTAAAGGTAATGAAGAAAAACAAAAAAGATTAACAGACACTAAATTCAAACAAAAACAATAAATTAAGATTATTAAAGTTGCAATATAAAAGAATATAAGGTTAAATAAGATTCATTTAAATTAAAAATGGCAAAAGGTAAAACTAACAGTGTGTCAGAGCAGATTAAAGATATTGCATCTGATGTTTATTCCAGAATAATTAAAAAACAGCAGCCAGAGTTAAAGATACCTATTAGAGCTTTGAATAATGTTAAGTATGATGAGAAAGAGGGATATTTTGAAATTCTTGGCAAAAAACAGGCAAGGACATTGACAGCTTCAACTGTGAAGACATTTGCTCAAACATTAAGGATGATGAACCTTTCTAAGGAATTAGTGGAGACAGATGATATTGCAACAAAGAGAGAGGCGTATTATGTCAGCAAGAACTGGGAAGAAGCTCGTTTCATGGAGCAGGTCGAATCTGATACTATTATGGATGATATTGAGGCTATGCTAATGGTTAATAGAGAACAGATTGGATTTATTCCAGAAGAAAAGGGTGGTGATGTTGCTGGAAAGCTAATAGTCATAGATAAAGATGAAGCTGGAAAAGAATTGAGAATTGATTGCACTAAATTTGGCTCAGGGGCTTATTCTATTCCTATTTCTGTTGAGCATTTGAAATTTGAGACAAAGGCAGATTTTGTGCTTGTAATAGAAACAGCTGGTATGTTTCAAAGACTAGTTAAGCATGGCTACTGGAAAAAGGCTAATTGCATCTTGATTAGCATGGGTGGAGTGCCAACTAGAGCTTGCAGAAGGTTTATTAGAAGGCTAAGCGATGAAATGAAGATTCAGGTGTATGCTTTTACTGATGCGGATCCATACGGATTTGGCTCAATTTATAGGACATTGAAAGTTGGGTCTGGAAATGCAGCACACATCAACAAGTATTTCTGCGTCCCTAAGGCTCAATTTCTGGGAGTAACCCCACAGGATATTATTGATTACAAGCTTCCTACCCATCCTCTCAAGGAAATTGATATAAAAAAGATCAAAGACCTCCTAAAAAATGATCCTTTTATTAAGCATCACAAGGAATGGCAGAAAGCGTTAGAATTAATGGCGAAGATGGGTAAGCGCGCCGAGCAGCAAGCCTTAGCTCAGTGGGGCCTAAATTATGTAATTGACACGTATTTACCTGAAAAACTAAAGAATTCTAAGACATGGCTACCATAAAGCTTAAAAACGTTGTTAGGATTTCTAAGCATATGACTGAGGATTACAATAAAAATAAAGATAAGAAAGAACAGAAGAAAATATCTAAAGCACCCCCTGTATGTGATGGCTGCTGGCGTTGGGAGAAGTTCGGAAATAAATGCTGGTATTACTGGGATGGTAAGAAGTTCTGTACTTTTTATTCTACAGATGCAAGCGAGATGCAGATTTATTGAAAAATGAGAATACCAAAATCTGAAGAGGAGGAGAAGAAAAAACTTACTAGAGAGCAGTATTATGTGTTGAGAGAGAAAGGAGCAGAGCCAGCTTTTACAGGCAAACTGCTTAAGAATAAAGAAAATGGAATGTATGTTTGTGCGGGGTGTGGTAACGTATTGTTTAGCTCACATACTAAGTTTGAGTCAGGCACAGGATGGCCAAGCTTTTATGATGTTGCAAATAGTGATGCAGTTGATCTGAAGCAGGACCATAGTCATGGAATGGTTAGAACTGAGGTTATATGCAGAAAGTGTGGTGGGCATTTAGGGCATGTTTTTGATGATGGAGCAAGAGCAAGTGGAAAAAGGTATTGTATTAATTCTTGCGCGCTTGATTTTAAGAAGAAGTAGCAATGCATCGCAGACTAGCGTTATGGGCGCTTAACTTTAGTTAGGCAAAGTTTTTGAGCTGCCGTTATTAACGTTTAACCGAAAGTCATTGCAGTTGGTGGCTTCGCATAATCTCTGTAGATTATACTGTTCACTTCGTTCTCTGAAATTTTTGGTTACTTATGAGGCGGGCTGACTTACTAGGAGTAGATTTATAAATAATAACTCTAACTTCTATGTAGAATGACTTTAACTGAAAAACAGATTAATCAAATAAAGAGCTTACTGAAAGAAAAGATAAATGATAAACTAGAGAATTACGCAAAAGAAACAAGTTCTATGCCTTTTCTAGCTAAAATAATGCAAGATGCTGAAAAAGTTGCCTCATATTCCTTTATACACTCGTTAGCTACTACTTTGGGAATGTCAATTTACGAAAAAATCTCGGAGATAGTTGCTTCTACAAGGTATGATACAATAAAAACTAGCTATGATGTTGAAGGTGAAATATCAAATGAGGAAAATTCTGTAATCTCTCAAATACTTCAGGAGATAAAGAATAGAACAAGAAAATCCAACAAAGAACAAGAGATTAAAGAAATATTACAGTGCAAATCCAAGAATGGAAGAAAAATAAAGGTTAGAGCAGATTTGTTTTTGAAGAAAGGAAACGATGAGTATTATATTGAGATAAAAACAGCTAAACCGAATATTGATGTTTTCGCTAAATCCAAAGAAAAGCTTTTGCAATGGGTGGCATTGAGAAAAAAGAAAGTTAATACCTTATTAGCAATACCCTATAATCCCTACCATCCAGAGCCATATAGCAGATTTACATTGCAAGGCTATCTCGATGAGGATGAAGAATTGTATGTCGCTGACAAATTTTGGGAATTATTAGGTGGTAAAGGCACGTACAAAGAAGTTCTTGATATTTTTGATGAGGTTGGAAAAGAATTAAAAGATAAAATTCAGAAGAAGATAAAAGAAGTGGCAAGAGAGAAGATGGAAGTATAAAAATGGATAGAAATTATGAAAATGTTATTAAATCTATTAACCATCTGCGTGAACTCCATAAAACTTTC
>Ga0114945_10002480_pt1 | contig 10837 bp, 10 predicted proteins | sample OV2TP3_FD_87194 | JGI IMG/M metagenome (GOLD analysis project Ga0114945, IMG submission 87194) | Hot spring microbial communities from Beatty, Nevada to study Microbial Dark Matter (Phase II) - OV2 TP3 | ecosystem: Environmental > Aquatic > Thermal springs > Hot (42-90C) | place: USA: Beatty... | reverse complement strand
TCCTCGCCAGCCCGCGATGCTAGCGTGCCTGCTCCAGGCAGTGTTGCGGGCATGGTGCCTGGTACGGCACAGAGGGTGGCGGTGGCGCAACCAGCTGATCGACCAGTTCCAGCGATTTGTCGAACGATGGGTAGCCGCTGCGCGCGACGTCCAGTTCGCCGTAGGCCTGTCGATAGCCCTCGGCCCTGATCGGGTCCGCCTGCTCGATCAGATAGGGCTCCTGGTAGATCTTGTAGAGCAGCGCCACCGCGTGCGGATGGCCCTTGCGCTTGGCCTTCTCCAGCAATTGCAGCACTTCGGAGGGCTCCGGGCCCTGACGGATCAGCAGCAGTGCCTGGTAGAACTCGGTCTCACCGCGCCGATCCAGCCGCGCGCTGCGATCGAGCAGGGCCTGGGCCAGTTCGTAGCTGTCTTCATCACCGACCGATATCAGAATCTTGGCCTGCATCAGATCGTTCTGGTACAGCAGACGCTCGGCGCGACAGCCGTCGTCGTCCCAGGCGCGATCGCAGGATTGGCTGGCGCAACCGCCGAGAGTCAACAGCAGGCCGAAGAGAAATGCCTTTTTCATGGCTGAATTGGTACTCCGTTCTCTTTTCGCCAGTATGGGGCGTGCCTGCTTCGATTCGCCAGTGCGGCTTACGTTCGCTTAGAAATTGGGGCAGGGCGCGTTCATCTGTTGCAGGCCATAGCGTCGCAGCAACGTCTGCCAGCGGGCACTGTGCGGCAGGTCGGCGACAAGCTGCTGGATGTACTGCGTGGTCGCGGCGGGCAGGCTGGCAGTCATGAGCACGTGGCGGTCGAACACGTACAGGGGGCTCGGTGAAACGTGCAGCTGCGCTTCTGGCACCTCGGTCAGGCTGTAGAACAGGCGTGACGAGCGCGGGATGAGGGCGACATCGATGCGCCCTGAGAGCAGCTTGTTCAGATTCTGCAGGTCCGTATGCACGTCTTCGCGGCGGATCAGCCCCTCGTCGATATCCGCCTGCAGCGTGCGATAGCGATGCCCGAGGATTCCGCCCAGGCGCAGGCCGTGCAGCGAGCGCGGGCCGTCATAGTCGACCGGAGCCGCCCGCCGCGAGACGAAATCCTGAATGTCGCAGAGCAGCGGTCGCGTCCAGCTGGCCCGAGCGGTTAACCGTTCGGGAAAGAACTCCGGTGTGGCCCATAAAAGAATGCCCGGTTCGTTGGCGGCGAGCCGGGCATCGAGTCGCTTTCGCGGCAGCTGCGTCAGGCGGAATTCGTAACGACCCTGGTTGGTCGGGTGCTCGTTGAGCAGCTGCACCAGGGTTTCGGACAGGCCGGGGCTCTGGCCGGAGGCGAACGGCGGAGAAGGTTGATAGGCCCAGACAGTGACAGGCTCGGCCGCCTGGGTATGCAGCGATAGAAGAATCAGCAACAAGAGCAGCAGTTTCTGCATCGCGGTCCTGTCTTGGAGGGTGGGCCGTCGTGGCGAATTGCCCCGGCCCAGCGCTCAAGACTGATTCAGCGCGGCGGGCAAGGCAAGCGCGCTCCGCCGACTGGTGCAGGCGGCAGCGTCAGAAACGCTCGTGTTCGCCGAGAAAGCGCCAGTGCCCCACCGGCAGCTTGGCCATCGACAGTCGGCCGATGCGTATGCGCTTGCTGGCGACGACGCGCAGGCCAATGGCCTCGCAGAGCATGCGAACCTCGCCTGGTGCGGGCTCCTTGACCACCACGCGCAGGCGGTTTTCGCTCTGCCAGCTGACCTTGGCCTTGGGCAGGATCCTGCCACGATGCCCGATTCCCTTGGCCAGCAGCGCCAGGCCACCTTCTTCGGCTTCGCCGCTGACCTCGACGACGTACTCCTGCTCGAGCTTGTTGCGCGTGTCGCCGAGCAGGCGGATCACTTCACGCTGCTGGCTGAGCACACTCAGGCCGCTGGCATCGGCATCCAGGGGCAGCAGCAAGGTATGGCGCAGCAGGTGACGCTGCAGTGGTTCGGTGCGGGACGGATCATCGGCCCAGTGCTCGCTGGCCTGCAGCGCACGGCGGGGGCCATCGTTATCACTGTCGATCGGGAGTTCGGCTGGCTTGTGCAGCAGCAGCGTCACCGGGGCGATTTCCTTCGCCGTGGCGCCGGGCTGCAGTTCGATACGTTGCTGCGGACCTACCTTGAGGAAGGGCGCTTCGACCAGCTCGCCGTCGACAGTGACCCAGCCGCCCTCGATGTACAGCTCGGCCTCGCGCCGGGAACAGCCGAATTGCTCGGCGACGCGTTTGGCAAGGCGCACGGGATCGGTCATGGGATGCTCGGAGAAATCAGGAAGGAGGTGGAACGCGGCGAGCCTGTACAGAGCGGCTCGCCGAAAGCGGTTCGTGTCAGCGCATCACTTCTTGCTGATGGTGATCTGCCGGGACGGGCCCTGGGTCTGGCCACTCACGCCGTTGGGGATGGTCTGGATCTCACCGCCGGCCTTGAGGAACGCGGCCATCTGCTCTGCCAGGGACTGGCTGGTTTCGGTCGCGGGTTCGGGTTTGCGCTTGGCGCTGGTGGTCTTGGTGGCCATGGATCGCTTTTCCTTCAATCAGTCGAACCGGGCATTATACAGATTTGATCAAATTTTGTTCAGCTTTTTACGGTCGGTCATTTCTTGAAGCGTTTTCGCAACCACCGAGCCGACGCTCTGGTCTTCAATGAAGCGGCGTATCTGGGAATCACAACGCCCCATCACCGGAGGACCTTCATGCTGCGTCAAGCCATTCGCACCACGCTCTGCGGTTTCGTCATTGCCGCTTCGTTCCAGGTTGCCGCTGAAACGCAACGCTTTCCCAGCGAGGCGGGGCAGGTAACCGTCAAGGAGATCGCCGCGGGGCTGGAGAACCCGTGGGGGCTGGCCTTTCTTCCGGACGGCGAGCACATGCTGGTGACCGAGCGGCCCGGTCGGCTGCGGCTGGTGGGGCTCGATGGCAGCCGATCGGAACCGCTGGCTGGCGTGCCGGACGTATTCGCCCGCGCGCAGGGTGGCCTGCTCGATGTTCGGCTGTCGCCGGCGTTCGAGCAGGACCGCCTGGTCTATCTGAGCTACGCCGAGGTTGGCGAGGACGGCAAGGCCGGGACGGCCGTCGGCCGCGGCCGGCTCAGTGATGATCGATCCCGGCTGGAAAACTTCGAGGTGATCTTCCGCCAGCTGCCCAAGCTGTCCAGCGGCATTCATTTCGGCTCGCGGCTGGTCTTCGATGGCAACGGCCATCTGTTCGTGGCGCTGGGCGAGAACAACCAGCGCTCCACCTCGCAGGACCTCGACAAGCATCAGGGCAAGGTGGTGCGCATCGGCCTGGACGGCAGCGTGCCCGACGACAATCCCTTCGTGGGGCGCGACGGCGTGCGTCCGGAAATCTGGTCCTACGGCCACCGCAATCAGCAGGGGGCCGCGCTCAATCCCTGGAGCGGCGTGCTCTGGACGCACGAACATGGCCCGCGTGGTGGCGACGAGATCAACATCCCTCAGGCCGGCAAGAACTATGGCTGGCCGCTGGCGACCCATGGCATCAACTACAGCATGCTGCCGATCCCGGAGGCCCAGGGCAAAACCGTGAAGGGCACCGAGCCGCCTCATCACGTCTGGGACAAATCCCCGGGTATCAGCGGCATGGCGTTCTACGATGCCGAGCGTTTCCCGGCCTGGCAGCGCAGCCTGTTCATCGGCGCCCTGGTGGACCTGTCGCTGATCCGGCTGCAGCTGGATGGCGATCGGATCGTCGGCGAGGAGCGTCTGCTCAAGGACCTGAATGCGCGTATCCGTCTCGTGCGTGTGGGGCCGGACGGCTTCCTTTACCTGCTCACCGATGCCGCTGACGGCAAGCTGCTGCAGGTAGGGCTGGACAGCAACTAATCGCCGGGGCAGCGGCGGGCAGGCGGCCTGCTCCGCCGCACTGCCGTTTCCATGGAGCATTCCCGCTCATCGCCTGTCCCATTCCAGTGATGGCCGTCTGTGCCGGTCATCTGGAATGTGTGCAGGTCGAATAACAAGAGCGAGGAGTTGGCGCCGTGGCAGTAGTCATCAGCGGATTGTTCTGCATCATCGTCGGGCTGGCGCTTGGCGTCGGCGGTGCAAAGGTCATCAGCCTCGGCGGAACCTGGTACTTCGCCATCCTGGCGGCCGGCTTTCTGCTGGCCGGTGTCCTGCTGCTGATGCGCCGCCGCACGGCGCTGTGGGTGTATGCCCTGCTCATGCTCGGTGCGCTCGGCTGGGCGTTGTACGAAGTCGGCCTGGACTGGTGGCAACTGGCGCCACGCGGCAGCATCATCGCGCCGCTCGGCCTGTGGCTGCTCACACCATGGATCGCGCGTCGCCTGGGCTGGCAGCATTTCGGCTTCCGTGCCTGGGGTGGTGCAGCGCTTCCGCTGATGCTGGCGGTGTTGCTCTGGGGTGTGGCGGCCATCTATGCGGTGGGGCGCGACAGCCATGACATCAAAGGCATGCTGCCGCCGCCGTTGGCCGAGGCGCCTGCCGTCGACGACAGCGTGCCGGAGGGCGACTGGCATGCCTACGGGCGTACCCAGCATGGCCAGCGCTATTCGCCGTTGGCGCAGATCACTCCGCAGAACGTCGAGCGCCTGGAGCCGGTCTGGCACTACCAGACCGGCGATCTGCGCGGTCCGGACGACCCGGACGAGACCACCTACGAGGTCACTCCGCTGAAGGTCGACGACAGCCTCTACCTGTGCACGCCGCACAACCTGGTGATCGCCCTGGATGCCGAGACCGGCGAAGAGCGCTGGCGCTTCGATCCCAAGGTGCCGCATTCGGTCAACCGCCAGCACCTGACCTGTCGTGGGCTTTCCTATCATGCCGCTCCCGCCTCCAGCCAGGCGCAGAGCTGTCGCCAGCGGCTGTTCATGCCCACTGCCGACGCCCGGTTGATCGCGCTGGATGCCAGAACCGGCGAGATATGCCCCGGCTTCGGCGACAACGGCGAAGTGGACCTGTGGGCCAACATGCCCCACGTAAAAGAGGGTTTCTACTACTCGACCTCTCCGCCGGTGGTCGCGCGCGACCGGGTGATCATCGGCGGCGCGGTGAACGACAACGTGCGCGCCAACGAGCCGTCCGGGGTCATCCGCGCCTATGACGTCTATACCGGCAAGCTGCTGTGGAACTGGGACCCGGGCAACCCCGACGAGACCGCGCCCATCGCTGCCGGGCAGACCTACAGCGCCAGCAGCCCGAACAGCTGGAGCATTTCCAGCGCGGACGAGACGCTGGGGCTGGTCTACATTCCGCTCGGCAACCAGGTGCCGGATCAGTGGGGCGGGCGGCGCAGCGAGAACAGCGAGCGTTTTTCCTCTTCCATCGTGGCGCTCGACCTGGATAGCGGCCAGCTGCGCTGGGTTTTCCAGACCGTGCGCCACGACCTCTGGGACATGGACGTGCCGGCACAGCCTAGCCTGATCGACATCCAGACGGAGGAGGGGCCGGTGCCGGCGCTGGTGGCGCCGACCAAGCAGGGCGACATCTATGTGCTGGACCGCCGCACCGGCGAGCCTATCCTGCCGGTGCGGGAGGTGCCCGCGCCACAAGGTGCGGCCGAAGGCGACTGGGTCGCCAGGACGCAACCTGCGTCGGCACTGTCCTACGAACCGCCGAAGCTGCAGGGCAAGGACCTCTGGGGTGCCACGCTGATCGACCAGATGATGTGCCATATCCAGTTCCATTCGCTGCGCTACGAGGGACGCTACACGCCACCCTCCACTCAGGGCACGCTGGTTCATCCGGGTAACTTCGGCGTCTTCAACTGGGGTGGGGTGGCGGTCGATCCGGTACGCCAGATGGTATTCAGCACACCGGCGTACCTGGCCTTCACTTCGCGGCTGATCCCGCGTGAGGACGACGAGACGACCTATGTCTCGGACAAGGAGCCGTTTCTCAACGAGAACTTCGGCTCGCCATTCGCGGTGGAACTGGAGGCCTTCGTATCGCCGATCGGCTTGCCGTGCACCGCGCCGCCGTGGGGCTATGTGGCGGGCGCCGACCTGCGCACCGGCAAGACCCACTGGCTGCGCAAGAACGGCACCGTGCGGGATCGCTCGCCGATTCCGCTGCCGTTCAAGATGGGGGTGCCGAGCCTGGGCGGGCCGATGGTCACCGCCGGTGGCGTGGCGTTTCTCAGCGGCACGCTGGACTACTATCTGCGTGCGTACGACGTCAGTACCGGTCGCGAGCTGTGGAAGGCGCGCCTGCCGGCTGGCGGCCAGGCGACGCCGATGACCTACCAGAGCCGTTCCGGGCGGCAGATGGTGGTGGTGGTCGCCGGCGGGCATGGCTCGCTGGGCACCAAGGCAGGGGATTCAGTCATCGCTTATGCCTTGCCGCGCCGCTAGAATCGCCGCCTTCATCACTGGGACACCCGCCATGGCCGCCATCGGACGTTACAACAGCCTGCAGATCGTCAAGCACACCGGTTTCGGCCTCTACCTCGACGGCGGGCCGGATGGCGAGATTCTGCTGCCCAACCGCTACATCCCCAAGGATGTGCCGACCGAGGTGGACGACTGGCTGAACGTGTTCGTCTACCTCGACAGCGAGGACAAGCTGATCGCGACCACGGAAAAGCCCAGGGTGCAGGTCGGCGAGTTTGCCAGTCTCAAGGTGGCGGAAATCAACCGCGTCGGGCTTTTCCTCGACTGGGGGCTGCCCAAGGATCTGCTACTGCCGCACTCGGAGGAGAAGCGGCCGCTGCAAGTCGGCGACTACTGTGTGGTCTACGTGTACATCGACCAGCGCACCCGTCGCATCACCGCCACCGCACGGCTGGATCGCCATCTGGACAAGACGCCGGCGCGCTACCGGGTGGGCGACGCGGTGGACCTGCTGATCGTCGAACCGACCGATCTCGGCTACAAGGCGATCATCAACGGCAAGCACTGGGGATTGATCCACAAGAACGAGGTGTTCAAGTTCCTGCGCGGCGGCATGCGTGAGCGGGGTTACATCCGCGAGCTGCGCGCCGACGGCAAGATCAGCCTGAGCCTGCAGCCGCTCGGCAGCGAGGCGACCGATGCGCTGCAGGCGCTGATCCTCCAGCAACTGGAGGAAAACCAGGGCGTACTGGCCGTGAGCGACAAGAGCCCGGCCGAAGAGATCGCGCGGCGGTTCGGTGTCAGCAAGGGCAACTTCAAGAAGGCCATCGGCGGGCTCTACAAGCAGGGCCGCATCGTCATCCACCCGGACCGCATCGAGCGCCGCTGATGCGCGTCATGGGCTAAAGATCCGGGTCGATCTGGCTGCCAGCTTCCTTCCTCAGCGGCACGCCCTTGCCTGCGGCATAGCTCAGCTGGCCGTCGACCAGCCGTGCCGGGGCAGTGAAAGGGTGGGCGGCGGGTGGCTTCTCGTCCTGGATGTGCAGCACCTCGATACCTCGGGTCTTCAGCACATCCGATACCAGTGAGCGGTGGCAGCGCCACCAGAGCACCTCGGCGCACATCATCGCGGTGCGTTGCCGGCCCGCCATTTCCAGCAAACGGTTGAGCCCGCGGTTGAATTCGTCGCTCTGCAAATGATCGGCGTAGCCGCGAAAGGAGCTGTTGCGCCAGGCCAGGTTGGGCGAATCCGCAAGCGGCCGTCGGCGACCGCCAAGCTCCTCGAACCAGGCATAGCCGATACCCGCCTCACCCAATGCACCCCGCAGCGCCTCGCTGCCGAACTGTGGCAGCCGCCGCGAACCGGGGAAGCGGCGCACGTCGGCGATGGCTTCGATGCCGTGCAGCTGTAGCAGCTCGACAAAGGCCTCCAGCGAGCGGTTCGAATGGCCAATGGTCCAGACGGTCAACGTGTCAGTCATGCAATCAGTCCAGCTTGGTCAGCGCCGACTCTTTATGCATCGCCACGTGATCGGTCTTGTCGCTCTTGATCTCGTACTGCGGTGCGTCGGGGCTGGCCCGCCGGGTCCGGCCCATGAACTCGGTGTCGGCCGTGTGCACCCGAGTGATGCGACCGCGGACTCGTCCCGCTTCCGAGTTCCAGCTCACGTGATCGCCGACCTTGAACTTATGGCTCATCGCTAACCTCCGCCTGCGTCTGTTGATCCTCATGTTGGACCTCGAAAGCGCGCCGACGGTTGCCCGAGCGTCACCCTTATATAGGGATTAATCCCTGCCGTTTCGCGCGATTATCCGGTGCCGTTCGTCGGGACAAAATCATAGGGTTTAATGCTGTTTGAAAGTTGGCGAATTCAAAAAACCGTCGCAAGCGGAACGACAAATTCCTCTAGCAAGGGGGCTAAGCGTCATATCAAATCGATATCTGCACCCATTTATATAATGGCAACATAATATCGGTGACAGATATATGGCGGCTTATTGGCGATCTTTTTCCGCCACAAAGATTTCCATTATTTTTTCGAACCTATTATAAAGCCGCCACGCAAGACGATTTACCGGTTTGTTCAGGGGGTGGACGGCGGGAAATTTCTTGTAGAACGGTTCGTTTGTTGTGACACCGCGGTTCCTTCCAGTATCGCCCCACGACTTATCGACCTCCCGTCACTTTTCGAAGGCTGGGCCTTTGAAGTAGTAAGTTCCGGAGAGACTCAATGTCCACCAACCTGTTTACCGGTGCCCGTAAGGCACTCGTCGCTTCCATCGCCATGGCTGCCCTCCTGGGTGGCGTAACCGTAGCAACTGTTCCTTACGCTGCTGCAGCTACTACTGTCGCTGCAGCCTCCGTTTCCACCAAGGTCAACGCCTTTACCAATACCGACTGGCTTAATGGTGTCTGGCGCACTGGCGCAGGCTTCTCCATTCCGGCCACGGCCGCCAACCAGGCGGCTTTCAAGGCGGGCGCCTCGGTTCGCCTGGCTGATGGCCAAGTGCGCACCATCAGCCGCGCGCAGGTCGTCGGCAGCAACATGAGCGTGTTCCTTGATGGCGCCAAGCTCGATGGCAATAAGGTGGGTGCACCGCAGTCGGTCGCAACCGTGGCTGCCGCAACTTCGGCTCCCGCTACCGCGGCGCCTGCAGTAACCGCGCCGTCGACGGCGACTGCTTACTCCACCAGCATTAATGCCTTTACCAACACCGATTGGCTCAATGGTGTCTGGCGCAAGTCGCCGGGCTTCTCCATTCCGGCCAACGATGGCAATAAGGCCAACTTCAAAGTCGGTGCTTCGGTAAAACTGGCCGATGGCCAGGTTCGCAAGATTACCCAGGCACAAGTCGTCGGTAGCAACATGAGCGTCTTCCTCGAAGGCGCCGCGGTTAACGGAAGTGTAGTGGGCGCGCCCAACAAGCTGACCCTCGCCGGTACTACCGCAACTGCTCCGGCACCGACCGCACCTTCGTCTTCGGTCGTTGCCACCAGCAACCTGAACAGCTTCACCAACAATGAGTGGCTGAACGGGGTGTTCCGTGCGTCCGCCGGGTTCTCCATCCAGGCAACCAGCGCCAACGTCGCCGCTTTCAAGACCGGTGCATCGGTAAAACTGGCTGACGGCCAGGTGCGCAAGGTTCTGCGTACCCAACTGGTCGGCAGCAACATGAGCGTGTTCCTGGAAGGCGCGGCCATCAACGGCGCTGCTGTCGGTTACCCGAAGACGGTCTCCGTGGTCAGCACCTCCGCCACGCCTTCGGCTCCCTCGGTCACCACGCCGCCTGCTGCTGTAGCGCCGGCCCCGAGCCCAGCGCCATCAGCGCCGAGCACCACCAATGGCAAGCCGCTGCTGGTTGGCGTCAACCTGTCCGGTGCAGGCTTCGGCCCGTCGGTGGTTCCCGGTACACACGGCACCAACTACACCTACCCGGCCGAGTCGTACTACAAGAAGTACGCCGACCTGGGCATGCCGCTGGTTCGCCTGCCGTTCCTCTGGGAGCGCATCCAGCCCAAGCTGAACACGCCGCTGAATGCCACAGAACTGGCGCGCCTGAAGCAGTCGCTGGATTTCGCGCAGAAGCACAACGTCAAGGTGATCCTCGACCTGCACAACTACTACCGCTATTTCAACAAGCTGATCGGCTCGAACGAAGTACCCATCAGCTCGTTCGCGGCGGTGTGGAAGCAGATTGCGCAGGAAGTGGTCAACCACCCGGCGGTGGAAGGTTACGGGCTGATGAACGAGCCACATTCGACCAATGGGCTCTGGCCGCAGGCCGCCCTGGCTGCTGCTCAGGCGATCCGCACCGTGGATTCCAAGCGCTGGATCTACGTGGCCGGTGACCGCTGGTCCAGTGCCTTCCACTGGCCGCACTACAACACTCAGCTGATCAGCAACCCGTGGATGCGCGATCCGAAGAACAACCTGGTGTACGAAGCACACATGTACATCGACAAGGATTTCTCCGGTAACTACTTCGACAAGAACGAGAAGTTCGACCCGATGATCGGTGTCAATCGCGTCAAGCCCTTCGTCGACTGGCTGAAGCAGAACAAGCTGCGTGGCTACATTGGTGAGCACGGTATTCCGGACTTCTCGCCTTCCGCCCTGGTGGCCACTGACAACCTGCTGTCTTACCTGCGTCAGAACTGCATCCCCAGCACTTACTGGGCAGCAGGTCCCTGGTGGGGCGAGTACGCACTGTCGCTGGACGTGACCAGTGGCAAGCACCGCCCGCAGCTGCCGATTCTGCAGAAGCACGCCAAGACCGCGCACAGCTGCACCAGCATCGGTCCGCTGTAAGGACTTCACCCCTCAAGCAAGAACGGGCCTTCGGGCCCGTTTTTGCGTTTCAGCGCCCAGCCTGTCTGCTACAGCTCGTCGGCTCGCTCGAGACAGCCCGGCGCCGGCTACCTTCGACCATTCGGTCACAAACCTGCCGTCACGCGCCGTTTCGCTTGTTTTCGTACGCCGATCCGTAGCCCAGTCGCGATGCCGCCTGCAGGCC
>Ga0114945_10002478_pt1 | contig 10848 bp, 7 predicted proteins | sample OV2TP3_FD_87194 | JGI IMG/M metagenome (GOLD analysis project Ga0114945, IMG submission 87194) | Hot spring microbial communities from Beatty, Nevada to study Microbial Dark Matter (Phase II) - OV2 TP3 | ecosystem: Environmental > Aquatic > Thermal springs > Hot (42-90C) | place: USA: Beatty... | reverse complement strand
GATGTACGGGACGGTCTGCCGCTACGTGGAGACGCTCGTGGAGTGGAATCCGGGGCTGAGCGACGGGGATGCCCTGGCGGTGGTGGGGGCGCTGTTCGGGCTGGAGCTGCCGGAGGTGACGGACCGGCGGGACTTCGACCGGGGTTTTCCGCAGGCGTTCTTCGACAGGATAGTGACGCAGGAGACGCGGCGCGCCCTGGCCGTGGTGGAGGACCCGGAGCGGATCGTGCCCTGGGTGGACTCCGGGCGCAAGCCGCACGACGGGGACCCGGTGAGCGCGGGGGACCTGCGGCGTCTGCTGGTGGCCGCTCAGGAGGCCGGGCTGAAGAGGTTCCTCTACCACCACCACGAGAACCTGACGGCGGGGGAGTGGGCGGTGATGTCGGAGCTGTGCGGCGCGGCGTGGGGGCCGCTGAAGAGCGATTACGTCCCGCCGGACAGGCCGGTGCTGTGAATCGAGAGGGATCCCGTGTTTGAACGAATCTTGAAACGCATGCGGGAGAAGATTCGCTCGCGCCAATACATCATGACACGCCATGCAAGAAAAGAGATGAATGACGAGGAATTGACTATTTACGATGTCGAACGAGGTATTCTTACTGGTAGAATTCTGGAGCGTCAGAAAGATCGAGAGACTGCTGAATGGAAATACCGGGTCAGAGGAGAGACCGTTGGAAGCGGCGAAGTCGAAACCATTGCGAAGCTGAGCCCGACCGGTAAGCTGGTCATTATAACGGTATATGTGCCGTAAGAAAGGAGGAAGATCGTATGGTATGCGACATTTGTGGAAAAAAGGGGGCATACATTCGTAAAGTTACCGAAACCTATGGCAAAGGCAAAAATCTGTTGGTCGTGGAGAATATCCCTATGGTGAGTTGCCTGCACTGCGGGGAGAGTTACTTTACAGCAGAAACACTCCATGAGATTGAGCGCATCAAACTCCATCGCAAGAGTTTTGCAGTTGAGCGCTCTGTAGAAGTCGCCAGTTTTGCATCGCGTTAAGAACCTCGTTAAGTATTCCTAAAATGTATGAAAAACAAGGGCAACTCTTACCCTGGATTGCGTCTTGGTTTCGGGTCTTCAAGTATGACTGGCTGCTTTACCAGGATGTGCAGGGGTTTCATCACCTTGAAGAGTTGATCGGCCAGTTTGTGGAGTATTACAACCATCAGCGCCATCACGAGGCCTTTGGATATGTCACGCTCTATCATAGGCATACGGGTCAGGATCAGCAAATCCTTGAGACCAGAAGGAAGTGAAGGGAGGAGGCTCGACGGCGACGCCTGATTATCCATCGTCAGCAGGCATCCCTGGTTACTCCCCAGGCTGCCTGAAAACTTGACTCCACCTCCGGCATTTACCACTGGACATCTCAGAAATATTGCAGTCTGGAATGACCTGCCCGCTGACGGTGCGACGCCAACAGATGATGACATCATCAAAAAGTTCTACGCATAGGATTCCAGCAAGGGGCGCCTTTCTCAAGATCGTCTCTTCTCAGCTCTTCGCTGGATGCGAAAGAAGGATCTCGTTCCGACAGGAACAGGGAAGAGAACCAAATCGAGTTGATGGACGACGCCCAGGCAAGGTGTTCTGCACCACCGTAGTTCAATCCACGTTGGGCTAATCCAGGAAAGTGTAGAGAATCGAACCATGAGCATCCTTGTCCCCGGCGCCCGCCAACTCTCCACACACCACATCACGATCCGCGTCCCGTGGCACGATTCCGGCTGGACGGGGGCGGTTTGCGAACGCCCGCTGGAGAACACGAGTTGCCTCATTCTCCCTCGTATTGGCGGAGGCAAGCGCGACGAGGTCGAGATGCGCTGCGCTGGGAAACGGCTCGATGGGTTGCAGGCCGAAGACAGGCCCCCGTGCATTGGGGAGCGGGTGTCGTTCATGGCCCCGTTCGAACTGCGGCGCACGATGACCCACCCCTACGCGGAGAACTTCCCGGAGACGCACGGGCACTTCGCCCCCACGCGCCTCGTGCAGTCACCGTACTCAGCAGCCTGCGTACCGTACCGGTGGCTGCTGAAGGAGAAGGTCGAGGGGAACCCGCGGGACGGCGAGATCGGAATCGCGGAGCGGCTGAAGCTTGGCTGGGTACCGGACCGGGAGCCGGACATCCGAAACAGGATCGGCAAAGAGGTGGACACAGACTGGGTACAGGAGCGCGACAATCAGCTCGCGCTTCTAGACACCTTCTTTGGGGCGCTGCGCCCGGACGAGTCGCTCTGCTTTTTCTACGCTAAGCGCACGCCGCTCTCGGAGCAGTCGCGGCGCGTGATCATCGGTGTAGGACGGGTGCTCTCGGTGGGCGAAGCAACGGAATATGCCTACAAGGTGAAGAATCCGACGCTCCGTTGCGTTCTCTGGGAGCGGAACGTCGGTCACTCCATCCGTCCGGGCTTCACTGACGGGTTTCTGTTTCCGTACCGGGAGGCGCTCGAGTTGGCGGAACGGGAGGACATCGACCCGGAACAGTTCGTGGCTTTTGCCCCGGACGAGTGCTTCGATGCTTACTCCTACTGCTCGGAGCTTCTGGCTCACGATGGTGCCGTGGCTTCGCTCGTGGCCTGTGCGGGGGCGCTGCACCGCATCCGTGGGCGCATCGAGGGACCCTGGGACCAGGTGCTCGCGTGGATCAACGCCCAGCTCAACCACCTCTGGAGGGCGAGGGGCGCGTTTCCGGGCCTGGGCTCGGCGCTTTCGGCCTTTGGTTACGAGTGGGGCTTTCAGCACGGAAGTCTTCTCGCCTACGAGATCGAGCTACTGCGCGAGCGCAATGAAGGCGGAAACCCGTGGGTGCTGGTGGACGCGGTGATGGAGAAGCCGGCGAGACTCAGCGATCCCCTCGCGAAGCTGCTCTCCGCCGGGCTGCGGAAGGGCTGGAAACGGCTCGCAGTCGAGCGACGTGCGCTGCTGGAACTCCTGAGCCGCTGTGCTGTCTCTGAGAATCAGGCGCTACGTATCTACGACCCGACAGAGCGCGCCGACGCGGGTATCGAGGCGACCGATGGCGCAATCCTTTCCAACCCCTACATTCTCTTCGAGGATGATCGGCACGCAGCCGACCCGATCGTGTTCGGGACCGTGGATCGTGGACTATTCCCAGACGAGTCGATACGCCGGGAGTTTCCGATACCCAAGCCAAGCTGTGTCGAGGATCCGGCCGATCCGCGGCGCGTCCGCGCTCTGGTCGTGGACCTCCTGGAAGAGGCCGCGCAGGAGGGACACACGCTATTGCCCCGGAGCTGGGTCATTCGGCGGGCTCGGGAGCGGGCTCTCCAGCCCCCGTGCCCACTTGGCGAGAATGTGCTCGATACCATGGAGGAGGGCTTCGCGCCTGTCATTGAACGTGCTGTCACGCGGGCAGGGGAGCCAGCCTACCAGGTCGACCGATTGGCGGAGTGCCGGGCGATTATCCGCCGTGAGATTCTGGGACGCAAGAAGGGAAAGCCACATACCGTCGACTGTGACTGGCGCGGGCTTGTGGACCGGGGCCTCAATGAGCCCATGCCGAAAGTCGAGGCGGAGCGCGAACTTGAGGAGCGCGCGCGGGCGGAGAAGGCCGCTGCGCTCGTGCAACTTTTCCGCGCTCGTCTCTCCGTCCTGATCGGACCGGCAGGGACCGGGAAGACCACACTCCTTCGTATGCTCTGCGCCCTTGATGAGGTCGCGGCGAAGGGCCTCCTGCTCCTCGCGCCTACCGGCAAGGCACGCGTCCGGCTGGAAGAACAGACCAGATTACGCGGTTCAGGTTTCACACTCGCCCAGTTCCTAAACCGCCACCATCGCTACGACGGTGACACCGGAGCCTATTTCCCGAACCGCAAGGCGCCCCGGTGCGGCGACTACCATACCGTGATCGTCGACGAGTGCTCAATGCTGACCGAGGAGCAGCTCGCGGCGTTGATCGACTCTCTCACGAACGTAGAGCGACTGGTGCTTGTTGGCGATCCGCGTCAGCTTCCGCCTATCGGTGCGGGACGTCCCTTCGTGGACATTGTGAACGAACTGGTTCCTGCGGACGTCGAGACCCTTTTCCCGCGCTGCGGACCCGGGTATGCCGAGCTTACCATCCCACGTCGGCAACAGGGCGAGTCGCGCGTGGATGTGCTTCTGGCCTCACACTTCAGCGGGCGACCGCTCGATCCCGGGGCCGACATCGTGTGGGACGTGCTCGCATCCGGAGAAAGCGACCGGTTGCGTCTCGTCCGGTGGGATCACCCCCAAGAGCTACACGAGAAGATCGTTGAAGAGCTGGTACGGGCCCTGAAGCTTGCTGGGCCGGACGACGAGTTGGGCTTCGAGGAGTCGCTGGGAGGCGCGCGGCACGGCGATATTCCCTGGGCTTTCTTCTGGAGCAGGTTCGGCGACAACCCAGGGGCCGCATCCAGGGCCGAGGCGTGGCAGGTCCTGTCACCCGTCCGAGCTGGCCTCGTTGGCGTCGACGCCTTGAATCGCATGCTCCAGGAACGCTTCCGCCGGCAGGTGCGGGAGCTCGCCGAGACGGAAGGTTGGGGACGCAAGGTGCCTCGGCCGGTTGGTCCCCAAGCGCTCCTCTACGGCGACAAGGTGATCAACATTATCAATAAGCGCCGCCGTGACGTCTGGCCGAAGCCTGATGGTGAGGCTTATCTGGCGAACGGAGACATCGGCATCATCGTTGGCCAGTACAAGACACAAAGGTTCAAGGGACTCCCATGGAAGCTAGAGGTTGAGTTTGCGGGACAACTTGGCGCCAAGTACGGCTTCAGCAAAGGCGAGTTCGGCGACGATGGCGACAACCCCTTAGAGCTCGCCTACTGTCTCACTGCACACAAGACACAGGGAAGCGAGTTCGGCCTGACCTTCGTCGTACTCACTAACCCCTGCTGGCTGCTTTCACGCGAGCTTTTGTATACGGCACTCACACGCCATCAGGAGCGATTGGTCATCCTGCATCAGGGGCCGCTTGCCGAGTATCGCCGCTACTCAGGCGACGAGTACTCGGAGATCGCACGGCGCGTAACGAACCTATTTTCCGAGCCTCAGCCGCGCGCGATCACGGTCAGAGCACAGCAGCGATTCCTGGAGGAGAGCCTGATCCACCGAACCGAGCGGGGCGATCTCGTACGGTCAAAGTCTGAACTCGTCATAGCCGACAAGCTCTTCGCGCGGGGCATCGACTACGCCTACGAGCAACCCCTCGTGTTACCGGACGGACGCGTTCGCTACCCGGACTTCACAATCACCGATCACGCCCGTGGCGTCACGTTCTATTGGGAGCATCTCGGTCTGCTGGATGATCCTGGGTACCGCGCCCGGTGGGAGAAGAAGCGGTCGGAGTACGTGGCAGCGAGCATTCTCAGGTGGCAGGACGGCGGCGGAGACGCTGGGACGCTAATCGAAACTCGTGATGATCCGGGTGGCGCCCTCGACGCGGAGAGAATCGCCCAACTTATTGAAGGGGTATTGAGTTGATTTGCGGAAGTAGAAGTCTAATAAGCCGATAAACTAACAATCACCAGCGGCGCCCGTAGCTTATCAAGGAGACAAAGTGCCTGAGCCGCAATTCCAGGTAGGCAACCAGATTCGCGTCGTAAGTGCCCGGCAGCGCGTCGGTGCGATCACGGGCGAACCCACGCGACGCCAGGGGCAGTTCTGGTATCCAGTCTTCTTTGGGCCAGGACAGACCGACATCCTTCCTGAAGAGGATATTGAGCGCTATACGGGTACGAACGACGTCCCCTCGATGATGCGGGAAGGCATCTTCGCAGGACGTGAGGCACTCTCGCGGCTCGTGACGCAGCTCAAGTTGACCCTCGATCTCCGCTCCCAGGTCTATTCCCTTTTCGCGTCGAAAACGGAATTCCTTGCCTACCAGTTCAAACCCCTCCTTAAGTTCTTGGAGTCGCGCACCCAGCGTTTGCTGATCGCCGACGAGGTGGGACTTGGTAAGACAATTGAGGCAGGCCTGATTCTGACCGAATTGCGACACCGACGACCGGACCTCAATAGGGTGTTGATCGTGCCACCAGCCCACCTGCGGCGGAAGTGGCAGGAGGAGATGCGCCGTCGCTTTGGTCGGCACTTCAAAATTCTTGATAGCCGAGATGTGCATGAGTTCCTTCGGAACTACGAACGTGAGGGCACGGGGACAGAAGTCTGGGGGATCGTGTCGCTCCAGACCCTTCGCGGGGAGCGCGTGATGGAGCGATGGGAGGCAGTGGGTCCGCAGATGGATCTTATCGTCTTCGATGAAGCAGGGAGGCTCCGCAATCGTGAGACGCGCTCTCACAGAGTGGCGAGCATTGTAGCCGAGTCGTCCGATGCATTTCTCCTGCTCACCGCTACGCCCGTACAAACCAGGACTGAGGATCTCTTCAACTTGTTGAGCCTCCTCGATCCTGAAGCCTTTGACCGTTTTGAAGTCCTCTTCGAGGAGCAGCTCCAGGCCAACGGTCACGTGCTGGCGGCGCTCTCCTTGCTCCGTTCAGGAGATGTCTCGCTAGATGCCGTGCTGGGGCGATTGCGGGGTGTAGAACAGACTGCACTCGCGGCCCGGTTCCTCGAAAATCCTATTTATCAAGAGCTTGTGGAACGGATTCCGGGACTCGGGGAGCCGACCCGGAGGGAGCGCATTGAGCTACAGCGTGACGTCGAGTCACTGACCGTCTTCGGACATGTGTTGAGTCGTACCCGCAAGCGTGACGTCCACGAAAAGCAACCAGAGCGGCGGGCGCAGGTATGGCGGTGTCGTAACGTATCACCCGCCGAAAGGGAATTCTACGCAGAGGTTACGCGCCTCTGCCGGGAAGCCTACGATCAGGCGGACGACCGTCGCGGCGCTTCCTTCGGGATCATCCAGCCGCAGCGACAGATGGCAAGCTGCATGGTCGCAATGGTGGACTATGTGGCGGTGCGACTCCGGGGTCATGGCGATCAAGAGCTCGAACAGGCAGATGTGGAGCCAGACGAAGAAGAGAACGGTGGAAGAGCCAGCGGAACCAGACCACGATGGGAGGAGCTAGGTGACCTCGAAGGATGGCGGCAAAGGTTAGTCGCACACGACAGCAAGTTTCGCGGCCTCGTCGAAGTGCTTCACCACCTCGATGTTGAGGAGTCTGATGCGAAGGTACTTGTCTTTACTTTTTTCAAACGAACTGTCCAGTATCTGAAGCAGCGATTGGCGGATGAGGGCATTTACGCCCTCATCCTAACGGGTGATACTCCGACGGATCCAGATAATCCCGACCTCGATGAGCGACAGCTTACCATCGAACGCTTCCGCCAGGACCATAAAGTTCGTGTACTTATTGCGACAGAGGTCGCAGACGAGGGTCTCGACCTCCAGTTCTGCCATTGCATGGTGAACTACGACCTCCCCTGGAATCCCATGCGGATTGAACAGCGGATCGGCCGGATCGACCGCATCGGGCAGGCATCAGACGTTATTAAAATTGTGAACCTCTGTATGCCCGACACGGTCGAGGACCGTATCCTCGAGCTCCTTTATGAGCGGATCGGAATTTTCGAACAGAGTATAGGCGACCTCGAGTCCATCGTAGGGGAAGTGATAGAGGAGCTTCAACAAAGCCTTTTCTCAGCACATCTAACGCCAGAAGAAGAGGAGCGGCGTATTCGGCAGGCCGCCGACGTGATTGAGCGGCGAGCGCAAGACTCGGAACGGTTCCAAGACGAGTCGCAAGCCTTGATCGGCCAGGACGAGTTCTTCCTGGACGAAATCGAGCACGCCCGCAAACGCCGGCGCTACATAACCGGCGAGGAACTGGTGATTTACCTGCGTGATTTTCTAGCCGAGAACCACCGGACATGCAGGCTCCAGACCGACGAGGCGAGAGAGGATGTCTATCGGCTGCGTGTGACGGATGCTCTGCACAGGGCTGTGCGAGCTGCGCTTCCGCATGGCGACCAGGAGGTGATCAGCTTTCTCTCAAGGAGCGAAGGTGGCGAGATTCTGCTCACAACACGGCCGGACTTGGCTGAGGAAAACGCAGGACTCGACCTGCTGAGCTTTTATCATCCTCTGGTCCGTGCTGTGAACCGCCATTATCAAGACAATGCGGATGAACTCCCCCCGGTGAGTCATGTGCGGCTTCGCACTGACGAGGTGCCGCATGGCACTTATATCTGGCTGCTCTATTCGACAGAGATAAGCGGTGCACGTCCCATCTGTGATCTCGAGCTGATAGCGCTTGAAATCGAAGGCCAGAATGCCCTCGACGAGGACACCTGCGAGACCCTCCTTTGGCAGATGGTCGCAGAGGCCGACTCGGTGCCTGAGGCGAGTCGGCTATCAGGAATTTCTCCTGATTTACTTGCTGCCGCAGAGGAAGAACTCGTCTCGCGTCTCAATGCCAAGTTTGAGGGCCGCCGCCGTGCCAATGAGGCACTGGTTGCAAATCGCTTGGCAAGCCTTCGTGAGACCTACGAAAGGAACCGAGAACTCCGCGAGCGGAGGATTTCGGAGGCAAGATACCACCAGCGAATGGAACCCTACATCAGAGGTCTGGAAACGCGACTTCGGACCCTCGATACGGGATACTTTGCCAAGGTGGATGAGGTGAATGCGACGCGAGAGATGTCACGGAGCTACAAGCTGCGTGGAGGCGGAATCGTGGAGGTTCGCCGTGTCAGATGATTGGAAAGAGAAGCTTCGCAACATTCGGCGGGACATGTCTGAACAGCCGATGGAAGGGAAAGGGAAAAAGCTGTCTCAAAAGCCCATGGTGAGGCGTCCCTCCGAAGGCTTGAAACCGAAAGCTGTGAAGGGTCAGGAACGTACCGGCGATGCTGCCAAGCAGAGGAACCCCATGGCCCGGTCAGGCCCCCCATTGCCTCCTGAACCTGACCGAGGAGAAAATCCCACATTCAATATCGGCATCGATGTCGGCACGAGTACGACGAAGGTGTGCTTCCGGCCTCCCGGCGCCTCCACCAAGGTGTATGTGATCTCATTAGGCTCCGAAGATACGGCGCTGTGCCCGTCCACTGTCACCGTTGAAGGGGGGTGCTTGTATTTCGGTTCGGAGGCGGAGAGGCGTGCTCATGCGTCCGGGGCGCAGGTTTTTCGCCAGTTCAAGGTTTGCGTTGCCTGCGAGGTGGGCCTTAAGTCCGAGGTACCAACTTCCGGTTGCCGATGCAAGCGTCGAGCCGATACTGGAACTTGCTCAGCCATCTTTACTCTCTCAAATACCGAGAATACCGTGCTTGCCTCTGACCTCCTCACATTCTTCCTATCATGGGCTATGGGCGAAAGCCGTCGCCGGATACCCAATGATTTGACCGGAGGACGGCTTCCGCGCACTACCTACAGCATCTCAGCTCCGGTGGATCAGATTGACGCAGGATCGAAGCTTAACGGCGCCTACGCCCGGGTCGTATTCCACGCCTGGCGACTATCGAGCGCGATTCAGCAGGGAACTGGACTGACTGAGGCGCTCTCTTGGATTGCCAGCGTCCAAAGTGTGCCGCTTCCTCCAGAGGGAGATCGCGCTGTCGAACTATGCCCTGAATCCGGAGCGATTGCGGCCGGATATGCCATGTCTCCGGAAATAGAAGAAGGACTGTACACGGTGATTGACATCGGGGCGTGGACCACTGAGATGGCGTTTTTACGATACACTGAAGTGGGTAGGCAGACGACGGGACGCTCGGCGCTCGCGTTCTACGCAGCCCGCTCGCACCGCGTTGCAGCAAATCAGGTAGACGAGCGCTGCCGTAACCATTTGCTTCAGATGTACAACGCCTCTGCCTCGAATGACGGATTGCTCGCAGATCGTATTCGGCAGCAGCGTGAAGCGAATGTTTTCGGCAAAAGGCTACTTCAGATATATACCGATCGCCCGGAGAAGCGCCCCAGGCAATCGGCGCTCCAGTTCGCGCAGGACCTGGTGGCGGAGGAACTGCGACGGTGCTTTATCATGACCTTCGGAGAGGCATACGAGAAGGAGAAATTCGAGGATCGGTGGAGGAATCAGCTCCGGGTCCTCTTTGCGGGCGGAGGGTCGCTGGATCCCGTGCTTCGCTCGGGCATTGAGCATCCCTTTATATCCCAAGACCAAGCCCAAGACCAGATGGTACCGCCGCCCAGCGATCTTGTCGGACTTCCCCTCCGTGTAGGATACCCCCGCTTCCTCGTTGCCTATGGGCTGGCGCATGGGAGCGCTCGATGGCCTCGGGGTTTCCTCCCTTCCGAGGTTCTTCCCTTCCGCCTGGACCGGAGGGTGCTCCCGACATCGGAGGAGCTTGGATACGATGACCCGTAGATCGTTTACGGATAGACAGAGCCGATTCTGGCTGGTACCTGTCCTCTCGCCGAGTCCATTCACACCGGCCAGTCCTACCAGACCCGCCTTGCCTCGGTGCCGGGACCCGCGGTGCTGCCATCCGCCGAGGAAGGAGTCGGAGGCGCCCTTAGGCATTGCCACGCGATGGGACATCGTGGCGATCACGAGACCGTCAAGTCCTACTAGACCTTCCTCGACCCGCCATCGACAGGCTACTGGGTTGTCATCCGCCGAAAGATGAAGTTGCCTTATGAGCGATCACACGGCCGACTACCCGGCAAGACAGCAGGAGTTGTTCGAGACTGAAAGCGCTCGGTCCTTGTTGGACCAACTCCTGGCAGACTCTCGGCTGTACACGCAGAGCAAGGACTACAAGGACCTGCTCGACTTTGTCGTCCGCCTTCGCAACTTCGCGCCGTTCAACGCCATGGGGTGCACTCCCGGAAAGAGGGCACTGGATTATGCTGCCAGGGCAAGTGGATAGAGTGTCTGAATCGTCGTAGAGCACAGCAACTCCCGGATGAATCCTTGCCAGCGTCCGGACAACAGT
>Ga0114945_10002477_pt1 | contig 10848 bp, 8 predicted proteins | sample OV2TP3_FD_87194 | JGI IMG/M metagenome (GOLD analysis project Ga0114945, IMG submission 87194) | Hot spring microbial communities from Beatty, Nevada to study Microbial Dark Matter (Phase II) - OV2 TP3 | ecosystem: Environmental > Aquatic > Thermal springs > Hot (42-90C) | place: USA: Beatty... | reverse complement strand
TCGGAATCATCGGCTGACAGTAAGTGCCGACGTAGACGCCTAAGTCCGCCAGCTCCTTCATCTCATCCAGCAAAAGCTTATTGAGCTCGAGAAGCGGGTGATCCAGAGTGGCGCGCAGGCCGAGCTCCTTCGCCTTCCTCGCCAGCGGCAGCAACTCTTTAAAGTCCGTATGTCCGAACCCGATCCCGACCTTCTTCTCCACGGCCATCTCCATGATCTTAACCACCTCAGGCAAGACCTCGCCGTCCTCACTGACCAACCGCACGCCGCCCCTTTCTGGCTGTCCTGCGCCGCGCCAGAAGCCGAGCGATGTAAACGTAGGAAACCAGATCATCTTGAAGTTGGGATACTGGAGCGCGACGCGAACATAGTCCGGATTCATGCCGTGACACATCCCTGCCCCGCCATAGATCTCGACACGGTGTTGAAGCTCCCCCTTTGCCACCAAGGTGTCGATATGGCGCTGGGCGAGGTAGGCCGCATTGCAACTGATGTTCCAGTGATCCTTGAAGGCCAGGGCGCGCATCCCTGCCTTTGAGGCCTCTACGGCGATCCCGATCATATCCTGAGAACGATGCACGAAATCGGGATAGGCATGGATGTGGCAATCGATGGCGCCTTGCAGGAGTTCGTTCTCTATTCCCGGATAGATCTTGAGCATCTCCGGGTTATCCTTGAGCATCTGATAGAAATAGTCCTTGGCGTTGAGCTGGCGCACCCGCTCCACACTCAGAGTCCGTCCCACCATGAGTTGGGCTGCGGCCTCAGCATCGGCAGCAAAATCACACATTGGTTCCTCCTGTGCTCGTTACTGGCTTATTCGCGTGCGCGGTTTTAGCCCTGCGCCCGGCTTCATGACTTCGTAGTGTTCCGAGGGGGTGAGGCTGGAGACGGCGGACGTTACTTTTCAAAGAACAACAATTCATGAACTCCCCCAGGCGCGGAGAAAATTCCTGGCGTCCTCTACGACCGGTTCCGTAACCGGCACATAAGGGATAACCAGGCGCGTCGCACCTGCCTCCGCAAAAGGGAGCAGTTTTTCTTTGATCTCTTCAATCGAGATGCCGGGGATAACCGGGAGCCTGTCCATATAGTCATCGCTCAACGCCGCCATCGCAGCCTTAAATCCGCCCTTTTGAAAGGCCTCCTGAATGGCCGTTACATCACGCTCGAAACCCAAACCCTTAAGCATATCGCTGTAATGGTCGGCGAGGTTGTAAAAGGTTAAAACCTGACGAAGCTTTGAGCGTGCTAGCGCACGATCCGGGTTGAGCGAGACCCGGCATTTGGCGACGATCTCGATCTTGTTCGGATCGCGGCCTGCCTCTGTGGCTCCCTCGCGCACCCGTCGCGCAATCTCCCGGATCTTCGCCGGCGTCGCCATGTTGATGAAGACCCCGTCCGCAATCTTGCCCACGAGCTTGGTCATTTGCGGACCTAGGCCAGCCAGATAGATGGGAAAGCTCGGGTGACTCGGCTTCCAGGAGAGCTGAAAGCGCTTCCCGGTTTGGTAGATCTCCCCTTCGTATTCGGCCCTCTCCCCTGCCGCCACTTTCCGAACAATCTCTATATATTCCCGCGCGCGCCGAAGAGGACGGTCGAAAACCCCGCCGTGCCATGCGGCGATGCTTTTGTTCGCCACGCCGAGACCCAAGAGGAGCCGGCCGCCCGACAGATCCTGTAAGGTAGCGGATTGGATGCCTAGAGTCACCGGGCTCCGGCCATAGATGTGGTAGATGGCGGTCCCCAACATGATCTTCTCGGTGCGGCTCGCGACCGCAGAGAGAAGGACCATGGGATCGGTGCTGTTCGACTCCCCTTTCCAGAAGGCCCCGAAGCCCGCCGCCTCCGCCAATTCCACCAACTCGATCACGCCGGCAGCCGGATAATGCGCCGCCGAATTAATCTCAATGTCATAAATCATTGTATGCCTCTTCGGTATTCGGCCTCCGCCATCTCTCCAACCCTTTAGCCCTTAAGCTTTTTAACCGATTTTTATAATCCCTTTTCCTTGCATCTCTTCCATGTCAGCCTGACTATAACCAAGCTCCGTCAAAATCGCCGCTGTTTGTTCGCCAAGTAAAGGTGGCGGCTTCGGCTTCCCTTGGGACAGGTTCGTGTAGCTTACCGCCGGGCCGACAAATCTCATCTTTCCTGCCTTAGGATGCTCGACCTCCTCAACCAAGCCCAGATGTTCCACCTGGGGATCGCTCAGGACCTCGGCCACGTTGTACAGAGGCGCTGCGGGAACGTCGTGCTCCTGCAATTCTTTGAGCCACTCGTCTCTCGTCCTGGTCGCAAAGGTTCGCGCCAGATCCCTTTCGAGATCGAGGTAGTTTTTCCTCCGACTATCCCGGGTGCTAAATCTCTGATCCTCCGCGAGATCCTTTCGATTCACGGCCTTCAGAAACGCCCCCCAGAATTTCTCCGGGACCGAACAATGAACGACCAACGGTAGCTTGTCCTTTGCCAAAAAAGCAAACGCGTGGGCGTTCTTGACTCGAGCCAGACGGTCCGGCACCTGACCCGTTCTCAAATAGGCCGCCGCCGTCTCGCCGATGAAAGACAACGTGGCCCGCAACAAAGAGGTTTCGACCTTCGATCCCTCCCCGCTTCTCTGCCGGGCAAGGAGAGCGCCTAAGATCCCGTAGCCTGCGGCAAGACCTGTCGTGTAGTCCGAAAGAGCTATTCCCATGACCTTAGGTTCGTCGAGATCGGTGAGCACGCTCAACAGCCCGCTCATCGCCTGGCCCAAGGTATCGAACCCGGGCTTGTCCGCGGAAGGGCCTGTCTGGCCGAAGGCCGAGATCGAGCAGTAGACCAACCCGGGGTTCAGCGATCGAAGTGTCTCGTAGCCCAGGGCGAGGCGCTTGGCTGCCCCCGGCCGGAAATTCTCCACAAAGACATCCGCCCGCTTAGCCAACTTGAGGCAGATTTCCCTCCCCTTCTCCGCTTTGAGATCCAGGACGAGGCTTTCCTTGTTTCGGTTCAGGTGAGCGAAGTTCGGACTGAAGAAGGGGTCCGGAGCAAAGTAGCGGTAAGGGTCCCCGTCGGGAAGCGGTTCGATCTTGATCACGCGCGCGCCAAGGTCAGCCAACAGCCGAGCGGCGTAGGGTCCCGTTACGAATGTGGAGCACTCGATGACGGTGATATCTTTGAGGGCGTCTGCAGCCATGAAATTTGCGTTACTATTCCATGGATCACTTTCGAAGGTCAACCCACAGGCGCGACTATCATAACCGCTTACCTGCGGTAAGCTGTGGGAGCGGAAAGGGGACAGTCCCTCTAAAGTAAGAAAAGGGACTGTCCCCCTCTTTCGGTCTGATAATTGTTGACACGGGTGGCAAACTATAGTTAGCTCTCTTTGCATCGCAGGATGTTGGGCCCTCCAGGGGTGGGTTGACGGCGGCCTATATGAAGTTTTAAGGAGGCACACTAAAATGACTTTGGATAGCGCTGAGAAAACTCTCGTCATCGACGCGGACGCCCACGTGGTCGAATCCGCCCGCACCTGGGACTACATGGACCCATCCGACAGGCAGTACCGCCCCGTCCCCCTCGAAGCCCCCGAGGATGCCGGAGTGAAGCTTCAGTTCTGGCTCATCGACGGCAAGGTACGGGGATTCCGCTTCCCTGTCCTTTCAGCCGCCGAGCTGGAGAGGCGCTCCCGCCTGGCAGGTCGCAAGTTCGCCGACCGACAGGAGTCTCGCGAGCTGGGCAACGTCGAGCTGCGCCTGGAGCACATGGACCAGAGCGGAGTCGACATCCAGGTGCTGCACAACACCATGTTCATCGAACAGGCCACGGAGCGCCCGGCGGTGGAAGTGGCTCTGTGCAAAAGCTACAACCGCTGGCTGGCCGACATCTGGCGGCAGGGCAAAGGACGGCTTCGCTGGTCTTGCATGGCGCCGACCTTGAGCATGCCGGATGCGCTGGGCCAGATCCGCTTCGGCAAAGAAAACGGCGCTTGCGCCGTGCTGATGCGTCCCGTCGAGGGCAACCGTTTGCTCGTGGACCCGTACTTCTACCCGATCTACGAAGAGGCGAGCCGGCTTGATATGGCGATCGCCATCCACATCTCCAACGGCAACCCCTGGCTCAATGATCTCTGTCGCCATCCTGTGTTTACGGCAGCCGCGTTTCACCGTTTCAGAGTGCCCACCGTGGCTGCTTTCCACGACCTGCTCCTCAGCGAAATACCCCAGGTATTTCCCAAGCTCAGATGGGGCTTCATCGAGGCCAGCTCGCAGTGGCTGCCCTGGGTGCTGCACGAGGCCAAGAACCGCTTCAAAGGATTGGGGCGCGAATGGCCCGAGAAGGGCGTGCGCGAGTACCGGATGTTCGTTACCTGCGAGAACTCCGATGACTTGCCCTACATTGTCCAGCAGGCTGGGGAAGACTGCCTGGTCATCGGGACGGACTACGGGCACACCGACACATCGAGCGACGTCGATGCCATCAAGCTTTTCAAGGCGAGGACCGACCTGGGGCCCGAAGTACAGCGGAAGATCCTGAGCGACAATGCCCGAGCGCTGTACGGGTTGTAACGACTTGCAAAGAGGGGCCGGAACTTCCCCCCCGCTGCGGCTGAGCAGGAAGGCAACGCAAGGCGCTTTCATCAAACAGAGGGGCGGAGTAGAAACATGGCGATTCTGAATTTGCGCGATTGGCAAAGGAGGAAACATGTTTAGGAAGTTGCAAGGTTTCAAAGCTGCAGGGCTTCTTCTCTTGTCTCTTTATCCTTTTAACCCTTTCACCCTTGAACCTACTCTCGCCCAAGAGCCGTTTTATAAAGGCAAGACAATACGGATCATCGTGGGCTTTGCAGCCGGAGGAGGCTTCGATAACTATTCTCGAATCATTGCCCGCCATATGGGCAAGTACATCCCGGGTAATCCCGCGATCATCGTGGAGAACATGACCGGCGCTGGGAGCCTCATTGCGGCCAATCACGTCTATAAAGCGGCCAAGCCCGACGGGCTGACCATTGGCAACTTCATCGGCGGTCTTTTCATGTTGCAGCTCTTCGGAAATCCGGGGGTTGAGTTTGATGCGAGAAAGTTTGAGTTCATCGGAGTCCCGGCGCGCGAGGGCCGCGTCTGCGCCTTCACCAGGGCCAGCGGCATAACGAGCATAGAGAAATGGATGACGTCAAAGACACCGGTCAAAATAGGCGGGGTTGCCCCAGGAACTGCGAATGACGATATTCCGAAGATCCTTAAGGCGACGTTGGGTCTCCCTATCCAGCTCATCACAGGCTACAAAGGCACCTCCCAGATCCGCCTCGCTGCGGAAAGCGGGGAAGTGGCAGGGGGATGTTGGGGGTGGGATTCGGTCAGGGCCACGTGGCGTAAGGGAATAGAATCCGGTGACGTGGTGGTCGTCTTACAGACGATGCCGGAAGCGCACCCCGACCTGGCTAAAGTTCCCCTGGCCATCAACTTTGCTAAGACTGAAGAGGCGCGAATGTTAATCCAGGTAGGAGTCCACGACCCGGCCGCGATCGTCCGCCCCTATACTTTACCTCCAGGCACCCCGCGGGATAGGGTGCAGATGCTGCGACAGGCCTTCATGGATATCCTAAAAGACGGAGAGTTCCGCGCCGAGATCGAGAAGGCGAAGCTGGAAGTAAATCCGGCGCCGGGTGAAGAGGTGGAGAAGGTTGTAGCCGGCCTCTTCAAGCTCGATCCCTCTCTCGTAGCGAAGCTTAAGGAGATTCTAAAATAACTCGTTCGAGGCAAGAGGCAAAAATGGCATAGAGAAAAACGAAGGGAGGGCGTCTACCAATGTGTCGGAAAATTCTCTTCGGAATAGCAATGGTCGGGCTTGCCTCTATTGCTGGAGCTTTGCACGCGAGCACGCACGATTTTTACAAGGGTAAGACGATCCGCCTCATTGTGGGGCTCCCGCCGGGGGGAGGCTATGATCTCTACTCTAGGGTTATCGCCCGGCACATGGGCAAGCACATCCCCGGCAGTCCAACTATCATTGTCGAGAACATGACCGGGGCTGGAAGCGTGATCGCGGCCAATTATATCTATAAAGCGGCCAAGCCTGACGGTCTTGTCATAGGCCATATTCTGGGCGGCCTGTTTTTGCAGCAGCTCCTGGGAAATCCGGGAATCGAGTTCGACGGCCGTAAATTTGAGTACATAGGTGTCCCGGCTCAAGACAACTTCATGATCGGGCTGTCCAAGGCGACAGGCATTACTAGCTTCGAGAAGTGGATCGCTTCGAAAAAACGGGTCAAGCTCGGAGGCGTGGCCCCGGGCGGCGCTACCGATGACGTTCCCAAAGTCCTCGCAGCCACCTTGGGTCTCCCCATCCAGATCGTTACTGGCTATAAGGGCACGGGCCCGATTCGACTGGCCTTCGACAGCGGGGAAGTGGACGGGGTTTGCAATGCCTGGGAGTCGTTCAAGGCAACCTGGCGTAAGCAGCTGGACTCAGGAGAGGTGGTTATTGTTCTCCAGGCGACGGTGAAAGCGCATCCAGAAGTCTCGAACGTCCCTGTTGCATTTGATCTTGCCAAGGCTGAAGAGGCGCGAAAATTGATCCAAGTGGTCACTCGGGTTCATGGGCCCTCGACCCGTCCCTATCTTCTGCCTCCGGGAACGCCCAAAGAGCGGGTGCAGCTCCTGCGCAAGGCTTATATGGACACCATGAAGGACCCGGAATTCCTGGCCGACGCCAAAAAGGCCAAGTTGGACATCAATCCCGATGATGGCGCAGGGCTGGAGCGAAACGTTAGGGAGATCTTTAATCTGGAGCCTTCGCTGGTAGCGAAGCTAAAGGATATTCTAAAATAGCGTCGGCAACAATCCTGACTGTTAAGCTCCCGCTTGCTCAAGCCAATACCGTGCTATATCAATGCAGCGGCAGAACCACACCCCGGGGTGACTCTTTACGTATTCCAGGAAGCTCTCAAAGACTTTCGCCAGGCCTGGTCTTCCCCCGTTGAAGTTATGCATGGCACAGCGAAATTTCATTGGATGGCGCCCGGCTTCTTCATAGTGGGCGTCAAAGTCGTCCTTCAATTGCTGTAAGGCACCTGCCAGACCGAGTGCCAAGATGTCGTTATCCGTATAGGCGGGCCGCACGTAACCCACGGATACGAACTTGTTGCCGTTTACATCGATGACGTAGGGAATATCGGAATCACAGTAGTCCCCATTCCATTTAAACCCAAGCGAAGCGCACACTTCCAACGTGTAAGGACCGGGGCGAGGTCCGGGAGACATGTAGCCGAGCGGCCGCTCCCCTGTGGCTCTCTCTATGGCCGTTATGGACTTGAGTACGGCCTCCTGTTCTTCCTCTCCTGTCTTGTACTCATACGGATGAATGCTTTGATCCCAATGATGGCAAGCCACTTCATGCTCTCGTTGTTTGGCTTCTTTGAGTGTTTCAGGAAAGATCTCCGCCATGAGACCGCTGGTGATCACCGTGGCTTTCACCTCACATTTATCCAGAACCTCCAGAAGCCTCCTAAATCCAAAATTGGCTCCATACTCCCGTGCGCCGAGCGCTAGGAAGTCGGTACAGTCCGTGCCTGGCGACATGGGCCTCTTGCGAACCGTGCGCGCACCCGGCACCGATTCCCACTCGTGCATGATGTTGATGGTTACTGCAATGCGGTTCCCGCCGGGCCATTGGGTGAACCAATCAGGTCGTCGCGGCGATTGAGGTCGGTAGTTCCATTGATAGGCGCGGACCAGCTCCGATGGTACCATGGCGTCTCCTTCCGTGAGCTATGGAACCCTTGTCCTGATAGCGATGTGCTTGATTCTGGCCATAGATCTCCTCCCTGCGCGAGCTTTAGCTAATCTTCGCCAGGTAGTCAATCTTTTGCTGGACAAAGCCCCGAGGATCCCTTGACCACGACCAGGCGAAAGTGATAAGCCCATCGCTGCGCAAAGGGGGGAAGCATATGTTTGCTCGCATCAGACACGTGGCGGTTTACACCGAAAACTATCAAAAGACGTCTCGGTTTTATCAGACTATATTCGGCATGAAAAAAATCACGACGGGAATGACCGATGAGAAAGGCCATTACGATCCCAATCGGGGTCACGTCAGCGACGGCGTTATCGGGCTTGCCCTGCTGCAAAGGCATGCCGGAATTCGCTCCGGGCTGGATCATTTCGGTTTCGAAGTACAATCGACGGAAACGGTGCTGGAGAAACTGCGAAAGGACTATCCCGACCTAAGAGTCGCCACCAGCCTGGAGCACGTCCCTTTCTCGGTCCTAAGAATTCAGGACCCGGCGGGCACCCACATCGATGTCTCTCAGAAAGGCGTAGCCAAAGTGAGAGAGGGATATCTGGAGGAAGGCTGGGAGCAGCCGCGTCACCTGCACCACGTGGCGATCAGAGCGGGAAAACCCTCGCTTCTGGCCGATTTCTATCGGAATGTTTTCGAGCTGAGACCGGTGGAGGGCGTCTCGGAAAAAGGCCAGCTCTGCTTAAGCGACGGGAAGGTCTCGCTGGTCATCATCCCGTGCGAGAACACCTCTTACAGAGCCATGACCGAAGGATTGGACCACATCGGCTTCAAAGTCGAGACCCTAAAGAAGGTCGAGCAGGAGCTGGACGCTCTGAGCCACTCCCACCCGGACTCCGCTCCGAAGAAGATAGACTTGGGAAGATTCGGGCATGTCACCCAGAGAGAGCTGGAGAGCTGCATGCTGGGCAGGCACGCGCTGTCCGATCCCGATGGCGTGCTTCTGGATCTTTTGGAATGAGAAAGAGACTCCGCTCCCCGTTGTACCGGCCCCATTAGTGCTCGCGCTCGTCGCGGCTAGCGACCGAGCGTCTTAAAAAATCCCTCCTTTTCCAGCTCGTCCAGGATAGCGTGGTCTACAAAGTCCTGAGGGCTGCGGCCTCTCACCTCGGGGGCCGTCTCAGCATAAAAATCCAAGGTATCCCTGATCCCAGCCATATCCACGCGTGGTGGAAACGAAAACCTGGGAGCATAGTAGTCATAGGTGGTATTGAGGATTTCAGAATCTTCCAACCGCATTCTCTTGGCCAAGACCTGGAGAGCTTTTGGGCGATCCGTTTTCAGGACACGCACGGCTTCGGAGTAGGCTTTAAGAAACCGTTTCACGATGTCGCGATTGTCGCGCAAATAGCTGCGTCGGACATAGAGGGTAGACTGAGAAAAATTGGCCCTCATCTCTCCCATGTCAGCGAGGATTCGATAGCCCGCTTGGACCGCCTTGGTTAGATGGGGAGGGGAGAGAATGGTTGCATCGACCCTTCCCACTGTCAGCGACAAGAGACGCGTAGGCGCGTCCCCGCCAATGATAACTTGGACGTCCTGCAGTTTCAGGCCCCACTCTTTAAGAGCAAGCTGGAGGGCGAGGTCATTGGACCCTCCAAAGTTGAGGATGCCTATCCTTTTTCCCCGAAGATCATTGGGCGATCGGATGTCCGGTTTGACCACGATGGAATAGGGAAACTTGTTGTAGGAAGCGGCAAGAATGGTGACGTCGGAGCCGCGGGCGTAAGCGATCAAGGGGGCAGTGCCCGACCCGGTGGCAAACTGCGTGCTACCACCCAAGAGCGCCGCCACGGAGCGTGAGCCGCCGGTGATCATAACCAGATCCACGTCGAGCCCGTATTTATCAAAGATCTTTAGATCCTTGGCGACCCAGGTCGTGCTCTGAAAGCCGGAGTGCCCGCCGAAGTCGGCAACAATCTTATCCGCCGCCTCCAGGCCCCGGACGGACAGCGACGCAAGGAAAAAAAACGCCAACGCCAGCATCGGGTTCATTGCTCAACCTCCCTCCTACGCCTTGCCCGAATACCTATACAATATCCGGTGCGCTTTCAAGCAGAGGATCCAACCGCCTAAAGATGACCGCTCCCAGGGAACCCCCTATCCCCTTGCCTCAGTGTCTCGTCGGCGGGAACTCTTGACTATTTTAGATTTTCGATTGCGGCTCGACTGAGCTCGCCGAAGTCCGATTTTCGATTGAATCCAAAATCGGAAATGGAGCGGAAAACGACCGAGGGGGACGCGAGCGAGGCTGCGGACGTAGGGACGTGGAGGCCGGCGCAGGCCCTGACCGTGGGACGGTAAGCACCCACGAGGGCTATGCGGGGGGGCCCTCGCGGCAGAGGCTTAGACGTTCGGCTGAGCTCAGTCGAAGCCTCGGCCGCAGCCGAGAGCGCGTTCCCCGAGGGAGCTCTGCGGCTGCGCTCGGAAGACTCGCCCCCGAGGAGCAGGTTGTGGGATAAATTCCGCAGCCAAAGATCCCTTGACACCGCCGCCGCGCTGCATTATCAGTCGTGGAAAGTTTGGGCCGGATCGACTCATGAGCCTGAGAGGAAAAGCTGCGATCGTCGGGTATGGGGAAACTCCCGTGGACAGGCTTGGCCGCAGACCGGGGGAGCCGCGCAAGTCCACCGCCGAATACCTGGCGTGGGCCGTCCGCCTTGCCCTCGAAGATGCGGGCCTTACGAAGAACGATTTCGACGGGCAAGGCCTTGCTGCCATCTACACGACCAACCACTCCCAGCCGTTTTGGCCGGAGGAGGCAGCCGGGATTTTAGGGATCTCGCCGGGCCTGCTCTTGGGCGGAGGCAACGGCGGGGCGAGCGCGGTCTCTTTGATAGGACAGGCCGCTGCGATGATAAACTCGGGAGTCGCCGATCTCGTTCTGTGCGTGGCCGCGGCGGCTCCCTTCAGCGAACACGGCCGCTCCAGGACGGAGCCGGAGGATACCCGCGATTTTGAGATGCCGTTCGGCGTGATGGGACCCAACTGTAAAATTTCTTTGGTCATGAGCCGCTACATGCACGAGTCCGGGATGACGCCGGACCATTTCGGCAAGATCGCCGTAAC
>Ga0114945_10002476_pt1 | contig 10852 bp, 10 predicted proteins | sample OV2TP3_FD_87194 | JGI IMG/M metagenome (GOLD analysis project Ga0114945, IMG submission 87194) | Hot spring microbial communities from Beatty, Nevada to study Microbial Dark Matter (Phase II) - OV2 TP3 | ecosystem: Environmental > Aquatic > Thermal springs > Hot (42-90C) | place: USA: Beatty... | reverse complement strand
GGCTGACCTTAAAACGGATGACGTTGTTGCTTCTGAGAATCATAGAACGTCTGATGGACGTTGAACCTATCGAGCAGGTAACGTAGTTTGAATGAACTCTCAACCGTTTCGTGATCTACTGATGTTGGTTGGAAATCCCCCACCATGTTCCCACGGTCGAATTGGACGAATGGGTTGTGATGCCAAATCACACGCATGGGATCATCGTGGTGAATCGTAGGGGCGTTCGTAGGGGCGTTCAATTGAACGCCCCTACGATGACCATGGCGCATGGAACGGACACCCCGACACGGACGACCGACAATCGGTTTTCCGCCATGTCCCCCCATCGTAACGCCTTGGCGGTCATCGTCCGCACATACAAGGCCGCCGTAACGACCCGGTGTCGCCGGGAAGGGTTTGATGATTTTGCGTGGCAACGCAACTATTACGAACACATCATTCGCGATGAGGACGAATTCAACCGCATCCGCCAATATATTGCCGAGAATCCTCTGAAATGGGAGATGGACAGGGAAAATCTGGCGGCCCGGACGGCAGGAATCGGGGAATCGTGGCAGGTGTGACCGAATCCACCGTCGAAGACGCCGCCCTGTCCTGGCTGGAGGGCCTGGGCTACACCCTCCTCCACGGCCCGGACATCGCCCCCGGCGAGCCCTTCTCCGAACGGGACGACTACGCCCAGGTCGTGCTGGAACGTCGCCTGCGGGACGCCCTCGCGGCCCTCAACCCGGCGATCCCGGCAGAGGTCCTGGAGGAGGCGTTCCGCAGGGTCATCCGGCCAGACTCCCCCTCCCTGGTGGGCAACAACCGGGCCTTTCACCGGATGCTCGTGGACGGCGTGGAGGTCGAATATCGCCGCCCGGATGGGTCCATCGCCGGGGACCGGGTGCGCCTCGTGGACTTCGAGGACCCGGAGGCCAACGACTTTTTGGCCGTGAATCAGTTCACGGTCGTGGAGGGACAGATCAACCGGAGGCCGGACATTGTGCTGTTCATCAACGGCCTTCCTCTGACCGTGATCGAACTCAAGAACCCCGCAGACGAGACCGCCACGATCTGGACGGCCTTCAATCAACTCCAGACCTACAAGCAGCAGATCCCCTCCCTGTTCGCCTTCAACGAGGCCCTGGTGGTGTCCGACGGCCTGGAGGCCCGGGTCGGGACCCTGACGGCGGACCGGGAGTGGTTCCTGCCCTGGCGCACCGTCGAGGGGGAGGACCTGGCCCCGGCCGCCATGCCACAACTGGAGGTCCTCCTGAAGGGCATGTTCGAGAAGCGCCGGTTCCTGGACCTCCTGCGGGGCTTCATCGTCTTCGAGGACGACGGCGGAGACGCGCCGGTCAAGAAGATGGCGGGCTACCACCAGTTCCACGCCGTAGGCCGGGCGGTGGAGGCGACCGTGACGGCAGCCAGCCCCCAGGGGGACCGGCGCTGCGGGGTGGTCTGGCACACGCAGGGGGCAGGCAAGAGCCTGACGATGGCCTTCTACGCCGGGCGGGTGGTCCTGCATCCCACGATGGAGAACCCGACGCTGGTGGTGATCACGGACCGCAACGACCTGGACGAGCAACTGTTCGGGACCTTCTCCCGCTGTCACGACCTCCTCCGCCAGACCCCTGTGCAGGCCCGGGACCGGGCAGACCTGCGCCGGTTGCTTCAGGTGGCCTCCGGGGGCGTGGTCTTTACGACCATCCAGAAGTTCTTCCCCGAGGAGAAGGGGGACCGCTATCCCCTGCTGTCCCCCCGGAGGAACATCATCGTCATCGCAGACGAGGCCCACCGCAGCCAGTACGACTTCATCGACGGGTTCGCCCGGCACATGCGCGACGCCCTGCCCCACGCCTCCTTCATCGGATTCACAGGCACGCCCATCGAACTCACGGACAAGAATACCCGCGCGGTCTTCGGGGACTACATCAGCGTCTACGACATCCAGCGGGCCGTGCAGGACGGGGCCACAGTCCCGATCTACTACGAAAGCCGGCTGGCGAAACTCGAACTGGACGAACAGGAGAGGCCACGCCTGGACGAGGAGTTCGAGGAGGCCACCGAGGGGGAGGAGGTCGAGCGCAAGGAGAAACTCAAGACGAAATGGGCGGCGCTGGAGGCCATTGTCGGGGCGGAGAAGCGCGTCGGGCTGATCGCCCAGGACCTGGTGGACCACTTCGAGAGGCGTCTGGAGGCGATGGACGGCAAGGCCCTGGTCGTGTGCATGAGCCGGCGCATCTGCGTGGACCTCCACGACGCCCTGGTGAAGCTGCGCCCGGCCTGGAACGATAAGGACGACCAGCGCGGGGCGCTCAAGATCGTCATGACCGGGTCTGCCTCCGATCCCCTCGAATGGCAGCCTCACATCCGCAACAAGCCCCGCCGGGAGGCCCTGGCCAGACGGTTCAAGGACCCGAATGACCCCCTCAAGATCGTCCTCGTCCGGGACATGTGGCTGACCGGGTTCGACGCCCCCTGCCTGCATACGATGTACGTGGACAAGCCCATGCGAGGGCATGGGCTGATGCAGGCCATTGCCCGCGTGAACCGGGTGTTCCGGGACAAGCCGGGCGGCTTGGTGGTGGATTACCTGGGTCTGGCGGATCACCTGCGCCGAGCCCTGGCGGACTACACCGAAAGCGGAGGCAAGGGACAGACCGCCATCGACCAGGCCGAGGCCGTGGCCGTCATGCTGGAGAAGTACGAGATCTGCTGCAACCTGTTCCACGGCTTCGACTGGTCGGCCTGGACCACCGGGACCCCGGCGCAGCGCCTCTCCCTCCTCCCGGCGGCTCAGGAGTACATCCTGGCCCAGGAGGAGGGCAGGCCCCGACTCCTGAAAGCCGTGACCGAACTCTCCCAGGCGTTCGCCCTTGCCGTGCCCCACGAGGAGGCCCTGCGCATCCGGGACGACGTGGCGTTCTTCCAGGCCGTGCGCGCGGCCCTGTCCAAGACCTCGGCCCTCCGGCAGAGGTCCGAGGACGACCTGGACCACGCCATCCGGCAGATCGTCTCCCGCGCCGTGTCCTCCGATCAGGTCATAGACATCTTCGCCGCGGCAGGCCTGAAGAAACCGGACCTCTCGATCCTGTCCGACGAGTTCCTGGTCGAGGTCCGGGGTCTGCCCCATCGCAACCTGGCCGTCGAACTCCTCCGCCGGCTTCTCAGTGATGAGATCAGGACCCGATCCCGGAAGAACCTGGTCCAGTCCCGGTCCTTCGCCGAGATGCTGGAACGGGCCATCCGGGCGTATCAGAACCGGGCCGTGGAGACCGCCCAGGTCATCCAGGAGTTGATCGACCTGGCCAAAGAGATGCGTGAGGCCGAACGCCGAGGAGAGGACCTGGGCCTGTCCGATGAGGAGATCGCCTTCTACGACGCCCTGGAGACCAACGACAGCGCGGTCAAGGTCCTGGGCGACGACACCCTCAAGGCCATCGCCCGTGAACTGGTCGAGACCGTGCGCCGTAACGTCAGCATCGATTGGACGGTCCGGGAATCCGTCCGGGCAAAGCTTCGGGTGATGGTCAAGCGCATCCTCCGCAAATACGGCTATCCGCCGGACAAGCAGGAGAAGGCCACGCAGACCGCGCTGGAACAGGCGGAATTGCTGTGCCGGGACTGGGTGTCGTAGGGGTAATCGTGGCCCCCATAGCGGCGGCGCGTCCTGGGCTGCCAGGAAAACCATTTGAAAAACTGGTATCACATAGATTCTGACGGCGGGGAACGGGAGGGACAAAGGGGGAATGGAGGGACGATGCCATGAGCAAGGTGCTGGTCACAGGGGGCGCCGGGCAGGTGGGGAGTCGCCTGGCGCGGCAGTTGCTGGCCCGGAACTATGAGGTGAAGGCGGTTGTCCTGCCGGGGGACCCCAACGTCTCGCGGCTGAATGGGCTGGACGTGGAGGTCGTGGAGGCGGACCTTTGAAACTCCCTCTTGACACGCCCACCTCAATTTTCTATATTATTTCCCGTTCAGGATTTCTCGTTTGTTTTCGGGTGAAGCGTGCCGAAGTGGTGGAATTGGTAGACACGCGGCGTTCAGGGCGCCGTGGGGGCAACCTCGTGCTGGTTCGAGTCCAGTCTTCGGCACCATAAAAACTCAGGGCTTACGCTATCACAGGGCGTAAGCCTAACTTTTTAAAGAAGTTCGGAAGGGCGCGGGGACGGACGTGCCGGGCCGCACGCGGCCCATAGACGCGGAATGACAAGGAGCGCACCCATGATCATCGACCATCTCAAGAATGCGTCTCAGTACGCTGGGGCGGATAAAAGGCTGGCAGCGGCATTGCAATACCTCCAGAGCACGGACCTGACCAGCGTGCCGCCGGGTCGGTACGAGATCGACGGCTCGGACGTGTTTGCGATCGTCCAGGAGTATGAGAGCAAACCGAAGGACAAAGGCTACTGGGAGGCCCACCGGCAGTACATCGACGTGCAGTACGTCGCCAGGGGCGCTGAGCTGATGGGGTACGCGCATCTGGACCGCCTGAAGCCCGGCGCGTACGATGCGACCAAAGATTTTCTGCCGCTGGAGGGGGAGGGGGACTTCTTCGAGGTGCGCGAGGGGACGTTCGTGATCCTGTCCTCGCAGGACGCCCACATGCCGGGCATCGCCGTGACCCTCCCCCGGCCGGTCAAGAAGGTGGTGGTGAAGGTGCGGATGCCGGACTGATAGCAAAAAACTTCACCGCAGAGACCGGTCGACACTGGCCCGGCTCGTTTCTCCCCGTGGTTGCCCCGACCAGCCGCGGTGCGAGGGCAGCCGGGCCTTTTTTTAGAGGACATGCGGAGTGCATGGAGAAAAGTGAAACGGGGAAGCGGAGAAGGGGAGAAACGGGGAAAAGAATCTCCCCGGTTCACCGTTTCCCCCTTCTCCGATTCATTTTGGTGATAGGAGGGGACCTTGAGCCAAGCATTGAGGCTGGCTGTGGTGGGCGTGGGCCGGATCGGGGTCTTTCACGCCCGGCACGCGCAGGAGCTGGGGCTGGAGCGCGGCGCGTGCGAGCTGGTCGCGGTCGTGGATGCCTACGGGGACACGGCCCGGCGCGTGGCGCAGCAGCTGCAGCCGCGCCAGGAGGCGGAGATTCGCCCGTTCAGCCGGGTTGAGGATCTGATCGACGCCTGGCTGATCGACGCGGCGGTGGTGGCCTCCAGGACCGAGGAGCACGACCGGGACGCCCGCGCCCTGGTCGACGCCGGGCATCGCATCCTGCTGGAGAAGCCCCTCACCCATTCGGTCGAGACGGCCAGGGACCTCGTCCGCCACCTGAGCGGCGATGAGCGGAAGAGGCGGGCGCTCATGCAGGCGTTCATGAGGCGCTTCGACGAGCCTTTGAGATATGCCAGGGCGCTGCTGAAGGAGGGGCGGATCGGGAGGCCGTTCAAGGTCGTGTCCGTGCTGGAGGACCCGATCCCGCCGCCGGCGGGGTACAACAGTCCGGGGATCCTCACGGACATGGCCGTCCACAACGCGGATGAAGTGATCTGGATGCTGGGGGAGAGGCCGGAGTCGGTCAGCGCCCTGGGCGCGAATCTCTATAACTTTAAGGTCAGCCCGGTGAAGGAGGACTTTGACGACGCCTTCATGCAGGTCCGGTTCTCCGGGGGCGCCCTGGCGCAGGTCCAGGTCAGCCGGAACCACGTGGCCGGATACCGGAACGAGACGTGGGTCTTCGGGGAGGGGGGCGTGATCCACGTCGGGGGCTTTCAGGAGGACCCCCTGCGGGTGACGGTGGAGGTCTACGGTCGAGAGGGGGCGGTCGAAAAGAGGGCCTTTCAGATGAGGGACTACGGGGAGAAGGTCCCCGTGTTCATCGAGCGGTTCGGCCCGGCCTACAGGGAGGAGGTGGCCCACTTCGTCGAACGGTGTCTGAAGGATGAGCCTTTCTCCGTGACCCAGGAGGATGGGCTGAGCGCCGTGCAGGTCGTGGAGGCGGGCGTCCGGTCCCTGCGGGCCGGGGGAGGAGAGATGGGGGTCGCCTCTGCGTAGGATTCCCCTTGACAGGAAGGGCTGATCCTTTATCGTTTATACAGAATCATGTTCACGGACAGGTTGTGCGCGCTCGTTTCGGGAGGGGACCGATGGGCGCTCGCATGGGCCGCATCGGGAAGAGGTGCGGCCCTCTGTTTTTCCTCAGTGGAAGGGGGTACGTCATGGAAGGAAAGAACTACATCGGCGGAGGGTGGGGGGCTGCCCTGTCCGGGGAGACCTTCGAGCGGCGGAACCCGGCCCGCACGGACGAGGTGGTGGCCGTTGCGCCCCGGTCCGGGGACCGGGATATCCACGAGGCGGTGACGGCGGCCAGGGAGGCGTTCGAGGGGTGGCGGAGGCTCTCGCGCATCCGGCGGGGCGAGGTCCTGGACCGGTTCGTGGAGCTGGTCAGGGCGGACGCCGAGGACCTGGCGAGGCTCGTGACCAGGGAGTCGGGCAAGCAGATCAACGAGGCGCGGGCGGACGTGGTGGAGGGGATACACACGGCGCAGTACTGGTTCGGGCGGGCGAGGATGGCCTCCGGGGAGGTCCATGCCTCGGAGGTGGCGGAGAAGGAGAGTCTCGTGGTCCGCAAGCCCAAAGGGGTGGTCGCGGCGATCTCGCCGTGGAACTTCCCGTTCGCCATCCCGCTCTGGCTGATCTGCCCGTCGCTGGTGGAGGGGAACGCGGTGGTGTTCAAGCCGGCGGAGGAGACGCCGCTGACGGGGCAGCGGGTCGTGGAGCACTTCGAACGGGCCGGGCTTCCGCCGGGGGTGCTGAACCTTGTACATGGACCTGGCGAGGGGGCCGGGTGGCCCCTGGTGACGCACCCGGGGGTGGACGTGGCGCTGTTCACGGGGTCTTACGAGGTGGGGTCCAGGATCAGGCAGCACTGCGCCTCGGACCCCCGGAAAATGGCGGTGTGCGAGATGGGGGGCAAGAACGCCGTGATCGTATTCGAGGACGCGGACCTGGACCTGGCCGCCCGCGCGGCGGTCCTGAGCGCGTTCAAGACGGCGGGCCAGCGGTGCGTGTCGGCCTCCCGGCTGATCGTGCAGGAGGGGGTCCTGCGGGCGTTCGAGGAGCGGTTCGTGGGGCTGGCGCAGCGGCTGCGCGTGGGGGACCCGCTGGATGAGGGGACCTTCATGGGGCCGCTGGTGTCCGAGGCGGCGACGAAGAAGGTGGAGTCGTACAACGATCTGGCGAGGCGGGATGGGGCGAAGGTCCTGCTGGACGGGGGCCGCGTGCGGGGGGAGGGGTACGAAAAGGGATACTTCTTCTCGCCGTTCATTTACGAGATGGCGGCGACCTCCCCGTCGCGGGCGATCCGGGAGGAGGTGTTCGGGCCCCACGTGGCCGTCCTGCCGTTCAGGGCGATTGAGGAGGCCATCCGCATCTACAACGACACGGACTACGGGTTCGCGCTGGCGGTGATCAGCGAGGACTACCGGAAGGTCCGGCGGGTGCGGGAGGGGTGCGATTTCGGCGTGGGGTATGTGAACCTGCCGACCATCGGGGCGGAGGTGCACCTGCCGTTCGGGGGGGTGAAGCGGAGCGGCACGGGGATGCCCTCGGCGAGCGCGCTGTCGGACGCGGTGACGCACCGGGTGGCGTGGACGGTGAACCACGCGACGGAGATCCAGATGGCCCAGGGGCTGAGCGCCAGGGTGACGTGAGGAGGGGCGCGCTGAAGGCTGAGAAGAGGCCCTGGCGACCGAGGCGCCGGGGCCTTTTTTCATGTTGACATCGGGCGGGATTGGAGGCATGATTGTCCCGTTGCGAGGGAGGTCTCTATGCGTACAGTCATGCAGTGGGCGCATCTCGTGTCGGCAATCGTGGCCGTGGGGGGCACGGCCTTTCTCCGGTTCGTCCTGCTCCCGGCGGCAGCGGGTTTGGACGAGGGGGCGCGAAAGGCGCTCATGGGGCGCGTCCTGGGGCGGTTCCGTCCGGTCCTCTGGTCCTGCATCGGGGTGCTGCTGCTGACGGGGCTGCACAACGCGGCCGCGGCTTTCGGGACCGCTTCGCCGCTCTACCTGAATATCCTGCTGGTGAAGATCGCCCTGGCCTTCATCCTCTTCGGGGTGGCGTTTGCGCTGACGATTCCGGGGTCGATGTTCGCGGGGATGCAGGCGCGGCGGAAGACCTGGCTGACGGTGAACGCCGTGCTCGCGCTGATGGTCGTTTTCCTGTCCGCATACCTGCGGAGGATGCAGGCCGATTAACCGCTGGAGAAAGGAGACGCTGTGCCGGTTCTGAGTGAGCAGGATCGCGCGTTCTGGGAGGAGAACGGCTACGTGGTGGTCCACGAGGCCGTGCCGCCGGAGAACCTGATGGCCGTGGTGGACGTGATCTGGGCGTTTCTGGGCATGGACCCGAACGACCCGGATGACTGGTACCGGGAGCCGCACCGCAAGGGGGGCATGGTGGAGATCTACCAGCACCAGGCGCTCTGGGACAACCGGCAGCATCCCCGCATCCATCGGGCGTTCTCAGAGGTCTGGGGGACGGAGAGGCTCTGGGTGAGCTTTGACCGGGCGAACATGAAGCCGCCGGTGAGGCCGGACAGGCCGGAGTGGGACCACCCGGGGTTCATCCACTGGGATCTGGACAGCACCGCCCGGCCGATCCCGTTCAAGGTGCAGGGGGTGCTCTGCCTGACGGACACGGCGGAGGACCAGGGGGGGTTCCAGTGCGTGCCCGGCTTCCACCGGCGGTTTGAGACGTGGGTGAAGACGCAGTCGGAGGATCGGGACCCGCGCAGGCCCGACCTGACGGGGCTGGAGGTGAGAAAGATTCCGGGGAGGGCCGGAGACCTGATCATCTGGCACAGTCTGCTCGCCCACGGCAACGGCAGGAATATGACGGACCGGCCCCGCCTGGCGCAGTATATCACGATGTTTCCGAGCCGGGAGAAGAACGAGGAGGAGCGGGAGCGGCGGGTCCGGGCCTGGCAGGAGCGCCTGCCGCCCATCGGGTCCGCGTTTCCCGGCGACCCGCGCGAGGTCGAGCAGAAGCACGGGAAGACGGCGGAGTTGACGGAGTTGGGGAAGAGGTTGCTGGGGCTGGAGGTGTGGGATTGACCTCTTACGATTGGGAGGCAGCATGGCCAGGAAAAAGATTCGACTAGGGCTGATCGGCTGCGGGGGGAACATGCGGGGGGCGCACGTGCCGCGCATCCAGGCGGACGGGAACGTGGAGCTGGTATGCGTGGCGGACCCGGCGGAGGAGCAGGCGCGGGCGCTCATGGAGAAGTGGGGGAGTCTGGTGTCTTACTACCCCGGCCACCGGCAGATGCTCCGGGAGAACGAGCTGGACGCGGTGTTCATCAGTTCGCCGCACTCCATGCACTACGAGCAGGCGAGGCTGGCGCTGGAGAAGGGGCTGCACGTGCTGGTGGAGAAGCCGCTGACGATCTCGTCGAGGCACACGAAGGCGCTGATCGCCCTGGCGGAGAAGCGGAGGCGGTATCTGATGGTGAGCTACCAGCGGAACTACTACGCGCCGCACGTGTACGCCCGCGAGCTGGTGCAGAAGGGGGCGCTGGGCGAGCTGCGCGGGGTGGTCTCCTACGTGACGCAGAACTGGGGCGGGGTGAGGGGGTGGCGGCTCGCGCCGGGGCTGTCCGGCGGGGGGATGTTCATGGACACGGGGAGCCATCTCGTGGCGTCCACGCTCTGGGTCACGGGGTTGGAGCCGCTGGAGGTGTCGGCCTTCGTGGACAACGCGGGGAAGGCGGTGGACATCAACGCCGTGGTGAACGTGCGGTTCAAGGGGGGGGCGGTGGGGACGCTCAACACGCTGGGGAACGCCAGCCGGCACGACGAGCGGATCGCCATCCACGGGAGCGAGGGGTGCATCGTGTTCCACCTGCACCAGTGGCGCATCAAGGCGGTGCTGGTGAACGACGAGCCGATGCAAATCCCGTCCCGGATCAAGGAGACGACGCCGGATGCGGCGTTCTTCGGGTGGATCAGGGACGGGGGAAAGGGCTACGCGCCGCCCCATTTCGCCCTCCAGGTGGCCCGGCTCTCCGAGGCCGCGTACAGATCGGTCAAGCTGAAGCGGCCGGTCAGGGTGGCGAGGTGAGCCGATGGCCAAGACAGACACGATTCAACTCGCCGGCCGCTATTACCGCACCTATCCGCCGGGCAGGCCGCTGGGCTACGCGGAGGAGGCGCTCACGCTCAGGGTCCGGGACACGGCGTTTCTCCTGGTGGACGTGTACGGGGTGGGGTTTGACCCGGACCGTGACCTCGGGGACGCGCCGGAGTTCTACCGGGTGGCGGTGGAGCAGAACCGGGACATCGTGGTCAACCGTATTCGACCCGCCAGGGACGCGGCCAGGCGCATCGGTATGCCGGTCGTGTATGTGACGAACTATCTGGCGCCGTCCACGAACGAGCGGACCGAGTGGCGGAACATGTCGATCCGGACGTGCGGGGTGGATGTACTGGAGGCGTGGCAGGAGCCCAACGACATCCTGGCGTTCTCGCGGGTGATCGCGCCCCAGGAGGGGGAGTATCTGATCAAGAAGCAGATGTACAGCGGTTTCTTCGAGACGCATCTCGACTCGCTGCTGAGGAGCCTGGGCGTCCGGAACATCGTGGCCGTGGGGTTCGACTCCCGCATCTGCCTGGGGACGACGGTCACGGACGCGATGTACCGGGGCTACCGAATGGTCGTCCTGCGGGACTGCTGCAGCACCTCGGAGTACGAGGAGACGAAGGAGGGGGGCTGGGCGAACTTCATGGCCATCCGCTTCATCGAGACGTGCGTGGGCTACACGGCCACGGCAGAGGATTTTGTCAAGGCGTGTGATAAGGCGTGAGGCGTGAGACGGCAGACGGCAGACGGCAGACGGCAGACGGCAGACGGCAGACGGCAGACG
>Ga0114945_10002475_pt1 | contig 10854 bp, 8 predicted proteins | sample OV2TP3_FD_87194 | JGI IMG/M metagenome (GOLD analysis project Ga0114945, IMG submission 87194) | Hot spring microbial communities from Beatty, Nevada to study Microbial Dark Matter (Phase II) - OV2 TP3 | ecosystem: Environmental > Aquatic > Thermal springs > Hot (42-90C) | place: USA: Beatty... | reverse complement strand
CGAAGGAGCGCTGTCCCCGGTATTTCACATCCTGCGGCGGTCCACCCACCACAGCCCCGGCACCGATCTCACACGCACTCCCGATGGTGGTCCAGCCGTCGATCACGGCATGGGGACCGATGCTCGTCCCCTCGCCCAGACAGACATGCTCTCCAACGACCGCGTAGGGGGCAATGTGCACCCCTGCCCCAAGCTGGGCCCTGGGATGCACGACCGAGGTTGGATGCACGCTCCCACTCATCGTTCATGTCCGATGCATGATCATGGCTTGTAAGGCAGCATCTGCCACGCGCTTGCCGTCCACCGACGCCATGCCGGTGAAGTGCCAGATCCGGTCGCCGCGCCGCCGGGCAACCTCCACCTCCAGCCGCAACTGGTCGCCTGGGACGACCTGCGCGCGGAACCTGGCTCTGTCAACCCCTGTAAAGAGGGGGAGATGGGCGCCCCGCTGCTCCAAGGAATAGAATGCCAGGACACCGGCGACCTGCGCCATGGCTTCCAGGATTAAGACCGCTGGCATGACGGGATAGGTGGGAAAATGCCCGCGGAAAAATGGCTCACCCTGCGTGACATTTTTGAGGCCGACGGCACGCTTATCCTTCTCCAGCTCGATAATCCGGTCTACAAATAAAAATGGGGCGCGATGCGGCAGATAGGTCTGGATTTCGAGGACATCCATGCTGGCCCGGGGCGTTGCCATCTCATCCATGGCGGGTATCCTACGTCGGGCGAGTCAGGCGCTCCTCTAAGAGCGCGACGCGCTGCTCCAGGGCCGCGATGGTGCGCACCAGCTGGGGGAGCCTGGGAAGCGCCACCTGCACACGACGCCACACCGGATGCGGCATCGCGACGGAGCCAGCCATCACCGCGTGGGGCTCCACATCTTTGGCAAGCCCGGATTGTGCGACGACGCTGGCATGGTCCCCTACCTCGAGATGGTCTCTGAGCCCCACCTGCCCCGCCAGCGTCACATGGTGGCCGAGGCGGCAGCTCCCGGAGATCCCGACCTGGGCCAGGAGCAGGTTGTCTTCGCCCACCTCGACGTTATGCGCGATATGGACTAGGTTATCGAGCTTCGTCCCCCGCCGGATGATCGTCTCGCCCAGGGTCGCGCGATCGATGCACACATTGGCGCCGATCTCGACGTCGTCTTCCACGCAAATCCCGCCCACCTGCGGGATTTTGTGATGCCGGCCCTCCGGCCCTGGCACATATCCAAAGCCATCCGAGCCCAGCACCGCTCCTGCATGAATGACCACCCGTCGCCCGATGGTCACCCGGTCGTACAGGGTGACATTGGGATAGATGACGCTGTCCTCGCCGATGGACGATCCCATCCCCACGAATACCCCCGAATACACCACCACACGGTCACCCAGCGTCACGTCATCGCTGAGCGTCACCCAGGGGAACACCGTGACATCCTCGCCGAGCCGCACACGCGCTCCCAGGCTTACCGGCTCCCGAATGCCGGGCGCCGGGCGCACGGGGGGATAGTAGAGCGTCAGGAGGGTCGCAAAGGCCACATACGGGTGCTCGACACGGATGGCGGGCCGGTCGGCGGGCGTGGCCTGATCGAGAATGACGGCAGACGCGTGCGACGTGCGCAGGGACCGCAGATATTTGGGATGGGCGACAAAGGTGATCTCGCCTGGTTGCGCAGCATGCAGGCTTGCGACACCACTGATCGCAAGCGTCGCATCCCCTTCTACACGTCCCCCGACGATCCGAGCCAATTCGTTCAGCGTGTATGAGTTTGTTGAGTTCATTGGGTTTGTTGGGTTTGAAACTATCTTTTTGCCGTATCGAACCGCCTGATGATCTTTTCGGTCAGGTCGATCGCATCCGCGGCGAACAGGAGGAAGCGTTCATTCTTTTCGAAAATGATCGTGAAGCTCTCCTCCCTCCCGACCGTCTTGATGATATCGAGCAGGTCGCGGAGCAAGCGTGAGGTGAGCTCCGCCTCGCGCTCGCGCAGATCGCGTTCCGATTCCTCGATAAACCGGTTGGAGTCGTCGACGTACCGTCGGAGCTCCCGGACCTGCCGGCGATACGCCTCCTCTTTCTCGCGCTTGGCGGGCTCGCTGAGGACGACGCTTTGGGTCGTCAGCTCCGTTTGGAGATCGCGCAGCGTCGTCTCCCGCTGGTCCTTCACCCGTTTCTTGTCGTTGATCTCCTTCATCACCTTATCACGAAACTGCTTGAGCGTCTGTAACGCCTGCTTGCCGGCGACCGATTCCTTCAGGGCGCGATCGAGATCGACGATCCCCACCTTGAGAGCTGGGGCCTGGCCAGCCCAGGCGCTGCTGACGACCGCACCCTGCGCCAGCATGAGAAGACCTATCCCAACGAGAATTGTTCCCCAGGTGTGTCGCTTCATAAACGTCCCCAGCCCACTCGATGGAGCTACACGAAATGAAAAAGCCTCTCAATACCCGTACACCAGAGGAGCAGGCACTGAGAGGACTATGACCATACGGGAGAACATCGCCCCTCCCCCCAGCTTTTCCCTCAAGATCGTCCCTTCGGAGATTGAAAAACCGGGGTGAAATGGCGACGCGTCAGCTTAGAAGATCGCTCCGATGTTGAAATGTACTTCGCTGGGCTTCTCACCGGACTTGCGGCCCAGTTTAAAGCCCCAGTCGAGTGCCAATGGGCCAAGCGGGGTCACAAAGCGAATCCCTACGCCGACTCCCACGCGCAGGCTGCTGGGATCGAACTCCCCTGCGTCATAGACATTGCCGGCATCGACGAATCCGACGAGGTTCAGGCCCTGCGTGAGGGGATAGCGCAATTGGCTGCTGAGCAGCACCATGGAATTCCCCCCGATGGGGTCGCCGTTGATATCCTTTGGGCCGACATCCCGCAGCCGGTATCCCCGAATGGTCGCAGCCCGGCCGCCGGTGAAGAAGCGCTCCAGCAAGGGGAGCTCTTTCCCGCTGAACCCATCGGCATACCCCACGCGGCCGCGCAGGGAGAGGACTAGTTCCCCCACCAGGGGATAGTACCAGTTGGATTCCCCGATGGCTTTATAAAACTCATTCTCCGCACCCAGCGGCCCGCCGGCGACATCGACGGAGAGGAGATGGTAGAACCCCCGCGTCGGGTTGAAGGCGTTGTCGCGCGAGTCCCACGTCGCCGATGGGGTGACGACGCTGCTCGTACTGCGGCCAGACAGCGATTGGATGCGATTGGAGGCATCCACGGAGATTTCGGTGATGTTGATGGCCTCATAGCGATAAGCAACGCCCAGGCGCACAAACTCGCCGAAGGGTCGGCTGAAGCGAAGGCCCCCACCCGTTTCCTCCGACGTAAACGAGGTGAAATCAAAGCGTCGGTTGAAGGCATCCACCCCCAGGCTGACCAGGGTATCGAGGAAGTAGGGTTCGGTGAAGCTCAAGGTAAAATCCGTGCTGATCTTGCTCAACGAAGCGGTCAGGGCGACGCGATGGCCCCGGCCAAAGAGGTTGTTTTGCCGGATGGAGGCCGTCCCGATGATGGACTGCGTCGAGCTATAGCCTGCGCCGGCCGTGATCGAGCCGGTCGGCTGCTCCTTCACGCTGACTTCCAGGTCCACCAGATCCTCTTCGGGACGCCGTTTGGTATCCAGCTTGACCTCCTCGAAAAACCCCAAATTGCCAAGGCGCTGACGGCTGCGCCGGAGCCTGGTGCTATCGAAGAGCTGTCCTTCATCGAGGCGCAATTCGCGCCGGATCACCTTATCCCGGGTGATCTCGTTGCCCACGATCAGGATGCGGCCCACCCGCACCTGGGGACCGCGGTCGATCCGCAGGTCGATGTTCACCAGGCGTTTCGCCTGATCGATGTCGGTGAGCGGCACCACATCGGCAAAGGCATAGCCACGCTCGGCATATCGGTCTGCAAGGCGCAGCACGTCGTTCGAGAGCTGCGAGCGGTCGAAGATCTCCCCCTCGCGCAGCAGCATGGTGCGCTTCAGCTCGTCGGCGCTAAAGAGGTCATCCCCCTGGACCCGTAGGCGGCCGACGAAAAACTGCTCCTGCTCCTTCACGGGGATCGTGATGAAGATGCCCTTCGCCGCGCGATCGACGCGCACCTCTGGCTCAGCGACCTCGACGCGCAGGAACCCACGGGTCTGGTAGTGGGCTTCGAGACGGCGGAGGTCATTGCGGAGGGTTTCCCGTTGGTACACGCCCGACCCGGTAATGAAGGAGAACCACCCCGCTTCTTTCGTCTCCATCACGTTCTTCAGCGCCCAGGCCTCGACGGCCCGGTTGCCACTGAAGTCGATGCCCTTGATCAGAATCTTGTTCCCTTCGGTGATCCGGATAGTCAGGTCGAGCTCGTCGGGACCGACGTCGGTCTCGACCGCCTCCGCCTCGGCGAAATAGTACCCCTTTTCCTGATACAATTGCTTGATTTTATCGAGGCTATCGCGGACCTGGTTGCGGTTCAGGACCGAGCGCGGCTTAAAGGTAAGCCTGGCCTCGACCTCTTCCCCTTTGATCGCGTCCGCGCCCGTGATGGTGATATTGCGCAGGAGCGGCTCTTCGACCACCAGAAATGCGACCTTCAGTCCCCCTTCAAACTCCTCCACATCGATCTGGACGTCCTTGAAAAACCCGAGGCGATAAATGCGGACGATGTCCTCCCGGATACGGGCCACGGAGAACTCGTCCCCTTCTTTACTGCGGATGTAGAATTGGATCGTCGAGGTCTCGACTTTTTGATTACCTTTGACCTCGATGAGGCGAATGCGGGGGGCCTGGGATTCTCCCCCAAAACTGACGCTGATCGGGTAAAGCCCCATAGACAGGAGAATCGCCAGGCCAATGTAACATGCGGTCGCCGCACGAACGGGGCGATCAGACCCGCTCATTGAGCGCGCTTTCCACCATGTCCTTTTTCAGCGAGAACGTGAGCTCATCTCCACTCAGCCTCACTTCCACAATCCCCCCTTGCCGGAACTGGCCGCGCACCACTTCCTCAGAGAGGGGATCTTCGACGTACTTCTGGATCATGCGCTTCAGCGGCCGCGCCCCGAAGGCTGGATCGTACCCCTTCTGGGCCAACCAGCGTTTAGCCTCTTCGTCGGCCTCGATGCTGATACCTTTCTCGATCAACTGCTTATTCAGGCGATCGACCTGGATGTCCACGATCTGGACGATGTGATCGAGACTCAGCGGATGGAACATGACCGTCTCATCGATGCGGTTCAAGAACTCGGGGTTAAAGGTCCGCTTGAGCTCCTGCCTGATGTTCTCCCGCATCTTCTCCAGGGCGCTGGCATCGCTATCCCGCTGGAAGCCGAGCGCGGTCTGCTTCTCGATCGTCCGCCCGCCCATGTTGGAGGTCATGATGAGGATGACGTTCTTAAAATCGACCGCCCGGCCATAGCTGTCGGTCAGCCGTCCGTCATCCATGACTTGCAAGAGGATGTGGAACACATCCGGGTGGGCCTTCTCGATTTCGTCGAACAGCACCACCGAGTATGGCCGGCGCCGCACGCGCTCCGTCAACTGGCCACCCTCGTCGTACCCGATGTAGCCCGGCGGCGCGCCCACCAGACGTGATACCGCAAACCGCTCCATATACTCCGACATGTCGATGCGGATCAGCGCATCCTCATCGCCGAAGAGGAACTCCGCCAACGCCCGCGCCAGCTCCGTCTTGCCCACACCTGTGGGGCCTAAGAAGATAAAGGTCCCCACCGGACGACTGGCCTCCTTCAGGCCCGCGCGGCTGCGTCGGATCGCCCGCGCGATCGCTTTAATGGCCTCATCCTGGCCGACGACCCGCCGATGCAGTTCCTCTTCGATCCGCATCAGCTTGCTCGCCTCGCTCTCCTCGATCTTGGAGAGCGGCACCCCGGTCATGCGGGAGACGACATAGGCGATGTCCTCCTCCGTCACCACGGGCTCCGCATCGTCGCGCAACTCCTCCCAATGCTTTTTCTCTTGCTCGGCTTCGCGGCGGAGGTCTTCCTCCTTATCGCGCAACTCGACCGCTCGCTCGAACTCTTGTTTCTCGATGAACTCTTTCTTCTGCCGGACGATGTCGGCGATCTGGCGCTGCAGCTCACGCACGCGCATGGGGAGGGTCTCTTTGGCCAGGCGGACCCGCGAGCCCGCCTCATCCATCACATCGATGGCTTTATCGGGGAGGTAACGGTCGGAGACATAGCGATCGGAGAGCTTCACCGCTTGCACGATCGACTCATCGGGGATCTTCGTGTGATGATGGGTTTCGTAGCGCTCTTTGAGGCCCCGCAGGATGTCGATCGCTTCACCGACCGTGGGGGGCTGCACAATGATGGGTTGGAAGCGCCGCTCCAGCGCGCCATTCTTCTCGATGTAGCGCCGGTATTCATCCAGGGTGGTGGCGCCGATGACCTGCACTTCGCCACGCGAGAGCGCAGGCTTCAGCATGTTCGACGCGTCCACCGACCCCTCCGCCGCCCCCGCGCCCACGAGGGTATGGAGCTCATCGATGAAGAGGATGATGTTCTCCGCCTGTTGGATCTCCTTCATGATCGCCTTCAGGCGTGCTTCGAATTGGCCACGGTACTTGGTTCCCGCCACCAACGCCCCCAGATCCAGGGCGACCACACGCTTGTCGTACAGCACCTCCGGGATCTCTTTATTGGTGATGCGCTGGGCCAGCCCTTCCACGATGGCGGTCTTGCCCACGCCCGGCTCGCCGATCAGGGCCGGGTTATTCTTCGTCCGGCGGGCGAGGATTTGGATCACCCGTTCGATTTCGGTCTCGCGGCCGATCACCGGGTCGAGCTTCGCCTGGCCGGCCAGCTCGGTGAGATCGCGCCCGAACTCGTCCAGGGCGGGGGTTTTGCTCTTCTCCTTGCTCTGCTGCACCGGTTCCTGCAGCAGGCCTAAAATCTTCTCCCGCGTTTCGACAAGGCGCACGCCGAAGGTATTCAGCACCTTAAACGCCACCCCGTCTTTCTCTTTGAGCAAGCCGAGCAGGAGGTGTTCGGTGCCGATGTAATTGTGGCCCATCAAGCGGGCCTCTTCCACCGCGAATTCCAGCACCTTTTTGGCCTTGGGCGTGAAGGGGATCTCCCCGACCACCAGGGTATTGAGGCTCCTGGGGAGGTTACGCTCGACCTCCTGCTTGAGCTGCTTGAGATCGACGCCCAGCTTCTGCAGAACCGTAATGGCGATCCCTCCGCCATCCTTTAAAATCCCCAGCAGGATGTGCTCGGTGCCAAGATATTCGTGATGATAGCGCTCGGCCTCCTCCCGCGCTAAAATGATGACCCGTCTGGCTCGCTCAGTGAATCGCTTAAACATGCCTTTCTCCTTCCTCAACTGGGAAACAGCTCGCCGTCGACCAATCGAACCCTGCGATCAAGCGCCCTGGCAAACGCCTCATTGTGCGTGACCACGATAAAGGTCTGCTTTCGCTCTTGGTTCAACTTGCGCAGTAACTTCTGAACCGCTTCCCCACTCTGCCGGTCAAGGTTCCCTGTCGGTTCGTCCGCGAGTACAAGATCAGGGTGATTCATGAGGGCTCGTGCGATGGCGACCCGCTGCTGCTCACCCCCAGACAGCTCTCCTGGCCGATGCTCCATGCGCTCCGCTAAGCCCATCACACCCAACAACTCGGTCGCTCCGGTCAAGACCTCCTGGCGGGAGCGCCGCGCAATCAATCCGGGCAGCATGACGTTTTCCAGCGCCGTCAGCTCCGGCAACAGATGATGAAACTGAAACACAAACCCCACATGACGGTTTCGAAACCCCGCCAATTCCAGCTCCGACAGCTGGAAGATGTCTTGCCCCTGAAAGCGAACCGTCCCCCGGCTGGGCCGCTCGAGCGCGCCGATCACATGCACCAGCGTGCTCTTCCCCGAACCGGACGGCCCCACGATCGCGACCATCTCCCCCGCGTGGACCGCGAGAGTCACCCCTTTCAGCACATCCAACCAGGTGTTGCCTTTGGGAAAGCCCTTATGCACATCGACGACTTCGAGCATATAGCCATCCGGACCAGCATCCGATGCGCACCCGCAGGGCCTTCCACCCTCCGCCTTTAGGTGATACCCCTTGCTCGTCAAGCCGTCGTTCTCCCGAGCAAGAGCCCCTCTCTATTATTCATACCGGAGAACGTCAACCGGGTCAAGTCGTGCCGCATGCCAGGCCGGATACAGGGTCGCGAGCAAGCTCAGGACGATGGCCGCCAGGGTAATAACCGTAAAATCCAACGTCTGCAACTGCACGGGAATCCGATCGAAGTAGTACACATCCTTGGGAAACAGACTGATCTCGAACATGCGCTCGAGCGTTTCCGCGATCCGCTGCAGAGAGGAGGCGAGCACCACGCCCCCGATGGCCCCCAGCGCCGTTCCCGCCGTGCCGATGATGACCCCCTCCAATATGAAGATCTTCATGATCCCGCCCTTCGTGGCGCCCATCGACTTTAAAATGGCGATCTCCCGGCGTTTTTCCATCACCATCATGATGAGCGTGCTGACGATGTTGAAGGCCGCCACCAGCACGATGAGCACCAGAATCACAAACATGGTGATCTTTTCGACGCGAAGGGCGGCGAAGAGATTTCGGTTCATCTCCGTCCAATCCCGCGTCCAATAGGGGAAACCGAGCTGACGACGAAGGGCTTGGGACACCTGGCGGGCGCGCTCGACCTCGTCCACCTTCACCTGCACACCTGTGACGGCATCACCGAGGCTGAACAAGCGTTGCGCGGTTGGAAGGGAGATGAACGCCAGGCTCGCGTCGTATTCGAACATCCCGCTGTCAAAGATCGCCACGACCTCGAACCGGCGGTACCTGGGCATCATGCCGGCGGGCGTCATGGTCCCTACAGGAGAGACCGCCGTGATCTCATCGCCGACTGTGACATTCAGGTTCTTCCCTAACTCCCGCCCGATGACGATCCCGGGCGGCTGCGAGGGCGGCTCCTCCGCCGCGCCTGCGCCAGAGCTCCGGCTCATCTCTTCGCTCAGGCGGCTTAGCTCCCCCTCGCGGATATTCCTCGCAAGGTCGGTGACCGACTCCTCGCGTTTCGGGTCGATCCCACGGACCACCACCCCCATCACGCCCGTCCGCGAGGTCAGCATCGCCTGGCCGTAGACGAAGGGCGTGACCGCCACGACATGCTCTGCCCGCTGGATCTGCTCGAGGAGCTGCGCATACGGCTCAAGGCGAGGGGTATCGAGCCTTGAGACCACCACATGCGCATTCGTCCCGATGACCTTACTTTTGAGATGCTCCTCGAAGCCGCTCATGACCGCCAGCACCACAATCAACGCCATGACGCCGACGGCCACGCCCCCCACCGAAATCCATGTGATGAGTGAGATGAAGATCTGTTGGCGTTTGCCTTTCAGATAGCGCAGGCCCAACGCCCACTCATACGGTAGAGGCAGCATCATTGTCCCCGAAAATCACGCTCAGTATACCGGAGGTTCGTCGTTGACGTCAAGAGGTTTCTCCCCCGCTAACTGAGGATTCTATCAAGCTTCCTTCCCTCTGCGAGGTGCCGATTCCCCATGGGTGCACACGACTGATATAGCCATCACGCGTGGCACGACACCCGCCTCAGGCGTTGAGCAGATACTGTTCGATGAATGGATCGAGCTCGCCGTCAAGCACGGCGTCCACATTGCCCATCTCCAGGTCGGTGCGGTGATCTTTGACCAAGCGGTAGGGATGCAGAATGTAGGACCGGATCTGGTGTCCCCACGCGATGTCTTTCTTAGCACTGGTGTACTGCTCGAGCTTCTCGGCTCGGCGCTCCTTCTCGACCTCATACAGCCGCGAGCGTAACACTTTCATCGCGAACGCGCGGTTTTTGTGCTGGGAGCGCTCGTTCTGACACTGCGCCACGATACCCGTGGGAATATGGATGATGCGGACCGCCGAATCGGTGACGTTCACGTGCTGGCCGCCATGCCCACCGGCCCGAAAGGTCTCGATCCGGAGGTCGGATTCATTGATCACCACCTGAATGTCGTCCTCGACCTCGGGGATCACGAACACCGACGCGAAGGAGGTATGCCGGCGGTTATTGGCATCGAAAGGGGACAGTCGGATCAGGCGATGCACCCCCGATTCCGCCTTCGCGTAGCCGTAGGCGTATTGGCCCTCGATGACCACCGTGACGCTCTTCAGCCCCGCCTCTTCCCCCTCCAGGATGTCCACGATCTGGGTCTGAAAGCCTTTGCGCTCGGCCCAGCGCAGGTACATCCGCAGCAGCATCTCGGCCCAGTCCTGCGATTCGGTCCCACCGGCGCCCGCGTGGATCGTCAGGATGGCATTTTTTGCGTCATCTGGGCCGCTGAGCATGCGCGACAGCTCGGCCTGCGCGACCTCCTGCTCCAGCCTGGGCAAGGCGGCGGCGATCTCGCCCGCCACGGATACCTCTTCTTCCGCCTCCGCTAATTCCAGCAGCAGGGACTGCTCTTCCACCTGCTGCTGGAGACGTTCCCACCGCTGGACCGCCTCCTGCAGGTTCGCGCGCTGCCGCAGGAGGTCTTGGGCCCGCTTGGGGTCCTGCCAGAGATCCTCGCGGCTGATCTCTCGATCGAGCTGCGCCTGCTCCGCGCGCTTGGCATCGATTTCAAAGATACCCTCGGAGGCTCTGGACCCGCTCTTGCACCGCATCTACCTGCCTGCGTAATTCTTCAAACATGACGTGTCTCCTTATACATTCCCCAAGCCAATCCGAGCCCCGTGAGCACGAGACAGGCGTAAGCGAAGGCATCGCCCACGCGCATGTACAACGTCGAGAGCCCCGCGGCCGGCGTGATGCGATCCTTGATCCAGGTGCGCACGAAGAGGTCGCTCTGCTGGAGCAGCCGTCCAGTGGGAGCGATGCTCGCGGAGATCCCCGTGT
>Ga0114945_10002470_pt1 | contig 10868 bp, 6 predicted proteins | sample OV2TP3_FD_87194 | JGI IMG/M metagenome (GOLD analysis project Ga0114945, IMG submission 87194) | Hot spring microbial communities from Beatty, Nevada to study Microbial Dark Matter (Phase II) - OV2 TP3 | ecosystem: Environmental > Aquatic > Thermal springs > Hot (42-90C) | place: USA: Beatty... | reverse complement strand
GGAAAGGTTCCAAGGAGGACGCCGTCGCTCGCCCGTAATTTCATCACATTCTTGCTGAAAAAGTTCGCCACCCAGATGTTGGCGCCGTCAAAAGTTACCCCAAAGGGACCATCGCGCACAGCAAAGGTTCCAAGGTGAGCCCCATCACTCCTGCGCAGCTTTGTCACCGTGTTGCTCAGGTTGTTTGTCACCCAAACATAGGATCCATTCGCATCTGAGGAAAACGCGATGCCCATAGGGCGAAGGCCCACACCAAAGGTTCCAAGGTGAGCCCCATCACTCCTGCGCAGCTTTGTCACCGTGTTGCTGATCCGACTCGCCACCCAGATGCGGAATCCGTCAAAGGCCACGGCCCCTGGACCTTCACCCACCGCAAAGGTGCCGACGACGCCTCCGTCGTCCGCTCGCAGCTTCGTTACCGTGTTGTCAAGATGATTCGCCACCCAGATGTTATCTCCGTCAAAAACCACACCCAAAGGCCGTTTGCCCACTGGAAAGGTGCCAACTCTACGGCCATCGCTGGAGCGCAGCTTTGTCACCGTGTTGCTGAATTGATTCGTCACCCAGATGTGGGACCCATCGTAGGCTACACCTTCCGGGCCAGAGCCCACCGCAATCGCAGTCAGGGTGCTCTGGGGGAATAAGACGGCTGGTGTGAGCGCCACCGCAACTGCCAGAGACAACGCAATCAACAAGAGACCTTTATTTTTCATTTCCGTTCTCCTTCGAAGCAAACAATTACTATCTCTCCCGCTTCCTCGGCTCCTCCTTCGTCAGCGACCGCCTCTTAAGCCTTACGGGGCAGCGGCCTATCAAACTCCCAGAGCAGAACTCGCAACAGATGCTCGGGGCGTGCCATGCCCGGAGAAGCCCCCCAGAACATCAAGGGCTCGGTGCCGTAACGAATCATCCCCACGTGGTTGGACTTGTCGGCATCTTCAGCAGGATCGGAATAGGCAAAGCCGAGACCTCGCCGCAACCGCTCGATCTCCTCGGGCTTGCCGGTCAGGAACAACCATCCCGGCCCTACGTGGTGGTTTTTGGCGTACTTCCCGAGCGCAGCAGGCGTATCTTCCTCCGGCTTTAGGGTAATCGAATAAAAGAAGATATCGCGGCCCACCCGACCCTTCAGGAGCGTCTGAAGCCGCACGAGGTTCGCCGTGGTGATCGGACAGGTGCCATCACCACAGTTCGTGTACATGAAGTTAATGACGACCTTTTTGTCCTTGACGAGGTTGTCATAGAAACGGACCTTCTTGCCCTCATGGGTGATGAGTTCGACGTTGGGCAGATGATCCCGCTGAAGTCGCTCCCGTGGAGACAGTTTCTGTGGGGTGGGCTCTTCGTTCTTGTGTTTTGCCCACGCCGCCAAGCCGCCCACCACCGGCGCCAGACCCAGCATGGCCAGCCACGCGCGCCGTGTCATTGCTACCATGGCTTTCTTCTCCTTTCCCAGAATGGCAATTTCTTGCAACCTCCCTCTCCCCATCTGCTTTTCCCTAGGGATTGGTAAGATTATCCCCCACATCCGCGACCTCGAACAGCAGCATCATAGCATGATCTTCGTGGATGGTATTGTGGCAATGCATGGGCCAGCCGCCGCGGAAGTCGCGGAAACGGAAGAGCAGCTCTATCTCCTCGTTGAACCCCAGGCGGGCGACGTCCTTTCGACCGAATTCTATATCGCCCAGTTGAATGAGCCGGTCGTTGCGCCGGACCATCTGGAACTCTTCGAGATGGATGTGGATCGGGTGCTGCCAGCCGCCGGAGTTGTTGCGCAGAATCCAGCGCTCCGCGGTATTCCGTTGTACTTTGAAGCGGAACCGCGTGCAATCGACGAACTGTTGGTTAATCGCCCACTGACCATTCTGTCGCTCGAACCGGAAGGTACGCGTGACGCGGATTCTGTCTTCCTGGGCGGCCGCATTGTCGGTCGGCCGCGGCGGGGTGCAGATCGGATCGAACGTGCAGGCTTTGCCAAGCGCTCGAGCATCGTTGATCATTTGCTGCGGATGCAAGCTATTGTCTGTCGCCGGTGCGTTGCCGACAATCCGGAACTCCAGCAAGAAGTTCCCCTGACCCGCGCGGAGAATTTTATCGGTCGGGCCTCGCCCGTTTGTCTGCTCCAAACGGTTCTCCAAGCGAATCGTCCGGGCGCCGGTGTTCCGGAAGATCTCCTCGAAGTCAACAATGATGTCCACCCGTTCGGCCACGCTGAGGCGCACGCTCTCGACCTGGATGGGGTCGTCCAACAGGTTGCCGTCGGTTGTGGTGATCGCCCAGAACGGGATCCGCTGGCTCAGATTGTTGGGGTTGGTGAGGAAGAACTCATAGAAGCGGGACGGGCCGCCGTCCAGAACGCGGAAGCGGTAGCGGCGCCGCTGTACCTCAAAGAACGGCTGGATCTTGCCATTCACGGCGAACTTGTCGCCTATGAGACCGTCCAGACCGAAGGTATCGAAGCAGAGCTCCCCTTCCGGGGTGAAGAGCTTGTCGGTCAGGATCAAGGGAAGGTCGAACGAAGGGTAAGGGAAGAAACTGGGCAGCCGGAATCCCGTCGTCTCGTCGCCGGTATCGAAGTCGTTGAAGTTGAACCACTGTCCGGCCAATCCCTTGTAAACATTTTCCGCTGTGTGGTCAACGCGATGGTCGTGGTACCACGTCGAGGTCAGGGTCTCTTTTATGTCCCCGTCGGTGAGCCGAAACTGGTCCGTATCGAACCCGGCTCGAGCCATGGTGTGAAAGTAGTCATAGAACTGCCCGATGAAGAAAAACCTCCCCTGTACCAGCGGGTCCGTGCTGAACCCTCCTGTTCCAGGGTCACAGGGGCCGCCGTCGCTATCCGGCCCGGAGTGGAAGTTATGATGGTGCGTGGAGACCTCGGGCACCCCGAAGCCCCTTGTGTCCATGGACAGCTCATTGAAACGGCGGACCAAGACCGGGTCCCCATAGCGGGCCACGACCAAGGGGCCAGGCGAGCGCCCTACGTCCGAGCTTTCGGCACCGCCCAGGTTGAAGCCCCATACGAGTTGCGGCCCTATGCGGGAAAGGTTAGTAGCGTCATCGCTAAACGTGGCATTGAAATTGGGTCGCATGCGGGTGATAAAGAACTTCTCGGGGGGAAACCGGTCGCGGAACTGGTGGGTTTGTGTGCGGCCTTCGAAAGGAATACCCGTCGCCGGATTGATCGCCCGATTGGGCTGGGTCGTGGGCGGAGAAAAGGTGAATCCCGGGTCGGTGAATACGTCCCGTTCTGGCAAGATCGGCGGGAACGGAAGAGGGTCTACGAATGGTGTGGTGGGCGGGCTGCAGCCCGGTTCGCATTGCCCTACGTTACACCCCTGGGACGCCCAGGCATTCAGGCTCGCCCAGTAACTCAAGCCTTTCTTGGCCACAAGATACCCCGCGCTCGTAATAAGCCCCAATTTGAACAGTTCGCGCCGGCTCAGCCCGGCTTGGATAATCTCCTGACGGTTTCGGAAAGCAATCCGCTGGAGCTTCGGCCAGTGGTATTTCAAGAGATGCATCGCAACCTCTCCTTTCCAGCCTCACGGAACAACCCCCTCTTTTGTACAGGCTCAATCACGGAGGCTATCGGCCTGTTAGAGACCACAGGGCAAATAACTTGTCTAATACTTTGATGCAATAAAAGTAATAGAGTTTTTTCTATTGACAAGCGTTTAGAGAAGACGTAGATTCTCTTCGCTCACCGCGTCGGGAACAGAACGCAAACCGGTTTTTTTTATGACCCTGCATCAGCTTAGGATCTTCGCTACGGTTGCAAGACACCTGAGCGTGACAAAGGCCGCCCGGGAGCTTCACATCAGTCAGCCATCCACTTCCCAACAGCTTAAGCTCCTGGAGGAGCAGTGCAGGTTAAAGCTCTACAGAAAGATCAGTCGGGGCATTGAGATCACGAGGGAGGGGCGACTCTTCCTCAGCGAAGCCGAGCCCATCCTGCTTCAGGTGGAAAAACTAAAGAGGAAATTTAGCCTTAACCTTAACCTTCGCGAGAGCGAGGTGCGGCCCTTCATCGTAGGGGGCAGCCAAGGCCCCTCCGCATCTCTTCTGCCATGGATTGCGTCAATCTTTAGGGAGACCCACCCCCATGTCCGCGTTAGTCTTCGGACTGACAATAGCCTCGTGATGGAACAACTGGTTCAGAACTCCGAGGTGGAAATTGCGGTAATCACCACCCCTTCGGCCTCTCCGCGCCTTATTTATGAGCCTTGTGGACAGGAAGAAAAGGTGTTCTTTACCTCCTCAAGGCATCCCTGGGCCAAGCGGCAGCGATTGAGTGTGGCGGAGTTGGCGCGCATTCCCTTGGTCGTTTTTACAAGGGAGAGGAGCGGTGGAGCGGCCAAGATTTTAAACCAGATCGAGGAGCGAGGGTTTCACCCCAACATTGTGATGCATTGCGAAACGGCTGAGGCCGTAAAGGCCGCTGTGAAGAGAGGAATAGGCTTAGGTATTTTGTATAGAGATCTTGTGAAGTCCGATATTCAGAGGGGGGATCTTAGGATTATCCGTGTTCCCGGGTTCAAAATGCACATAGATAGCTTCATCATCTATCCCAAAGAAAAGCTGCTCTCTGCCTACGCTGCAGATTTCCTGGCCCTTCTGCATGAAGGGCCAAAGGGGACTAAAGGGACCAAGGGTTCGCTGGTGGCGGCCTAGTCTCTCTATTTTTTTTCATACTCTCGGTGATGATGCGCCGGTCGCTTATTACTCGAGTGTGATCCACTGGCTGACCGGGACGAATCCTTCCTGCACCCCAGCGGCCGTCCGATCACCAGGCCCATCATCGGGGATGGCCCTGCTCCTTTCCCTCAAGGGCGGTGGTTCGAGCCTCCAAGTAGTTGATCAGGTCTGCCACCTCGGTCCTGGTCAACCCCAGGTTGGGCATCAGTATTTTCTTGTACTTCGCAGAGAGTTCTACGGCAACAGAATCCTTATTGGCCCGCATCTCGTCGGGGGCTGCGAGATAGCGGGTAAGCCAGGCGCGCTCCCGGCGGGTCGTCACACCGTTAAGGTCCGGTCCCACCAGGTCCCCCTTCCCGATGGTGTGGCAGGTGGCGCACCGATTCCAGAACAGAACCTGCCCGGTTTCAGGAGGCTCAAGTCGCGGGGCCTCCGCATAGCTCTTCACCGATTTCCCTGCATACCAGTTCGGGTCCAGCGTCTTGCCGATCTCCGTGACGAGAAAGTTGAGGTCGCCGAACAACGGGAGCTTCATCCACTGGCCCTTCGCACCGTTGCCGACTCGGACGATATTCTGATGTTCCTCTTTCTCCCTTCGCTCTCCGAGCTTGAAGCGGACTATATCGATGTCCTCCCGCTTGCCTGTCAGAAACAGCCAGCCAGGCCCCGCCCCATACTTTCCGGCATACGCCTTCAGCACGTGGGGCGCATCATGCTTCGGGTCTAGGGTGATCGAATAGATGAAGATCTCGCGACCCACACGGGGGCCAAGCGACTTCTGCACCTGCGCCAGCTTCGCGGTCGCGAGGGGGCAGGCCTTCTCACAACTCGTGTAGATGAAGTTGATCAGCACCTTCTTATCCTTGATCAGGTCATCATAGAACCGGACCGTCTTCCCATCTTGGGTGACAAGGGGCACGTTGGGGAAGTAGCTCGCCCCCCAGGGAGAGCCCTTCGGCGCGGCCGAAGTGGCGCCCCCGAGCGACCCTGGTGTCGAAAAAGCCAGCGTTAAAGCTGCGACGGTCACGAGGCTTTTTCTCACGATTGCTTTCCTCCTTATCTCTTGTTTTTTGGCGCCAGCCCCAGGTAGAAGTAGGGGGGGCGCGCCTTTTAGGCGCCACCCCCCGGCATCTTTGCCCGTACTACTCGCGAGTACTCGCGCCTAGAGCGTCCGGGGGTCGTCGGACGGCACAACCGGCCCAATATGCGGTGCAGGACATACGTCGACCCCGGTGTCGAAGCCCTGGGGGTTCCCTTCAGGCAGGAAGCAAGACTTCACATAGGTCACCCCTTCGGGCCGCGGATCCGGGGTCGGGAGGACCGTGATGTGGACACCGTCGATCCCGGCGTTGCTATTCCCTTTGATGAGGTCGTACCGCAGCAACATGGCGTTATCTTCGTGGACCGTGTTGTGGCAGTGGTTCACATAGGCCCCGCCGAACTCGCCGAATGCGACCTGGAACGTGACTTCCCCTCGGCCGTGACCCACCGTCCAGACATCCTTTCGTTTGTTGAGCTCCATTCCAGTGATCCCTGTGGTCCGACTCAGGGTCTTCGCCTCTTCGAAGTGGAGGTGGACCGGGTGGCCCCAACCGCCCCCGCTCAGAATAGTCCAATGCTCGACATCCCCGGGCCTCGGCAGATTCGAGACCCGCCTCATGTCAGCCTGGTACGAGTCCCCGCCATTCACTCTGACCCCCCAGGGCTCATCACCATCCGGGTGGTCAAAGGGGAGACCTCCACCATCAGCACCTCGCACAAAATCGATGACCCTCGTTCTGACCGGTTCGACAGTGGGGATCTCCCAGTCGGCCCCTGGATCGTTAACCAGGCTCAGATCCTGTGCCCCGCAGCAATTCGCGATAGTGTTCATAGTGCCAGGCTCATCGATGCTCTCTACCTCACTGACGACCTCGAACTCCATGATCGCGCCGACAGCAGGATCTGCTCCATCGCCTGCAAGGGCCCGGCTCAGGTTGAATTCTGCGCCTGGTCTCCTTCCATCTGTAAACTTCACCATGTTCACGAGGTAATACTTCTTCCCGACTTGACTCGAGGGACTCTGACCTCGGGAGAAGTCGATGACGAAGTCGTACCGCTCCGCAGTCCCCTGGATGATCATTTCCGTTTGATTCCGCAAGAAGGTCGGGAAAAGGTTTCCATCGTTGGCGATTACCGTGATCGGTACGGCCCTCGCTGTGTTGGGATCGAGGCTGTCGGCAACGGCCAGCTTGATCCACCGCGACATGCCCGCGCTCAGGGTGCGGAAGCGGTACTTCCGCGGCAGAACCTTGAAGGTCGGCTTCCACTGGAAGTTGACGTGCATCACGTCGCCCAGGAACCCGTCGGTGTCGAAGACGTCGAAGAAGAGCTGTCCGTCGGGGTCGAAGGCCACGTCCTGGATGAGCAGGTAGACGTCGAAGTCGCGGTTTCCCCAGGTCTTCCCGTTGCGGAAGCCGCTCGGGAGCCGGAGATTTACACTGTCTGCGGCAGCGTTACCGAGAGGCCTCTCGTAGCCGCGATCGGGCCCGCTGAAATACTCGAGCAGCGCCGCATATCCCTTGTAGACATTCTCGGAGGTAAAGGAGATCCGGTGATCGTGGAACCACAGGGTGTTCTGAATCTCGCGGAAATCACCCGGCAGAGGTATGATGCCGCCATCGTTCGTGGGGGTCGAGGCCCTAAGATCTCCCCTCCTGACCCCAAGAAGCGTGTCCAGGTCACGACCGCGCGAGTCTCTCAGGCCGGCATCGCGCCTGGCCAGCATCAGGCTAAAGTGGTAGTCATAGTACTGGCCTGGGAAGAAGTGGGAGTTCGTGGCGCCATCACTCTCGGCGCCATTGTGGCCATTGTGGTTATGGATGGCCGGTTCCTGGCGCCCGAAGCCCCCGTTCGTAGGATTGGGGTTATTGGGGAAGCCAGGCGTGCCAAATCCCGGGTCAAAAAAGGGCAGGTTATTATAGATGCGGTTGATGACTGATTCCCCATACCGGGCCTGCACTAGGGCGGGCGGCAAGGTCCCCCGCACAAAGCGGCCCTCGCCGAAGGTCCAGACAGCACTCGGATTTTGCGCCGGCCAGTTATTGGCGAAGTTGTAGCTGGTGCCAGCCTGGATCTGCCCTATAGACGTCACAAAGCCCACGGGGGAAAGTGGGTGGGATACCTCTCCATCCAACCCCGCCGCGCCATTGACCAACTCGTTCCACCGCTGATGCGCGAAGGCCTCTCCAGGTGGACGTCCTTCCTGCGGCCCCGTCGGCCCACTCACGGAAATATTCCCGGTGTTTGTCGCATTGGCGAGGTTTACCGTCTGGAGAATCGTGTTGGTGTTCGCCCTTCGCAACGCGTTCGGCTCGCCCAAGCCGACAGGCCACACTAACTGAGCGTCAGACCCTCCTGTCGAGGTTAGCGGGTGCGGTGCCAAATTGTGGAGCCGGAGCAGGGGTTGAATAAAAGGCCTATCGGTAGGCTGCGGGAAGGGGCTTAGCGGGATGCTTGTCACGACCTGGGCAAAGGCGCTCTTGGCAAAGGGGCTCAAGCCATTCTTCGCAACCAGCAATCCCCCAGCCGTGAAGATCCCCATTTTGATGAGTTCTCGTCGGGTGACTTGGCCCAGAGAGCGGGCTTTTACGATCTCTGCCCGATTCCTCCGCGCGTTCTCTGCCTCCCTCTGGCGTGCTCTTGATGCTTTCCTTGAAAGATACATTTTAATTCCTCCTTTCGCGGATCATTTTGGTAAGCAAACCGGGACTTCGGATTAGCGGGTACGCAGAAAAGCAAACATCGGACCGAAGTCAACGGTGGAGGGGAAAATTAAGACAATTGAACTATGAAAAAGGCGAGAACGTAGTGCAGATGAACCACGAAACAGCAGAATCACCTGCTCTCCGAGGTCTCTATTTTTTCTTAGAATTTAGAAAAAAGACCTGCCCCTTTCTCAATCCTAAGAAGTTACCAGCCTTCGCAGAAAGCCGTGGGTTCCTACCCGCGGATGAATGCGGTACGAGCCATGTACAGTCATCAAATCGCTGGAGTTATGCTTCGGCTGGTTTCGCAAGCAAGGCTGGTAATCCGCCGAAGCTTTAGCGAAGGCGGATACGTAGTGAAGCCCCCAGCTCCTGCTGGGAGAGCTTCACAGCAGGCCGTGAGTGGTCGCGTAGACGACGGCTTCCAGGCGGTTGTGAGCCCCGACCTTGCGCCGGAGGTTCTGGACGTGATTGCGCACTGTCGCAGGACTAATATGGAATTTCTCTGCTATGGGTTTCGTAGTGGCGCCTTGGGCCATCACCCGGAGAATTTCCAGCTCGCGCCGGGTCAGGGAGGTAACAGGATTCTTGCCCCTGGACGGAGCTGGCTGGACCTCGGCCAGGCGCTTCCTCATCAGTCCCTCCAGCTCGTAGAAGGCGGTTACGTCCCGGAACAGGTGGACGATGGTCTGCTGACCTTTGGGGCTACCGGGCGACACTAAAATGCTTACGTTGATCCAGATGGGCTGGCCGGTCTTGGTCCTAGTTGCTATGTCGAAGTGCTGGACCGGTTCGCCGCGCCGGATCATTGTCATGACTTGGCAGCCTGGGTAACAGAAACGGTTTCCCCGTGTGTCCCTACCCGCGAAAACCTCATAGCATAGTTTACCCATGACCTCCTGGGCGGAATATCCGACGATCTTTTCCGCCGCCTGGTTCCAAAACAGAATCCTGTGCTCTAAGTTGACCCCCATGACACCATCAGCGGTATGACCGAAGAGCCTCTCCAGGTCCATGAGCTACCCTCCTCCCACGTGATTCTTGCTAGGTTGCGGACCAACGCCAGGTGATGGATTCGGATGCAGGCCGACAACAGCCTTTTAAAGTACGGAGCAAAATAATTGTCCAATACTTTTTTCGAATCGGCTTCATAAAGTTTTAGTTATTTCCCAATCCCACCAAGGGTCCGCTGCGGGCGGCCTAATCTCTCTCCGCTTTTCCCCTGGCTAGGCGGGCTAGAGCAGTCCGAGGGAGAGAATTTTTAAAATCGTTTGCCAGACTCCTTGAGTCGCCGCTTCTGACTCCCCAACCGCAGCTCCCTTTTGCGGCGCCGGGGAATTCCCTGCAGGGATCTTAGAGGATCTGATCCCTTCGATACGGCCGCCTGGGGGAGACCCAGCCTTCTCCTTAGCTGGCCTGTCGTAAAGACTAGAGCCCTCTTCAGGAACTTTTCTTAATTGCTCCTGTCCCGCTTCTTTCTTCGCTTTCCGCGTCCTCTCTATCTCGCGCGTCACCGTGGAGAGTTTTTCCTTGAATTCGTCCGTAACGTTGCGGGCCTCCTCGCGGTCGCGGATCACGTGGGGGGTGATGAGCATCACGAGTTCGGTGCGGTCGACGTCGTCTGTCGTGGTCCCAAAGAAACGGCCCAGCACCGGGATATCCATCAGATAGGGAATGCCGCTGCGAGTGCGGCTCTTCCTGTCCGTGATGATCCCGCCGATCACCAAGGTCTCGCCATCCTGGACGACCGCCGTGGTCTCGGCATCGCGGGTGTCAAAGGAGGGAAACAAGTCCTGCCCTATTCGAACGTCTGCCCCCCGCTGACTCACCTCGGCCTTGATCTGAAGATTCACGAGCCCTTGAGAGTTGACCTGAGGAATGATGGTCAAAATCCTTCCGGTGTTCCGGTATTGGATGCTCGTACTTTGAGCTACAGTACCCACCTGGGCGGTTATCGTGCCCGTCGGTATCGGCTCCTCTGTTCCCACCTGGATGCGGGCCGGGCGGTTGTCGGTGGCGAGGACCGCAGGAGAGGAGAGGACCTTGACGCGAGAATCGCTCATTAGCGCGTTGATGAAGGCGCGGACATCACTACCGGCGCCAACCACCGCGCTCAAACCGGACGGCGCTAGCCCAGTAGCGGAGGGGGCCGGCAATCCGGTCACAACCGAGCCGCGCGAGCCAAAGAGCCGATCAAAGATCCTAACATCCGCTGTATCCCCAAATCTCCTCCTGCGAATCTCATACTCCACGCCAAATCTGAGATCATCTGCCAGGGTCACTTCCGCCACCATCACATCCATCAACACCTGGCGCGGCATGAGGTCCAGCTCTTTGAGAATGTTCCTGATGTTTTGAAACTCCTGGGCCGTGCCATAGATGATCAGGGAGTTGGTGGCCGGGTCAGGCACGATGCGCAAT
>Ga0114945_10002468_pt1 | contig 10878 bp, 9 predicted proteins | sample OV2TP3_FD_87194 | JGI IMG/M metagenome (GOLD analysis project Ga0114945, IMG submission 87194) | Hot spring microbial communities from Beatty, Nevada to study Microbial Dark Matter (Phase II) - OV2 TP3 | ecosystem: Environmental > Aquatic > Thermal springs > Hot (42-90C) | place: USA: Beatty... | reverse complement strand
TTCGACTTACGGGGCCACGGACAAAGCGATATGCCCCCCTCTCACTATACGACGGCGGATATGGCGGAGGACCTCCACGCCCTCCTCGACCACCTTGGCATCGGACAGGCGCATATCGTGGGGCACAGCTATGGCGGTGCGGTGGCGTTACATTTCGCAGTCCTCTATCCGGAGTGGGTGCTGAGCTTGACCCTCGCAGATGCGCGGATCCGATGCCTTCAGCCCTCACAGCATGTGGCGGATTGGCCGCAAGCGGGGCAATGGCAGAGAGAGCTCAACGGCCTTGGCGTCACGGCTTTGGATGACCCGGAGATGGGCTACCGGTTCCTCGAGGCCCTGGCCGAGTCGAAACACCAAAGCGCTGTGGTCAGCGGCAAAATGGGCAGCGGGTTTTCGCCGTTTGGCTTGTCGCGTGGGCGCAATCTGGCCGCTAAGCGCTGGCTGCAGCTGCTGCATACCACGTCGGCCAGGAGCGATTTTACGGAGGTGGCAGGGCTGACGCGGGACCGGATTCGCCATGTGCAGCAGCCAACGTTAGCGATGTTCGGGGAGTATTCGCATTGTTTACCGTCATGTCGGGGATTGCAAGAGACCCTGCCGGCCTGTCGTGTGGTCACCGTGCCGGGCGCCGGTCATTTTCATCCGGCGGTACGACCTTGGGTTTTCGCCCGAGTATTGCAAGAGTTTATCGTCGGAGCGCAGGGCAGGCAGCGGTGAAACAGTGCGACGAGGAGCCCGGCGAGCCTATGCCTTCAGCGAGCACCGGCACCGGCGGACTTGAGCAATTCCACTTCCGATTGATCGCGGCGCGCGGATTCGGCGACCCTTTAAACGCCTTTGCCCACACCATGACCTGGTTCCGCGACCGGCTTTACATTGGCACCACGCGGGCCAATCTGTGTCTGCTCAAGGTGCATATGCCGCTCCCGGTCAACTGCTGGCCGGTGCGTTGTCCCCAGGACGTCTACGACCTCGATCTGCGGGCTCAGCTCTGGCAGTATGACCCCCGGGAGGATCGCTGCCGGATGGTGCACATCTCGCCGCTGGTCCACGGCCGAAGCGGCCAGTCCGTGCCACGGGAGATCGGCTACCGCGGCATAGCGGTGTGCCAGGGGTCGAGCGACGAGGCGCCGGCGCTCTATGTCGCCACCTGGTCCCCATCGCGCGGCTTAGGGCCGCTCATCTTACGGTCGACCGATGGCGAGGAATTCATTCCGGTATCGGAGTACGGATTGGGCAACCCGCTGATCTCGAGCTTCAGGTCGCTGGTGCCGTTCAACGGCCGGCTGTATACTGCGCCTACCGGGATGGCGGGTGGTAGGGCTAATACAGCCATCCCAGTGGTGCTCGAAGGGTTGGATCCTGCCAAAGGCGTGTGGCGATCGGTGAGCGTGCCGGGCTTCGGTAATCCGGACAATCTGACCGTTTTCGAGATGCTTGGTTTTGAGGCCTATCTCTATGCAGGAACGCTGAATCCGAAGTCCGGCTATGAGATCTGGAAGACACGCGCTGAGGGTGAGCCCCCCTATGCGTGGACCAGGGTGATCGAGCGTGGTGCTCACCGTGGCCCCCTGAACGAGGCCGTGGCGAGCATGTTCGTCTTCGAGGGGGCTTTGTATGTGGGGAGCGGCATTCAAAACGGCGGCTACGACCGCACGCACCAGATCGGACCTGGCGCGCCGGAGTTGATCCGCATTTATCCTGATGATACCTGGGAGCTCCTCATCGGCGAGCCGCGTGAGTCTCCCGAGGGGTTCCGCCGTCCGCGCAGCGGTCTCGGGCCGGGTTTTAATAATATCTTCAATGGCTACTTCTGGCGCATGGCGGAGTTCGACGGCTGGTTGTATCTGGGCACGTTTAACTGGAGCTCGTTAGCCCCCTATCTCGACCTGTCCGCATCCCCTGGCCAGGGAGAGAAGCTCGGTCGGTGGATCGGCGTCGACAATCTCGTGAGATTCGAGGGGGGATTCGACCTGTTTCGTAGCCGAGATGGGGTCTCCTGGGTGGCGGTGACCACGACGGGCCTGGGCAATCCCTACAACTTCGGGGCGCGGACGATGATGGGACAAGGGCCCGGCCTGTTTGTGGGCACTGCCAACCCATTCGGCCCGGAGGTGGCCGTTCGAACGCCCCTGGGATGGACCTATATCCCTAATCCCCGCGGTGGCGCGGAGCTGTGGTTGGGGATACCAACGGGTGGGGCGGCGCAGGTGGAGAGGGGACGTTGAACGAGCGGGCGATCGATACCAGCTACGAACCATTCTCACAAGAACCAGAATACCTGGCTCTCAACAGGTGGTTTATCCAGAGCGTCGTGCCACACCTCGATCGGTGTCAACGAGTCTTGGATCTTGCCTGCGGCGCCGGAACGTTGACAGAGTTGTTTATAGATATTTTACAGGATGCTAATTTCGGTGGTGTGACCGGCGGAGGCCTTTTCCCCAGGATGGTGCTTGGGATAGATATCTCTCGAGAGTCGTTGAAGCTGGCGCAGGCACATCTCGCCACCCTGGGCTCGCAGGTTATCGTGGGATTGGTGGAGGCCTCTGCTGATAATCCACCGGTGGGCACCGCGGCGGTGGATCTAATCCTTCTGGGCAATGCTATCCACTGCTTCGCCGATAAAGACGCACTGCTCCGCGAGACCATACGAGTGCTGCGCCCCGAGGGGATCTTCGCCTTCAACAGCTCCTTTTATGCAGGCACGATCGTGCCTGGTACTGAGGAGTTCTACCATGGGTGGTTGAAAGCATCCTTAGAGTACATTCGCCAGAAGGACATAGAGTCTAGACAGCGCGGCTTGGGAGGCATCACGCGTGTGCGTGGACATGGCAGACCAGCATTCTCTACGCGCTGGTTGTCACCCAGCGAGTACAGCGAGCTTCTCGATCGGAATGGATTCGAGGTTAAAACCGTCGGCGAGCGAGTCTACGCGATGTCGCAGCGAAACCTCGAGAGCGTTGGGGCCTATGCCGGCTTGGCGGAGGTCTTGCTCAGCGGCTATCCGACCGCAGTAGCATGCGAGGCGCTGGAGCGATCGGTTGGACCTGCCTTTGGGGCGGTCGGCGTCGGGGTCATCCACCGCTCTTCACTCGAGATTGTTGCAGTAAAAAGGGGGGGGGGTGCCCGGTTACAATGTGCCCGGGAGCGGCAATTGAAGTCCAAACGCGTCTCATCGAGCCGCCGGTGATCGCTGAAGTGGGTATGGTGCTGTGAATAGATTGTAGGGGGTAAGTATGCAGAAGGCGAGTGGGCCGGGTCCTCTGCGGGGTCGGGTCGCGATCGTCACAGGTGGAAGTTCTGGCATCGGCCGTGCCATATGCATGGAGCTGGTCGGCGAGGGCTCTGCTGTCGTCGTGGTTGGTCGCAACGCCGCACATGTCGGACAAGTAATCGCCGATCTCGATCACGCGAGTGGCGCGGTTCTCGGCCTGACGCTCGACGTTGGCTGCGAGGAAGATATGGAAGAGATGCGGCAGAAGACGCTCGAACGTTTCGGGCAAATAGATATCCTTGTGGCAGCTGCTGGGGTCATGCGGGGGACAAACACGCAACGGCTGTTACCCTATGCCGCCGCAACCATGCCGATTCAAGAGTGGGACGAGGTACTCAAGACCAACCTACGGGGAGTCTTTCTGAGCAATCGAGCTGTTATCCCCACCATGATCGCACAACGGAGGGGATGGATCATCAATATCTCCTCATCGCGGGGCGGGCTCTACGGGAATCCCTATGCGTCGGCGTATTGTGCGTCGAAGTTCGGCGTCATCGGGTTATCGGAATCACTGGCCGATGAACTCTGCGGTTATGGGGTCAAGGTCCACGTCGTTCTCCCTGATGTGGTCGATACCCCTATCTTGGGCAAGTTTGGCAGGTCTCGATTGGGTCAGGCGCTCCCACCAAGCCGGATCGCTGAGTTCATCGTGCACCTGGTGACGCTACCAGAAGAGGTCATCCTGCTCAATCCCCTTATCGCGCCGTTTCTGAACCTGAATCGGCCAATCGGGCTCACCAAACGCGTGCGTCAGGTGGGACGCATCACCCAGAACGATGACCGGAGATGAAAGGACACCCTGAAATGCGGATTCGGTTGGAGGGGCAGGTGGCCATTGTCACAGGTGCTGGCGGAGGGATCGGTCGAGCCACATGTCTGGCCTTGGCGCGCGAAGGTGCCTATATCGTTGGGGTTGACCTCGATGGAGATCGGGTGGACCGACTGGCGGACGAGCTTGAGGGCCAGGCGAATAGACCGTCGACTTCCCGACGCTTCCTTAGTCTGGGGCTGGATGTCCGCAGCGAATCGGATATGTGCAAGATGGTGGAAGTGACACTGGCCCATTTCGGACGAGCCGACATTCTGGTCACCGCCGCCGGCATTCTGCGCCCTCGAGGGGCTCCTCCCCGCCTGCTCGCCCAAATGCCCGTCCTTGAATGGGATGAGGTCCTCGAAACGAACCTGAGAGGCGTCTTCCTGAGCAATCGAGCTGTGCTTCAGGTCATGCTTCGCCAACGGCGCGGGCAGATCGTGAACATCTCGTCGGTTTCGGGTCAGCAAGGGCACGCCTATGATTCCGCCTACTGCGCATCGAAGTTTGCGGTCATTGGATTTTCGGAGTCACTCGCTGAGGAGGTGCGTGCCCATAACATCCGTGTGCAGGTGCTCTTACCGGATGCGGTGGATACCCCCATGTGGAGGCAGAACGGGCCGATCCCACGCCCTGGGCCTCTACTACAGGCCGACCGCGTGGCGGACTTTATCGTGTACCTCCTCATGTTACCGGAGGATACAGTGTTGGTGAGCCCGGTAATCGCACCGTTTCAAACGCGTCGGCGAGGAGCCTGGGGGGCGGGGTCGTTATCGGAGGCCCGGCATGAAAGGAACGCTTGATGTCAGATCTGGTCATTATTCTGGCTCCACCTCGATCCTTTACCTCGGTTGTCTGCGCCATGTTGGGGCAACATCCCCAGCTGTATGGTCTGCCTGAGGTGAACCTGTTTGTGGCGGAGACGATACGCGAGCGTCAGGGAATCTTGCAAGGGCGGAGATTTTCGGAACACGGCCTGTTGCGGACGGTGGCGCAGATGTTTGGAGGGGAGCAGACGGTGCAGACTGTGGTCCTGGCCCAGCGATGGCTGGAGTTTCGACTGGATTGCGCGTGCGTCTCGGTCCTGCGGGAGCTTGCCGAAAAGGTCCGCCCGCAGGCCCTGGTGGACAAGAGCCCCATAACGGCGCTGCGGGTCGAGTATATGCAGCGAGCCCGGCGAGCATGTCCGGACGTTCGGTTCATCCACCTCCTGCGGCATCCGCGCACCCAGGGCGAATCGGTGCTCCGGATGGGTGGGGAAATCGCTGCTGAGCGTCTGGGTGCGCTCGATTACAGCACCTCCCCTCCGACCGCTGATCCGCAGAAGGCATGGTTTACGTTTCATATGAACATCTGCACCTTTCTAGCCTCTATTCCCAAGGAGCAACAGTGGCGCGTCAGGGGGGAAGACCTGTTAGCGGACCCCGACATGCATCTGGCACAGATCGCAGAGTGGCTGGAACTGCGCACCGACGCCTCGGCTATCGAAGCCATGAAGCATCCGGAACATTCTCCCTATGCCGGCTTTGGGCCACTCAACGCCAGGTTTGGAAACGATCCGCAGTTCCTGCGCGAGCCCCGTTTACGTTCACCCGGTCAAATGAAGAGCCTGTCCTTGGAGGGGCCGCTCAGTTGGCGGCAGGATAGGACAGGTTTTTCCCCTGAAGTGATTCAACTTGCCACTGAATTTGGCTACAGATGAGAGAACAGACCATGGCCGACAACGAAGATGCCGAAAGCCAATTTGAAACCCAGCAAATTCCGGTGGAGCGGTTAATCAAGCTGCTTGCACAGCAACGGCAACGCGCTCACTACGGTGAAGATCGCCCCGGCCTTACGGATGCCAGGCAGCCAGAGCAGCCAGGCGCAGGGCCAGGAGGGTGTGAATATAAGCATGCAGAGGTCAAAGCGAATCTTTACGCAAAGGCGGACCTTGCGTATTGGGTATTTGAGCCAACGAGTCCCTCACCCAAATCGGCGCCGCTGATCGTTTTACTCCACGGCTGGGGAGGAGGCTCTCCGGCACGGTTCGGAGCATGGATCGATCATCTGGTGAAGCGTGGTAACCTCGTGGTATTTCCGCTGTATCAGGGTTCATTACAGCCCTGGGCGAGGCCTTGGGAACGCGTGCCACCAACCAAGATGCTTGGGAATGTGGTTGAAGCGGTCCGGGATGCGATCAATCGCTTAGCGACAGGTGACCACGTTCGGCCGGTTCTGGATCAGTGCGCCATCGTTGGGTTTTCGCTGGGGGGTACATTGTCCGTCCAAATGGCAGCGGTAGCCGCCGGGTCGAATCTACCCATTCCGAAGGCCGTCATGACGGTAGCCCCCGGGCGCGGCTTGTGGGCCCGCAGGCCCTTACCTACGGTGGATCTTCAGACGATCCCCCCCTCCATCCTCATGCCAGTGGTCGTGTGTGCCGACGATAAAAATGCCGGCGATCACGAAGGGAAGGCGATCTATACCCAGACTTCCCAAGTGCCTCCGGAGAACAAGACCTTGATTGTGGTGGTATCTGATTATCATGGTACCCCCCCTTTGATAGCCAATCATAATTCACCTGTCGCTTCGAATCCTGCCTACGGGATAGGTGAGAGGGATCTCGCTCCGGCAAACGCGCTCCATTACTATGGCTATTGGAAACTCCTGGATGGTTTGACGGATGCCGCTTTTTTTCAGACGAACCGCGAGTATGCCTTAGGGAATACAGTTCAGCAACGATTTATGGGCGTTTGGAGCGATGGGGTTCCCGTTCAGGAACTGCAAGTCATTCCTCACTCGCAAATAATCGAGCCTGAATATTCTCTCAGGTTCAGGCTGAAAAAAAGATGGAGAGAGTAAAATCTTTTGCGATCGGTACGCTTCGAAGCAGGTGTGCTGATACCTCACAGGAGTAGCCATAGAATGCTGGAGAGGCATGCCGCAACACCTGAGACCGAAGCAGTCGGGAGACTTGGTCTTGAACATTTCCGCCTGCTCCCCTGCCCTGGTTTTGGCGAATCTTCCATGCGTACAAGCCAGGCTATAGGATGGTACAAAGGGTATCTCTTCGTAGGCACCGGAAGACGCCCCCTTCGTCCCCTTGGTCTTTCACCGAACGCCTTGCAAGAACGGCCTCTCATGTACCAGCTTCACAAAAGAATGCAGGCCCAACAGACCAAAAGCCTGGAGGCCGGGACCCAGATATGGCGTTTTGATCCCTGTCACGAAACCTGGGAACAAGTCTATGTGACACCATGGGTCATCGGGACTGATGGACAAGAACACCCGCGCGATAGAGGTGTGCGGGCTCAGGCCGTCTTCCAGGGGATCAGTGACCCCGAACCTGCGCTTTACTTTGGCGTGGGCTCCCTGGAGGGACAGGTCGTTCTTTTGCGCTCGATCGATGCGGAAAGATTTGAGGAAGCAGAAGAAAAGGGGCTCGGTCTCGGCCCCGTCGATGTCCCTTCTATTCGCAGCTTGTGCGAGCTGGATGGGCGCCTTTACACGTCACCCACAGGCAAGAATCACGGTCGGGGCCTTTGGGATGACAACATCACAGATTTCCCCCTGGTATTCGAGACTGAGGACCCCTACCAGGGGAGATGGAGACCCGTCAGTACGCCTGGCTTCGGTGATGTCAACAACCTGTCTGTCAACGAAATGGCAGCATTCAATGGTTGCCTGTATGCAGGAACCCTCAATCCCAAACAGGGATATCAGATCTGGAAAACTGAAGCCAGGGGATCACCTCCCTATCAATGGCGGAAGATCATCGAGGACGGTGCTTATCGTGGCCCTGCGAGCTCTATCGCCGTCAGTATGCAAGTGTTCAAGGGAGCGCTATATGTTGGCAGCGGCATTCAACGGCAGGGTAGGGGTCATCCAGACACCTATGGGCCATTTGGGGGTGAGCTCATTCGCATCTATGCCGACGATACGTGGGATCTCGTCGTAGGCAAGCAGCGTTTTACACCCCATGGGTTCAAGAAGCCACTGAGTGGGCTGGGGCCAGGCTTCGGAGATATTTTTACCCATGCTTTCTGGCGCATGGCCGTCTATCGAGGCTGGCTCTATATGGGCACAAGCGATTGGCGGTTTATGCCGACCTATTTACCGGGCCCTGGACACCAACGCCGAGATCTTTCCGAATCTCGCTTACGTTATCTCACGGAGCGCACCCAGGAATATCGTGGCGGATTCAGTTTCTGGCAGAGCCGGGATGGGGTGAGTTGGTTTCCCATCACCCGGACCGGCTTCCAGGGCAACCCATACGCGTATGGGATACGAGAGGTCGTCCCTTCACCTCGTGGTCTGTTTGTTGCTCCGACGTTTTCCCGGAGCTCAAGCTGGGGGGGAGGGTTAGAGGTATGGCTGGGATCCGAAGAGATAGCTGCGGCCTCTTCACCTTCCGCTTTGTAAGAAAGGACGGCATGGCTCCTCCACTCTTTATCCTGGGGGCTGCAGGTTCGCTCAACTCGCTCGTGTGTGCAATGATCGGTCAGCATCCTGAGATGTATGGACTGCCGGAGGTCAATCTTTTCGCCGGTGAGACCTATCAAGAACTCCTCCAGGAGTATGGGTTTCTCGGACGGTTTCAACATGGATTATGGCGCGCCGTCGCCCAATTGCGCCTGGGGGCTCAGACCGAAAGGACCGTACAGATAGCGCGATCATGGTTAGAGAACCATAGCCTGGTGGATACAGCCGAGCTGTTTCAAGCGATTCTCGATTGGACTGCTCCACGAACTCCGGTGGATGGAAGCCGACAGTATGCTATCCATGCTTCGGCGCTTCCGCGAGCTCAGCGCGCGTTTCCAAAAGCACGATATCTGCATCTGCTTCGCCATCCTTGCTCTGCACTCACGGCATTGCATAACTTCTATACTAACAGGTTCTTCGATGTCGAAGAGGTATGGCTACATCCGCATGTCATGGTTATCGAATTTTTAGAGACAGTGCCACCTGCGCAACATGTCCAATTACGAGTTGAGGACCTGCTGAGACAACCAGATCTGTACCTCAAACAGATTGCGGAATGGTTAGATATACAGGCAGAAAACCATATGATTGAAGCTATGAAACATCCAGAGCTTTCTTCATTCGCGGACTATGGTCCATTGAATGCCAGATTTGGAGGTGACCCATTCTTTCTTAAGAATCCAACCTTTTACGCTATACGTGATTCCCTCATCCTTGAAAAGAATCAACCTATGATGGACTCTCGAATTGAGTTGACGGCTGAAACGAGGTATTATGCCCAGTTTTTCGGTTATGAGATAATAGACTAATGTGAAAAAGCGCCCATTTTTCAATGTGCTCAGTAAAGTTTCTTGGGATTGCTTCCCAAGAAGGTTCATGTGAGATAGAAGCATTCTTTAGATTTGAGAAGATGATATGCACGATCCAATTATTATCCTGGCTCCACCTCGCTCATTCACTTCTATCGTGTGTGCTATGCTCGGCGAGCACCCACAGATGTACGGTCTGCCAGAGGTCAACCTGTTTGTTGCGGAGACGATGCGTGAAAGGCAGGGGGTGATCGCCAGGCCCAAATTTTCAGAGCATGGCCTCTTGCGTGCCGTAGCTCAGTTATTCGCAGGAGAACAAACGTTTGGAACTATCGCGCTGGCTCGTCGATGGGTGGAGATGCGAGCTAACTGTACCTGCAGTTCAGTTTTGCAGGAACTGGGGGAAAGGGTTGCCCCCCGAATCCTCGTGGAAAAGAGCCCTCGCAGCGTTGTCCGCTGCGAATACCTCCAGCGGATATGGAAAGCCTTTCCCAACACGAAATTTCTCCATCTCTTGCGTCATCCCCGCTCCCTGGGCGAGTCTTTGTACCGGCTTGGGGGTACCGTGGCAGCGAAGGGGCTGGAGGCGCTTGATTACAGCACGGATCCTCCTGCGGTGGATTTCCAGAAGGCATGGTACAGCCTGAATATGAATATCATCACGTTTCTCGACGGAATACCTGAAGACCAGAAGATCCAGGTGCGGGGAGAAGAATTGTTGGGTGACGTCGATACCTATCTCCGCAGAATCGTTAAGTGGTTAGGGCTACGGACCGATGAGGAGGCCATCGAAGCGATGAGGCACCCGGAATGGTCACCCTATGCCGACTTCGGACCTGCCAATGCACGCTTTGGAAATGACCCCAACTTCTTGAGCGCGCCCGCCCTCCGCCCTCTCCCCTCCGGTGAAGCACCATCGCTGGAGGGTCCCCTGAGTTGGCGTCAGGATGGCCGAGGTTTTTCGCCAGAGGTGGTCGAGTTGGCCAAACAATTGGGTTACTCTTGACCAGGCGTCTCACGACTAGGCAGAGGCTGCACCGTGTGTCACTCCTCTGATCGGAGGCGGGTGACCGTACCGTCAGGGAAACAAGGAGAATGTGAGTGGCGACGAAAGACGGCGGAAGAACAGGGCGCCCTTTGCAGGCGAAGGATTTCAGATGTATCGCAAGGGGAGGGTTTGGAGAGGCAGAGAACAACAGGGCGCACTCGATGGCGTGGTTCCAGGGTTGCCTCTATGTCGGCATCACGCGACACAGGGTGGAGAAGGATAGTCCGCAAAGCTCTCCACGGCGTGCCGCCTCACCTGGGATCGGGTATCGCGACGACTATCGGGGCCAATATGGCCAGATCTGGCGCTATGATCCCCGAAGCCAACGCTGGGAACAAGCGTTCGTATCGCCCGTCGTCAGAACGCGGGATGGTCGCGAGGTGCCGCGGGAGGTGGGATATCGGAGAATGACGATTTTCCAGAATGGCGGCGACGCAGCGCCTGTCCTCTACGTCAGCACAATCTCCCCCTT
>Ga0114945_10002467_pt1 | contig 10891 bp, 11 predicted proteins | sample OV2TP3_FD_87194 | JGI IMG/M metagenome (GOLD analysis project Ga0114945, IMG submission 87194) | Hot spring microbial communities from Beatty, Nevada to study Microbial Dark Matter (Phase II) - OV2 TP3 | ecosystem: Environmental > Aquatic > Thermal springs > Hot (42-90C) | place: USA: Beatty... | reverse complement strand
GTCTCGGATCATGCCGTGCGACGCATCCCGCACCAATTTGACGTTATGCGGAGACACCGAGTTCCAAAAGCTGGGCCAGCCGGTGCCGGACTCGAATTTCTTTTTATACCCAAACAGCGCCGTGTCGCACGCGGCGCAGTGATAGGTTCCTTCTCCGCTTAAGGGAATCGCGCACTGACGACTAAACGGCCGCTCAGTCCCCTTGCGCCGCAGCACCTCGTATTGCTCCCCGGTGAGCAACCGCTTCCACTCCGCGTCCGATTTCACGATCGGCTCGACTTCCTCCACCGCGTTCGTTTCCGGATTGAAGATCGGAATTTTCCGAACCTGTGTATTCATATCGACCCCTAAGGTGGCAAGCAACATCAGCAACAGGACGGTCAACCGTGCGTTCTTCATAAGAAGCTGGAAATCTGAGAGCACCTCTCCGATATCTAACAGGAGAGGATTTTTTTTGAAAAGACTACCGGTACATCACCGGATAGCGCTCGGGATGCTCAAGAGCATCCACCTCAATATCCACATCGAGCGCGGGCCAGTAGAGATGGCGGCCGTGGAGGAGCTTGACCTTCTGGACAGTTGAGAGACTTGCCTTTTTGAACCATGGGTAGAGAGTAAATGGAAGGAAATATTCTCGGCCATGAACGAGCAGCCAAACTCCATCCTTCAATACCCCTTGCACTTCAACGCCGGAAATGTGCGTGCCACGCTTGGATGATTTCATCGCGTCGCTTCTCCACGATTCGTTGCAACTCCCGCAGCTGTTTCGTCGATAAACCAAAGGATTGGTACAATGCCACGATAGGTTCCAACCAAAATTTGGCTTCGCCGTCAGGACAGGTGACATGAACGTGAGCCCGCTCCTCTTCTCTCGAGAAGAAAAAGAACCGGTAGTTTTTGACACGAAATACCGTCGCGCTCATTCGTAATGATTATACCTGCCTGCTGCAGTGATTACCAACGTGTGGCCTACCGAGCTGAAAACCACAAACCCCGCCTGGCCTCCAGGGCCAGACGGGGTCTGCGGTCGCGATCAACGGATCGCGGATTAGATAACAATCGCCAAGATGTCGTCTTCGTTGAGGAAGACATACTCCTTGTCGTCAACTTTGATCTCCGAGCCTGAGTATTTGCCGAAGATGATCCGATCACCGGGCTTGACGCTCAGCGGCACCACCTTGCCGTTCTTGAGCGTCCGGCCGGAGCCCACGGCGATAACCTTGCCTTCCTGCGGCTTCTCCTGGGCGGCATCCGGCAGATACAGACCGCCCTTGGACTTCTCCGCCGAGCCGAGCCGTTGCGCGATCACCCGATCGCCGATCGGCTTCAGCTTCAGGCTGCTTGACGTTGCTGTTGCGGTTGCCATCTCTCCATGCGCCTTTTCGTTGCCTGTCGCCGCGGATCAATACATCCCTTCGCCGCCGAATCCTCCCGGACCGCCGTGCCCGCCACCGCCCGGCATCTTCTCCTTCTCCTTCTCCGGCAGCTCGGTGATGAGCGCTTCGGTCGTAATCAGCAGGCTCGCGATACTGGAGGCATTCTGCAGAGCGGTGCGGACGACCTTCGTCGGATCAATGATGCCCGCCGCCACCATGTCGGTGTACTCCAGCGATTCGGCATTGAAGCCGACGTTGGTTTTCTCTTCCTTGATCCGCTGGACGACCACCGACCCTTCCTGCCCCGCATTTCCGGCGATTTGTCGAGCCGGCTCTTCGAGAGCGCGACGGACAATCTCGATCCCGATCTGCTCATCCCCGGACAGCTTGAGCTTCTCCAATGCCGGGATGCAGCGAATCAGCGCCACCACGCCACCCGGGACGATGCCCTCTTCGCGGGCCGCCTTGGTCGCGTGGAGCGCATCCTCGACGCGCGCTTTCTTCTCTTTCATCTCGGTCTCGGTTGCCGCGCCGACATTGATCTGCGCGACCCCGCCGGAGAGCTTGGCCAGCCGCTCCTGGAGTTTTTCGCGATCGTAGTCTGAGTCGGTCTCCTCGATTTGCTTCTTGATCTGGGCGATGCGCCCGTTGATCGCCGAGGTCTTGCCGGCACCCTCGATGACCGTCGTGTTCTCTTTGTCGATCTTCACCCGCTTGGCGCGCCCGAGATCCTCCAGCTGGATATTCTCCATCTTGATACCGAGATCCTCGGTGAGGGCGCGGCCGCCGGTGAGCACCGCGATGTCTTCGAGCATCGCCTTGCGGCGGTCCCCATAACCGGGGGCTTTCACCGCGGCGCACTGCAGCGTCCCGCGAAGCTTGTTGACGACCAGCGTCGCCAGCGCTTCGCCCTCGACATCTTCCGCGATCAACACAATCGGCCGGCCGGCCTTGGCGACTTTTTCCAACAGCGGCAGCAGATCCTTCATCGCGGAAATTTTCTTCTCATAGATCAGGATGTAGGGCTCATCCAGCACGGTTTCCATCCGTTCGGCGTCGGTCACGAAATAGGGGGAGAGGTAACCCTGGTCGAACTGCATCCCCTCGACGAGGTCAAGGGTCGTCTGCATCGATTTGGCTTCCTCAACCGTAATGACGCCGTCCTTGCCGACCTTCTCCATGGCATCGGCAATCAACTCACCGACGGTGGTGTCGTAGTTCGCGGCGATCGTCGCCACCTGGGCGATTTCCTTCTTATCCTTGACTTGCTTCGAAAGCTTCCGGAGCTGTTCGATGACTTCCTGAACCGCTTTCTCGATGCCCCGTTTCAGCGCCATCGGATTCGCCCCGGCGGTCACGTTCTTGAGCCCTTCGCGGAACACCGCTTCCGCGAGCACCGTCGCGGTCGTCGTGCCGTCGCCGGCGTTGTCGGAAGTCTTTTCAGCGACTTCCTTCACCAGTTGAGCCCCAAGGTTCTCATAGGGATCCTGAAGGTCCACCTCTTTGGCGACCGTCACGCCGTCTTTGGTAATCGTCGGGGAGCCGAATTTCTTCTCCAGGACGACATTGCGCCCCCGAGGCCCCAACGTGACTTTCACGGCTTCGGCGAGCTGCCGCACCCCTTGGTACATGCGCCGACGTGCATCTTCATCGAACAGCAATTGTTTGGCCATCTCCTGGCGCCTCCTCGCTCACGGTTAGGATTGCACAACCGCCAACACATCCTCCTCGCGGAGGATCAGATAATCATCGCCTTCCAACGAGACCTCGGTCCCGGCGTACCTTCCATATAACACGCGGTCGCCATTCCTGATTTCCAGGGCCTTGACCGACCCATCATCAAGCAGGCGACCGGTTCCTACCGCAATGACTTTGCCTTCCTGAGGCTTTTCCTTGGCCGTGTCCGGAAGCACCAATCCGCTTTTGGTCCGCTCTTGGGCTTCGAGGGGCCTCACCACGATTCGATCTCCCATGGGTTTTAACGCCATCTCCACGCCTCCTTATGCACTTAGCAATCTCTCATTTAGAGTGCTAGTTTGTGATGTATTGTACGTCACGTAAGGTCACTTTCAATGTCTAAATTGAGCTATTTATTCAACTTATAATGTCAATATATTTATTGATCTGTAAAATAGTATATCATACTTATTATTTTAATATTGCGATGAGGTGGAGGAGGCCATCGAGGACAAGATGCGGGGCGACGTGGTCAATGGTGCGAGTGTACGACGTCACGAGGGGGCTGGCCCCTCCGGTCGCCACGACGACGGCTTTGGGGGCGTAGGCGCGCTTCAGTTGCGTCACCAGGCCGTCGCACAAGGCCGCGCAGCCATAGAGGATGCCGGAGCGAATGCTGTTGGCGGTGTCGCGGCCGAGGAGCTCAGGCGGCCGGCGCAACTCCACCTTGGGCAACAGGGCCGTGCGGGTCGCGAGCGCATCCAATGAGATTTCAAGGCCCGGCGCGATGATTCCCCCCAGATATTCCCCTGCCTTGGTGACCACATCGATGGTGATGGCGGTCCCAAAGTCGCACACAATACAGTCCCTGCCGTTTCCCTTGCCCTGGTTTCCATAGCGGCGCCACGCGGCATACGCGCCAACGAGCCGATCCTGCCCCACCTGCTCCGGATAGGTATACCGATTCGCGAGCGGAACCTGGATGTCTTGGCCGACGACCCGAATCGGCACCGCTTCCAAGGAAGCGAGCGACTGCATGAGCACCGCTGACATCCGCGGCACGACGCTGCAGAGGATGATAGGCTTCGCGCGCGAGAGATGCAGACGGCGGGTGGCCGCCAGCGCTTTGAGCTGAAGCGTGATTTCATCCGCCGTGCGATTCGGTTGCGTCGCGATGGAAAAATGCGACCTCAGCCGCCCGCGTTCATAGACGCCGAAGCTCGTCGTCGTATTCCCGATGTCAATGGCAACGATCATGCTAAAAATTCTCCGACGAGGCGATTAAATCGCTCGGCGGCTTCGACGTTGACGGCATGGCCGGCTCCCTCCACGATTTCCAAACGCGCGTGGGGCAGCAGCGCCTGAAGCTTCAGTCCGCGGCTCACAGGGATGCTGCGATCCTCTCGACCCCAGATGACGAGCGTCGGAATCTGCCGTTGAGCCAGGTGGAGCATCAGGCCGTTCAGCGAGTCGAAAAACCGGCGCCGCAGCATCGAGAGGCCGGCTTGCGTCGTCCCCTGGATTTTCTGGAATCGCGTCGCCTCATCGAAGCGGGCCTGCGTCATCGTTGCGCCGTCGTGGAAGAAGTAGCGTCGATACAGCCATCGGCGAACCCGGTTCGTGCGAAGACCGGCCAAGCATTCCCCCACGAGGGGAAGACAGAAGAACCGAGCCCCCAAGGGGAGCGGATTGTGGAGCCCTGCCGGCGCTGCGAGCACCAGTTTGGATACCCGCTCCGGATGCCGCGCCGCGACCACCATCGCGATCCCTCCGCCGAGCGACTGGCCGATGAACGACGCGCGCGGAAGCTGTAGCGCGTCCATGAAGAGGAGGACTTGCTTCGCATACAGTTCATAGCCGTAGTCCATGGGTTCTCGGCTGCTGTATCCGAATCCCCACAAGTCCGGCGCATAGACCTTGTACCGAGCGGCCAGCGCGGCCGCATTGGAATCCCACAAAGAGGCATCATAGAAAAATCCGTGGAGGAGGATCACGGGGCTGCCGTGCCCAAACTCCAAGTAGTGGGTGCGATGCCCGTCGAGATCGATGGTTCTCCCTTTGGCGTACCGCGAGGCCCATGCCTCCAGCGGCCGGCTATTCCACGCCACAAAGCTCATGCGCTTGCGAGTTGGCGGTAGCGGAAGCAGTGGACGACGTGGTCATTCACGAGGCCGGCGGCCTGCATATGGGCGTACATGATGGTGCTGCCGACGAAGGAGAAGCCGCGCCGCTTCAGATCCTTGCTGAGCGCATCCGACTCCGGGGTGCTGGCCGGAAGCTGCTTGAGGAGACGCCAGGCATTCCGCTTCGGCTTCCCGTCGACGAAGCGCCACACGTAGGCGTCGAAGCTGCCGAAGGCCTCCTGAATCTTCAGAAACGACTGCGCGTTCCTGATCGACCACTCGATCTTCAGCCGGTTGCGGATGATGCCCGGATCGCGCAGCAGCCGCTGCACATCCTTGGGGCCGAAGCGCGCCACGCGCTCGGGATCGAACTGCGCATACGCCCGACGGTAGCCTTCCCGTCGGTGGAGAATGGTCCGCCAGCTCAAGCCCGCCTGCGCCCCTTCGAGGATGAGGAATTCAAACTGCTTGCGATCATCATGGACCGGCACGCCCCACTCCTCATCGTGATATTGCACCATGAGCGGGTCGCCCGCCGGCCACTCGCACGACCGGTCGCGGATCATGCGCTACTTGAATCGCTCTTTCTTTCGATACACATTCAATCCGATCTTCACGTCCGGGGCGCCGGGCACTTCGACGTTCCCTTCCGTCGTCGCGATCATCACGCTTTTGCCCGATGAGGAGGGGCCCAGCTCCTTCGAGAGATCCACCGTGACGATGAGTTTGCCGTACTCCACCCGCAACTCGATATTCCTCATGCCGTCGACACCTCCGTAGTTAAACGCTCAGTTATCTCAGTAGTGTCACGTCTCCCGCCTCAAATGATCGCAGAATCCCCGAATCGAGCCGCACGACGAGCCGCCCCGTCTCATCGACGTCGTTGGCCACCCCTTGGAATCGCGCGCGGCCCGCGTCGATCTGCACCGGGCGGCCGAACAGGCCCACCCACGGCCGCAGCGCCTCGCGGATCGGCGCAAACCCCTCGCGCTGCCAGCGTGCATACCACCCGCTCATTCGACGGCAGCATCCTCCGATGAGATCCGCCACGCCGCAGCGCGCGGCTCCCGCGGCGGCGAGCGAGGTGGCATGCGGCGGCAGGTCAGCGACGTCCGTCGTCACATTAATCCCGACGCCCACGACCACGGCGTCGTCTTTGGACTCTACCAGAATACCACTGAGTTTCTTGCCGCCCAACAACAGATCATTGGGCCAGCGGATGCTGGGATAGAGGCCCGCGGCGTCCCGGATCGCTTCCGCCACGGACAGCCCGGCGACGAGCGCGATCTGAGGCGTCTCGACGGCGTCGCGCGACGGGCGAAGAATCAGCGAGAAATAGGCCCCACCCTCCGGCGACGCCCAGGCACGGCCGAGCCGGCCGCGGCCCTGCGTCTGGCGTAAGGCCCACACGAGGGTGCCTTCCGGTTCGCCGCGCGCGGCCAGCTCATGCGCCAGCGCCATGGTCGAGTCGGCACTCGCGTACGCGTAGACCGGGCGGCCCAACGCGGCACCGGCCAGGATGGCGCGCAGGTGCGCTTCACGCGCGGGATCGCGGAGGCCGCTTGCGGGGCGGGGGCGTTGGCTCATCGGCGAGATGATACGTCGTTTTCAGCGACGCGATTTCATCGCGCAACAGGGCGGCGCGCTCAAACTGCAGATGCTGCGCGCAGACGAGCATCTCGGATTCCAGCTCGGAGAGGACCTGCCGCACGTCATGCGCCTCCACCGACTGGCCGGATTGCTCGACGGCATAGGTCTCGGCTTGGCGCGCCGTTTCGATGCTCTCGAGGATGGCTTTACGGATCGTCGTCGGCGTGACGTGGTGCTGTTGATTGTATTCGAGCTGCTTGGCGCGGCGTCGATCGGTTTCCTTGATGAGCTGTTGCATGGCGCCGGTGAGGCGATCCGCGTAGAGGATCACTTCCCCGTTGATGTGGCGGGCGGCGCGGCCCGCCACCTGGATCAGCGACGTCGCCGAGCGCAGAAATCCTTCCTTATCCGCATCGAGGACCGCCACGAGCGATACCTCCGGCAAATCGAGCCCCTCGCGCAGCAGATTGATGCCGATGAGACAATCGAAATTGCCGCGACGCAGATCCTGCAAAATCTCCACGCGCTCGATCGCTTCGATATCCGAGTGCAGGTATTTGACGCGCAAGCCGGCCTCGGTGAGGTAGCGCGTCAGATCCTCGGCCAACCGCTTCGTCAGCGTCGTGACCAGGACGCGCTCGGCGCGCTGCGCGCGGGCGCGCACCTGCTCGATGAGGTCGTCGATCTGTCCCTCGGTCGGCTTGACGGTGATGGCCGGATCCACGAGGCCCGTGGGACGGATCACTTGCTCCACGACGCGCCCCTGGCACCGCGTCCACTCATACGGGCCCGGCGTCGCGGAGATGAAGACGGCCTGATGGAGCAGCGATTCGAACTCTTCAAACGTCTGCGGGCGATTCTCCAGCGCCGAGGGGAGCCGGAACCCGTACTCGACGAGGATTTCTTTGCGCGCGCGGTCGCCTTCGTACATCCCGCGGATCTGCGGGATCGTCACGTGCGACTCATCCACGAGGAGCAGGTAGTCCTTGGGAAAATAGTCGATGAGGCAGCTCGGCCGCGAGCCGGGCGGGCGGCCGGAGAGATGGCGCGAATAATTCTCGACGCCGTGGCAGTAGCCGAGCTCTCGGAGCATTTCGAGGTCATACGTGGTGCGCGATTCCAGCCGCTGGGCTTCGAGCAATTTGCCGCGCGCTTGCAAATTCCGCACGCACTCGAGCAGCTCCCGCTGGATGGACTCCACCGCCGACGTGACGCGCTCTTTGTTGGTGAGGAAGTGCTTGGCCGGGTAGATGGCCACGTGATCGAGCTCCCCGATCGTCTCGGCCGTCAGCGGATTGATCTCGCGAATCCGCGCGATCCGGCTCTCGTCGAGCTCGACGCGATACCCCGTCTGTCGATACGCCGGATACACGTCGATGATGTCGCCGCGCGCGCGAAACGTCCCCCGGTGGAAATCAACGTCGTTGCGCGTGTAGTGGATGCCGATGAGCCAGGAGAGGATTTCATCGCGAAGCACCCTCTGCCCGTTCGCCAGCCACGTCATCTGCTCCTTGTATTCTTCCGGGTCGCCGAGGTTGTAGATGCAGGAGACGCTGCTGACGATGATGACGTCGCGCCGGCTCAGGAGCGAGCTCGTCGCCGAGAGCCGCAATCGATCGAGATCATCGTTGATCGACGCGTCTTTCTCGATGTAGGTGTCCGTCTGCGGGACATACGCCTCCGGCTGGTAATAATCGTAGTAGCTGACAAAATACTCGACGGCGTTGTAGGGGAAGAAGTTCTTGAATTCGCTGTAGAGCTGCGCGGCCAGCGTCTTGTTATGCGAGATGACCAGCGTGGGCCGATTGACGTTGGCGATGACGTGCGACGCAGTGAAGGTTTTTCCGGAGCCGGTCACACCGAGCAGCGTCTGGAATTTCTTCCCTTCGAGCACGCCGTTCGTCAGCATCTCAATCGCCTCGGGCTGGTCCCCCTTCGGCGTCATGTCCGTGACGAGCTGAAAGCGGTCCATGGCGCGAGAGGTGGTTAGACCACGCGCAGGGAGAGATCCATCGATGGAGCGGAGTGGGTGAGGCGGCCGATGGAGATGCGTTGCACACCGGTGCGCGCGATGACGCGCACGTTGGCGAGCGTGACGCCGCCGGAGACTTCCAGCAGAGGAGCCGGGTGGCCTGGCGAGCTGACCTTGGCAAGGCGCACCCCTTTGCGGATGTTCCGCACGGTCCAGTTATCCAACAGAATCGCGTCAGGATCGGCAATCCGCACAGCCAGCAACTCACCAAGATCGGTGACTTCTGCTTCGATAAACCGTCCCGGGAATTCCCGCCGAATCGACTGAATGATCCGCACGCTATTCCTCATCGCTCCGCCGGACCTTCCCCCTCCCAGCGCCTTCCAATGATTGGTCTTCAGGAGGATGGCCTCGCGTAAGTCCTCGCGATGGTTGCAGCCGCCGCCCACGCGGACGGCGTACTTCTCGAGGAGGCGCAGGCCGGGCAGCGTCTTGCGCGTATCGTAGATCCGCGCGCGCGTGCCGCGGACGCGATCGACGAACGCCCGCGTGAGCGTGGCCACCCCCGACAGATGCGCGACGAGATTCAGCGCGACGCGCTCCGCGGCGAAGATGGACCGCGCCCGGCCCTCGATGATCATGATCGTTTCGCCGCGCGCCACCCGCGCACCGTCGCGGCGCGTCAGCGCGCAGCGCACCGAGGGATCGATCGCGTGAAACGTCCACGCCGCGACCGCTCCGCCCGCCACGACCCCCGATGATCGAGCGACCATGCGAGCGCGGATGCGCAGCGACGACGGCAGCACCGCGCGCGAGGTCACATCATGCCGCGCGGCATCCTCCGCCAACGCCCGGCGGATCAGCGGAAGGACATCACGGCGAGCCAATGGGGAGGGCATGATCCCCTCACGACATGGATTGAATCACGGCGAGATGCTCGGAAACTTTCTTGAGAGTGTCGTTGGTTTGAGTCCGTTGAGTCTTCGTTTGCTCGACGACTTCGGGGGGAGCTTTCTGGGTGAATTGGGGATCGCGCAGCCGGGCGTCCAATCGCTCGACGTACCGGGTCAGCTCCTCCACCCGTTGCTGGAGGCGCGCGCGCTCACGCTGCACATCGATCAAGCCCTCGAGCGGCATGAGCACCTCGATGCCGTCGACCACCGCGGCAGCCGCGTGCGGCAGGCGCCGGCGCGTCGCATCCACGTGCACCTCGCCGACCGACGCGAGCCGCTGCAGCAGGGTCCGATGCGACTCGAAGAATTCCCGAACAGGTGCTCGCGAGATCGTCACGCGCACCGTCGGGCGGCTCTCCACGGGCACATTCAGCTCCGCGCGCGTGTTGCGGATGGCGACGACCACCGCCTTCAACTGCTCAAACCGCTCCTCCGCCTCCGCGTCGATCAGCCGCTTCGCGGGTTTTGGCCACTCGGCGACCATGATGGACATCGCTCCCTGATCATGCTTCACATGCTGCCAAAGTTCTTCGGTCACGAATGGCATGATGGGGTGCAGCAATCGAATGCTGACCTCAAGAACGTCAACCATGACGGCCAAGGTCCCGGCTCGACTCTTCATTTGTGTGAGCTGAATTTTGGCGATCTCGAGGTACCAATCACACAAGTCGTGCCAGATAAAATCGTAGAGCGCATTCGCCGCATCGTTCAAGAGGAACGCCTCGAGCGAGGAGGTCACGCGCTGAATCGTCCGCTGCAGCCGAGACAGGATCCACTGATCAGCCACGGTGCGCGGCGTGGGTGACTGGCCGACCGGGGCCTCCGGTACGCCCTCATGGGTTTGTTGTGCGATCGTGAACCGCGTCGCATTCCACAACTTGTTGGCGAAGTTGCGCCCGACGGCAAAGCGCTCTTCGGAGAGGAAGATATCCTGGCCGAGCGCGGTCGCGGTCACCAGCGTATACCGCAACGCATCGGTCCCATATTCTTGAATAATCTCCAGCGGATCAATGATGTTGCCCAGCGACTTGGACATCTTCTTGCCGGTGATGTCGCGGACGGTGCCATGAATGTAGACGCGCGTAAACGGCGGCCGCTGCATGCAGAAGTAACCGGCCATGATCATCCGCGCCACCCAGAAGAAGATGATCTCCTGGGCTGTGACCAGCGTGTTCGTGGGATAGAAATACTTCAGGTCCT
>Ga0114945_10002466_pt1 | contig 10897 bp, 10 predicted proteins | sample OV2TP3_FD_87194 | JGI IMG/M metagenome (GOLD analysis project Ga0114945, IMG submission 87194) | Hot spring microbial communities from Beatty, Nevada to study Microbial Dark Matter (Phase II) - OV2 TP3 | ecosystem: Environmental > Aquatic > Thermal springs > Hot (42-90C) | place: USA: Beatty... | reverse complement strand
CGGACATCACAAACCGCCGCGACCCGGCGTGGCTGATCTTTGGATCCGATCAGCAGTTCGGCGAATTTGGGCAGGAGCGCCGGAGGGAGGTTATCCATGCAAAAAAACCCGATGTCCTCGAACGTGCGAAGGGCGATGCTTTTGCCGGCGCCGGAGAGGCCGGTGACAATGACCAGCTCGAGCCGGCCGGGTTCGTCCGTCACGATGCCGGCGAAACCGCAAGCCGCTGGGCGAGGGTCTTGCGAAAGGCCCAGGCGGAGTCGTATCCGACGGACCGCAGTTGCTGGTTGCGCGCCGCGGCTTCGACAATCACGGACATATGCCGGCCGGTTCGAACCTGTACTTTGACCTGAGGCACCTCAACGCCCAGGATCCGCTTGATTTTCACCCGCCCCAGCCGCTCCTCCCGCCGGCGCTGGGCTGTGGGCGGAAGCAGATCAACGACCAGATGAATGGGATGCTCATCGACGACCGCGGACACTCCGAAAATCTGCCGGACGTTCAGGATGCCCAGCCCCCGGATTTCCATGTGGTGCCGGCCCAGTTCCGGAGCGGACCCGATCAGTTCGTGGTCCTGTTCCAGGCGGATCTGGACGATGTCATCCGCGACGAGACGGTGACTGCGTTCGATCAGCGACAGCGCGATCTCGGATTTGCCGACTCCGCTGGGGCCCAATAGAAGCACGCCCAGTCCAAAAATGCTCATGAAGGTGCCGTGGACGTCGGTGTGGGGCGCGAGACGGTTTTCCAAAAACGTGTAGAAGGCCGCGAGGAACCGGGTATAGGGTACACGGGTGGTAAAAATGGGAATGGCGGACTGCCGGATCAGCGATGGATCAAGTTTGGCGGGGGAGAGGCCGTCGGTAAAAATGGCGGCGGCGGGCTGAAGTTTGTTAAAGAGGTCGAGAAATCCGGATCGAACGGGCGCGGGGGCGGCGCGAAGGGCGGCCAGTTCGATGGAACCGATGACCCATACGCCGCTCTGGATCGATTCCAGAGGGAATTCTATTTCCGGACCCCGGCCAACCACGGCGGGCCGGCTGGGCTTCGATCTTTTCCCACGATGCCCGGACAGATCCCGATACGACAGGTTCCATAGATTCAACGCGAGCGCAACCGCCGGCCGGATGACTTCCGCCGACCGGATTTGCCGATGAAGGCCGCCATCGCCGGCGACGAATTGGAGATGGAGATGCCGCTCGTTTTTGAAGAACTCACGTACCGTGAGAGGCATTCAGCGGGTCCTCCGGGGTCTGGCCGGTTCTGTGACAGCGCAATCGGAAGCGACAGGAGGCCATCCCTGGCCGGCGGCTATCGTTTCCGTTCCTCCTCTTCGATAATCCGATAAATCTCCGATTCTGATTTCGCCCCCAGAAGCGAGTCCTTGAAGACTTTGTGCTTGAGCAGCCGGGAGATACGCGCCAGGGCGCTGATGTGCGGCCCCGTTTCGGTTTCAGGCGTGACCAGAAGGAAAATCAGCCGAACCGGTTTTTCATCGAGTGCGTCAAACGGAACGCCGGCCGACCGGCCGAAAGCGGCGCAGAGCCGGGAGCAGGCGCCGGTTTTCGCGTGTGGAATGGCCACACCGTTTCCTATCCCGGTGCTCATCAACTTCTCGCGCTCCATCACCGCCTCGATCACTTTCGCCTTGTCCTTCACATGCCCGGCCTTGACGAGCAGGTCCACCAGCTCCAGTATCACCTCCCGACGCGTTTTGCCCTTCATATCCACCTTGATGCAGTTGGCCGAAAGAATATCCAGTAGTCTCATGCTAACGTGTGTACCTCACTTTCACTTCCTCCTCGTTTATGACAGGTCCGGTTCGATCAACCCGAACGACTCATCGTTTCTGCGATAGATGACCTTGACCTGAGAATCCTGCGAATCTTCAAAGACGAAAAAAGAAAATTTCAGCGTCTTGAGCTGAAGCAACGCCTCCTCGACGCTCATGGGCTTGATCGACAGCCGGGTGACTTTGATGCCGTCCGAGTCATCCGCATCCTCCGGGGTTCGGGCCAGCTCCCGATCCCGCTCCGTCGCGCGCGACCGCCGTTCGCGGATGGCGCGCTGGCGCGGCGTCTGGATCTTCCGCTCCTTCTCGCGGATCGCCGACCTCTCGAGTTTGGCGATCGCCTCGTCGATAGAGGCGTACATGGTATCCGTGGATCGGCCGCTGACTTTCAATTTGAGCCGGGCGGCGGTCAACCGGATGTCGACCACATGGTGCTGGCGCTCCTTGCGGAGTACCGCGTCGACGCCGATGATTCGAGGGATATGGCGCTGGAGCCGCTCAAGGCGTTTTTCGACATAATCCCGAATCGGGCGCGTCAGCGGGATGTCCCGGCCGGTAACAGTAAGCTGCATGGTGGTCCTCCTAAGACTCCTGTGCGGGAGAGGAATCGGCCGAAGCGGTCTCCGGCGCGACCGGCGCCGGGCCCTCCAGGGCGGAATCATCTCTGCGCAGCCTGCGGGGCAAAAAGCCCAGGGCCTCGCGGTATTTGGCGACGGTCCGTCGCTGTATGTGGATTCCCTCCTGATTCAAACGGTCCAGAATGTCGACATCCGAAAGAGGCTGCCGGTCGTTCTCGGTTTCGATCATGATCTTGATTTTCTGCTTGACCGCCCTGCTCGACAGAGACCGGCCGGACGCAGTCTGGACGCTGTTGGAGAAAAAGTATTTCAATTGATAAAGGCCGACAGGCGTATCGGCATACTTTTGATTGCTGAGCCGGCTGATGGTCGATATGGAGAGCTTGAGGGCGTCCGCTACCTGTTTGAGCGTGAGGGGCCGAAGATCGTCGAACTGGCCCCTGAAGAAATCGGGCTGGAAGTCCACGACGTACTTGGTCACCAGGTAGAGGGAAAGATTCCGCTGGCGAAGAGTATTGAGGATCCAGCGGGCATTGGTCAATTTTTCTTTCAAGTAGCTTTTCTCCTCCTTGGTCAAATCCCCCTTGCGAAGCATTTCGACATACCGGGGATTCATGCCCAGGCGGGGCAACGGATTCTCATTCACGATGACTTCCATCTTGCCGCTCACCTCCCGAACAAAAATATCGGGGACAATATACCGGGTTTCCGATCCGCCATAATCACGCGCCGGATGGGGATTCAGCGACCCGATGATCTCAACCGCCTCCAGGACCCTGTCGAGTTTGATTTTCAGGGACGCGCTGATTTTCTTGTAGTTTTTTCGGACGAGGTCGTCAAGATGAAGTTCAATGATGGGCCGGACGAACTCCAGGCTGCTCTCGTCCAGATGGTCAATCTGAAGGAGGAGGGCCTCTTTCAAATCCCTGGCGCCGACGCCGGGTGGATCGAGGGTCTGGACGATGTCAAGCGCGGCGCGGACCGATTCGGGGGAGGAGGCGAGGTGCTGGGCGGTTTCGTCGATCTGGAGGGTGAAGAGTCCGCGGTCATCGAGACTGCGGATGATGAATTCACCGACCGGCAGGAGCGCGGGCGGCGCGATGACGCGGAACTGCCAGAGGAGGTGATCGGCGAGTGACGGCAATTCGACTTTGATGTGTTCGATCGACTGCAGGTCCTGGTCCTTGACGCGATGGGATGAGATGTACCCGAGGTCGGCGCCATCGTGGAAATTACGAAGCCAGTCCTCATCGTCCTCCGTCTTGGCCGCCTCATCCTTCTGCTCTTTGAGCTCCTCCGGAGGCTGCTCCTCTTCCTGGAGGGACTCGACATCCTCAAGGACCGGGTTCTGGTTGACTTCCTCCTGAATCCAGAGCGCGACTTCCATGATCGGTTTGACCATGAGCTCGATCGCCGCCCGCTGTTCCGGGGAGAGAAAGAGACCGAGTTTGGTCTGGACGTCAAGACGGACTTCAGGCATTGGCGCTAGTCATCCTGCTAGTCATCCTGCTAGTCATCCTGCTAGTCAAGCCGGAAGCGGTCGCCGAGGTAAATGCCCCGGACGCGCTCGTCCTGAATGAGGTCGGCGGAACTGCCGGCCGTCAAAATCCGGCCATCGTAGACGATGTAGGCATACTGGGTGATCGACAGTGTTTCGCGGACGTTGTGATCGGTGATGAGAATGCCGTATCCCTCCTCGCGAAGAGCCAGGACGATGTCCTGAATGGTCGCCACCGCGATGGGGTCGATTCCGGCGAAGGGTTCATCCAAAAGGAGAATGGCCGGCTCGGGAATCAGGGCGCGGGCGATCTCGACACGCCGGCGCTCGCCGCCGGAGAGGTTTTCTCCCAGGGTCTTCCGGACGGCGCCGAGGTCAAAGCGGTCGATCAACTCATCGAGCTTCTTTTGCCGCTCGGCCTTCGTCCACTGCCCCAGTTCCAGGATGGCCATGAGATTCTCCTCGACGGACAACCCCCGAAACACGGACGCTTCCTGGGGGAGATAGCCGATTCCAAATCGTGCGCGCTGGTACATGGGGAGGTGAGTGATGTCGGAGCTGTTGAAGAGGACCCGGCCGGAGGTGGGCCGGATGAGTCCGACGAGCATTTTAAAGGTGGTGGTCTTGCCGGCGCCGTTGGGTCCGAGGAGACCCACGATTTGCGCCGGCATGACGGAGAGGGCGACGTCGCGGACGACGTACCGGCGCTGGTATTTTTTCGTGAGTCCCTCAACCTGCAATCCGTGCCCGTTTGACGGCTCGGTCACTTTTTTTCCTCCGGCACAATATCGGCCTCGACTCCGCCCTCGATCGTCAGCCGCCGGGAGGTCAGGTTCACGGTGATGACTTCCCCCCGAAACACATTCTCGCCCGACCGAAGACGCGGATTGCCGCGCAAAATCACCAGATCCCGGTCCTTGTAGAAAATCGCACGCTCACACCGGCCCTCGATCTCCTTGTCTATCAGCACCACATCGTCTTCGGCCTCGATCCGGTCCAGCTGCTTGGCCTCCCTGGAAAAAAACGCCTTGAGCCTGGAACACCGAAGAATGCGGCCCTGGTAGAGCGCCTCCACGTGGCCTGTGAATTCCGTGAAATTTTTGTCGGGATAAACGGAGAGGAGATCCGATGTCACTTTGAGCCGGTCGGGCGCGCCGCCGGCTGGGCGGGCGGCGCGGGGCGAATCGGCCGAATAGGCGGGAAAAATCGCAAGAACGAAGAGTATCCAGATGCCGGGGCCGCGCCAGAGTCCGTTCATGATCAGGCCGGACCCGAGAACGTCGCGCGCTGGAGATGGAAGACGCTCCGGTCGCGCGGGAGGAGCATCTGATCGGCTGAGAATTGAAACTGGCGAAATGACCCTTCCACCGCCTGATCGCACCGGAGAATCGATGTCCGGGGATTCCAGGACATCCGGCCAGCACGGAGGCTGAGACTGTCCTGGACCGACGTATAGGTCACGCGGCCATGGAGTTCGACGCTTTTGTCGGCCGGAGAGAAAAATCCGCTGTCCGCGGAAATCCGGCCGGACTGGGCGCCGTTTTGAAACAGAATAAACCGCACATCCCGAATGTCGATGACTTCGCCGGACCGTTGGTCGCGGGCCGAAGAGGCAATGACCGATGAAACCACGCGGGCCTCGGCGGCCGAGAGATCGAAGATGGGTTCCTCACCGGCTGTCTCGCGGCTGTTGAACCCCTCCACAACCAGCGCGGCAGGCGCCGGGGCCGGCGGCTGTCGTGACCCACACCCCTGGCCACAGACCAATGCCAGGCCCACAGCCCCGATGATCGTTCGATTCATGGGAGGGAGCCTCTCATTTTAATGGAATGGGCCGCAACACGTTCAAATGCCCGGCGTCCTCGCCGGCCGGTCCCAGCGTCCGGCGCGACTGGCCGTCCACCAGAATCTGGAGATTCTCCACATCCGGCAAATTCCATTGCAGGGTCAGCTTGAGACTCTGCAGAAGCACCCACTCCTCCTCCGTTCCGCCCGACAATTCGGCGATCGCGTCCTGCGCGACATCCACGTAGAGTCGGGCGCCATCCCGATAGACGCTTCGGATAGAAAACGTGTCCGGCAGAGGAGAAAAGACGGTGGGGTCCGTGTCGCCCCGCGCAAGCTCCTTGATCAACCACAATACCCGTTCCTCCGACCCTGCCGGAAATCCGACCGGGGGTCGATAGATTTGAGTCCATCCGCCACGCCGAAGCGGGAAGGCCAGAGGGACGCGATCGGGTGATTCCGGAATGACCGCTGAACGTGTATGGGGCCGGCGCAGGACCGCAAGGAGGATGATGGCGAGGACACAAATAGCGGCGAGGGTGAAGAGGATTTTCATGCGTACGATCAGTTATCCGATGGGCCCGGGGCCGCCCGCGGGGAATCCGATTGTGAGGAGGCGTCCCGTTCCGTGACCCGCCGCAGTCGCTCGATTTCCATTTCTTTGAATTTAAGAATGCCCCCGACAATTCCATCGGCGATTTTTCGCTGATACCATGGTTTTTGCAGAAACGACGATTCCCAGTCGTTGGTGACAAATCCAACCTCGACCAGCACCGCAGGCGCCAGGACGTCTTTTAGGACATAAAAAAACGCGCCCTTGCTCCCCCGGAATTTGGAGGCACCCTCAAGAGACGCGATCATCTGGTCGGCGATGGATTTGGACAGATCGAGACTCGCGTCGAGATACTGCAGCTGCATGACATCACCGAGAATGCGGGCAATGTCGACCGGCGTCGGCGGCCGGACGGCGTCGGCGGTCGACTCGGCGTTTTCGAACGTCGCCAGCGCGCGCGCCTCGTCGTTGGCCCCCTCGAGATCGAGATGATAGACCTCAAACCCGCTGGCATCGGCGTTTTTGCGGACGCTGTTGGCATGGATCGACACGAAGAGATCGCCGCGGGCGCTATTCGCGCGCCGGGCGCGGTCCTGAAGGGAAACAAACTCATCCCGACGGCGCGTCATTACCACCCGAATCCCCGGATCCCGCTCCTGGAGGAGCGCGGCGACGTGAAGAGCGATGCCAATGACAATATCTTTTTCGACAGCCCCGGATTTTCCCCTGGCGCCCGGATCGCCGCCGCCATGCCCGGGGTCGATCACCACTGTTTGAATGCTCCCCTTTCGAAGGCCGGTAGGCCCCGTAGCGGACTGAGGCGGGTCGGATTTGAGCTGAGGCGAGGGTTCGGCGACGGCAAGGTGAGGGGAATGAACGAGCAGGACATCATCCGCGGAAGCGGTTTCGACGAAAGAAAAAATATCCGAGAAATTTTTGAGAATATCCTCCGGAAACGCGATGGTCGATTCGAGAAATCGAACCGGCCGGGGGAGAAGAAATTTCCTTCCATTTTTCAGAGCCAGACGCTCGCCTTCCGCCACCCGCAACCATCCCCGGTCGCCCCGCCACTCGACGGTGCGGGTCAGGGGGTCGACCTGCATGGCCGATCGGATCGATTCGGGCAGATCCTGGGCCCTCACATCCCCAGCTCCTTCCAGGAGAATCGGCCGGCGCTCGCCGTTTTCGACGATGACCCAGGCCGATACGGACACCGGCCGGACGCCCAAAAGAAGGATCAAGAGGGCAGCGGCGCCAAAAGAACGTGTTTCCTCTGCGACCACCATTTTCAGTTTCGCGACCTCCAATAGAATTTTTCCAGCGCCCTCCGGCCAAATGGAGGCGGGGGGAATCGAACCCCCGTCCGTGAATCCCTGCCGGAATGATCTACGTACGTATCCCGTACTTGAGTCTCGGCCGCCGGTTGGCTGCGGGCAACCCCGGATAGCCCAGCCTTCTTAAGTACAAAACCCGGCCGAAGGCTGCCGGATCAGGAGACCTTCAGTTCGTAGGAGCGAGGCGGCGCTGAAGGCCCAAACCGCCCATCCCCGCTCCGGAGCCTAATTAGGCTGCCAGCGCCAGAGGTTCGTTGGCGTTTATGAGTTGTGTCGGAAGGTTTTTCTCCGCCAAAGCGGACGGGTCGTCCCGACAGGACCCGGTACGCACATCCAGGCTCAAGAAGCACGTCGAAGCCATTTCGCCCCCATCGCGCTATCTGGCACGATTTTTGCTATTCTATATATAATATAACAAGCCGGGCGGAACAAGCAAGAAAGAGGATGGGTCATAGGGCCATAATTACTTATTGAGATCGACCCGGAACAAATAGAATTTGTCGACAAAGCCATCCTGATTCAGGACAAAAGGGACTGGGCCCCATAGGGTGCTGTAAAACCCGGCGTGGGCAACGGCGCTGATCAGCTGGAAGGGATAGGGATTGGGGAAAGTAAATTCGCCGGCGCGTTTCATGGAAAGCTGAATCGGGCGCATGTTGGTATTGTGAAGCGGGAGGACAATCCAGTCGCCGTGTTGAACATTCTGCCGGGCGTAGTTGAAGGCTTCACACCCCTCGCGCTCCAGGTAATGCTGGAGACCCCAATGGCCGGCGAAAAAAATTCGGCCACCGGTCTGGCGAATGCCTCGAATGGTCGACTGGGCAAAAGATCGGCCGGCGGCAGCGAATTCCCTGTCGGCCAGGGCCAACAAAAAAGTGATCGACACGCTTAAAACAAACGATACGGCCACATACTCGATCCATATCCCGGGACTGTCCAACGATTCGACCCATCTGAGGAGCAGGACCGCGGCCGGGAATACGGCGGGAAGGAGAACCCGCGCGGCCACGGTCCAGTTCAAAAGCATCACAAAGATCAGCGTGCCGATCAGCCAGAGTCCCAGGAGGGTATCCGCCGGACCCTGCGGACGCCGCCGGACAGACAGGGCGCAGACGACCAGGAGCAAAACACCGCCACATCCCATGAGGCTCCAGATCGGCCGAACCGGCTCCGGAATTTTTTTCAGGCAAAGTATCGCCATCATCACACACGCCAGACCCGCCGCCAGAGCCGCGCGGCGCGGAAGTTTCAGGGCGAGCGGTATGAGAAGAATCGGCCAGAGGATGGCACCGCCGAGGAAAACCACGGTGTTGGCGATCTGAAGGACGGTGTCGCGGGCGAATTCCGAGGAATAGGCGGCGGAGCTGACCGGATGAAACGATCCTGATTCGATTTTCGAGTACCACCCCCAGGCAAGGAGGGCGACGACGGGGAGAATCAATCCGATCAGATGAACAGTGAGTCTGCGGACATGGACCAGCCACCAAGTCCAGAGAAGGAGGACAAGACCCAGGCCGAAATATTTTGTCAGCGCGGCCGCGCAGACCGCCGCGCCCGCCGGCCAGAGGCGCCAGGCCCGGGCCGGCTCCTGCGCGGCCTGAAGGGTCCATTCAACGGCCATGAGCCAGAACAGGAGGAGCGGGATGTCGGCCATGACACCCGTGGCGCTGACAAGAAATGCGGGACTGGCCAGCGTGAGAGCGACGGCCAAAAAGGGATGCCGGCACCATCGGGCGGCGAGGCGATACATGAAGAAGGCGGATGCGGCGGCCATGGCCAGATAGACAAGATGGATAGCGATTTCATTTTCTCCAAATGGAATGATCAGCAACGAGAGGATATAGGCGTTGAGGGGAGGGGTGTTGCTTGTGACCCATCGAGACTGTGGCGAACGGTACCAGTTGTAGTCGTAGCTGTAAGGACGGAGCGGCGATTGGCGGATCTGCCTGGCGTCCCTGAGGAATACGGTGTCATCGAGATGAAAGGCCTTGTTCACAAATGGCAGAAGGATCAGCATGGCCAGAACGACGGCCGGCCAAGGACCGGACAGCGCGGCCCACCGCCTCACCCCGGCGGATGTCGGAGACATCGGCACTTGGGGCGTCGGAGACGCTGACCCGGATGAGGATGGCGCCGCTCCAACGCCTCCGGTTCTGGTCTTCCTCTTCTTCACTGAACCAGAAACGCGAGAAAATCCTTCAACTGGGAAAAGTCCGCCTCTTCGGGGACTTCCAACTGCCGCCGCGACAGCTCCGGTTTTTTTGTTCCGGACGGAAACAGTATCCTGACCGGCCGGGTGAAGAGATCGGTCATTTCCTGGACTTTCAAGAAGAGTTGAACGGGCCGCTCTTTACGAAGATCCACCGCGATATCGCCCACCGTCAGATCGCCGGCATCGGGATTAACATTTTCTTTTTGATAAATCACATACCGATAGGGAACGGGTTTGGTCAGAGTCAGGGGCTTGAGGAGGGAGATTTTGCTGTTCTCGAGCGAAAGGACAATGACCGGATCACGGGTGCCTTCAAATACGCCGTCCACATTGTCGATGGGCGGAAATTCAAAAGCGCCGGCCGAGTCAGTGACGGTGACGGCCAGGAGGGCGTTTTCAACGTTGGGATCATAGGGATTGAAAAACCCGACTTCCCGCTCATAGAGCCGCACCTGAACGTTCGGCAATCCCTCCTGCCGGAATTTCAATCGGCCGCGGGTGACCATGACCGGCTGGGCTTCAGGCAATCGGACTCGCTTTCTCAGCGCAAGCAGGCGGATATCCAGTTTTTTTTCGGGTGGAGGCGGGGGCGGCGGCGCGGCGACCACCACCGGTTCCTTGACGGGCGGCGCGACGACGGGAATGTCTTCGATCGACACAATCGCGAGGGAAATCTGGCCGGGTCGAATCACGATGGAATCCGAGACGGCCGGATGGACGTCTTCTGCGGTCAACCGGAGTCGATACAGTCCCGGCGGAAGACTGGCCTCGACGTATTGATCTTTCTGAACGCGTTTGAGGTAGAAATCCTGGGAGACGCCGTCACCGGAGACGAATTCCAAATGAAGATTTTCCAGAGCGGGTTTGCGAGTCATGAAGTAGAGAAGCACTCCCGTTTTGACCACTGTGACGGTCGGAATATCCCCGGAAGGGAAAACCGGGAACGTTGTCTCATAGGCCGTCACGGCCGGCGCGGCCGGAAGGTCGACAGGCTCGACGAGATGTTTTTTAAGCTGGAGTTTCGACATCTCATCCTTTTTCAACGGCGCAAGAAGCTCAAATACCTCCTTACGCATCCGATAACTTTCTTTGCCGTAAACCGTGATCACATCCATCTCGAGTTGATCGGCGGCGGCGCGCGCCGG
>Ga0114945_10002465_pt1 | contig 10898 bp, 9 predicted proteins | sample OV2TP3_FD_87194 | JGI IMG/M metagenome (GOLD analysis project Ga0114945, IMG submission 87194) | Hot spring microbial communities from Beatty, Nevada to study Microbial Dark Matter (Phase II) - OV2 TP3 | ecosystem: Environmental > Aquatic > Thermal springs > Hot (42-90C) | place: USA: Beatty... | reverse complement strand
CGACCGCCTTTCTCACGGAGTTTTACCTGTGGATGTCGGTGGGAGGCGTCCTCGGAGGCGTGTTCAATGCCATCCTGGCGCCGCAGATCTTTGACGTCGTCTTTGAATATCCGCTGGCGATTGTGTTCGCGGCGCTGATGCGACCGTCCGCCACGCCGGATCACGGATACCCGCGAACCCATTGGCTTGATTATGCCCTGCCCATCGCCTTGGGCGGCTTGGTCGTCAGCGTGTCGTTAGCCGAATCGGTGGGGTGGGGCGGCCCGGAGATAATGCGACGACTGCTGCTCTACGGGCCGCCGGCGTTGGCCTGCTATGTATTTCGGTATCGTCCGGTTCGCTTCGGATTAGGCATTGGGGCGTTTCTCTTTGCCGGCATGTTCACGGCGGCGGGATGGGAACGAACGCTCCAGATGGATCGCAGCTTCTTCGGGGTCTACCGGATTACGCGCGAGGACGGACCTGGAGGGGGGTACCATCGGCTCGAACACGGCACGACGCTGCAGGGCATGCAGAGCCTCGACCCTCATCGCCGCCGGGAGCCCTTGACGTATTACCATCCCACTGGACCTCTTGGCCAGGTGTTCAAGCACTTCGCCGCGGCAACGCCGCGACTGCGGCGCGTCGGGGTCATCGGCCTCGGGACGGGGACGATGGCGTGCTACGCGTCCCCGGGGCAAGCGTGGACCTTTTATGAGATCGATCCGCTCATTCGTCGCCTCGCCACCGACCGGCGCTATTTCACCTATCTGCGGGATTGTCTTGAGACCTACGCGATCGTGATGGGCGATGCGCGGCTCTCGCTCGCGCATGCGCCCGACGCGTCGTATGATCTGTTGATCGTTGATGCGTTCAGCTCCGACGCCATCCCCATCCACCTGCTGACCCGCGAGGCGCTGCGCCTCTATTTCGCCAAGGTGGCCGAGGGAGGGCTGCTCGCTTTTCATATCTCGAATCGGTATCTGCGGCTGGCGCCTGTCTTGGCAGCGATCGCACAGCAGAACGGTCTCTCAGGCGTGCAAGGGCGGGATCTTCACCTCAGCCAGGCGCAACAGCATCAAGGCAAGTCGGCTTCTCACTGGGTCATCCTCGCTCAACGTCCAGAGGATCTCGATCCGCTCACCCGCGAGGACACCCGATGGCGCCCGCTGAACACTCAACCAGGCGTGAAGGCGTGGACGGACGACTTCTCCGATCTTCTCAGCGTGTTGCGCTGGCGCTAGAAAATTTACCGGAAAGAAAAGAGCTTGCCCGGGGAAATTTTCCCCTCGAGATCCCGCAGCGCAACCGGACCAAAGGCGCGGCTATCCTCGCTCCTGACGCGATTATCTCCCATCACATAGTACATGCCCGGCCCCACGCGCAGCGGCCCCAGATCGGGAAACGTCGCTCCGACCGCGTACGGCTCGATGAGCCGATGTCCATTGAGATACACCGCCCCGCCCCGGATGAGGAGCATGTCGCCCTCGAGCCCGATGACGCGCTTCACGTATTCCTCAGACGTATACGCCGGTCCCCGCAGCACCACGATGTCCCCCCGCGCGGGACGCGTCAGATGATAGACGTACTTATTGACGAGAAAATAGCTGCCCTCCGGCAGGGTGGGCAGCATGCTTTTATCCGTCACAATCCCGAGGCTCACCACATATCGCTGGCAGATGAAATACAACAACAACGACCAGAACAGGAGAAAGGCGAGCCGGTAGGACCGCCGAGACTCCCCCTTGACGAAGCGCCAGCGAAACCATGCTCGGCGGCGGCGCGGCGCGGGCGAGCGCATCACGCGGCGGCTGTCACGGCGTCAACGATCCGCTCGACGTCCTCCGGCGTGACGCCGGAATACCACACGTAATCCGGGAAGACCATGACGTTGGGCCCCCGCGCGCACAGATCCTGGCAACCCGACCGGCTCACGCGAATCGCCCGCGAGAGCCCCAGCGCCTTGATGCGGCTCTTCAGCGAGGCCGCGATCGCCTCCGCGTCGCGATGGGCGCAGCACGCCTCGCCGGGCGGGCGCCGATTCACGCACACGAACAGGATTTTCTGAAACGGCACGCGGTCCTGCGGCATCACACGTTGAATCCCAGCGCCCGCAGATCCTCTTCGAGGCGCCGCGCGGTTTCAAAGCGAAGGGCGGTCAGGCCCGCGGCCCGTCCGGCTTCCACCAATTCAGGGCGATCGTCGATGTAGACCGCGGCACCGGCCCGCGCCCCCGCGCGCTGCAAGGCTAAGCGATAAATCTCCGGGTCCGGCTTGCGCAGCCCGACGTCACACGAGGCGATCCACTCGTGAAAGAAGATCGCGCATGGGATCATGGTGCGGATATGCGCCAGGTGCAGCGTATTCGTATTGGACAAGACCAGGAGTCGGTGGCGGGCGTGCAGCCGCTCCAGCAGCGTGGCCACCTCGCGGTTTTCGTTGAAGATGCCGTTCCAGGCGCGCACGAATTGCTCGTAGCTCCACGGGAGGTTGAGCTTGTCTCGCAGGCCGTCATAGTAGGCGCGCGGCGTGATGCGCCCCAGCTCAAACGGCAGCAGCAGTTCCTGGTGATAGACGACGGCTTGGACCTCTTCGAATGAGCGGCCCAGGAGTGCCGCGACCTGATAGACGAGCCGATCCGATTCCACCTCCACCACCACGCCCCCTAAGTCGAAGATGACATGTGAGTAGGCCATGCGCGGCTCCTTACGATGGGATGTCTTTCACGGCGTACACCCGCTGCGTCGGAAACGGAATGACGATGCCTTCCTGCCGGTACCGCACGAGCAGCCGCTTAATGAACGCGTGCTTGATGAGGAATTGGTCGACGAATTCCTTGGCCCGAAGGATGACGGTGAACTGCACGCGCGCATCCCCGAGCGTGTGGTACCGAATGAAGGGCTCGAACTCCGCGACGCCCCCGGCCACGAGGCGCATCACCTCGCGGCCCACTTCGGCGGTCACCCGCTCGACGCGCTCCAAATCCGAATCGTAATCCACCCCGACCTCCACCAGCACCGCCAGATCCCGGCTGGGCAGATCGTAATTCGTGATGATCACTTCGCCGAGTTTTTTGTTGGGGACGAGCACCATGTTGTTGGGCAGCATGCGCAGTTGCGTCGCGCGCCACCCGATATCCTCGACATATCCTTCTTCGCCGGATTCCAGCTTGATGTAGTCGCCGACGCGGATGTGCCGAGCCACGGTCACGTAGAACCCGGCGAAGAGATTGGACAGCGTATCCTGCAACGCCAGGGCGATGGCCAAGCCGCCGACCCCCAACGCCGTCAGCAGCGGGGCGATCGAGATCCCCAGCCCGTGGAGGATCATCAGCAGCCCCAGCATCACCACGGAGATCTTGATGAGGTACTCCGTCAGGCTCGTGACCGGCAGCGCCTGCTGGAATTGGCTGCCGTAGAGGACGGTGAGCCGGCCCATGACCCGCGCCGCGAGGATGGTCACCGACAACCAGAGCACCACATAGATCGTGCGATTGAGCGCATCGAGCACATGCGCCGGGATGGGCCACAATCCGAGGGCCAGGTAGAGCCCGAAGAGCGCGCTCCACGTGGGGATGCCGCGCCGCAGCGCTTGGATTGCCACATCGTCCCATTTCCACTTCGTCTGAGCCGCCCAACGGGAGAGCCGCTGCCCCACGGTGCGCGCGATCACGCGGCCCATCAGCACGGCGATGAGGAGGGTCAGCAGCGACCACGCGAGCTGAAAGACCCACATCGGCAGGCGGCTCATGCGTCGAGGGGTTGGCGGCCCGCGTAGCCGTCGTCCAGCGTATGCCAAAATCGGACGCGCTCTTCTTCCAGTTTCCAGCACAGGAAGATGAGCTGGCCGCCGCGCAGGCTGTAGAAATCGACCAAGCCGATGTCGAGGTCCTTGAGCATGCACCCGCACGTTTCCAGCTGCTGCAACGCCGACTGGAACGCTTCGATGAGCTGCAGCTGATGCTTCGTGAGCTCTTGGACCTGTTGCTTGATGGCCCGGATGGGGTAGCCGTTGCCCGTCGCCAACTTGGCGACGAGCTCGTCTAACCGCTGGTTGGTCTGGACGATGGAGCGCTGCAGTCCTTGGAGCTGTTGGAGCAGCGGCCGCACGGTGGGCAGCAGCGCATTGGCCTCGGACACCGTCAGCGTCTTCGGCGGCGGATCAGGAGAGTCGCCCATCACGCATCAACCTTGCCGGGCGGTCGTGTGGCGAGGAGCTTAGGTGGTAAACGAGGTCCCGCAGCCGCAGCTTTTCTTGGCCAAGGGATTCTGGAACTCGAACCCGCCGCCCATCAGGCTCTGCTTGTAATCGATCGTCGTCCCATCGAGGTACAAGTGGCTTTTGGCATCGACGAGGACTGTGATCCCGTCGTGCTCGAAGAGGGAATCGTAGGGCTTCGGGGTGGCGTCTTCGATGGCCAAAACGTAGGTCAACCCGGAGCATCCGCCCCCTTTGACCCCGACGCGCAAGGCCAGGTTGGGTTTCTGCTCCTTGTCGATCAGTCGTTTGACTTCTTGGGCAGCCGTGGATGTGAGCGTAATCATTGAGGGCTCCTCCTTGATGCGTAGGTTCGCTCGACGACGTGCGACGCCACAAATTATACCACGGCCGCCCGCCGCGCACCATGCCCCATCGACCGCACGCAGGCGGCCTTCTTAACGTTGAGAAAGCTGCGGGAGCAGGAGCAACCACACCGGCAGGCACAGCAAGGTGGTAAACAACCAGAGCGCATTCGAGAGATCCCGGTCCAACCCGAACAACAGCGGCAACACCAGCGGCGACACCGCCACCGGGGTGGCCGATTCCAGCAAGATGATCTGTCGAGGCAACCCGTCGATGCGCAAGAGGTGGATGAGCCCCCACGCGATGAGCGGCGTGTAGAGAAACTTGATCCCGCTCATCGCCCAACACGACGTCAGCCACGGCCTGGGGGAGCGCAAGGTCATTTGCGATCCGATCGCGATCAAGTAGAGCGCCGTATTCGCTGGAATGAGGAGCTGGTTGAACCCGTCGAGCGCTGCGGGCCGCGGGACGCGCAGCAGGCTCAGCCCCGCCCCCGCCATCATCCCGATGAAGGGATACACGCGCAGCGCATCATCGAAGGCCGCCCCAAGACCCTGCGATGTTTTCACGCGACCGTATCGCGACGCGATGGCAAATCCCAACGTATAGAAGCAGGGCGTGAAGAAGACAAGGTACAACATGCTCAACCCGTATCCCGCTTCCCCGAACAGCGCAAAGGCCGTAAACGCGCCGAGATAGCCGAGGTTGGAAAAGAGCGCGCACGTCAAAAACGCCCCGGTCTGAGGAGAGGGCAGGCGGCTGCGCCGGGCGTACAGCGCGGCCGGCAGAAGCGTCGAGCAGGAAATCACGAGGCCCAGACCCGGCAACAGCCACGGTGCCGGCTGGCGCAAGTCCATGTGCCAAAACGAAAGGGCTAAGACGATCGGCGAGCAGCCCATGACGACGAAGCGCGTGAGGGTGGCGGCCCGCAGCTCAGTCAGCGTCCCTCGACGATGCAGCCACCACCCAAGCGTCAAGGACCCGAAGAAGAGTCCCAGTCCCCATGCCAACCGACCGATCATGGATCAGCTTTCATTGATCCTCGTGCGGCCGGGGGGCGCGGTGGAGGTCCCCTGCGTCCGCCCGCAGAGTCTGCGAATCGATGTTGATTGGCTGCCATCGGCGTGAATGTTTCCATGCGCGCACCTGCACACGGCGGCCGTCGGTGCGCAGGCTGATCGCCCCATCATCGCGCGTAGAGAGTAGCAGCGCCCCGGTGGTCTCCACAGCGCGGATCGTTTCGGGCGCCGGCAACTGATGCGCGCGGCCGACGCTCAGCAGCGCGATCCGCGGCTGCACGGCGCGGAAGAAGGCCGCGCCGGCCTCACCGAGGCGGCTGCCATGATGCGGCACCTTGAGCACCGTCGACCGCAACGCCTCGCCGGCGCGCAAGATCCACGGCAGCCCCGCTTCCTCCAGATCGCCCGTCAGCAGCAGACTCACTGAGCCCTTCGTGAGTTTCAACACCACCGAGTTCTCATTGGATCCCGGCGATGTGCCGGGCACGAATCCTTGAGGCGGGTGCAAGACATCGACACGCAGGCCATCCTTCGCTTGCCAGGTCATGCCGGCGGTCACGACCGCAGCGGGGATGCGCTGCGCGCGAATCTGCCGCCCAATCTCGCGCGCGGACATCCTGGCATCCCGCGCCCCATTCGTCAAGAGCTGCCTCACGCGCATCGTCGAGAGCACCACGCGGGCGCCGCCGACATGATCCTCGTCGGGATGGGTGAGCAGGAGGGCGTCCACCGTCGAGATTCCCTCCGCGCGCAACAACGGCACGACGCGAGCGCTCCCCGCGTCGCGCGACCCGGCATCGATGAGCCACGTCGGCCCGCGCGGCGCGCGCACCAGCAGGCAATCCCCATGGCCGACATCGAGCACATCCACGCGCAGCCAACGAGAAGACAGCGCCCGCGCCGCCACGAGGCTCCAGAGCCACACCGTCGCTGCCGCTGTCCATAAGATCACGAGTCGTGCCGTCCGCGCGCCATGGCGCGTCCACCACATCGACAACGCGAGCAGCCCATAGTAGCCGCCCATCCACCAGAGCGACGGCTGTCCCACGTACCAGAATCCCCCGGGAATGGCATGGCACCATGACACGCATCCAATCGTCGCCTGCAACATGCCGCGAAGGAGGGGTGTCCCCCATCCCACGATGGGTTCGTAGATCGTCCCCGGCGTCAACACGCTCGTTCCCACGGTGACGAGCCCGCTCATGAGGGGCACGAGCAATACATTGGCCAGCATCGACACCGGCGAGACGAGATGAAAATACCACGCCAGGACAGGAGCTAAGCCCACCCAAATAGCGCCCGTGGCGGCAAGACTCATGGCGAGATAGACGCGAATCCACGACGGCCGCACCCACGCGAACATCGCCTCAAGCCATGGAAACCATCGCCCGGTCAGCGCGAGCAGGCTCGCCACCGCGCCGAATGATAATTGACAGCTCGGATCAACGAGTTGCGTCGGATTCGCCCACAGCAGCACCAAGGCCGCCGCCGCTAAGGTATTGGGCCACGAGATCACGCGATCCAGGGCATGCGCGCCGAGAAGCATCCACGCCATCACCATCGCGCGAGTGACCGGCGGCGCCGCTCCGGTCAGCAGGCAGTAGATCCCTACCCCCACGGCTAACCCACCCAGTGCCCATGGCCGCGAAACGCCCAGCAGCCGCAGCAAGCCCCCAAGCAACACCGCGATCAACCCGACATTCGACCCGCTGATCACCAGAAGATGGATCGTGCCCGTCGTGGTGAAGGCCTCTTTCAAGTCCTCGTCGATTTCGGCCCGTTGGCCCAAGAGCAACCCCAAGAGCAGACCCGCATCCCTGGCACTAAAGTGGGCTCGGATGAGTTGCTCCCAACGGTGCCGGAGGCGGAAGACTGCGGCCAGCACAGGGTTCCCCTGCCCGTGGCGCAGTACCACGAGTCCGTCGAATGGCCGCACGCGCAAGAGGCCGTGGATGCGCTTGCGGGCCAAGGCCGCCCGCCAATCATACTGGCCGGGATTGCCCGGCGCGGGCACCCGCGACCACTCGCCTTCCACGAGAACCTCATCGCCGTAGCGGACGAGCGCTCGCGGCGACATGATGGTGGCGCGAACGCGTCCATCGATGGGGCACCAGCCGTGCGCAGTCCGCCAATGCCGCAGCGCCAGCACCGCGGTCTGCCGATCTGCGTCTCTGCGACGCGGCTGCTCAGAGCCTGACTCGGCCTCGCCCGGCTCCAAGGGCTCCACCGGATCGTCCACGATGAAGCCGTGGAGCTGCACCGGCTGCGGCTCCTCGGAGAGCAGCTCCGTGAGCCTCGCGTCTGGATGCCCCTCCCAGACGGTCATCCGCAGCCCCCCGAGACACGCCCAGAGCAGGAGGAGGGCGACCCGGCCAGACCTCGCGCCCCTCCACCGCCACAGCGCCACGCAGCCACTCACGAGACCCATGACGACGAGACCCCGCGCCGGAAGCCACGCAGAGGCTCCTATGAGGATCCCCGCGAGAAACGCCAGCGTCACCGGAACGAGCGGCGCCTGCGCAGTAGCTCGTGTCGTCGTGTTCATGGAGGAGTATGGTTTCCGTCGTTATCGGGGCAACAAAAAACGCAGAAGAGAGCGCCTCTCTCCTGCGTGTTGATTGTGGAAACGAACGGCGGTGGTTTAGTGCGTGGTGCCTGCAGCGTTCATTGTACCTCGGCCGGCTCTGTCAGACAAAGACGATGTCGTTCGAACCACTACCCGCCGACTTGCGCCATGACGAAGTCCTGGTGCGCGATCTCAGGGCGGTTCAGAAAATGCTGCTCGGGCCGCAGGAACACCGCGGTGCTGATCTCGTCCTTGATTGTCTCACGCGGAGCGCTAGCTCGCAGCATGGCCTTCAGATCCAGCTCCTCCTTGCCATGGAGACAGGTCTTGATGCGGCCATTGGCCTTCAGACGGACGCGGTTGCACATGGCGCAGAAGACGTTGGAGAGCGGATTGATGAATCCGACGCGAGCCCTGGTCCCCTGGATGAGGAAACGTTTGGCCGGGGAGTGAGGGTCCGGATCATCCGGGGTCAGCCGGTAGTACCGCTCAATCCGCGCCTTGGCGACGTCGTTGCTGAGGAATTTATCCTGCCGCTCCAGGTCAACCAGCGGGTTCGTGGGCATCCACTCGATGAACCGAAGCTCCAGCTCCTGCTCGACCGCAAAGCCGACGAGCGGCAGGATCTCGTCGTCGTTGACGCCCTTCATGAGCACCGTGTTCACTTTGACCGATTCGAACCCGGCCTGTGTCGCCTCCGCGATGCCCTCCACCACGGCGCGCCACTGATCCATGCCCGTGATCGTGGCGAATTTCTCCCGTGAGAGCGTATCGAGGCTGACGTTGACCCGTTGAAGCCCCGCTTCTTTGAGCGCTCGGACGTGGCGCTTCAGCAGCACGCCGTTCGTGGACATCGCAACCTGCGTGACGCCGGGGATCCGGCACACGCGTTCCACCATCCCCGCGAGTCCGGGGCGCAGCAACGGCTCGCCGCCGGTCAGGCGAATTTTCGTGATCCCCAGCTCCGCGAAGATCGCGGCGAGCTCGACCAGTTCCTCATCGGTCAACAGCTCGCTGAGGCGGTGCTTGCTGACAGAACCGCTTGGCATGCAGTACAGGCAGCGGAGGTTGCACTTGTCGATCACCGAGATGCGCAGGTAGGTGATGCGCCGCCCGAACCGGTCAAGCATCGGCGTGAACCTGTTCGATGCGCACCGCGCAGCACTTCAGCTCCGGCTGCTTTGAGAGCGAGTCGCACGCGTCAATCGTGGCCTGGTTCACGACGGCGGCGCCTCGAAGGCTCCCCCAATGAAACGGCATAAAACACGTGCCGGGCTTGATGGTCTCGGTGAGACGGCACACGGCGCTGGCTGCGCCTCGGCGGGAGCGCACCGTCACCATCTCTGCTTCGCCAATCCCAAGCCTCGCGGCATCGGCGGGATGCAGCTCGACAAACGGCTGCGGCTCTTTCTTCATGAGCACCGGGATCTTGCCGGTGCGCGTCATCGTGTGCCACTGATCCCGGACCCGACCCGTCGTCAGGATCAAGGGGAACTGCGCATCCGGCGACTCGGCCGGCGGCTCGTACTCATGCGGGAGGAATCGAGCTTTGCCATCGGGATGCGCGAAGACGCCGTTGGTGAACCGACGCATGGTCGAGCGATGGTGCGTCGTCGGGCAGGGCCATTGGAGCGATCCCTGCTGGAGCCGCTCGTACGTCACGCCGCCGATGTCGAGGTCCTGCCCGCGCGTCAGGCGCTTGTACTCCTCATAGACGTCCTCTGCCGCGCGGAACGTGAACGCCTGTTCCAGCCCCATCGCCCGGGCGAATCGGCAGATGATGTCCCAGTCCGGCAGCGCCTCGCCGGGCGGGTCGATGGCTTGTTCGACATATGAAATGCACCGCTCGGAATTCGTCAGGGTGCCGTCCCGCTCCGACCACTGAGCCGCCGGCAGGATGACATGCGCCAACTGCGTGGTCTCCGTCGGATGATAGATGTCATTCACGATGACGAGCTCCGCCGTGGCCAGCGCCTGCCGAGCCAGCATCAGGTTCGGCATGGAGACCATGGGATTGGTGCAGAGGATCCACACGCTCTTGACGCGGCCCTCGGCCAGGGCCTTGAACAGCTCGACGGCGGTGAGTCCGGGCCGCGGATTGATCCGTCCTTCGGGCAGACCCCACAAGGCTTCGACCGCCCGGCGATCCTGCTCCTTAGCGACGACTCGGTGGCCCGGCAACAGATGCGCGAGCCCTCCGGTTTCACGTCCCCCCATCGCATTGGGCTGTCCCGTCAACGAAAACGGCCCGGCCCCCGGGCGACCGATCTGCCCCGTCGCCAGGTGCAGGTTGATGACGCTGTTGTTCTTCGCGGTGCCGCGCGTGGATTGATTGAGGCCCATGCTCCAGAAGCTCATCGCCGCCTTGGCCCTCCCAAACAAGAGGGCGGCGCGCCGAATCTCATCCATTGGGACGCCGCACACCGTCGCGACGCGTTCGGGTGCGTACCGGCTCAGCAGAGCCAGCAGCGGCTCCCAGCCGCTCGTGTGCCGTTGGATGAACCGGGCATCGATCAATCCCTCATGGACCAACACATGCAGCATAGCGTTGAGCAGCGCGACATCCGTGCCCGGCGCGATGGCGAGATACAGATCCGCGATGTCGGCGGTGCGGGTCTTGCGCGGATCCACGACGATGACCTTCACGCGGCTCGGCGCCTGGAGCTTGCGCCGGCGGATGCGCTCAAAGGTCACCGGATGACAGGCCGCGGTATTCGTGCCGATCAGCAGGAAGCAGTCGGCCAGCTCAATATCGGCGTAGCAGCCAGGGG
>Ga0114945_10002463_pt1 | contig 10905 bp, 6 predicted proteins | sample OV2TP3_FD_87194 | JGI IMG/M metagenome (GOLD analysis project Ga0114945, IMG submission 87194) | Hot spring microbial communities from Beatty, Nevada to study Microbial Dark Matter (Phase II) - OV2 TP3 | ecosystem: Environmental > Aquatic > Thermal springs > Hot (42-90C) | place: USA: Beatty... | reverse complement strand
TCTTCCGGAAACTTTTATGTCAGCATTGACGCGTCCTTGAATATCGCGGGGACCTTTGGGGTCCAGGGAACGATATAATTGCCCGAGGTCGAGCCCCTGTACTTTCGAAGCGAGAGAAAAACGAGGCATGGGATTATTAAACGCGTACTCTCCTTCGGCTTGTAGAGAGCCGCTCAGCGCATTCACCCGAAAGCTCCGGATGTTGGCAACGTTGTTTTCCCAGACGAGGCTTGTCGCGAGATCTTTGTAGTTGATCTTGTAGAGGGTCCCCTGGGCTGAAGCGAGTTTTCCCTGAAAGGTAAGAGCCCCGTTTTTCGCGCCCAACGCTCCCTCGCTGCTCAAGTTCTTGATCACGTCGGCCTTTCGCTCATCGGGGAGGGAGGCTTGAAAGTCAGCGGGCCATATTTCTCGGGTCGAGAGCTTGTAGGAGAGCGTGAGAGGGGAGAAGCGCGTGATTTCTGCTGCTAAACGGATCCGGGAATTCCCCAAGCTCAAAGTCGTTTCCTCAAAGTCGGCCCTTTGGCCGGTGAAGTTTATTCTGGTGTTCAAATCCTTGACGGCCTTCGGAAACCGGGGAGGTTTGGCGCTCACGCCCGACAGAGTTAAGGTGCCCTGGATTTGCGGCGTCGCCCCTTTCCCTATCTTCCCCTGCAAGGTTGTATGAATTTCCAGCTTACCTGAAAGCTGATAGCTCTGAATGGGGGGGATCATTTTCTCCCAGCCCTGCAGGGAGACCTGGTTGGAATCGAGCGACAGATTCACGACCGCAGCGTCTCCCAGTCTCATCTCTCCCTTGCCGGCGACCTCCAGGGTATTGAGCTTTACCTTGGCTTGACGGAAGGACACCGTATTGTCCGCGTACTGAGCGTCGGCGGAAAAAATGAAAGGAATCCCTGAAGTTTTTCGGAGGGTCTTGCCGAAGGCGATTGCCGCATCGGTCCCTTCCAAAATTCCCTTTAGCGCGAATTTTTTTAGCGTTCCTTTAAGCTGGACATCCTTGACTCTCAACATTCCCGACAGCTCCAAATCTTTGGGCAACGCGGCCTGAATCGCCGGCACGGCAGATTTTAATTCGCTGAAGTCCATGGGATCGATGTTGATCTTGCCCTCCAGAGGGGCGTCGCTGAGATCGCCTTGAGGACGAAGCGGGCCGACCCGTGTTTGAGCCTTGAAATTCTGCTTCTCGGAAAATAGAGCGCCCGCCAAGTCTACGGAAAAAGGCTCGTCGAAATCGAGATCTTTCACCCGAAAATCGACCGCCTTGACCCGCAGGTCTATCCCATCTTTTCGATCCAGGTAGTGCACCTCTCCGCCCGAGATATCGACCAGGGAGACCAAGAAAGGCGGAGCGCCCCCTTCTTGGCCGGGTCCCTGGCCTTCTTTTGGCGGCGTTTTTTTTCTTTCCTTTTCTCTTTCTTTCCCGTGCTTCCCGATACTGGAGAAATTGAACTTGCCCTCTTTGTTGCGGATGACTTCAATGACTGGATCGTGAAGGATCAACCGCTTAACCTGAAGCTCCTTTCGTAAAAGAGGGAGGAGCTTTGCGTTCACCCGGAGAGCCTTGGCACGAACGAAATCACCTGAAGAAAAGGACGGGTCATCGGAGAGAACAAAGTTGTCGAGCCGGACGCCGATACCGTTCCATAAGGTTACTGTCGCCTCTCCAACCATAACCCTGCGTCCCAGCGCCTGCTGGGCTTGGGTGAGAAGATAATCCTTGTTCCGGTTGATCAGCGAATTTAAATTCAGTAAGCCCAGAACGATGATCGCACAAAAGGACAATAACACGATGCCGGCAATCGCCCACTTGCGCATGCGGCTATCTCTCCTATGGCACGATTAATTTTTCTTCGACCACTTCAGTCCGGCAGAGGACACGTTAAACAAGTGATCTCCATCGAGCCAAATGATCGATGAAGTTTTAAAAATTATTGTAATAAAAAGACTGGGCGGAGTGAAGGGGGGAAGATAATGTGGTTGAAGGAATATCCCTAGAGGGTCATCTCTGTGGATTCTATTTGTTAACGGATCAACAGCTCTGGATCGTTAGAGAATAATTCTGTTCGCTCTGATCTGGCACCCGTGTGGATGGCAGATGGATAGAGCGATCCTAGTTCAGTTTCAGGCCTACGACTTTGGCGGGATTCAGCGTGCAAACCGTGTAAAGCTCCTCCCCCGTGAGACCGAAGGCTTCCATATAGGCGCGAACGAGACGCATGGCCTCTACGGAATCGGGAAACAACGGCTCGCCCGCATCGCTCGACAACGTGCAATGTTCCGGCCCCACCTCACGAATCGCGTCGCACATGAGCTGTGGGTCGACGCCGAGCAGCGGCGAGAGCTCGTCATAAGTGAAGTTGAAGAGGATGCCGACCTGGGAAAGCTCCTTCATTTGTTTGACCGACAGATCGATGAACGGACTGAACGGATGGTCGATCACCGCCCGGCCGAGGCCCACTCTGTCCACCTCCTCCGCAAGCTTGTAGATCTCCTTGTGCGTCGCGTGGCCGAAGAAGAGAGCCACGCCCTTATCAGCGCAGATGTGGACGATATCGCGCACCTCTGATGTGAGCTCGCCGTTTTCATCTAGGTTGGTGTGCCCAACCTTAAGCGCCTCCTCCCAAGGCAACGGACCCACCCATCCCGCGGCATTGCCCCCTGCGACGAATCGGCGGTAGGTTCCTACCGTGTTCAGCGTGTTGGCATGGGTGAAGACCGGGAGCCAGATGGCCACCACCCCCGCTTGGATCATCTCGCGTACCGCCTTCGCCGTGACGGGCGCGAGCTGCCGTCCGCAGACGAATCCCGCCCAACACGCAACCGGCTCCACGTCCTCCTGCTCCGCCCACCGACTCACATCCTCCTGCACCTTGCGAACCGACTCCGCGGGATCCTCGCCGAAGATCGACTTAAACAGCAGCCCTTTCATTTCCGCCTTTGAGGCGCGTTTGGCGAGGTCGAAGGGGTTCTGCTGACCCTCATGCGCATGGCAATGGATGTCGATCGCATCCTTGACCTTGATATGGGGTGGGCGGATTTCACCCGGATGATACTGCGTGCGAGCGGCATACGACGTGACACACCGTTCACGGGTCGGGGTGGAAACAACGTTTTCCGTCATTGATTCGTCCTCCTTCTTGCCCTGTCTCCCTTACGCGTCAATGGTTTGGCCGCCATCGATGACCAGCGCGTGGCCCGTGATAAAAGAAGACTCGTCCGACGCGAGGAAAAGCACCCCGTAGGCGATCTCCTCCGGGCGACCCATGCGCTGCAGCGCCCGATTGCTTCTAGCCATCCTGGCCCGCTCTTCCTCCGTCGCCTGATCCAGCGTGGGACGCGGCGGGTAACCCCTGAAGCGCGGCGTCTGAATGGCACCTGGGCACACGCAGTTGACTCTGATCCCGCTGGGCCCATAGTCGAGAGCCATCTGGCGCGTCAGGTTCACTACCGCCGCCTTCGTGGCGCAATACGCCGGGTAGCGCTCCGAGGCTAGGAGTCCGAAGGTCGAGGCCGTGTTGATGATGTTGCCGCGCCCCTTTTTGAGAAAGTGAGGGATGGCGGCGCGCACCCCGCGAAAGATGGCATTCAGGTTCAAATCCATGACGAAGTTCCACTCTTCGTCGCTGAATTCGTGGATCTTCTTGCGCACTCCGCCGCCGGCGTTGTTAAACAGGATATCCAGGTCGCCGAATCGCTCCAATGCCGCGCCTATCATGCGATCGCAGTCAGCCTGAAGGGTAACGTCCACTTTCAAAAAGAGCGCCTGACCGCCGCCCTGCTCGATGAGACTGTCTACTCTCGGGGTGGTAGCTTCCTGGATGTCGCAGCACGCGACGCTGGCTCCTTCCCGCGCAAAGAGGCGGGCCGTTGCCCGTCCGATGCCGCTATTCGCCCCAGTGACGATTGCCACTTTCCCTTGCAGCCTTCCAAGCCCCTTCCCAAGCCCGGGATGCTCATCCATGCTCGCCTCTGCCATAACCGTTTACCTTCCTTGCCTAAGTAACTTCCTTGCTTCACTTAACACCGCCCAGCCGAAACTGTCAATGAACCCCGATCCGAATATCTTTTTCGCGGGACTGATGCTCAGAGCCGCTCCAGATAACCTCCTCGCCCTCCTTTGGAGGGAGAGGATGAAGGTGAGGGTGGTGCGCATGGATCTTCCCCTCACCCTCGCCCTCTCCCGCGAGCGGGAGAGGGAAATTGGTAGGTAATGCAGTGTCCAAATTTATTTCGGATCGGGGTGAACTACCGTTTGAATCGGCCCCGAGGCCAAAAAGTGTGGTCTTTTAGACTATTCACAACGGGGCCGATTCAAACTTGACAACCGAACGGTTATGATTGTTAAAAAGGAAGGACTATGCAAGCTTCAATTACCCGGCGGGCCATAGAGGAGCATCAACTTGAGAGATTGCGTAACATGCTCCAAGAGATCCTCACGACCAACAGATTTTATCGGCGGAAGCTGTTAAAAAATGATTGCTCCAAAATCGACTCCCTCGAGAGGCTCAAACAGCTTCCCTTTACCACGAAGAGCGAGCTGGCGGAAGATCAACTCAAACATCCCCCTTTTGGCACCGATCTGACGTTTCCTTTGGAAAAATACATCCGCATTCATCAGACCTCTGGCACGACCGGAAGCCCGATGTACTGGCTCGATACAGAGGAGTCCTGGGAATGGTTCGCGGAATGCTGGAAGACTATTTTTCTAGCTGCTGGTGTTAAATCAGAGGACCGTGTCTATTTTGCCTTTTCGTTCGGACCGTTTATCGGTTTTTGGAGCGGGTGGGAGGGAGCGCGCAAACTCGGTGCCATGGGGATCTCAGGCGGCGGCCAATCCACACTGCAGCGGCTCAGGGCCATACTAGACTATCAAGCTACGGTGGTAGTGTGCACGCCTACCTATGCCCTTCATATGGCGGCTGAGGCAAGAAAGGCGGAGATGGATCTAGCAAAAGGATCTCAGGTAAGGATTACCATCCACGCCGGAGAGCCCGGCGCGAGCATCCCCAGCACGAAAAAAAGAATCGAAGAGGCCTGGGGTGCCAAGTGCTACGACCATCCGGGCGCGACCGAGGTGGGCGCCTGGGGCTTTGAGTGCCAGGCTCAAGCCGGCGGCGTCCACGTCAATGAGCGCGAGTTCATCGCTGAGGTGATCGATCCCAAGACGGGCGAGGCGGTCAAAGAGGGAGAAAGAGGCGAGCTGGTCATGACCAATCTCGGCCGTCTCGGGAGTCCGGTGATCCGGTATCGAACAGGAGATCTGGTTCAGCCAAGCTCTAAGCCCTGTCCGTGCGGCCGCCCTTTTGTGCTCTTGAAAGGTGGAGTTCTGGGTCGGGTGGATGATATGATGGTGGTGCGGGGGGTCAATGTTTTTCCCAGCGCCGTTGAGAATATTATGAGGGAGTTCGCTGAGATCGAGGAGTTCAAGGTTGAGACTTTTGAGCGAGAGGAGCTGCGCGAGTTAAGGCTTACCTTGGAGCCCAGGCCGGATTGTGAATCGGTCCGGGCTCTCGATGAGAGAGTTGCTCTCAGGTTCCGCGAGCGTCTAGGACTGCGTCCCCAGGTGGAGGTGGTGGCTCCCGGCACCCTGCCAAGATTTGAGCTTAAAGCCAGAAGGTTTTTTAAACTATGAAACAGCTTCTCCGTCTCCGGGTCAATGGTGAAACGAAAGAGGTGGCGGCCGAGACCAGCAAGACCCTTTTGGAGGTGTTGCGCGAAGATCTCGGCCTGACCGGCACCAAGCACGGTTGCGAGCTGGGAGAGTGTGGAACCTGCACGGTGCTGATCAACGGCGCGCCGCTCCTTTCCTGTCTGATGTTAGGGGTTGAGGCGGAAGGGGTTGAGATCGTGACCGTAGAAGGGCTCATGCAGGGCAGCCAGCCCCATCCCCTACAGCAGGCCTTCGCGGATTTGGGAGCAACCCAGTGCGGCTACTGCATCCCGGGCATTCTTCTCACAGCGAAAGCGCTTTTGGATAAAAACCCCAGTCCTACTCGCGAGGAGATCCGTGAAGCGCTGTCAGGCAACCTTTGCCGGTGCACCGGTTATTCCAAGATTCTTGATGCGGTCGAGCGTGCAGCCAGAGAGGTGGGCGTCTTATGAGGAAGAGCGGGTTTTCAGTTATCGGCAAGCCTCTCCCCAAGATCGATGCTATGGCCAAGTGCACCGGGGAGACGCGATATGCTAACGATATCGAGCTACCTCGGATGCTCTATGGAAAATTGCTTCGGAGCCCGCATCCGCATGCGCGAATCCGAAGCGTCACAACAGGCAGGGCGGCGCGGCTTGAAGGCGTCTTTGCGGTGATCACGGGACAAGATCTGCCGGAAAAGTTCGGCATCTTGCCGGCGACCCAGGACGAAGAAGCACTCGCGGTGGAAAAGGTCAGGTATGCGGGCGACCCGGTGGCGGCTGTCGCGGCCTCAAACGAGGTCATCGCGGAAAAGGCTTTAGAGCTGATCGATGTCGAGTATGAGATACTGAAGCCTATCCTCTCAATCGAGCAGGCGCTGGCAGAGACGGCGGAGAGTAACCGCATCCACTCATGGAATCGGCGCGCCAACGTCCAGAAGGCGGTCTCTTTTGAGTTCGGCGATGTCGAGCCCTCGTTTCAAAAGGCGGAGCAGATTTTCGAGGATGCCTTTTTCTACCAGGGCAATACCCATCTCCCGATGGAGCAATATTGCGCGCTGGCCTCTTACGGACCGGCGGACAAATTGACTGTTTGGTCTTCGACCCAAACCCCGCACTATCTCCACCGTGCGCTCTCAAAGGTCCTTGGGTTGCCGATGAGCCGCATCCGGGTCATTGCCACGCCGGTCGGCGGCGGCTTCGGCGGCAAGAGCGACCCTTTCTCGCATGAACTGTGCGTGGCCAAACTCGCGATGATTACTGGAAGACCTGTGAAGATCACGCTTACACGTGAAGAGTCGTTTTATGTTCACCGGGGAAGACACCCTGTCAAGATGTGGGTGAGAACGGGAGTCAAGAACGACGGCACCCTCCAGGCGATGCATTTTAAGTCCTTCCTGGATGGCGGCGGCTACAGCAGCTACGGGTTGGCCACCGTCTACTACACGGGCGCGCTGCAAACGGTGACCTATAAACTTCCGGCCTATAAATTCGAAGGGGTGCGGGTTTTTACCAATAAACCGCCCTGCGGGCCGAAAAGAGGGCATGGGACCCCGCAGCCGCGCTTCGCCGTTGAGGTGCATCTGGACAAGATCGCCGAAAAGCTTGGCATCGATCCGCTCGATCTTAGGCTCAAACAACTGGTGGAGCCCAATACGGTCACGGTGAACGGCCTGAGGATCAGCACCACTGGGCTCAGAGAATGTATCGAGAAGGTGGCGGCGCGAGCTCAGTGGAAAAAGAAGTTTCGCCAACTCCCCTTTGGCCGTGGGATTGGATTCGCGGCGAGTGCCTACATCAGCGGCGCCGGCCTTCCCATTTACTGGAATGAGATGCCCCATTCCGGAGTGCAAATCAGGCTCGATCGCGGCGGAGGGATCACGGTCTTTTGCGGCTCTATAGATATCGGACAGGGCTCTGACTCCATCCTGGCCTATGCGGTGGCGGAAGAGTTTGGCGTGGATCCAGCCGATATCCGGATCGTGACTGCGGATACGGATCTAACGCCAGTCGATCTGGGAAGCTACTCCAGCCGGGTGACCGTGATGACCGGAAATGCCGCGCTCCAGGCGTGCCGCAAACTAAAGGAGATCTTGTTTCAGATCGCAAGCGAAGCTCTCGAAGTCCCTGCAGACGACTTGGAGATGGCGGAAGGACAGGTGCGCAGCCGAAGTTACCCGAAAAGGGGAATCAGTTTCGCTGCGTGTGTAGAGAAGGCGGAGTCCAAGTTCGGCACGCTTGGCGCCACCGGAAGTTATCGTCCGCCGAGACACCCGGCGAATTACAAAGGATCCGGCGTCGGACCGACTCCGGCGTATAGTTATTCCGCGGCTATCGTGGAGCTTCGCTGCGACAGCGTGACCGGAGAGATCAAGGTCGACAAGGTCTGGATTGGGCATGATTGCGGCAGGGCGTTCAACCCCTTGTTGGTGGAAGGACAGACGGAGGGAAGTGTCTACATGGCCTTGGGCGAGGTTTTGATGGAGGAGCAGGTCTTTAGAAAATCCGGCCTGCACAAATACCCATCTATTCTGGAATATAAAAGTCCCACTACGCTGGAGACGCCGGAGATCGAGACCATTCTCGTGGAGACCGATGACCCCGAGGGCCCCTTCGGTGCCAAAGAAGCTGGCCAGGGCCCGCTCTTGCCTGTCATTCCGGCAGTGGTGAATGCCGTTTACGACGCGGTCGGCGTCAGGATCGATGAGATACCCATTACTCCCGATAAGATCCTGCGGGCTCTTGAAGGCCGGCTGAAGCCTGTATCGATTCCGTCGTTTGACTTTCCTCCGCCGATAAAGTGGCAGCCAGGGCAAGGCGTTCAAGTTGAACAGAAGAGCTGAGGCTTTGAAGGGGTCGGGAGTCTTTGCGTTAGGACTCCCGACCCCCTGGCCGGAATGACGGTGGAAAAAACATAAATGCATTTCAGAGACACGATCCTAGGTTGAACTATGCTCAGACTACCTGATTTCAACTACATAAGACCCAAGTCTCTCAAAGAGGCTGCGGCCGCGCTTGCCGATATGGGCCCTGAGGCGATGGCCGTGGCGGGCGGGACCGATGTCTATCCCAAGATGAAGCGAGGACAGTTCAATCCCCGTCATCTGGTTTCGTTAAGATCCTTACCTGAGCTGAGAGGCCTTCGCTCCGAAGATAAGGAGGGATTCTGGATTGGAGCAGGCGAGACGTTAACCGACGTGGCGCAAGACCGTGCCGTCGCAGAACTCTTTCCGGCCCTCTCCCATGCTGCGGGTTCGGTTTCAACGCCTCAGCTTCGGAATATGGGAACCATCGGCGGCAACGTCTTCGTCGACACCCGGTGTAACTATTATGACCAGACCCACTTCTGGCGCAAGGCGGCCGGCTTTTGCATGAAGAAAGACGGGGATATCTGTCTTGTGGCCCCTAAGAGCAAAATCTGCCTGGCGGTGTTCTCCTCCGACACTGCGCCGGTGTTGTGCAGTCTCGGTGCCACGGCCGTTCTTGTTGGCCGGGAGGGGAGTCACCGGATCCCCTTTGATCAGCTGTATCGGGATGATGGGATCGATTTTTTAACTAAGCGGGGAGATGAGCTGCTGCAGGGGATTCTGATTCCCCGCAAAGTATTTGGTTGCAGGAACGTCTACCTTAAGCTTCGCCGCAGAGGATCTTTCGACTTTCCCGTGCTTGGGGTTGCCGCTGCCATGGGGTTCAATGCCGAAGGCCTATGCAGCTCGGCAAAAGTTGTTCTGACGGCTGTCTCTTCCGCTCCCGCAATAGTGGATGTTGCTCGCTCATTGGAAGGTAAGAAAGTGACCCGGGAGCGCATTTTGGCAGTGGCTGAAGCTGCGGCCAAGGTCTCCCATCCGGTGGACAATGCCGACCTGGATTACTGGTACCGCAAGCGCATGACGAAGGTCTACACCGAGAGGGCCCTCTCTCTCTTGGCGGGCCTGGAATCAGAGCCCGAAAAGGTGTCCGGGGCGCCGTTGTAGGAAAACCCATGGGGGAAAAAAACCTGAGGGGCTTTCTTCGACAACTTGAGGAGCGCCTGCCGCAGGACCTGGTGCGCGTCGAGCGTCCCGTTTCCCCGGCCCAGTTCGAGGTCACCGCGCTGCTCCAGCATCTTGAGAACGAGAGGAAATTCCCCGTGCTGCTCTTCGAAAGGCCGCTCAACCTCGACGGAAAACCCTCTTCGTTTCCTCTTCTGAGCAATCTCTTTGCGACCCGGGGCCGCTGCGCGCTGGCGCTGGGAATAGGGCCGGAGGATGAAGGGCTAGCGCTGAGCCTGGAGTACGCGCGGCGCGAGGAGATGCTGCTTCCACCTGTGGTCATTCCGGTCCGAGAAGCGCCGGTCAAGGAGATCATCAAACGGGGAGACGAGGCGAGCGTTTACGACTTTCCGGTAGTGCGCCATCACGCTATGGACCCCGCGCCTTACCTGGATATGACGCCGGTGATGAAGGATCCCGAGGGAGGCTTTTACAACGTGGCCTTCCTCCGCAACATGGTTAAAGGCCCGAAGCGGCTCGGCGTCCACATGTCTCCCCGGCACAACTGGCAGATCCATCGAAAGAACGAAGAGAAAAAGCGCCCGACGCCGGTCGCCATCGTTATCAGCCATCACCCGGCCTTCTACCTTGGGGCCTTGAACGTCTCTCCCTTTGGCGTCGATGACTATGCCCGCATAGGCGCGATCATGGGGGAGCCGCTCCGGCTTACCGCGTCGGAGAGCTGGGGAGAGGATTTCATGGTGCCGGCGGACGCCGAGGTCATCATCGAGGGACATGTCCTTCCCAACGTCAGGGAGGTCGAGGGGCCCTTCGGCGAATTCACCGGCTATTACGGTCCCCAGCGCTCCCGTCCTGTGATCGAGGTCACGGCCATCACCCACCGAAGCGACGCTATTTTTCAGCACATCTTCACGGGCCACCGGGACACTTGGGTGCTGGGCGGAATCCCCAAGGAGGGGAGTCTGTATAACTTGATCCGCGGGGTCGTGCCCACGACCCGAGCGGTCCATTTCCCCATATCCGGCTGCTGCCGGTTTAACTGCTACATCTCCATCGACAAGAAAGTCGACGGCGAGACCAAGCAGGCAGCCTTGGCGGCCCTGGGGGGGTGCGATTTTGTCAAGCATGTGGTCGTGGTGGACGGCGACATCAATATCTATAACGAAGAAGAGGTGATATGGGCCGTGGCCACACGCGTGCAGGCGGACCAAGACGTCGACATCATCAAGAACGTCAAGGGCAACACGCTCGATCCGTCCCAAACCGACGACATCATGACCGC
>Ga0114945_10002462_pt1 | contig 10906 bp, 7 predicted proteins | sample OV2TP3_FD_87194 | JGI IMG/M metagenome (GOLD analysis project Ga0114945, IMG submission 87194) | Hot spring microbial communities from Beatty, Nevada to study Microbial Dark Matter (Phase II) - OV2 TP3 | ecosystem: Environmental > Aquatic > Thermal springs > Hot (42-90C) | place: USA: Beatty... | reverse complement strand
TCGGCGCAAGATGCAGGAGAAGGCGGAGGCGCTTGAATTTGAGGCGGCGGCGAAGATCAGAGACCAGATCCAGGCGGTAGAGAAGACCTTGGAAAAGCAGCGGATGGTCTCCCATTGGGGAGCCGACCAGGACATCTTCGGCCTATATCGCGAAGGGGGCTTCATCGAAGTTCAGGTCCTTTTCGTGCGCCAAGGGAAGCTCACCGCGAATCAGGCCTATTCTCTGGAGGATCTGGAGTTTTCCGATGAGGAGGTGGTGGAATCGCTTCTTACCCAGTTCTATCAGGGGGAGCGCTTTGTTCCGGATGAGATCCTGCTTCCCGTGGAGTTGGAGGATAGGGAGGTCCGGGAAGAATACTTGAGCGAGCGTAAGGGCAAGAGGATCTCCATCCTCTGTCCTCAGAGAGGGGACAAGCGGCAGCTCGTGGAGATGGCGGCGCAAAACGCGCGTCAGAGTCTCTTCGAGCGGCATGATCAGGAGAGGGCGAGAGAAAAGATGCTCGTGGAGCTTCAGGAGAGACTCAGGCTGAAGCACTACCCCCAGAGAGTCGAATGCTACGACATCTCGACCATCCACGGCTCTCATGCGGTTGGCTCCATGGTAACTTTTTTCAACGGAGAGCCGGACAAGGCGCGCTACCGCCACTATCGGATACGGACCGTGGGGGCCGAATCCGGCGGCGACGACTTCGCCATGATGCACGAAGTGCTCAGGCGGCGCTTTGTCCGAGGAGCGGCCGAAGGAGATCTCCCTGACGTGGTGGTCGTCGATGGGGGCAAGGGGCAGCTCGCCGTGGCCCTTGCGGCCATGCGCGAGCTGGGAGTGGAAGACGTAGATGCGATCGCGCTTGCCAAGGAGCGCGTGCGGGCTTCGGCCCGGAGTCCGGAGATCCAGCGGTCCGAGGAGAGGGTTTTCCTCCCCGGGCAGAGCAATCCCGTCATCCTGAGACGCAACTCCAACGCGCTCTTTCTGTTGCAGCGCGTGCGCGACGAGGCGCACCGTTTCGCCATCACTTACCACAGGAAGCTGAGGACCCGGCAGACCCTCTATTCGGTTCTGGACGGAATTCCCGGCATCGGGGGAGCGCGCAAGAGGGCGCTTCTCAGGGCTTTCGGCAGTCTCAAGCGGATCGAGGAGGCGACCTTGGACGACCTTCTTAAGGTCCCTTCTATCAATGAAAAAATTGCCCGTGAGATTCTCCAATCCCTGAAGGCAGCTTCTCTCTGAGGCTTCACCCGATCCGACCCGCCTCTAGCTACTAATACAAACGCCAAAGCGAGTTTACAATGCTCAGGAAAGAAAGCCTTCAGGCCGAGTGCAATGGGCCAGTGCCTATAAGGGCCGCCGCCCCGACCCCTCTAGGTGGGTTCTCTCACAGTGGGGGCCTGCTCCAACTTTCACGTCCTGGCGCCCTCGTCCTTCAGGCATCTTCCCTTCGCTCATACGCGGTAACTATTTTTAAGACGTTTGTGTTAATTCGATAAGAATTGTGTTAACAAGCGGCCCGAAAGGGATTGCCGCTTGGACGCATTCGTTGGATCGGGGTTCATGGCCCCGGCTGATCGCGCGCCTGCATCGAAAAAGCCCCTGGCTAGAGCTCCCTCCGTCTGGCTGATCGTTCCAACCTTATCCCTTCTCCTCGGCCAGGCCAGCGCTGCGGCGCCGCTGGTCTTTTCGCCATTCTCTCTGCTTTTCTTTCTTGTCCCGGTTGTTTTTCTCTTTTGGCCCGAGAAGAGGCCCTGGGCGCTTCTGACCCTGTTGACGGGCGCCGCCTTCTCTCTGGGTTATGCCAGACACCACTGGGTCCTCCATCCCCAATTCCCGCCCGATCACCTTCGCTCCGTCATGAACGAGGGTTCCCAGCTCTACTTGGAGGGGGTCCTCCACCACGAGCCAGAAAGGCTCCCGCAGCGCAGCCGCTGGGTGGTCCGCGCGGAGCGCGTTTGGCACCCGACAGGGGCCCAGGAGATTCGCGGCCATCTCTTGATCAGCGTCCGGCATACTGGAAGGGAGTGGCGCTACGGAGACCGGATACGCCTGTGGCTCCGTCCGCACGTTCCGCGCGATGCCGGCAATCCCGGCGGGTTTGATTACGCCTCGTTTCTCGCCCGGCGTCAGATCTACGTCACGGCCTTCCTGGAAGACGATGAGCGGGTAGAGCTGCTGGCCAGGGGACCGGCGGGGCTTTGGAGCACGATCGCGCGGCTGCGCCGGGAGATCAGCCGCTTTCTAGAGCGGCACTTCTCGCAGGACAATGGCGCGCTGATGAAGGCTCTCGTGGTCGGGGATATGGGTGGGATTTCCCAACAGATGCGGGCGGAGTTCACCGCCGCGGGAGTCAACCACGTGCTTTCCATCTCCGGTCTTCACGTGGGCATGCTCGGCCTGGTGGTCTTCTTCTTGGTTCGGTTTTTGGGGCTATGGAGCACCACGGTGTTGCTCCGCTGGAATCTGCTTAAGGTTGCGGCGTTTTTTTCCTTCCTCGCTGTTCTCTTCTACACGGCCCTGGCGGGCGCGATGGTCCCGACCGTGCGCTCGGCGATCATGATCGGGGTTTACCAGTTGGCGGTTCTGTTGGACCGAGAAGAGGAACTCTTCTCTAGCCTGGCCTTTGCAGCTCTTCTGATCGGCCTCGCATGGCCCGGGGTCATTATGGAGATCTCCTTTCAACTTTCCTTCCTGGCGGTCCTTTTTATCATTTGGGGATTGGCGACAATAAGGCAGCGGGCGCCGGCGCGGCAGCGGGACGAGTTGCCCCAAGAGCGGAGCTGGTTGCGGCCGCGATTGCGCCGGATCGGGCTCTATCTCGTGGTTCCGATCCTGGCGACCATCGGCACCGGGCCGATGATCGCCCATCACTTTGGCCATCTCTCATGGGTCGGGTTTCTCTCCAATCCCGTCGTTGTGCCTCTGATCGGCTTCGTCATCGTCCCCCTGGGTCTCCTGATCGGATTTTTTTCCCTGCTGGCGCCGGCCCTAGCTGTTCCTCTGGTCTGGGTCGGCGAGCCGCTCGTGTCCCTGGCCCGTGAGGTCGTGCGTCTCGCTTCTCGCCTGCCGCTGGCCAACATCTCGGTCCCCATACCCAACCTGATCGAGGTGGGCCTGCTCTATCTCATGATCCTTTCTCCGTTGCTCTTTCGCCGTAGGGCTCCCTTTTTTCTCGCCGTTGGCGCGGCCTCCCTTGGACTGCTTGGAGACGGGATCTACTGGTGGAAGGAGCGCTCGGATCGACAGACCCTCAGGATAACCCACCTCAGCGTGGGGCACGGCGATGCCGCTGTGGTGGAGTTTCCCGGCTCCAAGGTCCTCCTCGTCGATGCCGGGGGGACCGCAAGCGGGGAATTCGATACCGGTGAATCGATCGTGGCGCCTTTTCTACGCTCGCGTAAGATCCTGAAGGTCGACTATCTCCTCGTCACCCATCCCAGGGTGGACCACTATGGAGGGATGCGAACTATCCTGGAGGAGTTCGCGCCGTCTGAATTCTGGTCCGGGCCAAGCGGAGGCAGAACCATGCGCTATGAGGAGCTGGAAGAGGCCGTGAAAAGATACGGGATCAAGAGGATCCTCACTAGCCGCGATCCGTGCGGCTCGATCGAACAGGTGAGCCTCTGCATTCTATATCCACCGGAGGCGATGGCGCGGGAGTCCTCGGTGGTCATGCGTCTCGGTTTCGGCCAAGTGAATTTCCTGTTTGCCGGGGATATCGAGGGGAGGGATGAGAAGCTTCTGCTCCGGCAGAGAGCGGATCTTTCCAGCGCGGTGCTCAAAGTTCCGCGCCATGGAAGTCTGATTGCGAGCACAGAGGAGTTCGTTAGCGTAGTTAGACCTAAACTTGCGATATTCTCAGTAGGTTACCGGAATCCTTTCGGTCTTCCGCGAGCAGAAATCGTCTCACGTTACGGCGGCGTCGGGGCCGAGGTCTTGCGCACGGATCAGGACGGCGCGATCATCATTGAGACTGACGGCGAGAGAGTCCGCTACTGGACGTATCGGAGTAAAAAGAGAGGAGAGGTAACGCCTTGAAGGTTCGTTTTCTTGCGACGGCTTTCCTATTTCTGTGGCTGGGTGGATGCGGCAGTGAGACCGAGTTAGCGCGGCGCGAAGAGAAACCCGATCGGGAGATAGCCGCCTCCCGAAGGCTGAATCAGATATTTCACGATTATTTCGAAGAGTACCTTCGGCTCTTTCCGACCTTTGCCACCTCAGTTGGGGATCACCGCTATGACGACCGGATGGGAAACGCGATCAGCGAAGAGCATCGAGAGCAACAACGGCTCCTTTACACGAGATACCTGAACGAGATCGCTAAGCTGGACAGCAAGGCCTTCCGCGGACAAGACCTGTTGAGCTACCAGTTATTTAGGCGCCGGCTCGCCTTGAACCTGGAAGGGCTAGAATTCAAACAACATCTGATTCCCGTCAGACAGCTATCCAGCACTCCGATTGAATTTCCTCTGCTGGGCTCCGGGGTAGGAATGCATCCTTTTAGAACGGTCCGGGATTATGAGAATTTTTTGAAGCGCATGGAGGGACTTCAGGCTTGGGTGGATACCGCGCTTGCCAATATGCGAAGAGGGGTTGAACAGGGCGTCGTGCAGCCGAAGTTCGTCATGGAAAGGACGCTGCCTCAACTGGAGGCGATGATCGTTTCAGACGCGAAACAGAGCATCTTTTATCGGCCTATTCTGCAGATGCCTGCTACTTTTGACGAGGCCGAGAAGGCGCGCCTGGCGCGCGCCTACACGCAAGCCATCGAGCAGCGGGTCGTCCCGACCTACAGGAAGCTCCGCGGGTTTATCCAGGACGAGTACTTGCCCAGGACCAGAGCCAGCGTGGGGATGTCCGACTTGCCGGACGGAGACGCCTGGTACGAGCATCTCGTGAAGGCCAGAACTACGACCGACCTGACTCCGGAGGCAATCTTTCAGATGGGAATGGGCGAGATCGGGCGGATCAAAAAAGAGATGGAGCAGATGCGCGCCGCAAGCGGTTTTCAAGGCAGCATCGCCGAGTTTGCGCGATATCTGGCCAAGAGCGCTGCGCCGGGCTACAGGAACAAGGAGGAGTTGATCAAAGGATACGAGGCGATCCGGGAAAAAGTGACTCCCCGCTTGCCGGAGCTCTTTGGCCGCCTGCCCAAGGCGGTTTATGAAATCAGAACGGTGGAGGAGTTCCGAGAGAGATCGGCGCCGTCGCAGTATTGGGCTGCGGCCCCCGACGGGTCGCGTCCCGGTATCTTTTATGTCAATGCCGCCGGGCTGAGAGAGAGGCCGCGCCCGGCCTCTGAGGCGCTCTTTCTCCATGAGGCCGTTCCCGGCCATCACTTTCAAATATCTTTACAGCGCGAGCAGGCGGACTTGCCCCGCTTCAGGCGCTTTGGGGGTTATACCGCCTTTGTGGAAGGGTGGGCGCTCTACGCAGAAAGTCTGGGTCGGGAGTTGGGCCTGTACAGCGAGCCTCGTCAGTATTTCGGCCGCCTGAACTCGGAGCTGTTCCGCGCCGTGCGCCTGGTGGTCGATGTCGGCCTGCACCGCAAGGGTTGGACCAGGGAGCAAGCGCTTAAGTTTATGATGGAGAACACCATGGCCAGCGAGGCCGGGGCGGCGCTCGAGATCGACCGCTACATCGCCGTGCCGGCTCAGGCCTTGGCCTATAAGATAGGTCAGCTCAAGATATCGGCCATTCGCGCGAAAGCGGAGAAGATCTTGGGTCCAAGGTTTGACATCAGGGCGTTTCACGACGAGCTGCTCAAAGACGGCGCGCTGCCTCTGGACATCTTGGAAGCCAAGATGGACGCCTGGATATCCAAACAGGAGCAGTGATACGGCGGTAGACAGATTGACCGAATGTCAGACCATCATGTATTCTTTCTCGGTAGAGACAGTTCGCTCTCTTTTAGGTGCTTATGACACAGAAAAAAACGCCCGGTGTGACACCTTCCACCGCCCAAAGTCCCCTTGATGTGGAGGCAATCGTGCGCCAGTGGCGCGATCGGCGCCATCAAGGGTGAGATGCGGCGGAAAGTTTTCTGTGTGAAACCCCCAGTAGACTTGAAAAAGTTTTTGTTGTTCCTATGGCTCATTATCTTCTCCGCAATACCGCCTTATCTCCATCCCGAGGAGGCCAAAGTGAAGGAAGCGGCGACAACGCTTCGTGAACTCTTTGCCTCCGAGTGGGATTACGAGATGGAGCAGCACCCGACGTGGGCATCCAGGTTGGGAGATCGCCGTTGGAACGACCGCTGGGAGGATCTCAGTCTGGCGGCAATCGAAGCACGCCACAGGCATAACATCGGGGTCCTGGACAAGCTGAAGGCGATTGACCGCGCAGCTCTGTCTCCTGAAGATCAATTGAATTACGACCTCTTTCAGAAGCGCTATGAGGACCGGATCGAACGCTTCCGATATCGCTGGTACCTGATCCCGCTCAACCAGCGGGGTGGAATCCAAACCGCGAATGAGTTGGCCGATGCGTTGCCTTTTGAATGGGTCAAGGATTATGAGGACTGGTTAGCGCGGCTGCGGTCGTTCCCGGCCTATATGGAGCAGACGATCGCGCTCATGCGGGAAGGGCTCAAGACCGGGATGATGCTTCCGAGGGTGGTGCTGGAGCGAATCCCGAGCCAGATCCGGCACCAGATCGTCGATGACCCGAAGGCCAGCCCGTTTTACAAGCCATTCGAGCGCCTTCCGGAATCGATCCCGGCGGCCGATCGCTCTCGGCTCCTGCGCGACGCGGAGCAAGTCATTGCCGCATCGGTGATTCCGGCCTTCCGCCAGTTGAATGAATCTTTCATCAAAGACTACCTGCCGGCCTCTTACAGCCAAGTCGGCATCTGGCAGCTCCCTCAAGGCGCGGCCATGTACGAGTTCTTCACGCGCCTGCATACCACCACAGGCCTGGCCCCGAAGGAGATTCACGAAATCGGACTGCGCGAGGTGAGGCGCATTCGAGCCGAGATGCAAGCGGTCATCGAGAAGGTAGGTTTTAGCGGAGGCTTTGCAGAGTTCCTCGCCTTTTTGCGGACAGACCCGCGCTTTTACTACAAGACGCCTCAAGAGCTGCTCGAGGCGTATCGGGCGTTGACCCGGCGCATCGACCCTCTGCTGGTGAGGGTCTTCAATACGCTTCCGCGTATGCCTTACGGAGTGGAGCCTATCCCCGACACTATAGCGCCCGATACGACCACGGCCTACTACCGGCCGCCCGCAGCCGATGGTTCCCGCGCTGGCACCTATTTTGTGAACCTCCACAAGCCTGAGGCGAGACCCAAGTATGAGATGATGGTTCTTTCGCTCCACGAGGCGGTGCCGGGACACCACTTGCAGATCGCTCTCGCCATGGAGCAGCGCGAGATGCCGAACTTCAGGCGCTACGGAGGTCATACGGCGTTTGTCGAGGGATGGGCGCTTTACGCCGAGTCCCTCGGCGATGACCTGGGGCTTTATGATGATCCTTACTCGAAATTCGGCCAGCTGACTTATGAGATGTGGCGGGCGGCCAGGCTGGTGGTCGACACGGGCATCCACTACCTCCGCTGGGACAGGCAGAAGGCCATTCAATTCCTGCTCGAAAATACCGCTAAGCAGGAACTCGATGTCGTGAACGAAGTGGACCGTTACATTACGTGGCCCGGTCAGGCGCTGGCCTACAAGATCGGCGAGCTGAAGATCAAGGAGCTGCGCGGCCGCGTCCGGCAGGCGCTGGGCGACCGGTTTGACTTGAAGGAATTCCACGAGGTGGTCTTGAAAGCGGGGGCCCTACCGCTTGATATCCTCGAACGGAACGTGGAAGCATGGGTTGCAAGCCGCAAAGAGGGCGGATGAAGATCCGAGCTGCGTCTAACGATGATTTAAAGGTGATTGCTGCGCTGCTGAGGGAAGCACACCTGCCCTCCGGTGACATCACATCCCACATCGACCACTTCCTTGTCGCTGTCGAGAACGGAGTGGCTATCGGCACGGTCGGAGTGGAGGTCTATGGAAGCCTGGGTCTCCTTCGCTCGCTTGCGGTGGAACCCGCGTTTCAAGGGCGGGGGATCGGGAAGATGCTTTGTGAAAGTTTGATGGCGCGAGCAGCCGGACTCGGCGTTGAAGAGGTCTACCTTCTAACAATGAATGCGGCGGGCTTCTTCGAGCGCCAGGGTTTTCATCGCGTGGATCGTTCCGGGGTGCCGGTGGAGATCCAGAGGACTCGGGAGTTCAGCGAATTCTGTCCTGCGTCGGCCGTCGTTATGTGCCGAAATATCAGGTAGGCTTATCATGGGTTGGTAGCCTGCAGGCGAGCTGTTACCGGAGAATTGCCGCGCGCGATATCCCTACCTTGTTGGAGGACGATAGCATAAGTGGTGAGTAAAGACATTCTTGTCCTTGACGGCATGGGCGTAATCTATGAGGTGGGCGATGATGTGGGAGAGTTGCTGGTTCCGTTCGTCAAGGAGAAGAATGGGAAGAGCGACATCACAATCGTCGAAGGGCTCTATGATGAGGCCATTCTTGGTCGTCTGTCAGCGAAGGCATTTTGGACGGCGCTGGGTCTGGACCCGAAGCTCGAAGACGAATACTTGGAGAGATACCGGCTCTCCCCCGGTCTCAGAGAGTTTTTGGCCTCCGATCATTTCTCTTCTATCTGGTGCCTCTCGAACGACCTTTCTGAATGGTCGCTGAAGCTGCGCCAGCGGTTTGGTCTAGAGGCTTATATCGACGGTTTTGTGGTCAGCGGGGACGTGGGCTGCCGAAAGCCCGAACCGAGGATCTTCCAGATTCTACTCGAACGGGTAAAGGCCGAGGCCACGCGGATGATCTCTGTGGATGACAAAAAGGTAAACCTCGATGCGGCCGCGTCGCTCGGCTTCGACACGGTTCTCTTTGATCCTAGCGGCACCGCCGGGCCGGTCTCACACCGTGTGGCGAGGAGCTTTAGGGATCTCGCCAAGCTAACCGCATTGTCCCTTGATTGACGAAGAAAGCGAAGCGGGGTTGCAAGATGAATCCGCCGGAAAAATTTGAGACCGAACGTTTGGTTCTTCGCCGTTCGATGGTCGACGACACAGAGGCGATCTTTGCCGAGTACGCACGGGACCCTGAGGTCACGAAATATCTTAGCTGGCGACCCACTGGAAACATAGAAGACACTCGCAATCACTTACACGCCTGCGACACGGCGTGGAAAGAGGGCAAATTGTTCCAGTGGGTAATTACAAGAAGGAAAGACAAACAGCTCCTGGGCGCGGTTAGTGTTCGTGTTGATGGGTACAAGCTGGAGTTGGGCTATGTCTTAGCCAAAGCGTATTGGAACATGGGCTACACGACCGAAGCCGTTCGAACTGTTGTTGACTGGGGACTCAAAGAGGAAGGGGTATATCGGGTTTGGGCTGTCTGCGATGTCGAGAATCGAGCCTCAGTCCGTGTTATGGAGAAAGCTGGAATGCAGTGCGAGGGCATTCTCCACCGCTGGACCATGCACCCGAATCGCAGCGACGAGCCAAGAGACTGTTACTGTTATGCAAAAACCAAGTAAGCCCCTCCGGAGAGGGCAGAAAAAATTAGACGATCTTAATTTGATGCGCGAATTCTATGCTGAAGAGCTGCGAGCAGTGGCCAATATTCAATCAGAGGCTGTCGTTAGAGCTTTTGCAAAAGTCCCGCGCGAACGCTTTCTCGGGCCTGGACCGTGGCAGATAGTGCATCTGTGGCACGATTTGAGACCGTCAAAACGGTACCGAACAACTCCTGATGCCGATCCGAGACACGTGTATCACAATGTCCTTGTCGCGATTGATCCTGAACGAGGACTGAACAACGGAGAGCCTGCCTTTTTAGCTCTTCTGATCGATGCGCTTGGACTGCAGGAAGGCGAGCATGTGGTCCACGTCGGCTGCGGCACCGGCTATTACACAGCGATCCTGGCTGAGGTCGTGGGTCCTAATGGCAATGTCACTGCGGTCGAGATCGACTCGGAACTCGCTGCCCATGCTCGCGGCAATGTGAATTATCTGCCCCAGGTTATGATAATCGAGGGTGAGGGTGGAGAGTACGATCCGGGGCCCTGTGATGCGATCCTGATTAATGCCGGGGCCACGCACCCTCGCCCCCTCTGGCTGGACGTTTTACGGCTCGGCGGGCGATTGCTTCTCCCGCTTACGGTTTTCAAAGATGATAATAGTCCTCAGTGGGGCCAAGTCTTAAAAGTCACGCGCCGAGCTAACGGTTTTGTTGCTCACTTTATCTCGGAAGTTGGGATCTTTCCCTGTCATGGTGCTCGGGACCCGGAGTTGAACGAGCGGTTGAAGGAAGCCTTTCGTGCGGGAGATTCGAAATCGGTTCAATCGCTCCGTAGGGAGCAGCACGAACCGGACAATTCCTGCTGGCTTCACAGCACTGATTTCTGCCTGTCCAAGTTAGCCGCGTCGGAGTAAGCCCTGGGCGAAAACGTGCGCTCAAAATCGAATACCGGCAGGTATGGGCAACAGTCGTGGTTGGATCGGCGCACCGACATTCGGAAGTCTGCTATTCATCGCAAGGGAAGTTTTGCGTGCGATCTGATTAGGGAAGGCGAAGTAGTGATCGTTTGGGGTGGCAGTATTTTCACCGTTGATGAGGTGAGAAGAGGGAAAGTCAAGCTCGGGACGATTGCTGCAATTTCAGAAAATCTCGTTCTTGCTGCACCAGCGGATGCTTCCGAAGGACCGGATCAGTACCTTAACCACTCCTGTGACCCGAATCTATGGATGGCAGATGAAGTGACACTAATAGCCAGAAGAAATATCTCTGCGGGCGAGGAGTTGACTGCTGACTATGCTCTGTGGGAGTGGGATGAGAGTTGGATTGCTCCGTGGACATGCCGTTGCGGCTCGCCGCTGTGTCGTAGGACAATTACGGGGAAAGACTGGAGGCTCTCCGA
>Ga0114945_10002461_pt1 | contig 10906 bp, 8 predicted proteins | sample OV2TP3_FD_87194 | JGI IMG/M metagenome (GOLD analysis project Ga0114945, IMG submission 87194) | Hot spring microbial communities from Beatty, Nevada to study Microbial Dark Matter (Phase II) - OV2 TP3 | ecosystem: Environmental > Aquatic > Thermal springs > Hot (42-90C) | place: USA: Beatty... | reverse complement strand
GTGGTCCGTCATCGGAGAGATCTCCCCGGGTAAGAACAACCCGGCTCCGCTCTATGCCTGCCGTATTTACCCTGCACACCTGTCGCGATAGCTTGGGGCTTTGTCTTGTGTGGCAGACTCGCCCGATGTTGCCCGGGCCTCAGGTCATGCGGTTCGTGTTCCTCGGGTCGGGAGTTTGCTCTGGGACAACCTTGCAGATTCCACCTCGCGGTGGACACCCTTGCCTTCGGCTAGCGGTTGGGGCTATCACCCTCCGCGGTGGACTTGGCTTTACGGCCTCACCACCAAGTTGTTGCCCATGCCGGGCGCACATAAAGCCGCCGCGATGTCTCCTGACATCACGGCGGTTGAGCCCCGAGCGTGCAATGGGGCCACGCTCATCAGTACGGAGATGACGAATACGAAACGGTCCCGCTTGTCGGATCGGCTATTGAGCGGCGTTTCTCAAACACCCCGTCGCCATCCTCATCAATGATGCGGAACCACCGCCCGCCGTAGAGGTAATCAATCGCCTCAATCCGCTCGCCAAAGTATCCCACCTCGCCATTCTCTTCCGGTCCATCCTTGCGGCGGATACGGAGCGTGTCAGAAGACGCACTTGCCGATCGAATCGTGCGATCGTGGTATACCGACTTCGGCTGCCAGTACTCAACGACTACCGTGTTCGCGTCAGAGCGCTTGAAGTCACGCTTAAAGAAATCGATCCGCTTTACTTTCTCAAGTTCCTCGAGGCGCTTTTCCTCGGGGGTTTTCGCGACCGCATAGCGGATATCAAGCGAAACTGTAAGCGTCCCGTATGGGAATGGCACGCGCCATCCATCGGCGCTCTCCGCCCTCTCCCAGACCTCTATCGTTGTCTCGCCCATGCGCACGATCTCAGTATATACCTGCCGCTCTTTGGGCTTTCGGCGCTGCGGTTTGTCGAGTGCCTCTAGTCTCCGCTCGAAGAGCGAAATGAGCTTCCCGCGAAGCGTGCTGTCAGTCAAAAAATTCTGCGCCGTCTGCGCGCCAAGATAGTACTGATACACCTCGTCAGGACTCCCGTGACCACTCGTCCCCTCGGGATCGTAGTCGAGAACGAAAACAGTGAGCTTGGTGCCGCCAAATGAAGTGAAGCCGCGGAGCGCCGCTCGCTCCTCACTCGTACCATCCTGCCGCAGACGGAATACCTCAAGGTATTGCAAGACATTCTCGCGCGGTTTATCGCCTTTTGGCAGTACTTTATACCCGTCGATTTTCCATCCCCGCTTCTCGGCGTCCCAACTAAACTCATTGGCATCGTAGAGATTCGGCACCTTCTTTGCAAGATCCTGGCGTGTCTCAAGCCGCACTGAGTCTACAAGCAGAAGGATGCCTTCGCGCTTTGCGTTTTCTACATAACGCGCGGTAAAAGGTATCGCCTCGAGTCGGTGCTCGGGGTGCGGATAGAGCAGACGCAAGGTGTAGTTCTTCCTCCCTGCAGAGAAATAATACGCCTCTTCAGCCACCTTGAGGTCCGGCGGCAACTCCCCGACGAGATCAACGAACTCGTTGTACGTCTTGACATACTTGAGCCGACTTGCAACATAGTGATTGACCCGCTCTTCCTTGAGCAGCCCCTCGCGGAACCCTTTCAGCGAATCAATAAAGTCAGCCCAACGACGACGATCATAACTCAAAAACGCATCGAGCGTCTTCGTGATGTCGTCAACGACGCTCTCGACCATCGAGAGAGGGATGCCACCGGGATTTAGTTTCCAAATCTCGTTCTTTTCGTCAAAAACGAAAAGATGCGGGATCGCGGTAAACAATGCTTCGCCATTGCAGACAATGCCTGCTTGTCGCTCGGTGTATTTCCACTCCTCGTCCGCGCTTTGCGCCAAGCTCATGCAAGACACGGCATACGGTGTCGCACAGCCGCCGAAGACGAGCGCCACGGACACTATTCCAATCGCCCAACATACAAAACGTCGCATTGTACTATCTCCTGCCTGTTTTCAGTTTGATGGGTTTACTCGGTACTTCAGCACGATTATATGAAATTAAGAAACGCTTCTTCTATCGAGGTATTCTACTCTCATTCAGACTAAAAACAACGGCGCTGTCAACTATACAAAAAAGCGGCCTCGTGGCATTGTAATCTACCACGAGGCCTCTCTACGGAGCCGCTCCCCCGAGCGGCTATCGTACGCTACGAATATGAGCGAGGACTCCTGATCCGGCGAATAAACGCCGGAGTTCAAAGATGGCCGCTGCGTCTCCGTCTTCTGCCCGGACGGCAAGCGACTGTACGCGGGAGATAAACTCACGCTGCTCATCGGGAGCCATAAAGAAGAGGCGGGAATGAACCGGACACTTCATGAAGCCGCCGAGGTCAAAGGCTTTGGAAATATCCTTTCCTTGTTCTGTTTCCTTGCCGGTTTTCTCCATCGCTTTTTTCGCAAGGCGGCGGATGCGCCCCGCATCGCGCTCGCGTGAGAGCCATTCTTTCGTCTGCTGCGCAGCGGGGATCACCTGTCCATTCTTGTCTTTCTTGTCTTCGTCGAAAATCCCCGCGAACTCAAACCGAAGCGCAAACAGAAGTCGCCAAACGGCCGCGGTATCACAGAGAGCTGTATTGACCGCGCTCCAACCCAGGGGGTCGCTATAGAACTGGACCATGAGTCCGTTCTCGGGATCCTTAATAAACGCAAGGAGCTCTGAGACAACGCGCCGGTGCACAGCCGCATATCTGCGGAACTCATCCTCGCGCACTTCCTGCGCGCCAAACTCGCTTGGCCAAATCCGCCGCTTTACTTCTCTGAAATCGTAGCCGAACGCGTACTTTGCTGAATCGGTCACGACAGAAAGATACGGATGGTCGTACTCGAGCATGCCGCCGGAGAGATTCGTCGTTAGTGCCGCCCACATTTCGACGTCGTAATAAAACGCCATTGGCTCGCCCTGGAGGTAGGGGTTCGTGTGCACAAACTCATGCGCCGCGATAACATACCCGCCCTCGATATAATTGAACGCGATGCCAAGAAGATCGAGGAACACAAGACGCTCGGTGCCGACCGTCTTAAAATTCGCAAAGCCGCCAGCGAATCGATTCGGTCCGATAACAAGTACGTCCGGCAAAAAGTCCTCCGGCCTGACAAAAGGCGGCCGCATGACGTCCTGCACGCTAACGTCACTTCCCTTCTCAACGAGCTCAGCGAGACGGTCTTCATAACGCGGATCGCCAAGCGCCTCAGCATGTCTCACAAGGACGCGCTCGCGCAGCTGCATGTCCTCTGCATAGTCCTTGACGTTCTTGGCGATGCCGTCCTCGACCACCTTGTGGATCTCGGCTTTTACGGCCTCGAACTGCGCCCACCCAAAAATACTCTGGATACTGCGCCACTCGGTATCGCTGATCTGGCCAAGTGCCCATACCACCTTATAACGCTCATAGAGGGGCGCATGCACCGCAAGGTTCTCCTCACCGAGCGCTCCCCAAAAGACGAACATGCCGCTTGCAGGATCGTAGTGGTGGTGCGTATAGAGCACGCGCACTCTCTTGCCGGCGATCATGAGCTCTTCGTGGAGTTGCGTAGAGCCGGGCGGCACATAACTCTCGCGCGTCTTATCCATGATGCCTTTCGCGCGGAGCGAGAACGCAAGGCCCTTGGTCTGCCAGAGCTTTTTTGCCATCTGGTACTGGTCCCACTCATCGGTCTTCCTCTCAATCCCGAGAAGGAAATGAGGTTTGTCGGGAATGCGGCGTACGTCTTCGCGATACTGCTCGGGAACTGCCGCGAGCGTCGCGTCGAGACCGAACGCCGCGTGATGCGCGTGGCTCGTACGGGCAGCGCCTACGCCAAGCACGCATACGATAAGCACGGGTACAACCAGTCGGTGTATCGGATACATCGATATGTCCTCTCTCGAAAATTGTTCTTCTTCGCAACGACAATGTACAGAACAGTAGACCGCGCGAGACGCAAACGTCTGATACGGCCTGACACGACAGCCTCTCTCTGACATTACGTTAGATTGTAAAATGGTAAAACGTCAAGATTGACAGCAATGAATTTTTACTGAACGGCCGTCGGCGCAAAGCGCCGACGGCCGTAAACCGCACGAACATGATAAGACGAGACGTCTTATCGATAGGTTTCTATTACGAACTCATCCCGTGTCTCTCCCGTGCGTCTAAGAAAACGCCCCACAAGCGTCAGCTCGTGCCAGAGTACCTTTTCACCAGCGCGGCGTGCAGGAATCCAAAGCGCTGACCACCACAGCATATAACGTCCAAATTCCGGTTGTATCTCGTGCATATACATAGCCACAAGCGACTGGAGCACATGGAGCTCAATCACCACTTCTACACCCTCTCGTGTCACAAAAGTCACACGGAAACACTCCATATCAGTCGTCGGTGTCGTGTTCTCGCACGACGAAATGCGGATAGGTGTAGCGGTGTGATGCCCTGGGATATTTTTCACGGGGATTTTCTTGAGACCTACAACAAGGTGCGGATAGTGCAGTGCGCCAAAAGACGCACCTCCGGGATCGGCTGGCTGCTTGGTCGCAGATTTCTCCTCATCTGCTGCGCGCACGCCCCCAAAAACAAGCGTACACAAAGCGACTACAACCATCGTAAAGACGCCTACGGCGCCTACGCGCGAACATACCAGTATCTTCTCGACCATCATTCACTCCTTCCTTGGGAAAACCGCGCATCAGAATACTAACACCACGTCACCCTATTTCTTTCTGCAGTATATCCGCTCTTCTTCCCCTGTCAACGCAGATGTGTCTTGACGCGCCTATCCACATGCACTACACACGATGCGAACAAAATACGGCGCATTGAACGAGGTACGCAACATGCGGCGCGTGGTACAATGAGGCGTGCGGTGAATTACGAAATTGCCGACGCCGACATCCGATGCCCTCGAGTGTGCCACGGCTAACCACTTTGGTGGAAGATGGCTTAACATCGCCTCATTAATTCCTCTGTCTGGAGCGGGAGACATCGGATGTCCTGCAATTTCGTAATTCACAGCGATATACTATGGCAAACGGCAGCACCACATTCTCCTCAGTCGCCTCTCCCCTCACCCACCTCAGAATTCCCCCGCAGCATCTTGAGTCCGAGCGCGCGCTACTCGGGGCGATTCTGCTGCGGCCCGAGGCGTTCTATGAGTTTGTGGACCTGCTCTCGCCCGAGGCATTCTACACGGACAAGCACCGGCGGATCTATGGCGCGATGCTTGAGCTCTTTGCGCGCCGCGACCCGATTGACCTCCTCTCGCTCACCGCGCGGCTTGAGGAGCGCGGCGAGCTTGCCGCACTCGGCGGCCGCGGGTATGTCGGTGAGCTCGTGGCTGCCGTGCCATCGGCCGCAAACGCCCGCCACTACGCCGAGCTAGTGCAAAAAAAATTCCTGCTGCGCAAACTGATTGAAGCCGCGGACGTCGTCGCGAACCTCGGCTACGAGGAGCAACACGAGCTCGACGATGTGCTCGAGGAGGCGGAGAAGCGCATTTTCGAGGTTACGAACCGCTCCGCCCATGTGCGAGTGACGGAGCTCAAGCAACTGCTTGGCGAGGCATGGGAGCGCCTCGACCGCCTGCACAACGCAAAAGGCACGCTCCGCGGCGTGCCGACCGGCTTCCCGGAGCTTGACCACAAACTCTCCGGCCTCCAGAAATCAGACCTCATCATCCTTGCGGCGCGGCCCTCGATGGGCAAAACGTCGCTTGCGCTTGACATCGCGCGGCTCGCCGCGACACTCCACAACGTCACCGTCGGCATTTTCTCGCTTGAGATGAGCGCCCAGCAGCTCGTAGACCGGATGCTTGCCGCAGAGTCGCATGTTGACGCATGGAAACTCCGCACCGGGAGGCTCTCGACGGACGAGGAATTTGGCAAGCTCCGCGACGGCCTCGACAAGCTCGCGAAAGCGCCGATTTTCATCGACGATCAGGCGTCGATCAATGTGCTCAAAATGCGCTCAGTGGCGCGGCGGCTCAAGAGCGAGCGTGGGCTTGGCCTGCTTATCGTTGACTATCTCCAGCTCATGTCTCCGACGAATATCCGGTCGCATGACACCGAAGTACAACAGGTCACCGATATCTCGCGATCCCTCAAGGGCCTCGCGCGCGAACTTGATGTGCCCGTACTTGCGCTCTCGCAGCTCTCGCGGGCGATTGAGAGCCGCGGTGGCAGGCCACGGCTCTCGGACCTACGCTCAAGTGGCTCTCTTGAGCAAGATAGCGACGTCGTCATGTTCATCCACCGCGAGGACAAGTACAAAGAAACGACTGACAAGCCGAACATCGCCGAGATCATGATTGAAAAGCACCGCAACGGCCCGACCGGCAAGGTCGAGCTCTACTTCGACGACCGGAAGGCGACGTTCCTCAGTATTGAGAAAAGCGCTTTTGGGGAGGTGCCTGCAAGCAATGGAGAAGTTACAGGAACAGAGTGGTAACATCAGATAATGCTACGGGTCTTGACAAAGTCGGTATGTAACAAACTCAAAAATCAAAGCTCAAAGTCACAGCTCAAAAGTCAAAAGTTTTACAGCTTTGCGTTGTTGTTTTGACTTTCGGCTTTACTCCACCACCCTGTTTAGTAACAACACTCCGACACTTTTTTGCAAAACGGCTCAACAGAGCCATTTTGAATTTTGAAAATGTGGCTTAAAATAAGGGTTTCCTAAAAAAGCGTCGGAGTGTTGAGTAAGAAAGTATGGATTCTCTCTCAAAACTCGCCGATCTCTTTCTTCGCTTCCCCGGCATCGGGCCGCGGCAGGCGCGACGATTCGTGTATTTTCTGCTGCGGGAGGACGGCCGCTACCGCAGCGAGCTTTCCCGGCTCGTGGCAGAAATCAGCGCCAGCGTGGCGCAGTGCGCACGGTGCGGCAGATTTTTTGAGCGACGCGTGGAAACCGACACTCCCGAGTGCTCGATCTGCAGCGACTCGAACCGCGACCGGAGCATCCTCATGGTCGTCGAGAAAGACGCGGACCTTGAGGTTGTGGAGCGGAGCGGCTGCTACCGCGGGCGCTACTTTGTCCTCGGCGGCACGGTACCTCTCACCGAGAGCACCACAGGGCGCCGGCCGCGCCTCGCGTCGCTTCTGGAAAAACTCACCGAGCGGGGCGAGATTAAAGAAATCGTTCTCGCGCTCTCGCTCACCACCGAAGGCGAGCACACGGCCTCACTCCTCACAGACCTGCTCAGAGATGCCGCGGCACAAAACCGCGTCAAACTCTCCACGCTCGGCCGCGGCCTCTCGAGCGGACTTGAAATCGAATACTCTGACTCTGAGACGCTGCGGCAAGCCCTCAAGAGTCGCAAAAATACGCTGACTGAACGCAAACGTGCGCAGAAGTAAAAGTAAAATTTGTGCAGAAGTAAAATTTGCAATAACTATGCGATCGCATTATTATTGCAAATTTTTCAATAGACTTCTTGCATAACCCACTCCTATTGCAATTGCCTCGTTTTTGGCTGCGACTTCGTCAAAAACCAGAGAGTTACGCAAGCACCGCGCGGATGCGGCGGATGCCGGAGGAGATAGCTTCTTCTTTTATAATTTTGAAGTGCTTGCCGCCCTCGCCGAGCTCACAAGTGTTCCCAACGTGCGGGCCACCGCAAAATTCAAACGAGTAGAGCCCGTCCACGCGGCTCTCTCCCTCGCCGATCTTGTACACCTTGACCTTCTCGCCGTATTGATCCTCAAAGAGCCCGATCGCGCCGCGGCGCTTCGCTTCCTCAAACGGGAGGATTTCAAATGTGACTGGAAGCGCGTCGGCGATGCGCTCATTCACCGCCGCTTCGACACGCGCGATCTCCTCCTGCGTCATCTTGCGCGGGTGCACGAAGTCAAAGCGCAGACGCTCCGGCGTGATGTTGCTGCCTTCGTGGAACACATGCTCGCCCAAAACATCGTGCAGAGCCTGGTGAAGGAGATGCGTTGCGGTGTGATAGCGCAGCGACATCTCGGAGTGGTCCGCAAGGCCGCCGTGGAATTTTTTCTCCGCACCGGCACGGGAAGTGTTTTGGTGTGAGCGAAACTGCGCCTCAAATTCTTCGCGATCTATCGTGAGCCCCTTCTCTTGCGCTAACTCGAGTGTCATCTCGAACGGGAATCCGTATGTCTGATAGAGGTCAAACGCGGCTGTGCCGCTAAGGCCCGCCGCACTCGCACTCATGCGCTCAAATTCTGAGAGCCCCCGTGCGAGCGTAAGCCGGAACTTTTCTTCTTCTCGCTCGATTTCCTCGCGAATGTCGCGCGTCTGCTCGACCAGCACAGGGTACTGATCGGCGTAGCGCTCGGCGACGAGAGGCACGAGCTCGTGGAGCGTGTTCTCCTGCATGCCGAGGAGGTCCATGTGGCGCACCGCGCGACGCAGGAGCCGCCGCACGAAGTAGCCCTGCTCTTTGTTGGCGGGCAGCACGCCGTCGGCGATCATGAACACGGCGCCGCGCAGATGGTCGGCGACGATGCGAAACGAGCGAGTCGTCCGATCATCCGCGCCGTAACGCGCGTCCGTACGCGCCTCAATCCCGTCGATAAGTGCACGAAGCGTGTCGATACGGAAGACATCGGGGTCGCCCACGGTTGCAGCCGTCATGCGTTCAAGCCCGCCGCCGAAGTCAACATTTTTCTGCGGCAACTCGTCAAATCCACTGTCCGCACGTTTGCGATACTGCATAAATACCGAGTTGCCAATCTCCATAAAACGCCCGCAGTCGCAGTTCGGATGACAGTGCTCACCGAATCGTTTGTCATGCATCGCGCCGCTCGGATCAAAGTCGAAAAACACCTCCGAGTCCGGCCCCCCCGGCTCACCCGCGGGCATCTTTGCCGGCTCCCCCATCCTGCTCCACCAATTTTTCTTCGCGCCGTAGAAAAAAACCCGCTCGCCTTCTTTCATGCCGCGCTCCGCGCCCGCCTTCTCACTCCCGATCGCGGCAATGAGAGCGTCAATCCCCTTCTCTCGAAAAAGTTTCCGCCAAATCGCCGCCGCCTCATCGTCTTGTGCAATACCACTCTCCGCGTCGCCGCCAAAAACTGTCACGTAGAGCCACGATGGGTCGAGGCCGATACCTGCCTCACGATCAGTTAAAAATTCAAAAAACCACGCGAGTTGCTCTGTCTTGAAATAGTCGCCGAGCGACCAGTTGCCGAGCATCTCAAAAAAGTTAGTATGGCGATTGTCACCCACCTCGTCTATATCTTCCGCGCGGAAACACTTCTGAGAATTAACAAGCCGCCGCCCCGCAGGGTGCAGCTCTCCAAGGAGGTAGGGCAACAGCGGCTGCATCCCGGAGCCGGTGAAAAGAGTGGTAGGATCGTTCTCAGGTACGAGAAGCCCGGACGGAATCACTACGTGCCCCCGTTTCTCAAAAAACTCAAGATAGCGTTTTCTCACTTCTGCGGTTTTCATTCTGTGGATAACTTGTGCAACACTCGGTGTTGAACAGCTTGCTCAACTCATTCTTTCGCTTTTGAAGCGCTTCGATCTTCTTCTTGAGCTCGACGATCTCCTTCTTGATCTTGCGCAATTCTGTTTGGTTCTTGGCTCTGCGCAGGTAGTCCTCGCCATGTTTCTCAACGATGTAGTGCTCGAGCTGCCTCCTCAAAAGCCTGATATACGGATTTCCCCACATTGAACCCTCGCGGCTCTCAAGTTTGCCTGCCTGGATGCCCTTAACAATAAATTGTAGGTCCACGCCGTATTCAGCCTTGGCTGTTACGTCGCTCAGCGTCGCTCCCTTTCGATTCCATTCACCGTATTCGGCACCATGCATAATAAATTTCTAAATAACCGTGGTGGACATCGGATGTTCACCACCGAACCTGGATCTCCCGTAAAATGCCTATTAGTTCATCGAGTGTCAGCATCTTGCCAATAGTAACGATTGCCATATCGCCAGTGTAGCAAAAATATGCCGTTCAGAAAAGCCGGTCGCCTTGCAACATCTCCGCGGCGTGTCGCAGTGCGTTATCCACATTGACGCGCGGCGCACCCATGCCGTACTCTAAACATGCGCGAATCGTGTCGCGGTAAACCGACCACGAACACGCGCGAAAAAAATACGAACAACGCCGCAGCATGCGTGTTTCCCCGCACCAGCTGCAGACAAAAAGTCAGCGCCGTAGACGGGGGCTGGCTTTATATTTTTTGTGCGTGAATGACGAAATCGCAAGACATCCGATGTCCTCCGTTCATCAAGTTATGAGCATGCGAACTGTTATTACGAGATATCACAAAAGGTGATTGGGCGCGATTGATTCGGGGACATCGGATGTCAGCGCCTGTAATTTCGTCATTCCTTTGCGCTTGTCGCAGAAAGACGTCACGTGTGAGACGCGACGCCTCTCTGCGATCGGCAAAAATTTTCACAAACGATGCCGGTCAGAGAAAGGTCGAACATTACAAGATTATTCAAACGATAAAAAGTTCTATTAAAAAACTATGACAAAAAGCAAACTTTTCATCGCTTCCGCAACCGTCGCGGGCCTTTTGCTCAACTCGGCAACGGCTCTCATGGTCGGCGCGACTGTGACTCCGGAAGAAGTGAACGATGTCCTAAACCCCGGCGAGACACTTTCTCCGGATGTAAAAAAGGAGGTTACTATACCAAAAATCCCCGCAGTGGTAGATGTTGCGATCTCAATGGACTTAACGGGGAGTATGGGTGGAGAACTAGCTGCGCTAAAATCTGAAATTAGCGGTATCATCACCGACCTTTCGGCGGAGTCTGCTGATCTTGAGGTCGGAATAGTGTCCCATGAGGATTATAATGGAAGCTTCGACTCTAATCCGACCTGCGCTTATTCAGCAGCGTATGGATCCGGAGGAAAACCGGATGTACCTTACCGACTCGATCATGCTTTGGATAAGGATTTCGCGGGAGCAGACGCTGCGGTCCAGGCAATG
>Ga0114945_10002460_pt1 | contig 10906 bp, 6 predicted proteins | sample OV2TP3_FD_87194 | JGI IMG/M metagenome (GOLD analysis project Ga0114945, IMG submission 87194) | Hot spring microbial communities from Beatty, Nevada to study Microbial Dark Matter (Phase II) - OV2 TP3 | ecosystem: Environmental > Aquatic > Thermal springs > Hot (42-90C) | place: USA: Beatty... | reverse complement strand
TCGATGTCGAAGCCGCGATGAAGACGGTGGAGGGGACCGCTCGGAGTATGGGGATCGAAGTCGTGGCCTAAGGGCGATTGAGGGAGGTACGCATGCCGAACACGGGGAAAAAATACCTGACCGCCAAGAGGCTTATCGACCGCACCAAACGGTATGAGCTGGGCGAGGCGCTCTCGCTGGTGAAAAAGGTGCATCCTGCCAAGTTTGATGAAACCGTAGAGATGGCCGTGCGCCTGGGGGTCGATCCTCGCCACGCTGACCAAATGGTTCGCGGCAGCGTGGTGCTCCCGCGTGGGGTTGGCAAGGTCCCACGGGTTGTCGTATTCGCAAAGGGCGACAAAGAAAAGGAAGCGCTGGAAGCAGGGGCCGACTATGTCGGGGCTGAGGATTTGGTCGCGAAGGTGCAGCAGGAGGGCTGGGTCGATTTCGATCGCGCGGTCGCGACACCGGATATGATGAGTCTCGTAGGCCGCCTCGGGAAGATCCTGGGGCCACGAGGGCTTATGCCCAACCCCAGATCGGGGACGGTGTCGTTCGATGTGGGGCGCGTCGTGCGGGAGATCAAGGCGGGGAAGATCGAATTTCGCGTGGATAAAGCCGGGATCATTCATGCCCCGCTCGGGAGGGTCAGCTTCGAGGATGAAGCGCTGGTCGAGAATGCGCGCGCGTTGATCGACGCCCTGCTCCGCATGAAACCGGCGTCGAGTAAGGGTCAGTATGTCAGGGGAATCGCCGTCTCGTCCACCATGGGACCCGGTATCAAGGTGGATCACACACAGGCGAGTAGTGCCCTGCGATAAGCTGGAGTGCAGAGGGAGCGGATGGTGGGACAAGGAGCGCGCATCAGGCCTGAGAAAGTGGCGGCGGTCGAGCAGCTACACGACAAGTTCTCCCGCGCCGTGGCAGCGGTGCTGGCGGATTTCCGGGGACTCACGGTTCAGGAGACGACAGAGCTACGTCGGCAGCTCCGCGAGGCTTCGCTCGAGCTAACCGTGGTCAAGAACACGCTCGCGCGGCGAGCTGTTCAACAGACCGCGTGCGAGAAGCTGTCGCCCTATCTCAAAGGTCCAACATCCATCGCGTTGAGCTATCGCGATGCCGTGGCGCCGGCAAAGATCCTGAGCGCCTACATCAGACGACAACCGAAGTTGAGGTTACGCGTGGGATTATTCGAGGGAGAGCTCGTTCCCGGGGACAGAATCCAGGCCCTCGCTGATCTTCCGCCACGCGAGGTCATGCTGGCCCAGGCGCTGGCGGCGATGCAGGGGCCTCTCGCGGGTTTGGTCGGCACCTTACAGGCTGTGTTAAGTACCTTCGTGGGGACCCTACAAGCGATTCACGATAAGAAAGCCCAAGGTTGAGGAGAAGATCATGCCCGAGATCACGCGGGAGGACGTAATCACGTTTATTGAGAATATGACTGTGTTAGACCTTGCGCAGTTCATCAAAGACCTGCAGGAACGATTTGGGGTCTCCGCAGTCATGCCCATGGCGATGCCTCAAGCTGGCGGTGGCCAGGCCGCCGAAGCTCCCGCGGAGGAGCAGACCGAGTTCGATGTGGTCCTGACCGGTTCGGGGGATAAAAAGATTCAGGTGATCAAGGTGGTCCGAGCTATCACGGGCTTAGGGTTGAAAGAGGCGAAAGATCTGGTCGATGGGGCTCCCAAACCTGTCAAGGAGAAGATCAGCAAGGACGAAGCGAACGAATTGAAGAAACAACTTGAAGAGGTTGGGGCAACAGTCGAAGTCAAGTAAGAGGTGACCAGCATGGCAAAGGTCAACATGTCGCTGGATCTTAATAAACACCGTCAACGCAAGGATTACGCCAGGATTCCCACCGTCATCAATATTCCTAATCTGATCGAAATCCAGCAGGAATCCTATGATCGATTCCTGCAGAAGGACCGACCCCCTAAGCAACGCGACGATCGCGGCCTTGAGGCGGTCTTCCGGAGTGTCTTCCCGATCAGCGACTTCAACGAGGTGGCGTTCCTGGAGTATGTGGGGTACGAGATCGGAACATGGGGATGCGATTGCGGTGAGTATAAAAGCCTGGGCGGCATGGGGGTCGAGTGCGAAAAGTGCGGAAAGGGCCTGATCTATAAAGAGAAGTATGATGTGGAAGAATGCCGCCAGCGGGGGATGACGTATGCGGACCCGCTTCGTATCATGGTGCAACTGGTCGTCTCCGAACGGGATGAAGAGACCGGAGAGATTCGCATCCGGGATGTGAAGGAGCAGAAGGTGTATCTTGGTGAAATTCCCCTGATGACGGACAAGGGGACGTTCATCATCAATGGTACCGAGCGGGTGATCGTCAGCCAGCTGCATCGCTCGCCCGGCGTCTTCTTCAGCGCGGAAAAAATCCGGGGCGCCAGTGGACAGGTGGTGTACTCAGCGCGCATCATCCCCTACCGCGGCTCCTGGCTGGATTTTGAATTCGATAGCAAGGATACCCTGTTTGTTCGCATCGATCGGCGACGAAAGATCCCTGTGACGGTCCTGCTGCAGGCGCTCGGCTATACGAACGAGGAGATCCTGCATACCTTCTACCCCGTCGAACAGGTGACGTACGACCCCACCCGTGGGCTTTTCGAGAAGCGTGTGTCAGAACTGTTAACCGGACAATCGCCGACGGAGGATATCATTGATCCGAAGAGCGGCGAAACGCTCGCGAAGGCAGATCGGAAGATCTCACGGGCTGCGGCGAAGCGACTGACATCAGCCGGTCTCGAGAAAATTCCCATCATGACCGACGAGTTGCTGGGGAAGCATCTGGCGAAGGATGTCATCGACGAAAGGACAGGGGAGGTAGTGGCCGCGCTGAATGACGAGGTGACCCCCGACTTGCTCGATAAGATGCGCCTGAAGGGGATCACGTCGCTTTCCGTCCTGTACATGGAAAATCCTCGCCTGGACGCATGTATGCGGGATACAGTGGCGAGCGATAAATCCCGCACCAAGGATGAGGCGTTGCTCGAGATTTACCGCCGACTGCGTCCGGGAGATCCCCCCACCAAAGAGACCGCCAAAGCCCTCTTCGAAAACCTCTTTTTCAACGCGAAACGCTACGATCTTTCGGAAATCGGGCGCTGGAAGCTGAACAATAAATTGGAGGAAACCTTCGAAAAGTTTGGATTGGCCCCGGCAGCGGCAGAGCATCGGACGCTGATTGACGCCGATATCGTCGCCGTCATCGGCTATCTCCTCGACCTGCGCAAGGGGACAGGGACCGTCGATGATATCGATCATCTTGGGAACCGGCGCGTCCGATCGGTCGGCGAGCTACTGGAGAATCAGTTCCGCATCGGTCTGATCCGCATGGAGCGGGCCATCCGGGAGCGGATGAGCATTCATGATCTGGATCAGGTTATGCCTCACGACTTGATTAGCTTTAAACCGGTCTCGGCTGCTATCAAAGAGTTCTTCGGCAGCAGCCAGCTCTCCCAGTTCATGGACCAGACCAATCCCCTGTCCGAGCTCACGCATAAACGCCGGTTGAGCGCCCTGGGGCCTGGTGGCCTCACACGGGATCGGGCCGGGTTCGAGGTCCGGGATGTCCACCCGACGCATTATGGGCGTATCTGCCCCATCGAGACCCCTGAAGGGCCCAACATCGGGCTCATCGCGTCCCTGAGCACCTATGCGCGGGTGAATAAACTCGGCTTTATCGAGTCCCCGTATCGGAAAGTGCGGAATGGCTATGTGACGGAGGAGGTCGATTTTCTCTCGGCGGTCGAAGAGGATAAGTATGTGATCGCTCAGGCGAGCCCTGAGCTTGACGAGCGCGGACGGTTTCTACGCGATATCGTGGCAGCTCGCAAGGGGAGCGAATTTATTCTCGTCCCGGTAGAAGAAATCGACTACATGGATGTCTCGCCGAAGCAGCTCGTGAGTGTGGCCGCATCGCTGATTCCCTTCCTCGAGAACGACGATGCCAACCGGGCGCTGATGGGGTCGAACATGCAGCGGCAAGCGGTGCCGTTGCTGTGCACGGAGGCCCCCTTGGTCGGCACTGGCATGGAGTATATCTCGGCTCGGGATTCCGGCGCGGTCGTCGTCGCCAAGAATACAGGCACAGTGGTCGGCGTGGATGCGACCCGGGTCGTCGTGCGAGCGGATCCGAGCGATGGGCAGGATACCTTGGAATCCCGGGTGGATATTTATTCGCTGACGAAGTTTCAGCGTTCGAACCAAAATACGTGTATCAATCAGAAGCCGATCGTGCATATGGGGGAGCGCGTCGAGCAAGGCGAGGTCATCGCCGATGGACCTGCTACAGATCAAGGGGAGCTGGCTCTGGGCCAAAACGTGCTAGTCGCGTTCATGCCCTGGGGCGGCTATAATTTTGAGGATGCCATTGTTGTCAGCGAGCGGCTGGTCAAACAAGATCGATTCACCTCCATCCATATTGAAGAATTCGAGGTAGAGGCGCGCGACACGAAACAAGGGAAGGAAGAAGTGACGCGCGACATCCCGAATGTGGGGGAAGAAGCGCTGAAAGACCTGGATGAGAGCGGGATTATCCGCATCGGCGCCAAGGTAAAGCCCGGCGATTACCTGGTTGGGAAGGTCACCCCGAAAGGGGAAACCCAACTGAGCCCGGAGGAAAAGCTTCTGAAGGCGATCTTCGGAGAAAAGGCGGGGGATGTGCGCGACACTTCCCTCACGGTTCCCCCCGGCGTCGAAGGCACTGTGGTTGGGGTGCGCGTGTTTTCCCGCAAGGGGCTCGATAAAGATGCCCGTATGCGCGCGATCGAAGACGATGAGATCTGCCGGGTCGAAAAGGATTTTGCGGAGGAGCGCCATATTCTCGAGAGCGAGCGCGATAAGCGGATCCGCGAGCTGCTCCTGGGAAAGAAGGTCGGGAGGGAAGTTCGCGATCCGACCGAGGGCGGTATCCTGCTGAAAAAAGGTGGGGTGTTGACAGAAGAGGTGTTGGCACACTTCGAGGGCTGGTCACTGCTGGAGTTTCCCCTCGCGGAGCGCGATGGCGTTGTGACGACCGTGGAAACGTTGTGGGAACGGGTCAGGGATCAGGTGCAACGTTTGCAGGATCTGTGCGAGGAGAAAATCTCGAAGGTCCGCAAAGGGGATGAGCTGCCACCAGGCGTGCTGAAACTCGTCAAGGTCTACATCGCCATGAAGCGCAAGCTGTCGGTGGGCGACAAAATGGCGGGGCGCCACGGCAATAAGGGAGTGGTCTCTGTCATCGTCCCCGAAGAAGATATGCCGTATATGGCCGATGGTACTCCGGTCTCGTTGATCCTGAACCCTCTGGGGGTCCCTTCACGGATGAACGTGGGGCAAATTCTGGAGACCCACCTGGGATGGGCTGCGAAAGATTTGGGCCTCTATATGGCGTCGCCAGTCTTTGATGGCGCCCGGGAGGAGGATATCAAACAACTGCTCGATGATGCGGGCTTACCCCGCACGGGGAACACGATCCTCTACGACGGGAAGAGCGGCGAGCCCTTCGATCAGAAAGTCACGGTCGGCCACATTTACATGATGAAGCTGCACCATTTGGTCGATGACAAAATCCATGCCCGGTCAACAGGGCCATACTCCTTGGTTACCCAACAGCCGTTAGGGGGAAAGGCGCAGTTCGGGGGCCAACGCTTGGGCGAAATGGAAGTATGGGCGCTTGAGGCCTATGGGGCTGCGTATACCTTACAGGAGATGCTGACGGTTAAATCCGACGACGTGGCAGGGCGTACACGGATGTACGAAGCGATCGTCAAAGGAGATAACATCCTCGATGCCAGTCTGCCTGAATCGTTCAACGTCTTAATGAAAGAGCTGCAAAGCTTGTGCTTGGACGTTGAACTGATTAAGAACGACGCACGTATCAACTGACCTCTTGTGAGTTCATGGGGGTTTGTAATGAACTCAACAAGCTCCGTCGTGAGGAGGAACGAGGTTGGAAAGCATCTTAGAGTTGTTTGAAAAGCCCAAAGAACCAATCGATTTCGATGGCATCCGCATCCGTATCGCATCGCCCACCAAGATTCGTGAGTGGTCGCATGGCGAGGTCAAGAAGCCGGAGACGATCAATTATCGGACGTTCAAGCCGGAGCGGGATGGGCTTTTCTGCGCGAAAATTTTTGGCCCAACGAAAGATTGGGAATGCAACTGCGGTAAGTACAAGCGGATGAAGCACCGCGGGATTGTGTGCGAAAAATGCGGCGTCGAGGTGATCCAGTCCAAGGTGCGCCGTGAGCGGCTGGGCCATATCGAACTGGCCTGTCCGGTCTCCCATGTCTGGTTCTTCAAAGGGCTGCCCAGTCGGATCGGGAACCTCTTGGATATGTCACTGCGCGAGTTGGAGCAAATCCTCTATTTTGAGAAATACGTCGTGATCGATACGGGCGATACGGCCATCTCGGAGAGGCCAGGGGATCTCCTGAGCGATGAGAAGTACCGAGAGTATCGCAAGGAATACGGCGACCGCCTGCAGGCTGGAATGGGGGCGGAAGCCATCCGCGATATGCTGCAGCGCCTCGATCTGGAGCAACTGGCCGCCCAGTTGAAGGTGGAGGTGTCCGAGGCGACTTCGACCCAGCGGAAGAAAAAGCTGGCGAAGCGACTACGGTTGGTCGAGGCGTTCCGTCGGTCGGGAAACCGCCCTGAATGGATGATCTTAGAAGCGGTGCCGGTGATTCCGCCCGAGTTGCGGCCGTTGGTCCCGCTGGATGGCGGGCGCTTCGCGACGTCGGATCTCAACGATCTCTACCGGCGAGTCATCAATCGGAACAACCGCCTGGTGCGCCTGCAGGAGCTGAAGGCCCCGGAGATCATCATCCGGAACGAGAAACGCATGCTGCAAGAGGCCGTTGATGCCCTGTTCGATAACGGCCGTCGCGGTCGTCCCTTGCGGGGACCCAACAAACGCCCCCTGAAGTCCCTCAGCGATATGCTCAAGGGCAAACAGGGACGCTTTCGCCAAAATCTGTTGGGGAAGCGTGTCGATTACTCAGGCCGCTCGGTGATTGTGGTTGGCCCCGAGCTGAAGATGCATCAATGCGGCCTTCCGAAGAAGATGGCGATCGAGCTGTTCAAGCCCTTTATCTATCATAAACTCGAAGAGAAAGGCTACGTCGCCACCCTGAAGAGCGCCAAGCGCATGGTCGAGAAGGAACGGCCGGAGGTCTGGGATGTCCTCGACGAGATCATCCGCGAGTATCCGATCCTGCTGAATCGCGCGCCGACGCTGCACCGCCTGGGTATCCAGGCCTTTGAACCGGTCCTCGTGGAAGGAAAGGCGATCAAGATTCATCCCCTGGTCTGCGCGGCCTTCAACGCCGACTTCGACGGCGACCAGATGGCGGTGCATATCCCGCTGTCGATCGAGGCGCAAACCGAGGCGCGCGCGCTGATGTTGTCCACCAACAACATTCTGTCGCCGGCCCATGGAAAGCCTCTGACGATCCCTAGCCAGGACATGGTGCTGGGGTGCTACTACCTCACGAAGGTGCGGGGTGGCGCGAAGGGCGAGGGTCACATCTTCGCCAACCTGGATGAAGTGCGGGTGGCCTATGACCAGGGCGTCGTCGCGCTGCAAGCGCGCATCAAGGTCCGTCTGGATGGAGCGCTGGTGGATACCACCGTCGGCCGTGTCTTGTTTTACGACACGGTCCCCAAGGAAGTGCCGTTCGCCAGCGTCAACCGCCAGATGGACCGAAAGGCGCTCTCCGACCTCGTGGGAGAGTCCTATCTACGGGGGGGCCAGGATAAGGCGGTCGAGTTTCTCGAAAGCCTCAAGCAGGTGGGGTTCCAGTATGCCTCGAAGTCGGGCATGTCGATCTCCATCGAGGACATGCGGGTCCCCCACTTGAAAGAGGAGTTGATCGAGAAAGCCCGCAATGAGGTCATCGAAGTCGAGAAACAATACCGCGATGGCTTGATCACCAAAGGGGAGCGCTATAACAAAATCATCGATATCTGGGCCCACGTGACGGAACAGATCTCCGATGAAATGTTCCGGGAAATGGAGGCCGAGGACGAGCGGCTGATGCGTGGGGAAGGGGCAGAGGATGCGCAGTTCAATCCGATCTTTATGATGGCCGACTCGGGGGCTCGGGGTGGGATTCAGCAGATCCGCCAGCTCGCCGGCGTGCGCGGGCTCATGGCGAAACCCTCTGGCGAGATTATCGAAACGCCAGTCACCTCTAACTTCCGCGAGGGTCTGACGGTCCTGCAGTATTTCATTTCGACCCACGGCGCCCGCAAGGGATTGGCGGATACGGCTCTGAAGACGGCGAACTCAGGCTACCTGACCCGGCGCCTGGTAGACGTCGCCCAAGACGTCATCGTGATTGAGAAGGACTGCGGTACCGTCGATAACATCGAGGTAACGGCGCTGATCGAGGGGGGCGAGATCATCGAGCCCCTGGGTGACCGGATTGTGGGTCGCTTCGCGGCGGAAGCGGTGACCGATCCCTTCACCGGAGAGGTCTTGGTGCCCGAGAATACCGAGATCGATGAAGATACCGCCCAGCGCATTGAAGACCACGGCATCGAGCGCGTAAAGGTCCGCTCGGTGCTCACCTGCGAGAGCCGGGACGGCGTGTGTGCCATCTGCTATGGACGCAACCTGGCCACCGGCCAACTGGTGGAGGTGGGCGAGGCTGTCGGCATCATCGCGGCCCAGTCCATCGGCGAACCTGGCACCCAGCTGACCATGCGGACCTTCCATATCGGCGGAACGGCCAGCCGAGTCGTGGAACAGACCACCCAGCTCGCCAAGAAATCGGGCGTGGTCCGTTTTTCCAACCTGCGTACCGTCCTGAATAAGGTCGGTGATATCGTGGTCATGAACCGCAACGGCAGCGTGATCATCCTGGATGACCAGGGGCGTGAACGCGAGCGATACCCTGTTGTGTATGGCGCTCGCATCAAGGTCAGGGACGGACAGCAAGTCGGGGCAGGCGAGACGATCGTGGAGTGGGACCCCTATACCATCTCGATCCTCACAGAGGTCAGTGGCAGGGCGACCCTGGCCGACATCGTGGAAGGCTTCACCATGAAGGAGGAAGTGGATGAAGTCACAGGCCTGGCCCGGAAGGTCATCGTCGAGCATCATGACGAGGGCCGGCAGCCGAGCGTGATGATCCGCGACGACAAGGGGAAGGTGAGCGGTCGGTATATTCTTCCCGCCGGCGCCCATCTGTCGGTCAACGAAGGGGACCAGGTCACTGCGGGGGACATCATCGCCAAGATTCCCCGTGAGACCACCAAGACGAAAGACATCACCGGTGGTCTCCCACGGGTAGCCGAGCTCTTTGAAGCCCGCAAACCCAAAGAGCAGGCAGTGATCTCCGAGATCGATGGGCTCGTGAAATTCGGCGGCTTCCAGAAGGGGGCTCGCAAAGTCCTCGTGGTCGCGGATGATGGCGAGGAACGGGAGTACCTCATCCCGCGCGGCAAGCACGTGTATGTCCATGAAGGGGACCGCGTGCGTGCCGGCGAACCGCTCATGGATGGAGCGGTCAACCCCCATGATATCCTGGATGTGCTGGGTGAGAAGGCCGTGCAACGGTACCTCGTGAATGAGGTGCAGGAGGTATACCGGCTGCAGGGTGTCACGATCAACGACAAACATATCGAAGCCATCGTCCGCCAGATGATGCGACGCCTGGTCATTGAAGACCCCGGAGATACGGATTTCCTCGTGGGGGAACAGGTGGCCAAGGAGCTCTTCGCGGAGAAAAACGAAGAGGTGATCCGGAATGGCGGCCAGCCGGCGCGTGGCAAGCCCATCCTGTTAGGCATCACCAAGGCGTCGCTGAGCACGGACAGCTTCATTTCCGCGGCTTCCTTCCAGGAGACGACGCGTGTGCTGACCCAGGCCGCTGTCAGTGGCATGGTTGATCGGCTGAAAGGGTTGAAAGAAAACGTCATTATGGGCAAGCTGATTCCTGCAGGAACGGGGGCGAAACCCTATCGCAGCATCCAGGTGGACAACTCGGTGTCCACGAACGGTGAGACCAATGGACACGGCCACAATGGAGCGGCGGCAGCGACAATCACAGAGGAGATGGTGGAGGAGGAATAGCCCGGCATGCCGACCATTAGCCAACTGATACGGAAGGGACGGCAGAAAGTTCGTAATCGCACCAGTAGCCCCGCGCTCCAGCAGAATCCTCAAAAGCGTGGTGTCTGTGTGCGGGTGTATACGACGACGCCAAAGAAACCGAATTCGGCTCTGCGTAAGGTCGCACGAGTGCGCCTCACCAATGGCATTGAGGTGACAACCTACATTCCTGGAGTCGGGCATAATCTTCAAGAGCACGCGATTGTGCTCATCCGTGGCGGGCGCGTCAAAGACCTCCCCGGTGTGCGGTATCACGTGATTCGGGGCTCTTTGGATACGGCGGGCGTACAGAATCGCCGCAAGAGCCGCTCTAAGTACGGCGCGAAGCGGCCTAAGTAAGAGGAGGGACCAACCCATGGCCCGACGGCGTGTAGCCCAAAAGCGGGAGGTCCTGCCCGATCCCAAATATCACGACCAGTTGGTGACCAAGTTTGTCAACGTCCTGATTGGGCGCGGGAAAAAAAGCCTCAGTGAGCGAATCTTCTATGGCGCACTCGATCTGGTCGCTGACCGCAGCAAGCAGGATCCTCTCACGCTGTTCAAGCGAGCCCTGGACAATGTGAAGCCTGTCTTGGAGGTGAAATCCCGGCGCGTGGGGGGCTCCACCTACCAGGTTCCCGTCGAGGTGCGATTTGAACGGCGGCAGGCCCTCAGCATTCGTTGGATCGTGCAGGCGGCAAAGGCCCGCAGCGAGCGAACGATGCATCAACGCTTAGCAGCAGAGCTGTTGGACGCGGCCAATAACACGGGCACGTCGATCAAAAAGAAGGAAGACACGCACAAGATGGCAGAGGCGAACAAAGCCTTTGC
>Ga0114945_10002459_pt1 | contig 10912 bp, 7 predicted proteins | sample OV2TP3_FD_87194 | JGI IMG/M metagenome (GOLD analysis project Ga0114945, IMG submission 87194) | Hot spring microbial communities from Beatty, Nevada to study Microbial Dark Matter (Phase II) - OV2 TP3 | ecosystem: Environmental > Aquatic > Thermal springs > Hot (42-90C) | place: USA: Beatty... | reverse complement strand
GGGTGGCCCTGGGCTATCAGTGCGCTGCGGCGGCCGCCTGGGCCGGGAGGGGCTTCGTCTGGGGCGCCCAGTCGTCCTCCTCGCCGGGCGCGCTGTACTCGTAGGGCCCGCGCCGGACGACGGGCAGGGCGGCGCCGAAGTTGCCGTGCGGCGGGGGCGTGGGCGCCACCCACTCGAGGGTGATCGCGTTCCAGGGGTTCTGAGGGGCGCGCGCCCCCAGCTCGCCCATGTTGCGGGCGAGGTAGCGGAAGATGAGCGCGAAGACGACGAGGAAGACCACTCCCGCGAACGTCCGGCCGCCCATGGTGGCGGGCTCCGCACCCGTCACCCCCTCCAGGCCGACGGCCACCGCGCGGTAGGCGATGAAGCCGCACACGAAGGCGGTCGCCGCCTGGGCGAGGAGGCGGAACCACCTCGCGTTCCACCGGAAGAGACTCGCGAGGAAATTGAAGACGAAGGGGATCTGGCCCAGCCCCAGGGCCAGGGCGCTCAGGGTGATGAAGATGTTCATCGGCTGGAGGTCTTTGAGGAAGTCATACTGCATCGGGTTGTAGATGCGGCGCATGCTGCCGCCCACGCCCAGGATGTGCATCGGGAAGAAGGCGAGGTTGAAGAAGATGAAGGTGAGCCAGAAGTGCACCTTCCCCAGCGCCTCGTCCATCCTGTGGCCGAACATCTTGGGGAACCAGTAGGCGATGCCGCCGAAGATGGCGAACATGCTCCCCCCGAAGATGACGTAGTGGAAGTGGGCCACGATGAAGTAGGTGTCGTGGATGAAGATGTCCACGACGTTGGCGGCCATGAAGATCCCGCTCAGGCCGCCGATGACGAAGAGGATCACGAAGGCCAGCCCGTGCAGCATCGGGAGCGTGAAGCGGATGGAGCCCCCCCACAGGGTGCCCAGCCAGTTGAAGGTCTTGATGGCCGAGGGGATGGCGATGACCAGGGTGGTCATCATGAAGGCCGAGCCCAGGGCCGGGTTCATCCCAGACTGGAACATGTGATGGCCCCAGACGATCCACGAGAGAAAGGCGATGGCCAGCATCGCGTACACCATCGCCCGGTAGCCGAAGATGGGCTTGCGGGAGAAGACGCTGAGGAGGTCCGAGGCGATGCCCATGCCGGGCAGGATGAGGATGTAGACTTCCGGGTGGCCGAAGTACCAGAAGAGGTGCTGCCAGAGCAGGGGCTCGCCTCCCTGGGCGGGGTTGAAGAAGGTGGTGCCGAACACCCGGTCGAAGATCATGAGGGCGGTGGCCGCGCTCAAGACCGGCAGGGCCAGCAGGGCCAGGATGGCCGTCACGAAGAGCGACCAGATCACCAGGGGGAGCCGGAACCAGTTCATCCCCTGGGTGCGCATGTTGATGAGGGTGGTGATGTAGTTGATCGAGCCCATGAGGGAGGAGATGCTCAAGACGAAGAGGCTGATGGCCCAGAGGTTCTGGCCCCAGCCCACGCCGGTGTATTTCTCCACCGTGGAGAGGGGGGCGTATGCCGTCCAGCCGCTCGCGGCGTGGCCCCCCTCGACGAAGAACCCGGCCAGCATGATGGCGCCGCCCACGACGGCGACCCAGAACGAGAGCATGTTCAGGGTGGGGAAGGCCATGTCCCGCGCGCCGATCATCAAGGGGATCAGGAAGTTCCCGAAGCAGCCGACCAGGATCGGCATGACCACCGCGAAGACCATGATGGTGGCGTGCATCGTGACGAGCATGTTGTAGAAGTTCGGGGTGATGATCCCCGTGGGCATGTTGTTGCTCTCTTCCGAGACCCAGCCGAAGCCCCAGACCGGCGTCTCGGGCCAGGCGAGCTGCCAGCGGAACATGAGGGCGAACACTCCGCCCAGGACCATCATGAGGAGCCCCAGCCAGAGGAACTGCTTGGCGATGGTCTTGTGGTCGGTCGAGAAGACGTAGGTGGTCCAGAAACCGCCCTCGTGGTGGATGTGCGCGTCGTGCGTCGCCGCGGCTGCCGTGGAATCGCTCATGGTCTCCCGCTTCCCTCGTTGGTCATCGGAAAAAACCTAGCTTCCAGGGGCTCTCATTGCGCGGGCTTCTTGGCGGCCCAGGTCTTCTCGACCCACGCTTGGTAGCTCTCGGGCGTGTGGACGACCACCTCCCCCTTCATGCCCGAGTGCCCGAACCCGCACAGCTCGGCGCAGGGGATCTCGTATTTGCCCGGCTTGGTCAGGGTGAACCACAGCGGGATCTCCCGCCCGGGCACGACGTCCTGCTTCATGCGGGCCTGCGGGATGAAGAAGCTGTGGATGACGTCCTCCCCCTTCAGGGTGATCAGCACCTGCTTGTTGACGGGGACGTTCAGCTGGTTGTCGAGAGTGACGTCGTCTGGCGTGCCGAATTTCCCGTCGGGGCCCGGATAGCGCACGATCCAGTTGAACTGCTTTGCGGTCACCTCGACCCGCAAGTCGGGGTTCGCCGGCGGGTTGAGCTTGAGGCGCGCCCAGGAGGCTTGGCTCATGAAGATGAAGACGAGGAGGATGACGGCCGGGACGACCGTCCAGATGATCTCGAGGGTGGTGTTCCCGTGCGTGTATTTCGCTCGGACGCCGGGCCGGCTGCGGTAGAGGATGAGGAAGGCGACCATCGCGGCGGCGACCAGGACGAACGTGACGGCGGTGAGATAGTAGGAGACGTAGAAGAGGTAATCGATTTCGAGCCCTTCGAGCGAGATGTTCTCCGGGAGCCAGCGCAGCATGGAAGGCGTTTCCTCCGAGGGTCGGCGCAGCCGGCTCGTCTGGGGCGAGCCGGTTCCGGTGGGTGAGGACGAGGCGCTTCTCGCCTTCTTTGGTGGGAGGCGCCCTTCGCCCGTTTTTCGAGCATGCTCCCGGCGAGTCTAATGGATGTAGGGGGGGGTTTCAACCGCAGGGCGGGAACATCCCGAACACCCCCGCGCCGGGGGAAATTCCCGCCCGGGCGCGGCGCCGCCCCCGCCCGAGGGGCAGCGGCCCCGATTCCTCCGGGGATTCCTCGGCTTTCCGCTCTCCACACTTGACGGAGTGCGGGCCGGGGGGTAGGTTCCCTCTGGTTGTGGCGGCCGCGCCCGCCCTGGGCGCGGCGACCCTCCGGGAATGCGCCTGTAGCTCAGCTGGATAGAGCGTCTGACTACGGATCAGAAGGTCGGGAGTTCGAATCTCTCCAGGCGCGCCAAAAATTTCAAGGGGTTGCGGGGAGACCCGCAAGCCCTTTCCCTTTCAAGTGTCCAAAAAGTGTCCAAAGAGACCCTGAGCCAACTCCCCCCGAAGGCGGGCAAGTGGCTGCTTCTCGTTCGGCAAGGTCCCACGAGATGTTTTAAAAAGAGGCTCAGCCCGAGGGGCGCACAACAAGGCAGGGTTGATTCAGCACCTCTAAGTCTTGAGTCCATCCTGTTCGTAAGAGGGCCGAACCAAGGAGGCTGATGATTTTGTCCTCGTGAATAGCGCTCTCAAATTTGCCGGAGGCCAGAAATCTTGACATTTTTCGAGCCGCGAGGATTGCGTCGTGCATGTGGGTTTTGCCTTTGGAGCGGCCGGATACGAAGGCCTCAAACAGCAGAAGATTCCCCGGTGCTTGAACGAATCTCTTCCAATCCACGAAGACACGCCCACGCGGAAAGCCTTCACGGATTTTCCTTAGCGTGTAGGTGACAATAGGTAAGCCTATCGCAAGGGAGGTTGCTCCGGCCCCGGCGGACCAAGGCCTATTTATCCCAAAGGAGCATTCCCCCTTTCTTGCTTTGGTAAGATCACGCCAGTTTTCTCGAACGGGAACAAACAGAGGGCATTCAAACCCTAAAGCAATAGCCTCTCCTGGCAATCGTTCGACGATGGTTTCAATCGCCATGTCGAGATTATTGCATTTGATTGTTTTTAGCCTGTTTTTTTCCGAAACCATTGCCCACCCAAGATTGCTCGGGCTGCCTATGTCAATGACACAAACGGAAAACACAGGCGTTTCTCCCTTCATTACTGATTGCCTCGCTACGCTCTTACTTCTCCTTTCCGAGTCTTACCTCGGATGGACAGATATCTCCCAAAATTCTGAATCGCCATCTTCTTGTGGTCGGGCGCAAGGTGGGCGTACTTCATGGTCATGGCGAGGTCGGCGTGGCCGAGAAGCTCCTTGACCGTCATTAGGTCTGCGCCGCTCATCACCATGTGGCTGGCGAAAGTGTGCCGCATATCATGCCAGCGGAAGTCCTCTATCTTGGCCTTGGTGAGCGCCTGTCTGAACCGCTTCCGTAGGTCCACCCTGGGGTTCCCGTCCGGCCCGCAGAAGACGTAGATGCTCGCAACCTCGGCCTCCTCCGCGGGGCAGCTCAGAGGATGCGCGGTCCCCCCTCAGGAACCCCCGCCTCCGGGGTGGAGGAAGATCCAGGGATTTCTCCTCTCGGGGTTGCGGACCCCTCGGCCCCATCTCCAGAGGGAAAACGCGACCAGGAAAAGGAGGATCGCCACTCCAAGAAACGCCAGCTCCCACCTCATCGGACCGAACTCCCCCGGCGGCTATATCAATTCCTGGCCTTTTAGACTTCGGAAGGTTCCGGCGAAGCGAACCTTTGCCCTTCGTCATGTGAAACCATCCTCCTGCGGTCGCTATTCGCAAAAAATCTTTTGGTTCGGGAATAGATTGAAAATAAAGGAATTGCGTGGATTCCCCGCTTGGGGCGGACCTCATTGGGCGAGGGAGCGCTGGGAGGGGGCCGCTCCCCTCCGGCGGTGGGCTTAGTCGGCGGCCTTTTCGGCGGCCTCGGGGAAGAGGCGGGACCGGGTTTCGGAGAAGAGGTGCTTGCCCACCGCCATCTGCAGGGTGGCTGGCATCACCCGCTTGGCCAGGCGGAGCATCTGGCCCGCCTTGTCGCGGATGTCCCATTGGGCGTGGGGGTCTTCCCTGAGGCGGGAGACGTGGCAAAGCTCGCGCGCGTTGGCGGCGAAGAGCACCCTCCGCCGATGGGCGTTCGTGAGGACGTAGGGGGCCGCCATGGGGGCGCGCTCCGCGATGGCGGCGTATGCCGCGTCGGTCTGCTCCACGGCCGCGCGGAAGTCCGCCTCGGCGCCGGCCTCGGCGACAGCGGGGGGGACGGTGACCCCCAGGCCCGGGTCGTAGGACTGGGCGTTCAGGGTGGACATCCGGTGGCGCTTGAGCTGGCCGTAGCAGGCCGCCGAGAGGGTGATCTCGAAGACACAGCGGACGTTTTCGAACTCGCGAAGGACTGGGTCGTGCCCTTTCATGTGCCGGAAGGTCGAGGCGATGAAGCGAGAACGCTCCTCCTCGGTCATTCGCCGGGCGGCGGCGAGGCACTCCCCCATCGAGCGCAGGGAGGAGGAGTGGAGCAGCGCCCCCGCGATGAGGGCGTCGGCCTCGGGCGTGGCGTCGATCAATGCGACGTCTCTCTCGGCGCCGAGCGGGGCGGCGGGGGGGATCTCCCCCAGCCGTTCGAAGGCCTCGGCGCCCGCCTCTTTCAATTCCGCCCGCGCGCGCATGTTGTAAGGGGTGGGGTCCGTGTACTTGACGAGGGAGGGAGCCACGCCCCCGATCGCCTCGAAGAGCCTCCGGCCGTACTCGCGGATCTCGGCCAGGGGATGGGAGGCGCAGCGGCTGATGACGTGCTCGATGCTGCGGGCGTTCAGGGTCATTCCGATCTGGCTCTCGGTGGCGAAGGAGACAATATAGCGGGCGTCCTCTTTGGCCCAGCCTTCGAGGGTCTTGTGGTTCTTCTTCGAGGCGGCGAGATCCGGGTGTCGGTCGAACACCCAGGGACGGAGCTTCTCGTAGAGGCGGTGATAGCAGGCGTTTTGCGATTTGATGGCGGCGACGAACGATTCCCGCAGCCCCGCCTCCTCGATCTCCTGAGGGATGACGAAGTCATCCTCCAGGAGGATGTAGCGCTGGCTCTTCTCGGTGTAGGCGAGGAGGCGGAACTTCTGGATCTCCTCGACCGCGTAGCGGCTCACTCCCATCACATCGATGTTGAAGCAGGCGTGCTCGGCCACCGAGCTGTGGCCGTAGCCGAAGATGATGTTCTGGTTGCTCTTGCGCGCCTTCTCCACCTCCACGCGGGCCACCGCGCGAAGCTCGTCGAGGGGCCGCGGATCCCGGCTGATGCGGGCGTAGGCGGCACTGATGGGCTCGGGGGTGAGGTTGTCCTGGCCGAGGAAGTCGGCGCTTCGGCGCTGAAGCTCGGCCGCCTGGGTCCTGAGCTCCGCCTCGCTCATTTGGTCGAGGCGGCTCTCCTCCCAGCCCTCCGCTACGGGCTCGAGGATCTGGGTCTTGAGCTGGCGGAGGACCTCCACATCGACGTTGTGGCCGGCGAGGACAATTCGCATGTGATGGCATCCATCCAGGGCGGAGGGCCTCCTCGGGGGAGGCCGAGGGAAAACGCAATATTTTGTGCTTGCCTCGCCATTATGTACCCAACCAATGGTGGACTCAAGCGGATTTTCTGGCCGACGCTTGAGAGTCCCCGGCACGAGGCGCCGTGCACCGTGCCGCCGGCCGCGTGGTTGCGCATTTGGGGGGCCTCTGGGAAGATGCGCCTTCGTGCCGCGGCGTCCCTGCTCCCGGAGTCGGGGAGGGCGGGGGAGTTTCCGCGGTCGGCCGCCGAAGGGACCAACCGAGGTTCAGCCTTGCGTCTCCCGCCTTGCTGCGTTTTTCCTCTCATGGGGTTCCTCCTGTTCGGGGTTTCGGCCACCTCCGCGGGGGCAGGCCCGGCCGGGCAGCCGGGCGGAGGGCGCCCCGCGCCCCTCGTCGCCCTGGGCGAGGTGGTCGAGCGCGAGGTGCGCAACCAGCTGAGCGCTGTGGGGACAGTGGCCCCATTCCGGACGTCGATCGTGAGCAGCGAGATTGAGGGCCGGGTGAAGTCGGCCCCCCTCCGGGAGGGCGATTTTGTCTCGGCGGGGGAGACGGTGATCGCCACCTTGAGCCGAACCGACCTGGAGATCGAGCTGCGGATCCTCCTGGCTGATCTGGAGAAGGCGCGGCAGGGGCACTTGCGCCTTCAGCGCGGCAGCCGCAAGGAAGAGATCGAGGCGGCGCGGTCGCGCCTTCATGAGAGGGAGGCGCGCCTGAGGCGCGATGAGCTGGAGCTCAAGCGGAATGAGGATCTCTTCAAGCGGCAGATCATCGACCGCGCCACGTACGACCGGGTGATCTCCAACTACGAGAGCAGCAAGAGTCAAGTCCTCGAGGCGAGATACCTCTTTCGGCTCGCCGAGCTCGGCCCGCGCGAGGAGGAAGTCGCCCGGGCCAAGGCCGACCTGGAACGGGTGCGGGCCCAGGTGGACCGCGTAAAGGACGATCTTTCCAAGGCCGTCGTCCGCTCCCCCTTGACCGGGTTCGTGACCGAGAAGTGGGTCGAGGTGGGCCAGTGGGTCCAGAAGGGCGGCCGGGTGGCCGAGGTGGTCGAGCTGGGGTCGGTCCTCGTCCGCACTCCCATCTCCGAGAACCAGATCGCCCTGGTGCGGAGGGGGGACGCGGTCCGGGTGGCCATCGACGCGCTCGGGGGGCGCATCTTCCCGGGACAGGTTCGGAGCGTGATCCCCAAGGCCGATCCCAAGAGCCGCACCTTCCCGGTGGAGGTCGAGCTCAGGAACACGCCCGATCATGCGGTCAAGGCGGGCATGTTCGCCCGCATCTCGATGGAGTACGGCGACCCGGCGCGGGCGGTCCTGGTGCCCAAGGACGCGGTTCAGCTTCGCGCCCGCCGCCCCGCGGTGTTCGTGTTCGAGGGTGGAAAGGTGCGCGAGGTGGGCTTCACGGCCGGCCGGAGCGTGGACACCTTTGTCGAGGTCACCGAGGGCGAGCTCAAGGCTGGGATGCGGGTGGTCGTGCAGGGCAACGAAGCCTTGCAGGACGGCATGCCGGTGCGCCTGCGCGGTGGGGGCGGGCGCCCCGCGGCGGGGCCGGCGCGGAACGGGCAAGAGGGATGAACGCGATCTTTCACGCCGGAGCGGGGGTGGCCCTCGGGGCCTTGGCCCTCGGGCCGGAGGCCACTCCGGCCGACTTGGCGCTTTGCGCCGCGGCCGGCACCTCCCCGGACTGGGACGGGCTCCTCCTCCTCTCCGGCCGGCCGCTCTACAGCCGGTTCCACCGGGCGGCGACGCACGGGCTCGTGGGCCTGGCCGCGGGCGCGCTCCTCGCGGGGGGGATCCTCTCCCTCTGGGGGGGCTGGAGCTTCGGCCGGGCGGCGGGGCTTTGGCTGCTCGCCGCCGCCGGGCACACGGCGAGCGACCTTTTCAACCGCTCGGGGGTGGTGCTCCTCCATCCGTTCTCCTCGGAGCGGACGCGCTTTCCCGCCGTCTCCTGGGCGAGCCCCCTCCTCACCCTGGGCGCTTGCGCCACGGCGTTGGGGGCGTATCTTGCCTCGGGGGGGACGCGCCTCGTTGCGGTGGCGGGCGTGGCGGGCTACGCGGTGCATCTGAGGCGCAGGCTGCGCGAGCCGGTGCTTCAGGACGCGTTGAGCCGCTGGTGGTTCGAGCGGATGTGCGGCGGGCCGTTTCACCCCTACGGGGAGGCTCCCTTAGAGGCCGCCCCCGGCGTTTCGGCTGAGTCTTGGCGGGAGAGAGCATGAACATCGTCCGCGGTTGCGTGAGGTGCCCTGTCACCACCATGGTCGGGGTGATCCTGGCCGTCCTCTTCGGAGCCATCAGCCTCTACCGGATTCCGGTCCAGATGACCCCCACGGTGGACCGGCCCGTGATCACCGTGGAGACGACCTACAAGGGCGCCGCGCCGCTCGAGGTGGAGCAAGAGGTCACCAACCGGATGGAGGAGAAGTTCACCTCGGTCGAGGGCCTGGTCGAGATGACCTCGACGAGCGAGGAGGATCGCTCCCGGGTCATTTTGGAGTTCGACTGGGGGACGAACAAGGATGTGGCCCGGATCGACGTCTCCGAGAAACTGGGGCTTGTGAAGGACCTCCCGGACGACGCCGAGCGGCCCATCATCCAGGCCGTGAACTCCGACGCCGAGACGCCCATCACCTGGATCGTCCTGGACACCCGCCGCCCCATCAACGAGGTGCGGGTGGAGGCGGACGACGTCATCCGCCCGAAGCTGGAGCGGGTGCCGGGGGTGGGGGCGGTGTGGATGTTCGGGGGGGAGGATCGCGAGGTCCGCGTCACCCTCGACTACCAGGCCATGAGCGCCCGCGGGATCACCGTGGCCGTCTTGCGGGAGGCCCTCCTCCGCGAGAACCGCAACACCAAGGGCGGGAAGATCGACGAGGGCAAGCGGCGCTACGCCGTCCGCACGGTGGGCAACTTCACGGAGCTTGAGCAGCTGCGCAACACGATCGTGGCGCAGGGCCCGGCGGGTCCTGTCTATCTGCGCGACATCGCCCGCGTGAGCTTCGACTATGGGGACCCCACCCGCCGCATCCGGATCAACCGGAGGCCCTCGATGGGCTTCGGCATCCTCCGCAAGACCGGCGCCAACACCATCGAGGTGATGGCCGATCTCAGGAAGGCCGTTCAAGAGATCAACGGCCTCTACAAGGGCCGCGACATTCAGCTGCGCCAGGTGTACGACGAGACGGACTACATCTACCAAGCGCGCGGCCTGGTGGTGAATAACATCTTCGTGGGCGGCGCGCTGGCGATCGGGGTGTTGCTGCTCTTCCTCGGGAGCGTCTCGAGCGTCTTCGTCATAGCGGCGGCGATACCGGTCGCCGTCGTGGCGACCTTCATCTTCATCTTCGCTCTCGGCCGATCCATCAACATCATCTCCCTCGCCGGCCTCGCCTTCGCCGTGGGAATGGTGGTGGATAATTCGATCGTGGTTCTGGAGAACATCTACCGCCACCGGGAGATGGGCAAGAGCCGGTGGCAGGCGGCGGTGGATGGCGGGACGGAGGTGTGGGGCGCGGTCCTCGCCTCGACGCTCACCACCCTGGCCGTTTTCATCCCGATCATCTTCGTGCAGGATGAGTCCGGCCAGCTCTTCCGCGACATCGCTATCGCCATCAGCGTGGCGGTGGGGCTTTCCCTCATCGTGTCCATCACCCTCATTCCGATGATGAGCGCCCGGATCCTGAAGTCCACCGAGGGAGAGTCCTGGCTGGGGAGGCTCCAGTCGCGCTTGGGCGTCCGCGCTTTTGGCCGCTTTTGCCAAGATCTCCTCATTCGCCAGCTCCGCTGGCTCATGCTCGGGGTGGCGAGGCGCTTGGTGTTGGCGGCGGGGCTCACGGGCGCCGCGGTCTTCCTGGCCTGGTTCTTCTTCCCCCCAATCGACTATCTGCCGAAGGGGAACCGGAACCTGATGTTCGTTTTCCTGCGGACGCCGGCGGGGCTGAACCTCGACGAGGTGGATAAGAACATTCTCTCCGTGATCGAGTCACGCTTCGCCCAGGTGGAGGAAGTGCAGCGCTTCTTCGCCGTGGCGCGCGTGCAGAACCCCATCATCGGCCTCCTCGCGAAGAACGAGTATACCGACCAGGAGTCCATGCGGCGGCTGGTCGGGAAGCTCTCGGGCCTGGTCCGGGGCATACCCGGCGTGCATGCCTTCGTCACGCAGGCGGAGCTGTTCCGCCGGAGGGGCTCTGGATTCATCGGAGGCGTCAACCTCCAGGTGGACATCACCGGCGCGAGCCTGGACGAGATCCAGCGCCTGGCCTCCGAGGTGGAGGGCAAAGCGCGGCGCATGCCGGGGGTGCGGTTCGTCAACAACAGCTTCGACTTGGGGAACCCCGAGCTCCAGGTTCGCGTGGACCGCGAGAAGATCTCCGACCTGGGGGTTTCCGTGCGCGAGCTGGGCGACGTCGTCGAGACCCTGGTGAACGGGACGAAGTCCGGGCTCTTCCGCGACCACGGCAAGGAGCTGGACATCGTCCTGCGCGGCCCCCTTGCTGATTTCCAGCGCACCCAGGATTTGTCCAAGATCAAGATCCACACCCCGGACGGGTGGGTGGTGCACCTCAG
>Ga0114945_10002458_pt1 | contig 10915 bp, 17 predicted proteins | sample OV2TP3_FD_87194 | JGI IMG/M metagenome (GOLD analysis project Ga0114945, IMG submission 87194) | Hot spring microbial communities from Beatty, Nevada to study Microbial Dark Matter (Phase II) - OV2 TP3 | ecosystem: Environmental > Aquatic > Thermal springs > Hot (42-90C) | place: USA: Beatty... | reverse complement strand
CGATATGAGCACAAGGGGAGGGGGGATATGCGTAGGCGACCCTGGATGATTTTGTTCCTGGGCGCGTTGACCTTTGGTCTGCTCCATCTGGCTGACGAGGTTTCCTCCCTCGAGACGTTCCGGCCACTGCCGGCTGACGACCAGCGCCTGGCCCCCGCGTTCACCCTCCCAGACCAGGACGGCGCCCCGGTGCAGCTGCGGGACTTTCGGGGGAAAGTTATCGTGGTGCGATTTTGGGTCACATGGTGACGCAGCTGTGTCGATGAGATGCCTTCCGTGCAGAAGGCACATGACGCGTTCAAGGAGAAGGATGTCGCGATCCTCACGATCTCCATCGATGGCACGGGCCAGCGCGCCATCAAGCCCTTCATGACACAGCATGGCTATACCTTTCCATCCCTGCTCGACCCCGGCATGGGGCTCGCGCGGAAGTTCGGTGTGCGTCTGGTGCCCACCACCTATGTCTTGAATCGAGAGGGGATGATCGTGGGAGCGGGCTTCGGGCCGGTGGATCTCGCCAGCCCGGAGTTTATGCGCTATCTGGACGAAGTCAGTCGCCCGCCCGTGCTACCTCAGTAGCCCATGGGCAGAGGATGAACACCGCAAAGCGTGGTGGCAGCAAGCTCTTCGTGGAAGGAAGGGGGGGCTAGACGGCGGGCCTCCTCTCGATCAACTCGTGCTGATAAGAAGGAGGGATACATGCAGCTGAACCGATGGACGCGCCCTGTCACCGTCTTACTGCTGAGTGGTGTGTTGCTGCTCTTCAGCAAGGGTCAGGTTCTGGGACTGCAGGCAGGGGATAAAGCTCCAGATTTCTCCCTTGCGGCCACGACGGCGGAAAAGGTCAATCTCGCCGACTATCTGGGGAAGAAGAACGTCGTGGTGTTCTTCTACATCTATGCCTTCGCTCGCACCTGAACGCAAGAAGCCCTGGCCTTCCAACTTGATCTGCCCAAGTTCGAGGCCGCCAATGCCCAGGTGCTGGGCGTGAGTGTAGACGTCAACGACGCGAACAAGGCATGGGCTGAGAAGATGGGTGTGACCTATCCACTGATGAGCGATGTTCGACGCCAGATGGCGAAGGCGTATGGCGTGCTGAACGATGATCCCAAAATGGCCGAGGACCCCGCACGCATTGCCACGTATCTGCGAGCCAAACGCTCCTGGTTTGTAATCGATAAGGGTGGCGTGATTCGCTACGCCAAGACAACCGCTCCCCGGGAGCCCCTGGTGCCGAACGATGAGATTTTAAAGGTGCTGAGCGAGCTGAAGTAACGTTTCTCTTCTATGCCCACACGTGTGATCATCGACACCGATCCTGGGATCGACGATGCGCTAGCGCTCGTGCTGGCGCTGCAGTCGCCCGAGTTACTTGTCGAGGCCATCACGACCGTGAGCGGCAATGTGCACGTCGATCTCGCGACGCGTAATGCGCTCACGGTCTTGAGCCTCTTCCCACCCGAGCGCCGCCCGCCTGTGGCGAGGGGAGCGGAGGCCCCCTTGAATCGGTCGCTCCGGACGGCGGCCCAGGAGCATGGCGAGGATGGTCTGGGGGAGCTATGGCGCCACCGCGCGGTTGATGGGACTCCGCGCTATCAACCGGGTGGTGCTGCGCCTGCAGCGATGGACGCCGTCACCTGCCTCTTGGAGTGCATTCGACACTTTCCGAACGAACTGATCTTGATCACCCTCGGTCCCCTGACGAATGTGGCCCATGCGCTGCGGCGCGATGCGGCCCGCATGCAGCAGCTCGCCGGAGTGGTCATGATGGGCGGGGCCGTGACGGTGCCCGGCAACATTACACCCGCGGCTGAATTCAATATCTATGTGGATCCCGAGGCAGCTCAGCTCGTCCTGGCGTCTGGCCTGCCGCTGTCGCTCGTCGGGCTGGATGTGACGGAGCGGGTGCGACTGACGGCCGAGATGATCGATGCGCGGGTACGCCCCCTGGGGACCCCGCTCAGCCAATTCATCGTGGACTGTACGGCCCAGGCCATCCAATTCTCGGAACGGGTGGAGCGGCCGGCGGGCATGGCGATGCATGATCCATTGGCCGTGGGGGTTGCCATCGATCCGCTGGTCGTGCATACTGAGCGGATGTCGGTCCAGGTGGAAACCACCGGGGAGTTGACGGCAGGGATGACGCTGGCTGACCGCCGTCCGCTGCGACCCGATCTGAAGGCTCCAGCCAATGTGAGCGTGGCCGTGGAGGTGGATGCCGCACGCTTTCTGGAGCTGTTTCTCACACGCATGCGCACACGATGACTGCTGCACACCCGACGATTGTTGTGATTGGCAGCGCCAATGTCGATTTGACCGTTAAGGTCGAGCGGCTGCCCCTGGTGGGGGAGACGGTCTCAGGGGGGGATTTTCGCCTCTCATTCGGTGGAAAGGGCGCCAACCAGGCCCTGGCGGCCCAGCGCGCCGGTGCACCGGTGACGCTGATCGCGAAACTGGGGCGGGACCCGAACGGCGAGCTGTTGCATCAGCACCTGTGCGCTGCTGGCCTGCGTGCGGACGGGTTGTTGCGGGATGCCGAAACGCCCTCGGGGGTCGCGCTGATCATGGTCGATTCGCAAGGGCGTAACCTCATCGCCGTGGCGCCGGGAAGCAATCGGCGGCTCACGGTTGCCGAGGTAGAATCACTGCGCTCGCTCGCCTTCACGGGCCGTATCCTCTTGACCCAGTTGGAGACCCCGTTGGAGACGGTGGAGTACGCGCTCCGACAGGGCCGCGCATGCGGGATGCTCACCATCTTGAACCCAGCCCCCGGACGTCCGTTGACATCCGCTCTGCTGGCGCTGCCCGATCTCATCACCCCCAACGAAACCGAAGCCTCACTGCTCACCGGGATCGAGGTCACGGGTCTTGATACCGCCCGCCAGGCGGGGGAGCATCTTCTGGGGTTGGGCTGTCGGACCGTCATCATCACACTCGGCGCGAACGGAGCCCTCCTGCTGCGCCAGGGAGCAGTGCAGCACTTTCCCGCGTTTCCGGTGACGCCGGTCGATTCCACGGCCGCCGGCGATGCCTTCAACGGCGTGCTGGCTGTCGCTCTGCTGCAGGGGCTTCCGCTGGAGCGCGCCATTCTGTGGGCCAATGCGGCGGGGGCATTGAGTGTGACCATACGCGGGGCGCAAGAATCCCTGCCCACGCGGCAGACGATCGAGACGCTCCTGCAGACGCATACAGCTGACGGGTGAAATGCAGGCGTGCTCAGAAAGGAGTGTTGCATGGCAACGGCGGCGACTGTTCTCACCGGGCTCCTGGCCGAGACGGGGGTCCGGCATGTCTTCGGGAATCCCAGCGGCCCCTGGTGTCCCTTTATGGAAGCGATGCGCACAGGCGAGGTGGACTTCGTCCTGGTCAGCAACGAAGCTTCTGCCGGCTTTATGGCTGACGTCTGCGCACGCATCACCGGGAAGCCTGGCGCCTGCTATGGGACTACCGGCCCTGGCGCGACCAACCTGACCACGGGGGTGGGCTCGGCCTGGCTCGACCATTCCCCCCTGCTGGCCTTTACCAGTGAAGCACGGGAGCCCATGCGGTATCGCACCATGCAGATGTGGATCGACCATCAGGCGCTCTTCAAACCATTGACGAAATGGACAACCACGCTGCGTGCGGAGAGCCTGCGGGACACGTACGCCCGTGCGGTACAGATCGCCCTCTCAGAGGTCCCCGGACCCGTGCACCTGGGGCTCCCCGAGGATTTGGGCTATGAAGATGTGCCAGGAGGCCGCCTGACGATCCCGGAGTTGCTGCGCCCTCCCCTTCCCGAGGCGCAGCAGATCGAGCAGGTTCGCGCCCTGCTGCAAGGCGCCAGAAAGCCGATCCTGGCGGTGGGCCTCTCGGCGATGCGCACGCGCGCGTGGGAGCCGGTGCGCCGCTTCATTGAGACGCAACAGATCCCAGCGATCTTCACCCCCATGGCGAAGGGGGTCCTGGACGAGGATCATCCGTGCTATGCCGGTGTCCTCTTCCATGGGCTGAGCGATATCGTGGCTGAGACGCATCGGCAGGCCGATTTGGTGATCGCCATCGGCTACGACCCGGTCGAATTTAACTATGAAGACTGGATGCCCAACGCGCCCCTGGTATCCATCGATACCCGTCCGCCGGACATCGATCGCGCCAGCTATCGCGTGGCCTGTGAGATTGTGGGCGACCTCCCGGCAACCGTCGAGCGGTTGGCCGCCTTCCCCACCTTCGAGAATGCCTGGGACTTGCACGATCTGGCGCATCGACGCGCGCAGATGTTCTCTTTGCTCACCCCTGACGCCTCCGCCTTTGGGCCGAGGGACGTCCTGACGAGTATGCGGGAGCTCCTCCCCCGAGATGCCATCCTCACGTGTGACGTCGGTGCCCACACCCACCTTATCGGGCAACACTGGCGCCCCCATGGGCCCACCCATTTCATCATGACCAACGGCTGGTCCTCGATGGGCTTTGGGATCCCCGCGGCATTGGCCGCCAAGGTGTGTCTGCCGGAGCGGACCGTGGCCTGTGTGACCGGCGATGGCGGGTTTCTCATGATGGTGGGAGAGATGGCGACGGCGGCGCGCCTGGGATTGCCGGTGGTGTTTGTGGTGCTGACCGACCGCAACCTGCAGCTCATTAAAATCAAGCAGGAGCGCAAGGGCTATCCCCAGCATGGGACCGCCCTCTACACCGACGCGTATCAGCCGGCGCCGTACTATTTCGGCGTCCCCGTGCTGGCGGCCAGGGATGGGCAAGCGTTCCGCGAGGCGTTCGCCACCGCCTTGACCATGGCCGGGCCGGTCATCGTAGAAGCGCTGGTCGATCCCAACGAATATGACGCGCTGATCCTGAAACCGCACAGGTAGCAGGGGAAGTGAGACGGTCGAGCTCGGCACACGCTTCAGCTCGTCCAGCCTCGCTCACGCCACCGCACCGCATGCACCCGGGACACTGGACGCCACACGGCAGCTCACACGACCGTCGTCTTCGGAATCGTCCCCATCGTGCATGGCCCTCCCCCCCACAGCCCTCGCCCTGGTATCTGGGGCTACGGGGGCAGGATCCGGCTGCGGCACTCCTAACCCACAGGTTTCATGCGCCCTGTTCGCGCTTTCGGAACAGCACCACTTTTTTCTTGACACTTCTCTCATTTATGAGACATAAGATGTATATGTGAGACATGAGATTTTAACATATCTGTGGCCAGCGCGCCGCGCGGACGAACCGACAGCCTGCTGGGAAGGGAGTCATGTCGATCATGCGGAACCTCCTCCACCTTCCGTTGCCTGGCGTGCCGGCTCCACTGGCCAAACGCCTGGAGCACCATCGGGCCGAGATCTTGCGGGAGTGGCAGCAACTGACGCCCCAGGTCATGCCCCTGGCCACCCTCGCCCGGCGCTATCGGGTCCAGGAGCACACCCTGAGCCGGGTCATCCAGGCGTGGGTGGGGGGCCTCTCCTACGTGCAGATCACTCAGGCGCGCGCACGGGCGCATGACCTGGCGCTGCCCCCGCGCGGCCTGGCCGTGCGGACCTGGGCGGACTTTAGCCCCGAGGAACAGGCCGCATTGGCTGTGAAGGTGAGAACCTGGACGAGCCCCGAGGCACGGCGCCAGCGGCAGGTATTGGTCACCCTGACGAAGGTCCTCGAGGCGTAGCTGGGGCAATCCCGGAGGCAACCTCGGTACCTTGTCTGAGCCCGTTCCCCATCTCTACTCTTGCGTCACGCGCCGGAATGCTTATAATCTCCCAAAATACCTCACCTGCTTCCATGGTCTCTCTATAGAAAGTGAGCATAACGTATGGCCCGAGAAACAGTGCCTATCGCATTCGAAGATATTCCCCTTGAAGAAGCTCGCCACATGGGCCGGGGTCCTCGCATGGATCCCGAGCTCTATCAAACCCTCAAGGCCAAAATCCAATCGCTGGCCGAACACGCGACTCGCATGACCCTTCCACCAGGCGCCAATCAGACCACCATGAAAAACCGGATTCTTCGGGTGGCGAGCGACGTGACAGTACCGGTCACTGTTCGTCGAGTAGCTGGAGGCCTCCTCTTCTGGCGCTCTACTGATGAGGACATCCAGCAAGCCCGCGAGATCGCAGAGCGCCTGCAGGGTGTCCAGCGAAGACGCCGGGGCGCTCGTCCTGGCCGACGCCGACGGGCATAGTGAAAGACACGCGTGCATACCACGTTCAGCGCTGTAGCGGCCGGCAAACAGTGTGCGGTGGGCTCGCCGTTTGCCGGCTGCCACACCTGGCGGGCCACACACACGCCGCAGCGCTTCATGGAGAAAGTCACGTCAATGCAACGCCTTGCGAATTCCCCCTTGAAGAGAGCCCATTCCACAAGGGTGGACGGCTTCACATGGCACCCATGCCCCTTAAGGGGGAGGATTGCTGACTGCTTACAGGTGGTGCGTCAAAAAGTCGCACCAGGCGTCCACCGCCGGCGGCAGGGTGGTCATATGAGGCCCTGGGAACGCGATCAGCCGCTTGTCGTGTGCCCCAAGCAAATCGAACAACTCGAACTGCCCATCGCGAGCGAAAAGCTCGTCATCCCACTGCACGTGGAAGAGCATTGGCACCGCGATCGTGGGCGCATCCCGTGTGAAGCGAGGGGCCATGTTGGACGGTGCCGCTGCGGGGGAGGCCCGGCGCATGCCGTTCTTGCCGAGCACAGCACAGCGCAACCGGCCACCGGCAGCGGCCACATACGGCAGTCCATAGCTCGTCCCCATGGAGACGCCTATGTAGCCGATGCGGTTGGCATCGATGGCTTCGAGCTGCGTGAGGGCATCGAGCGCGGCTCCCCAGTCATCGACCATGCCGTCGGTGACTTTGTCTACGCCCGCGGCGACCACCATCGCCTGGTACTGCTGGCGGTCCATTTTTTCGGGCACACGGTCGCCGTGAAAGGGGCCGTCGATGGCAGCGGCTGCCACCTGCGAAACTGCGGCAAACCGCCGGGCAAGCATCAGCTGTCGATCGGCTCGCTTGTGGCCAGATCCACCGTGGCCCATCAGTACGAGCGGAACCGGGCGATCATGCTGGGCGGGCGTCCACAGGATCCCTGGGACAGTGCCTGATTCACGCTCGAGGTCGAATCTGCGCTCTGTGACACCGCCTTCGCTGAGAGGTTCCCCCATCCATCGTAGTGCAGTCATATGTCCTCCTAATCGAGATCCACGACGAGCACATGACACCGCATCTCACCGCACTGTACCATACTTGTGGGCAAAACGACGCGGGAATAACCGTGAACCTCAAAAAAATCCCCCCCATCCCCACCTTCCCCCTCCAGGGGGGAAGGGGTTAGGAGAGACTTCCCCCTCGTCGGGGGGAAGGGCCGAATGGTGGGTTCCCTCGCCGGGAGAGGGGATTAATGGGGGCCTCTCGCTTGCAGGGGGAGGATTGAGATGGGGGTGAGGGCGAAAGGAGGAACATCATGAGCAGTGACACCTTGCTGTTTGACCTGACCGAGCACGTGGCCGTCATCACCCTCAACCGCCCCGAGGTGCGGAACGCCATGAACCGTGAGCTCAGCGGGGCCCTCATGGAAGCACTGCGACGGGTCCGCGAGGACTCGGACATCAGGGTGGGCGTCATCGCCGGCGCGGGTAGAACCTTCAGTGCCGGCGCCGACCTCAAAGAGCGCGCCCAGGTCGGCCGCGCCGCCGATGCATCCGTCGCGTCGGTCCTCGGGACGAGTCGCGCACCGGGTTTCTCGACGATGGTTATTGAAAAACCCATGATCGCGGCGATCGATGGCTACTGCCTGGCGGCCGGCTTTGAGCTGGCGCTCCTCTGTGACATGCGCATCTGCACCCCAGACGCGCGCCTTGGTCTGCCGGAAATCACCCGCGGGTTCTTCCCCGGGGGAGGAGGTCCGCAGCGCCTCATCCGGGCGATCCCGCAGTCTATGGCGATGGAGATGATCCTGACCGGTGATCCCATCGACGCACCCACCGCCCTGCGCGTGGGCCTGGTCAGTCGGATCGTGCCGGAGCAGGAGCTGCTGTCCGCGGCCCGTCAGATCGCGCAACGGATCGCGGGCCACGCGCCGCTGGCCGTCAAGGCCGTGAAGGAAGTTGCCCGGACAGCCTTGGACGAAACGCTGGAACAATCCCTGCGGTTCGGGAGCGCGCTGCGCTGGATCATCGGGCAAACCGAGGATGCGCGTGAAGGGCCCCGTGCCTTCGCCGAGCGCAGGATGCCACGCTACCAGGGACGTTAAACGCGTGTGCGGACACGGCAGGGGGAGGGACACTGTAGCTCGCCCTTTTGGATCGTGCAGACCACGGCCCTGGTCTCTAGCCTTACAAAGGGCGATGACTTACTCCAGACTCAGGTGATCGACCAGCTGTTAGGCGCGAGTGCATGGGGGCGCGTCCCAGTCCCGCTCCACTCGCTGAACGGTTGTAGAAAGATCCCTTTTGCGACATCCTCACATCGGACATGTCAGATATTCCTCTACGCATGGCGCTACTCGACACAGCTTGGGCGCTGGCGACCGCTTTGACCGTCGGCCATACTTGGTCCGCTGAGAAGAGACTGTTTCCCGAGTGGCCTAATGGGGCGCGAGCCCGCGCGCTCCTGCGCGGCGGCTCCATGCCCTTGTTCGGCGCACCGACCTGTGATCCCCGTATCAAGTTCCCCTCGACGAAAGGCTCGTCAAGGCGACCCTGCACTTTGGTCCACTTTCGGTCCCCCAACATTGCGGATGAGATAGTTGCTGAGGGCCTCCAATAAGCGTCTGTGGCGCTCGGGGGCAATGGAACCGATGACCCCTGCAATGTTTTTGCGGGGGAGAATTGCCAAAAAACTGAGTCTGATCAGCAAGGCAGCGACTAATCCACTGGACGCAAAATCGGCATCTGTTGGGGAGATAATTTCATCAAACCCCTGAAGGTAGTGATGGAGTTGGGTACTGACACCACAAACGAGCAGATCCCCATACGACGGCATTTCGCGCAGGATAATCGCCGGGCGATTCTTGACCCGGCTGTCGGCTTGGGGAATCGGGGTGAGGACAACGTCACCTTCCTTCATACTCGGGATTCGCCTCTTTGATAACGTCTAAGGAGTACTCCGGCTCATGGTCACTGTATGCATCACCCAATGCCTGTAGTGCCAAGCGCGTCCAATCTTCATGCTCTCTATTTTCGAGTAGTTTTGGCAGAACCACAATAAGCAGTTGCGCATCTGGTTCCAATTGACAGGGTTCGTCTAAAAGAACATGCTCGCCATCAAAATGTGCACGTACGGTCAAAAGGCTCATAATATTTCCTCCTGGAAACCCATACTGACGCCGAACGCCCAGCACTAGGCGGCGGGGGCGAACCCACCCATGACTCCCGCCTACACCACCGGACACCGAACCACCGCGCTCCCCCCCGTCCGCTTGAGTGCGTGGTTAGGCGTTCTGCTGACCACGACTCTGCTTCAGCGTTGCCAGAATTTCTTCAAGCGTGAGGTGGGCAAATAGGGCCTCTCGTTCTTCCGTATAATCCCCATACCCCGTCGTGAACTGATTCAGAAATCGTACCGTATCGACGATCCCAATCTCTTTCGTGAGCAGGGTGATTGCCTGCTGTGTGATTTCAATGAGGGGCTTGGCTTGGACGCTCATCTCGTCACCTCTACGATGAACTCAAGCGGTGAAACAACTTTGGTAGGCAAGGTAGCGACGACTTTGGCTCGTGTCAAGAATCTATCGTCGCAGGTACAAAAGTAATCGGCTTGAGCTTCCAACGCCGACGCTAGATGTAGCGCGTCTAGCGGTTTAATCCCCGAGACGTGTAATGTTCGAGCGCGCTCTTCAACGCGGCTGTCCGTGGGCACAAATAGTGTCGCCTTGGCAAGGACCTCCAGGGTGTACCGCTTCCGTATCGCATGGGGATTCCGGTCAGCCTCAAAGGCCAACACATCCGAAGCCACCAACTCCACCTGCCCGGTTTCGCAGAGGGCGAGGATACCCAGGATGGCTTCTGCTTCGACGGCAACCCGTGGCTGTGTCTTGGTGTCGAGCGGGCGCTGCAAGCGGCACAGGTCCAGGTAGATTTTCATGGGCAGAATGGTCCTCTGGGGTCGTAAAGCACCAAGACAGTGAGGGATGAACGCCTCTGCGGTAGGGACGCCGGTTACCCGGCGCCCCCCCGCACAGTCCCGGACGTGCAGTGTTCCCGCCTCCGGTTCCTCGGTTGGACTCGCGTCCGCGCAAGGCGGGTGCTCACGCAGACACGCTTCGGCGGCTGGGCTCCGTGATGCGGGGGCGCGCTCTGGGCACGGCGTCCAGACGCCGGGTGACGCGCGTCCCGCTAAAGCGCCTCCGTTTCCCTCCACGCCGATTGCGCCACTTGCATGCGCATGTCATGGCCCAGGCACAGAAGCGATGGAGGGCGGGGGAGTTGCCATGGACTCCATAGTAGCGGTAGTGTCCTCGCAACCGCGCCTTGAGGCCGTTGAAGAAGGCTCTCCCCGGCACATGCCGCTTCGCCTGCATCCATGCCTTGCTCCGTGTGCACGCACGCTGCCATGTCTTGCGCGCGGTGCGGCGCTTGACACGCGGCACGCCCTGTCGGTCTTCTGTCCAGAAACATGCGAAGCCCACACAGGTGACCCGGCGCGTCCTGCCGGGATGAACGCGACTGCAGTGCAGGCGGCGGGTCTGCTCCAGGGCCACCTCCCCTGTGCATGTCCCCCGTCGCTGCGGCCGCGCCTGGTACAACCAGTCCGCCTCGCTGCAGAACCGACAGGCGCAACCCAGGTCATCGGCGTAGCGGCTCATCAGGGCCTCGCCTCGACCCCGGGGGTTGCCCACCTGTTCACACCACAGGTCCAATGCGTAATGTCAATACACATGGGCCAGCACCGGGGAGCCCACCCCGCCTTGGGGTGTCCCGGTCTCCGGGTGGCGCACCCGGCCCTCGGTT
>Ga0114945_10002457_pt1:7500-10916 | contig 10916 bp, 7 predicted proteins | sample OV2TP3_FD_87194 | JGI IMG/M metagenome (GOLD analysis project Ga0114945, IMG submission 87194) | Hot spring microbial communities from Beatty, Nevada to study Microbial Dark Matter (Phase II) - OV2 TP3 | ecosystem: Environmental > Aquatic > Thermal springs > Hot (42-90C) | place: USA... | reverse complement strand
GCTTACGCGGATCGGGGGTTTGGTGTAGGAGCTTGACGATGACCTACTCTCACATGGGGAAACCCCACACTACCATCGGCGATGCATCGTTTCACTTCTGAGTTCGGAATGGGATCAGGTGGTTCCAACGCTCTATGGTCGTCAAGCAATTCGGTTGCTGCCTCGGGGTTTAGCCGCTGCAGCGAATTGGGTATGTGATCGAATCGGTATTGCGTGTTCGTGCAGATTTTCGGTCTGTTTGTCGACTTACCGTCTAACAGCCAAATTGTTTGGGTGTTATATGGTCAAGCCTCACGGGCAATTAGTATTGGTTAGCTCAACGCCTCACAGCGCTTACACACCCAACCTATCAACGTCGTAGTCTTCGACGGCCCTTTAGGGAGCTCAAGGCTCCAGTGAGATCTCATCTTGAGGCAAGTTTCCCGCTTAGATGCTTTCAGCGGTTATCTCTTCCGAACGTAGCTACCCGGCAATGCCACTGGCGTGACAACCGGAACACCAGAGGTTCGTCCACTCCGGTCCTCTCGTACTAGGAGCAGCCCCTCTCAAATCTCAAACGTCCACGGCAGATAGGGACCGAACTGTCTCACGACGTTCTAAACCCAGCTCGCGTACCACTTTAAATGGCGAACAGCCATACCCTTGGGACCGGCTTCAGCCCCAGGATGTGATGAGCCGACATCGAGGTGCCAAACACCGCCGTCGATATGAACTCTTGGGCGGTATCAGCCTGTTATCCCCGGAGTACCTTTTATCCGTTGAGCGATGGCCCTTCCATACAGAACCACCGGATCACTAAGACCTACTTTCGTACCTGCTCGACGTGTCTGTCTCGCAGTCAAGCGCGCTTTTGCCTTTATACTCTGCGACCGATTTCCGACCGGTCTGAGCGCACCTTCGTACTCCTCCGTTACTCTTTAGGAGGAGACCGCCCCAGTCAAACTACCCACCATACACTGTCCTCGATCCGGATAACGGACCAGAGTTAGAACCTCAAGGTTGCCAGGGTGGTATTTCAAGGATGGCTCCACGCGAACTGGCGTCCACGCTTCAAAGCCTCCCACCTATCCTACACAAGCAAGCTCAAAGTCCAGTGCAAAGCTATAGTAAAGGTTCACGGGGTCTTTCCGTCTAGCCGCGGATACACTGCATCTTCACAGCGATTTCAATTTCACTGAGTCTCGGGTGGAGACAGCGCCGCCATCGTTACGCCATTCGTGCAGGTCGGAACTTACCCGACAAGGAATTTCGCTACCTTAGGACCGTTATAGTTACGGCCGCCGTTTACCGGGGCTTCGATCAAGAGCTTCGCTTGCGCTAACCCCATCAATTAACCTTCCGGCACCGGGCAGGCGTCACACCCTATACGTCCACTTTCGTGTTTGCAGAGTGCTGTGTTTTTAATAAACAGTCGCAGCGGCCTGGTATCTTCGACCGGCATGGGCTTACGTAGTAAATACTTCACCCTCACCGGCGCACCTTCTCCCGAAGTTACGGTGCCATTTTGCCTAGTTCCTTCACCCGAGTTCTCTCAAGCGCCTTGGTATTCTCTACCCAACCACCTGTGTCGGTTTGGGGTACGGTTCCTAGTTACCTGAAGCTTAGAGGCTTTTCCTGGAAGCATGGCATCAACCACTTCGCTTTCTAAAAGAAAGCTCGTCATCAGCTCTCGGCATTAAGACCCCGGATTTACCTAAGATCTCTGCCTACCACCTTAAACAAGGACAACCAACGCCTTGCTGGCCTAGCCTTCTCCGTCCCCCCATCGCAGTAACTAGAAGTACGGGAATATTAACCCGTTTCCCATCGACTACGCTCTTCAGCCTCGCCTTAGGGACCGACTCACCCTGCGTCGATTAACGTTGCGCAGGAACCCTTGGTCTTTCGGCGTGCGAGTTTTTCACTCGCATTGTCGTTACTCATGTCAGCATTCGCACTTCTGATACCTCCAGCGAGCTTCTCAACTCACCTTCACAGGCTTACAGAACGCTCCTCTACCGCTCAACTTGCGTTGAACCCGTAGCTTCGGTGCATGGTTTGAGCCCCGTTACATCTTCCGCGCAGGCCGACTCGACTAGTGAGCTATTACGCTTTCTTTAAAGGATGGCTGCTTCTAAGCCAACCTCCTAGCTGTCTAAGCCTTCCCACATCGTTTCCCACTTAACCATGACTTTGGGACCTTAGCTGACGGTCTGGGTTGTTTCCCTTTTCACGACGGACGTTAGCACCCGCCGTGTGTCTCCCGTGCTGACACTTGCTGGTATTCGGAGTTTGCATCGGTTTGGTAAGTCGGGATGACCCCCTAGCCGAAACAGTGCTCTACCCCCAGCAGTGATACACGAGGCGCTACCTAAATAGCTTTCGAGGAGAACCAGCTATCTCCGAGCTTGATTAGCCTTTCACTCCGATCCACAGGTCATCCGCTAACTTTTCAACGGTAGTCGGTTCGGTCCTCCAGTCAGTGTTACCTAACCTTCAACCTGCCCATGGATAGATCGCCCGGTTTCGGGTCTATTCCCAGCGACTAGACGCCCTATTAAGACTCGCTTTCGCTACGCCTCCCCTATTCGGTTAAGCTCGCCACTGAAAATAAGTCGCTGACCCATTATACAAAAGGTACGCAGTCACCTAACAAAGTAGGCTCCCACTGCTTGTACGCATACGGTTTCAGGTTCTATTTCACTCCCCTCTCCGGGGTTCTTTTCGCCTTTCCCTCACGGTACTGGTTCACTATCGGTCAGTCAGTAGTATTTAGCCTTGGAGGATGGTCCCCCCATGTTCAGACAAAGTTTCTCGTGCTCCGTCCTACTCGATTTCACTTCTAAGATCCTTTCGCGTACAGGGCTATCACCCACTATGGCCGCACTTTCCAGAGCGTTCCGCTAAAATCAAAGAAGCTTAAGGGCTAGTCCCCGTTCGCTCGCCACTACTAAGGGAATCTCGGTTGATTTCTTTTCCTCAGGGTACTTAGATGTTTCAGTTCCCCTGGTTCGCCTCACACACCTATGTATTCAGTGTGTGATAACCATCTTATGATGGCTGGGTTCCCCCATTCAGACATCTCCGGATCAAAGTCTGTTTGCCGACTCCCCGAAGCTTTTCGCAGGCTACCACGTCTTTCATCGCCTCTGACTGCCAAGGCATCCACCGTATGCGCTTCTTCACTTGACCATATAACCCCAAGCAATCTGGTTACTGTCTATAACGTGAAGACGACATTCGCCGAAAATTTGCATAGAGAACACGCAAATTTTACCTTGACGCGACATGCTGCCAGTGAAAGCAACACATCGGTCTACTTCTATCACATACCCAAATTTTTAAAGAACAGTTCTGGCGCAAAGTCCAGAAATCAATGTTCAACCCAGGCGATCAATCATCCTGGTAAACACTCATTTCTGAGCTTTCGGCGACTA
>Ga0114945_10002457_pt1:0-5000 | contig 10916 bp, 7 predicted proteins | sample OV2TP3_FD_87194 | JGI IMG/M metagenome (GOLD analysis project Ga0114945, IMG submission 87194) | Hot spring microbial communities from Beatty, Nevada to study Microbial Dark Matter (Phase II) - OV2 TP3 | ecosystem: Environmental > Aquatic > Thermal springs > Hot (42-90C) | place: USA... | reverse complement strand
CCCCATGTCCCGGCAAAGCCTCACTCCGCTAGATCTGCTTCTATTTCCGACCTGGCTGGTTCCGGTCGAGCCAGCGGGAGTAGTGCTCAAGGGGCATGGATTGGGCATCCGTGATGGACGTATCGTACTCATCGCACCGCGTGAGGAAGCACTCAAGCATCCGGCGCAGGAGAAGCTCGAACTCGAAGGAATGATGTTGGCTCCCGGCCTGATCAATACTCACGGACACGCGGCGATGACGCTGTTTCGTGGGCTGGCCGATGATCTCCCGCTGCAACGCTGGCTGCGCGACCACATCTGGCCGGCCGAAGCACGCTGGGTCGACGAAGACTTCGTGCGCTGCGGCACCGAACTGGCCATTGCCGAGCAGCTCAAAGGCGGCATCACCTGCTTCTCTGACATGTATTTCCACCCCGCTGTAGTAAGCGAACTGGTACATAAGCATGGCGTACGAGCACAGATTGCCGTCCCTGTGCTCGATTTCCCCGTACCCGGTGCACGCGACGCGGACGAGGCGCTACGCAATGGCGTGGCATTGTTCGATGATCTCAAGCATCACCCGCGTATCTCGATCGCGTTCGGGCCTCACGCGCCTTATTCGGTTGCGGATGACAAACTCGAAAACATCAGAATCCTGGTCGCCGAGATGGACGCCTGCATTCATATGCACGTCCATGAAACCGCGCACGAAATTCAGGAGGCGCTGCACAAGCATGGCGAACGCCCCTTGGCCAGGCTCGCGCGACTCCAGTTGCTCGGCCCTCGGTTCCAGGCTGTGCATATGACCCAGGTCGACGAAGAAGACATCGCGTTGCTCACCGAGCATAACTGCAGTGTCATTCATTGCCCCGAATCGAACTTGAAGCTCGCCAGCGGCTTCTGTCCTGTAGAGCGCCTGTGGGAAGCCGGAGTCAATGTTGCCATTGGCACCGATGGCGCCGCGAGCAACAACGATCTGGACCTGCTTGGCGAAACCCGTACCGCCGCATTGCTGGCCAAGGCGGTCGCAGGATCAGCGACCGCCCTGGATGCACATCGAGCATTGCGCATGGCTACGCTCAATGGTGCACGTGCGCTGGGTATCGATGATCACACCGGCTCGCTGGAGATCGGAAAATTCGCCGACCTGGTCGCCGTCGATCTCTCCGGTTTGGCTCAGCAACCAATATACGATCCGGTTTCTCAGCTGATCTATTCCACAGGGTGAGACGCCGTCCGGCATGTCTGGGTAGGAGGAAAACAGTTGTTGAACAACGGCAAGCTGACCCGGATGGACGAGCAGCGTGTCATCGCGAATGCCCGCCAATGGGGCGCCCGGATTGCCAGCACGGACAGCCAGTGACGAAGGCGAGTAGATATGCAGGACCCCCGCGACCGAATGACCTATGCGCCCTCGCCGCTATCCGAAGCTGGCAACATGAGCGATTGCAGCTCAAGCTTCTTCTTCAAGCTTTATAAACGGACCAGACCATGAGCAACGTCGACCACGCTGAAATCGCCAAATTCGAAGCCCTTGCACATCGCTGGTGGGATCGCGAGAGTGAGTTCAAGCCACTGCATGAGATCAATCCATTACGGGTCAATTGGATAGACGAGCACATCTCTCTGGCCGGAAAGAAAGTCATCGACATCGGCTGCGGTGGCGGCATCCTGAGCGAGGCCATGGCGCAGCGTGGCGCTCAGGTGACTGGCATCGACATGGGCGAGGCTCCGCTGTCGGTTGCGCGCCTGCACCTTCTCGAATCCGGACTCGAAATCGATTATCGGCAGATCACCGCCGAAGCCATGGCCGCAGAGGCACCGGAGCAGTTCGACGTGGTCACCTGTCTCGAGATGCTCGAACACGTACCGGACCCGGCCTCGGTCATCCGGGCCTGCGCCACACTGGTCAAACCGGGCGGCCAGGTGTTCTTCTCCACCATCAACCGCAACCCGAAAGCCTACGCGTTCGCCATCATCGGCGCGGAGTATGTGTTGCAGCTGCTTCCGCGCGGCACACATGACTTCAAGAAATTCATCCGTCCTTCCGAGCTCGGCGCCTGGAGCCGTGATGCCGGCTTGGCCGTGAAGGACATCATCGGCCTTACCTACAACCCGTTGACCAAGCACTACAAGCTGTCGGCGGACGTCGACGTCAACTACATGGTCCAGACCGTCAAGGAGTCCTGATGCGCCTGCGCGCTGTTCTGTTCGACATGGACGGTACCCTGCTCGATACCGCTCCCGATTTCATTGCCGTGGCGCAGGCCATGCGGATTGCGCGCGGCCTGAAGCCGGTGCCGGATCAACAGATTCGTGATGTGGTGTCCGGTGGTGCCAGAGCCATGGTGGTCGGCGCCTTCGATGTGGACCCCATGTCGGACGAGTTCGAAGCATTGCGCCTGGAGTTTCTTGCGCGCTACCAGGAGCATTGCGCCGTGCATAGCCGCCTCTACGACGGCATGGCGGAACTGCTGGACGAAATCGAGCGATCCAACCTGCGCTGGGGTGTGGTAACCAACAAGCCGCTGCGTTTCGCCGAACCGATCATGCAGCAGCTGGGCCTGGCGTCCCGCTCTGCCGTGCTGGTCTGTCCTGATCACGTCGCCAATAGCAAGCCCGACCCCGAGCCGATGATCCTCGCGTGCAAACAGCTCGACCTTGATCCTTCTGCGGTCCTGTTCGTCGGTGATGACCTGCGCGACATCGAATCGGGACGAGCGGCGGGCAGCAGGACGGCCGCGGTGCGCTATGGCTATATCCATCCGCAAGACAACCCGAGCAATTGGGGCGCAGACGTAGTGGTGGATCACCCGCTGGATCTGCGCCAGGTCCTGGACAGCGCCCTGTGCAGTTGCTGATACAGCCATAGGGTCACCGCCACAGCATCATCACTCGGCAGTAATTGCCGAAGCACCTATCACTTTCGATTTACGAGGCATCCGATGTTCGAGTATTCCGCCCGCCCCGACCTGCTCGCAGGGCGCATCATCCTGGTCACCGGCGCTGGCCGGGGCATCGGTGAAGCTGCTGCCAAGGCCTACGCGGCCCACGGAGCCACCGTGCTGTTACTGGGCAAGAATGAAGACAATCTGAATCGGGTGTACGACGAAATCGAAGCAGCCGGCCATCCGCGCCCCGCTGTCATCCCCTTCAACCTGGAAACAGCCCTGCCGCACCAGTACGACGAGCTGGCAGCCATGATCGAGCGGGAATTCGGACACCTGGACGGATTGCTGCACAACGCTGCGATCGTTGGCCCTCGCACGCCGATCGAGCAGTTGTCCGGCGACAATTTCATGCGAGTCATGCAGATCAACGTGAATGCCATGTTCATGCTGACCAGCACCCTGCTACCGCTGCTCAAGCTCTCCAAAGACGCCTCGGTGATCTTCACCTCCAGCAGCGTCGGACGCAAAGGCCGCGCCTACTGGGGTGCCTACGCCGTATCGAAGTTCGCCACGGAAGGACTGATGCAGGTTCTGGCCGACGAGCTGGACGATACCGCGCCGGTGCGTGCCAACAGCATCAACCCGGGCGCTACTCGGACCGACATGCGCGCCAAGGCGTACCCGGGCGAGAACCCGCTCGTCAATCCATTGCCGGAAGAAATCATGCCGGTCTATCTGTACCTGATGGGCCCGGATAGCGCCGGCATCAACGGCCAGGCGCTGGACGCCCGATGAAGTCCGCGCAGCGCAGTCATCCACTGCGCTGCGCTGCGCTGCAGACCGCTCAGGGACGCTTGCTACGCTCGCGCCCGAAGCCGGGCCGCTGACCTTCTCCGGCCGGCTTCCTCGCCGGACCCGATGAGCGCCCGCCGCCTTCGTGGCGCTTGCCGCCCTTGCGGGTATCCCCCGGACGCTCGGCGACCGGCGTACCACGCGGCTTTTCGCTGCCGCGCGGCTTGCGCTCGTTCTTGTCATCCCGTGCCGCACGCGGTTTATCCGCTACAGGCATGTCGGCTTCGTGGGCGGGACGAAGTACACGTGACCGCCGCTCGCCTCGCCCAAGTGGCTTGGCCACCTTGCGCTGCATGCGGTCGATCTTCTCCTTCGTCTTGGCCTTCATGCTCGGCAAGGCGATTGGCTTTAGGCCAACCTCCTCGCTGAGAATGTCCACCTCGGCTTGCGACATCTCGCGCCAACGCCCCATCGGCAAGTCGGACGTCATGAACACCGGCCCGAAACGGACACGCTTCAGCCGGCTGACGACCAGCCCCTGGGATTCCCAGAGCCGACGAACCTCACGGTTGCGGCCTTCCATGACCACGCAGTGATACCAATGGTTGAAGCCTTCGCCACCAGGCGCTTCCTGGATATCGGTGAAGCGCGCCGGACCGTCCTCCAGCATCACACCGGTCTTCAGCCGCTCGATCATCTCGTCGTCGACCTCGCCGCGCACACGTACCGCGTATTCCCGGTCCATTTCGTACGAGGGGTGCATCAGACGATTGGCCAGCTCACCGTCAGTGGTGAACAGCAACAGCCCCGTCGTGTTGATATCGAGCCGGCCGATGTTGATCCAGCGGCCCTCCTTGGGACGTGGCAGGCGATCGAACACCGTAGGGCGGCCTTCGGGGTCGTTGCGGGTGCAGATCTCGCCGTCGGGCTTGTTGTAGATCAGCACACGCCGCACCACCTGGCTGGTTTCTTCGCGCTTGAGCAGGCGGCCATCGACCGCGATGGCGTCATGGGAATCGACACGCTGGCCGAGTGTGGCAACCGCGCCATTGACCTTGACACGGCCCTCGACGATCCACTTTTCGACGTCGCGACGCGACGCGATGCCCAGACGGGCAAGGACTTTCTGCAGCTTCTCGCCGTGCGTGGCGTGGATCGTGGTTTCTTCGTGCTCGGTCATCTGGGCACCTCCCGGTGTGGCAATCCGATTGAAAGGGCGCGAATCATACGCGGATCATGCCGGCAGCGCACCTTGCGCCAGTCGGACGGCGGCGCCAGTCCGACCTAGGGCAAAGCGGCCAGGGCCTCCGCGGTACGCTGCTGGATGCCCGCCCAGTC
>Ga0114945_10002456_pt1 | contig 10916 bp, 7 predicted proteins | sample OV2TP3_FD_87194 | JGI IMG/M metagenome (GOLD analysis project Ga0114945, IMG submission 87194) | Hot spring microbial communities from Beatty, Nevada to study Microbial Dark Matter (Phase II) - OV2 TP3 | ecosystem: Environmental > Aquatic > Thermal springs > Hot (42-90C) | place: USA: Beatty... | reverse complement strand
CGCTGCGCCGACCCTGCCTGCCGCCTCGAATTCACCCCTTCGCGCCCCTGGCACCGCTACCACTCTCCCCGCTGCCGCGCCCGCCACTGGCTCCGCCGCAAACACTCCCCACCCCAACCCGCCCCAACCCCGGCGCAGTCGGAAGCCCCAGCGTCCAAGCATCGCATGACAATCCACTGTGTCGTCGAGCTCAGCTAAGGCTCCTCCAGATGTTCAGCCCAGCGGCCCCTGCCGCTGGGAAGCATTTGTAAGTTCCAAAGCCTGGCGCAAAGGTGGTATCTTCGCCCCGACGATGGGGTTCCCGAACCGCTCATGAACTTTTTGTACTACGGCGACAACCTGGACGTCCTCCGCCGCCATGTGGCCGACCAGTCGGTTGACCTCGTCTACCTCGACCCGCCCTTCAAGAGCATGCAGGACTACAACGTCCTCTTCGCCGAGAAGGACGGCACCGCCGCCGCCGCCCAGTTCAAGGCCTTCGAGGACACCTGGGAATGGAACCAGGAGTCGGCCCGCGTCTACCAGGAAGTAGTCGAGCGCGGCGGCCGCGTCTCCCAGGTCATGCAGGCCTTCCGCACCTTCCTCGGCGCCAACGACATGCTCGCCTATCTCACCATGATGGCCCCGCGCCTGGTCGAGCTTCACCGCGTCCTCAAGGACACCGGCAGCATCTACCTCCACTGCGACCCCACCGCCAGCCACTACCTCAAGCTCTTGCTCGACGCTGTATTCGGTGCAGCGAACTTTGGAACCGAAATCGTCTGGAAGCGCTCAAGTGCTCACAGCGACACGAAGCAAGGCCGCAAGCTGCATGGGCACATACATGATGTGATTCTGTTTTACACGAAAGGTGACGAGTGGACGTGGAACGACCTGTACACAAAATATGCAGATTCCTATGTCGGACGAGATTATCGGCTTGTTGAAGAAGGCACCGCTCGCCGCTTCAGGCGAGGCGACCTAACCGCCGCACGTCCCGGAGGCGACACAGAGTATGAGTGGCGGGTAAAGAAGCCTGTCGGTGTGCGAGAGCGTTGGATCGCCGACCTCGACGACGAACACCTCAACCCGAAACCAGGCTGGGAGTATAGGGGGGTGCGCCCGTACAAAGGTCGTTACTGGGCATACTCCAAAGCGAATATGGCCCAATTCGCATTGGAAGGTCGGTTGCGCCACACCTTTGATGGTATGCCGGAGTACAAGCGATACCTGGACGAAATGCCGGGGATTCCCCTGCAGGACCTTTGGAACGACATCCCGCCCATAATTGCTGGCACTGCAGAAAGACTTGGCTACCCTACGCAGAAACCAGAAGCTCTTTTGGAACGAATCCTCAAAGCGAGCAGCAATGAAGGTGATACGGTCCTTGATCCCTTCTGCGGGTGTGGCACAACCATCGCAGTGGCACAGCGACTCAACCGCAAATGGATTGGCATCGACATCACCCATCTGGCAATCGGCCTCATCAAAAGCCGCCTGCGGGATGCCTTCGGTGAGGAAGTCTCAAAGACCTATCAGGTGATTGGGGAGCCTGTTTCCCTCCCGGACGCGGCTGAACTAGCTAAGGAAGACCCATATCAGTTCCAGTGGTGGGCGCTCGGCCTGGTCGGCGCCCGCCGCGCCGACCAGCGCAAAGGTAGCGACCTCGGCATTGACGGCCGCCTCTACTTCCACGACGAGGGCGAAAGCGGCCGCACCAAGCAAATCATGCTCAGCGTCAAATCCGGCCACGTCGGCGTTCGCGACGTTCGCGACCTTCGCGGCGTTATCGAAAGAGAAAAGGCCGAGCTCGGCGTCCTCATTACTCTGGAGGAAGCCACCAAGCCAATGGTTACCGAAGCTGCCGCGGCTGGCTTCTACAAATCCCCCTGGGGTAACCACCCCCGGCTGCAAATCCTCACTGTCGCCGAGTTGCTCGACGGCAAACAGATTGACTACCCCCGTCTCGCCAACGTCACCCTCAAGAAAGCCCCGCGCAGCCCCGACTCCGAGGCCGAGCAGTTGACCCTCGGCGCGCCGCCTGCTACTTCGCGTCGGCGAAAGCGCAAGCGATCCTAGCCTCCAACGGCCCTATTTAGCGGTCTTCTGCTCAACGGCAAGCCGCGAACGCGCCATGGATTCGCACACATACCGCGCCAGACGACCCCTTCTTCGCGCCAGATAACCCGGTACCAGGTACTCGGTGCTAGCAGGGTGCTGAAAAAATCCCTTTGGCACGCGCTCCGGTGGCACAGGCACTCTTGCCTGTGCTGATTCTGCGGTATCTGCAGCGAGCGCACAGCCAAGAGTGGCTGTGCCACTCGACTTTTTCAGCATCCTGCTAGGTACCGCTTTTCCCCGATTCCCCGATTCAACGAATCAATGGTTCGACTCACGCTCACGGTTCGTCTTTCGCTCACCGTCATGAGCGTAAGTCGAATGACCATCCCGAGCGAAAGTCGAAGGACCATTCAACCATTCAACGCTCTCTACTCGACCTCGACCCCATCCGAACCGGGCCTTCACCGCACCGCTACCGCGCTTCAACGCGCCGGCCGGAATCGAGGGCGAGTTCCGCCCTCGTTCCTCCCGACCCCGCCCGCCTTCACTGCTTTCTATTTTCTCTTTTCTAGTTTCGCGTTTTGGGGGAGAAGGTCTTCCGCCCGCACCGGGCCCGCCAGCGGCCCGTCCGTGCTGGTGGCGAAGCCGAGCGACTGCTCGCGGTCGAGCGCGCCATGCGTGCCCCGCAACGTGACAATGCGGCCGAACGTCCCGCTGCCGTAGTGGTAGCCCGGCTTCAGGCTCACCGCCACGTCGGCGCGGTTGGCGACGTGGTTGGTCGCCCACTGCCGCAGCCGCCGCGCGGCGTCGGGATAAACATGGTCGCGCGTGGCGGCGAACAGGTCGGCATCCGCCACCCAGCCCTCGGCGTCGGCTTTGCCTTCCTTTTTCAGTCCCGCGAAGTCGCTGAACAGGCCGAGGGGATCGGTGTGTGCTGCAAAGTAGCGGTAGGCGCTGCCGTCGGGCTTCCACTCCAGGCGGGCCCGCCCGTCTAGGCTCGAAATCACCGCCGCGTCTCCGTCCGCGTAGACGGCGAAGTCGGCCCCTTCGAGCGCGGCCAGGTCGCGGGCCAGCTCCGCGCGTTCCTCCGGCGCGCAGTAGGCGACCAGCATCCCCAGCAGCCCGTAGGCGGGGACGACAACGTCGCGCGGCTGCTCCAGCCGGTTCGTCAGCCGCCACCCGCGCGCTTCCAGGTGCGCGGCCAGCGGCACCATCCGGCTCTCCGCGTCGCTGTTCCCGTGGTCGGAGAACAGCGTGATGCGCAGCCCGCCGCCCGAGTTGAGGTAGAGCTCCCGCAGCAGCGTGTCGACTTCGAGCAACAACTCGCGCGTCTCGGCGCGCGACCGAACGTGATGCAGCGAGTCCGTCGAAGCGATATGCGCCAGGAAGGTTTTTTCCTGCGACGCCAGGAAGCGCTTCTTCAGCCGCCCCAGGTCGGCGCGGTAGGCCTTGACCGGAAGGACGTAGGCCAGCCCCCGGCTCCACCCCGGCAGGTCGTAGTCCAGCACGCGCGCGTAGGGGATGTCGGTCTGTCGCGAAGTCCTCAGCGTGCCGCCGGCCAGCTCGTTGCGCGCCCGGTCGAAGTAGCCGTCCTCGTAGCCCGCCACCGTCCCGGTGTGGAACAGCGCCGTCAGCGCCAGCGCGCTGGCCGAGGGAAAGGGCGCCACCACCGGCGCCGGCCGGTGGAACTCGCGGAAGTGTCCTTCGTCCCACAGCGCCCGGAACTCTTCGTAGGGTACGCCGTCGAGGCAGAGCACCAACCAGCGCGCTTCAGCATCATCGGCGCGCGGCGGGACGAAGCTCGTCGCCCGGCCGCCTTCGGTCAGCACCAGGTCGACCGCGCCGTCGTTGTTGGTGTCGAGCGTGACGTAGCGCTTGGGCGCGCCCTCCGGCGCTCCCAGCCGCAGGTAGGTGACGCTGCGCCCGCTCTCGGCGTCGGCAGGCACGACCTCGAGCGGGCGATAGACCACCGGCAGCGGCTGGCCCCAGTTGTGGATCAGCCATCCCAGCGCCCCGCCCAGCAGCACGTGGACGCCCAGCACTCCCAACAGAATTTTTTTCCGCCGCCTCATTGCCTCCTCGCGCGAGACTCCTCCTCCCTCGCTTAGTACACCATACCTGGATTGTTCCGGCGACGGATAAGACTGGTGAGCCGCGCAGGAGTCGAACCTGCAACCCGCAGATTAAGAGTCTGCTGCTCTACCAATTGAGCTAGCGGCCCACCGGAAACTCCATTTTAGTAGGGGTTCCGTGGACGGTCAATCCGCCCGCCCCGCGCCCCAGAACCCCTTGGGTGCAATCCGTTGCAGTGGTACTTTGTTCCATCGTGAGGCAACGAAGTCCTGCCGTTCTTTTCCCTAGCGTGGGTGTGCTCGGTTTGCTCCTCTGCCTGGCACTGTCAGTGTCTCCGCAGACGCCCGCCGCCGGCTCGCTCCAGGGCACTGTAATCGACCCCACCGGCGCTGTGATCCCCGGCGCCCAGGTTGAGATCCAGAATGAGGCCACGAATGAGCGACGCTTGGTTCGCACCAACGATTCCGGGCGCTACGTCGCATCCCTGCTTACCCCCGGAGCTTATCGAGTGGCCTTCTCCGCCCTTGGATTCAAACCACAGGTCGCGGAGCGGGTTCAGGTCTCTGTCGGCCAGACAGTGACTCTGGACGTACGTCTCGAGGTCGGCTCCGCTGTCACGCCCCTGGTCCAGGTCGGCCCCGAACTCCCCGACCCCATGCGGACGGAAGTCAGTTCGCTCCTCGAAGAAACCGCTCTGCTCAACCTGCCGCTCAACGGCCGCCGCTGGGAAGACCTCGTGCTGCTTTCCCCCGCCGTCACCGAAGACGGCGGCAACGGCCTCGTCAGCTACCGCGGCCTCTCCGGGCTCTACAACAGCAACTTGGTCGACGGCGTCGACAACAACCAGGCGTTTTTCTCTGAGACCCGTGGCCGCTCCCGCCTCCCCTACATCTACAGTCTCTCCACCGTCCAGGAGTTCCAGGTCATCACGCAGAACTACTCCGCCGAGTCCGGCCGCGCCGCCGGCGGCCTCGTCAACGCCGTCACTCGCTCCGGAAGCAACCAGCTCCACGGCGAGCTTTTCTACTTTTTCCGCGACGACGCCTTGCTGGCTCGCGACCCGCTGGCCAAGGCCCTCGACCAGCCCAAGCCCGAGGAACGGCTGCAGCAGTTCGGCGCCGCCCTCGGCGGCCCGCTCCTCCGCAACCGCCTCTTCTGGTTCGCCGCCTACGACCAGCAGCTCCGCAACTTCCCCTTCACCGTCGTCCCCCAAGACCCAAACTTCGCCGCCGCCTGCACGGTTCTGGAGTGCCCCCCGGCGATGGACTTCATCCGCAGCCTGCTCGGCGTCCGCCCGCGCCAGGGCGACCAGAACCTCTTTCTGGTGAAGCTCGACTGGTTCACCCACAACGCGCACAGCTTCAGTGCTGTGGTCAACTATGTGAACTGGCGCTCGCCCAACGGCATCCTGCGCGACCCGCTGGTCAACGACGCCGCCGAAGCTCTGGGCCGCGACGACGTGCGCGCCGAGTTCTTTATTTTCAATTGGCAGGTTGCACCGACGCCGAGGCTCGCCAACCAGTTTCGCTTCCACTTCGGCCGCGACTTTGAGTTCCAGCAGCAGAACACCTCCGGCCCGCTCGTCGACCTCACCGGCTTCCGCGCCCTTCGCCTCGGCATGCGCGACTTCCTCCCCCGCGTCGCCTTCCCCAACGAGAAGCGCTTCCAGTGGTCCGACAATCTGAGCGTGTCCCGGGGGCGGCACTTTCTCACCTTCGGCGCCGACGTCAACCACACCCGCGACACCATGGTTCAGGTCTTCCGCGGCGGCGGCGTCTACCGCTGGCGCACCGCCAACGACTTCGCGCTCGACTTCGCCGGCGCCTGCCCCACCAACGGCGGCCGCTGCTACCGCGACTTTGTCCAGGCTGTTGACCCGTTCGGCGGCGACGGCCGCGCCGCCTTCGCCACCACCGACTGGGCCTTCTATGTTCAAGACAGCCTCAAGCTGACCCCCAGCCTCTTGCTCAACCTGGGCCTGCGCTACGAGCTGCAGCAGATGCCCGACCCCCAGCGCCCCAATCCCGCCGTCCCCAGGACGGCCGTGCTCAACTCGGACACCAACAACTTCGCCCCGCGCCTGGCTCTGGCCTGGCAGCCCGGCGGGGCCGAAAACCTTGTGGTCCGCGCCGGCTACGGGCTCTACTACGGGCGCACGCCGAACAGCACCCTCTTTTCGCACCTGTTCCAGAACGGCGTCTCGCAGCAGGTTTTTCGGTTCGCTCCCACGCACTGCGCCGCGCCGTTTTTCCCCAATGTGGTGTTTCCCCCGCCGCCGGACGCGCCGCTAGGGCCGCCGGCGCCCGGGCTTCCGACACCGGTGGTCCAACCGCCGCCGCCCGGCTGCGTGCTCAGTCCCAGCGCCTCGGTGGTGACCACGCTGGCGACGGACTTCGTGAACCCTGTGGTGCACCAGGCCGAGGTGAGCGTGGCCTATGAATGGGCGCGGGACTGGATTGTTTCGGCGACTTATCTCATGAGCCGCACCAACCGCCTGCCGGTTTTTCTCGACTCCAACGTCGCTCCGGCCACCGGCGCCGTCTCCTACGCTATCGGCGACCCGCAAGGCAACCTGACCGAAACCATCACGCTGCCCTTCTATTCCCAGCGCCTCGACCCGTCGCTCGGCCCCATTCAGACCGGCTACAGCGTCGTGAACGCCTCCTACCACGGCCTGGTGCTCGAGCTGAAGAAACGGTTCAGCCGCGGCTTCTTCATCGAATCGCACCTGACCGTATCCAAAGCCACCGACAACGGGGTCGTGCCCGCGGCCCTGGGCACTTTTTCCGGCAGTAGTGTTCCGGTCGACCCGTTCGACCTCCGCCGCGAGCACGCCCTCTCCGACCTCGACACCCGCCGCCGCTTTGTTTTCCAGGCCTACTGGGAATTACCGTGGACCAAGCTGCAATCTCCGGCGGGCAAAGTTTTCCTCCAGGGATGGAAGCTGAGCGCCATCGGGCAATTCCGCGACGCCAACCCGCGCACCGCGCAGGTGGTGGGCGCGCCGGCTTGTGCGGTCAACGGCGGCCTCACCTGCGGCTCTGTGGACGGCTTCGGGTTTCCCGCCGTCACCTACCGCGCCCCGCACCTCGGCCGCAACCTCTTCTACGGGCAACGCAGCGGGCGCGCCACGGTTGATCTGCGCGTCGCCCGCAGTCTCTCCCTCGGAGAAGGCAAGCGGCTCGAGGTTGCGGCCGACGCCTTCAATCTCTTCAACCGCACGCACTTCACATCGTTCAACTCGCTGGCGTTTGACTTCGTCCAGCCCGGCGGGACGGCCGTCACCACCGGCCTGCTCTGTCCCGCGCAGCCGGGCATCAGCGGCTGCCTGTTTCCGCGGCCGAATTTCCTCGACCCCGAACGCTCCGGCACCCGCATCCTGGGCGCGCGCCAGTTGCAGTTCAGCCTTCGCTTCTTCTTTTAACAGTTGTGTGTCGTAGCGCCGGCTTCCAGCCGGCAGTTTCTTGCGTGGCTGCGCAGGCCGGCAGGATGCCGGCGCTACAGAAGCCCTGCTCGAGTTCCAACCCTTCCACCGCTTCCCCTAGGAGGGCGACTGATAAGTCTCTTTATCGGAAAAGGTCGTTCTCCGCGCGCCGCAGCAGGTCGCGGCCGGACCCGGCCGCGGGGTTGTATTGGTAGCCTCGGATGAGCGCCACCGGGACCCGGTTGGTCTTGCCCATCACCAGCTCGGCGGCCGCCGCCAGTTCGTCGGCCGCGGCGACGACCGTCATTTGCAGCGTGTGCCCGTGGGTGTCCGGTTGGCCGCGGTAGTCGAGCAGCGGCGCCAGCCCGGCCACCCCCAGCGCCACGTTGGCCACGCCCTCCCGCCACGGCCGGCCGAAGGTGTCCGAGAGGATGACCGCAAGCGGAATCCCGAAAGCCTTCTCGAGTTCTTCCCGGAGTCGCCTCGCCGATTGGTCGGGATCTTCTGGCAGCAGAGTCACCATTCCCTCCGGCACGTTGGAGGCGTCCACGCCGGCGTTGGCGCACACAAAGCCGTGCTTGGTCTCGACGATGAGCACGCCGCGCTCCATGCGTACAATGCGCTTCGCCTCCCGCAGGATTACTTCAATCACGCGGGCATCTTTGCCGTAGGTCTGGGCCCACTCGCGGGCCGGCGCCGACGGCTCCACTGTCTCCAGCCGCACCAACCGGCCCTCGGCCTTGGAAACGATTTTTTGCGTGACGACGAAGATGTCGCCGGTTTCGGGCCGCAGTTCGGCCGACGCCAGGGCAGAAACAATCAATGCGCCCAGGTCGTCGCCGGGCCCAACCTCCGGCAGCGACGCCAGCGGCAGGATGCGGATTTCACTCACGATGTGTCTGAAGCGTCAGGGCACGGCTTCAGCCGTGCCGTAAGCCATCCTTTTCAAATCTTTCGCAGGGGCTTCTCGGAGCGAGGCTCGTGCCGAGCGGAGACCTCGAGCGAAGCGAGGGGAGCCCCTGCGTCCGCCGAAGGCGGACTCTATATCCCAACCACGCGGAAGCGCGCGCCCTTGCTCTTGTAGCGCCGGTTGATGCGGATGGCGAGCGCGGTCATCCGCTCCAATGTGGCGGCGGCGTCGAGCCCGCCCACGTCCACCGGGCGCAGGCCGGGGATCACGCGGACGGCGTCCATCACCCGCGCCTTGTCGGGCTCCGAGTCGCCGCACACGAAAACGTCGCAGTCGAGGGGCACCTCCAGCTCGGCCAGGATGTGCGCCGGGATGGTCTTGAAAGCGCCGACCAGGTGAACGCCCTCGGGCAAGCGCTTGGCCAGGAATTGGCTCCCCGAACCCTCCGGCAAATCGCCCGGGCCGGGAGTGGTTTTCGATTTCACCGGCACCGTGGCGTCCACCAGAGTCAACCCATGACGAAAATCGTTGCGGTAGGTGTCCAGCGCGTCGGCGGCCTGGGCAAACGGAACGGTCAGGAGCACCAGGTCGGACTGCGCCAGCATCTCGCGGTTCTCGGCGGGATGGATGCTCTCGTGCCCCAAGCGCTGGTTAAGCTCTTGGACAACCGCGGCGGCGCGCTCGCGGGCTCGCGAGCCGACGACTACCAGTGCGCCCGCCTGCGCGAAACGCAGCGCCAGGCCCTTGCCTTCGATGCCGGTGCCGCCCAGCAGGCCGATGCGGGGAGGAGAGGACACGCGCGGATTATAGCAAACGAGGTTGTGTCCGGATTCAGACCAACTGAATCAAAGGCGGTGAAAGGAGCTTCAATGCCGACGACCATTCCCGAGAAGTTTCGCGACCTCTTCAGCAAGCGCGCCTTCGCCAACCTGGCCACGCTGATGCCGGACGGCCAGCCGCAGGTTTCGCCGGTCTGGATTGATTTCGATGGCCGCCACATCGTGTTCAACACCGCTCGTGACCGCCAGAAGGACCGCAACCTGCGCCGCGACCCGCGCGTGTCGCTGAGCATCCTCGACCCGGAGAATCCGTACCGATACCTCGAGGTTCGGGGCCGAGTGGCTGAGGTGACCGAGGAAGGAGCGGACGCTCACATCAATCGCCTCGCCAAGAAGTACCTTGACCTGGATACCTACCCCTACCGCCAGCCGGGCGAGGTGCGGGTAATCTTCAAGATTGTGCCGGAGCACGTCGCCGGGATCAGTTGAGCCCTACTGGGGAGCCAGCCGCGCGCTCTGCTCGGCGAGCGAGCGCCGGTACGGGCCCACCAGGTCGCGGTAGGCGTGAGGGAGGAAGACCACTCCCACCAGCGCGCGGCCGAGCACGAAGGCTAGGTGCGAGGCCAGGCTGTAGGCGAGCAACTTCGGCGCGGGCGCATAGGCCTGGAAGAAAAAAATCCACGCCGCCTGGGTCGTCCCCAGGTGCGCCACCGTGATGGGCAGCGAGGCCAGCATGAAGATGATGGGCAGCAGCGCCAGCATGCGCCCGAAAGGGATCTCGATCCCGAAGGTCTGCACGGCGAAGTAGTGGAACACCAGCGCCACGAAGAACATCGGCGCGCGCAGCAGGATGAACTGCCCGTAGCGCTTCAGCGGTGCCTCGCGGAACGTGCGCAGCAGCGCCCACTCGCGCACGCGAAAGCGCCTGCGCCAACGGGGAAAACTACGGCCAAGCGGCTCCAGCAGCAGCCGCCAGGGCGCGACGTTGCCGCGCACGTAGAGAAGAAAGGCAAACCAGAAGGCCACGAACCCCACCGGCACCCAGAAAACCTCTTCCGGCAGAACGGCGGCGAACACCGCCATCCCGCAGGTGGCCCAGACCGCCAGGTGCGTCAGGTCGACCAGCCAGTTGAAGATGACCGTGCTGGCGAGCTCGAAAAACGGCGCCCGCAGCCGCTTGGTCAGGTAGTAGGCCATGGCTCCGCGGGCCAGATGCGTGTTCATCAGCGAGACGACGTAGGTGACGGCGCGCACCGGCAGCAGCTCGCGGTAGGGCAGCGGGCCGTGGAACCACCGCATCAGGTAGGCCAGCACCAGCGTATCCCAGCAGAAGTAGAAGACACTGTTCGGGACCATGAGCGCCAGGAAACGCGGGTAGTTCGCCTGCTCGAGCGCTTCCAGGAAGCGCGCGAACGGCACGCGCTGGAAGATGAAATAGAAGATGGCGATGGTGATGAGCGGGGGCAGCAGCCGTTTCCAGCTGGTGCTTGATTGAGTCCGAGATTGTCGGGCGGCGGAGGCCATACGCTGCGCGGGAAGCTACTCTAACCTATTTGTACTCGCGGGCAGAATTTTTTGCTAGAGTGCCCCTGCCCGCGGAAGGCGCGGGCAACTCCTCGGAGGTCAAGGACGCGCGGATGTATCCCCGCCCGTTCCGGTATCACCGCGCCGGCTCGCTCCCGGAAGCCGT
>Ga0114945_10002453_pt1 | contig 10923 bp, 10 predicted proteins | sample OV2TP3_FD_87194 | JGI IMG/M metagenome (GOLD analysis project Ga0114945, IMG submission 87194) | Hot spring microbial communities from Beatty, Nevada to study Microbial Dark Matter (Phase II) - OV2 TP3 | ecosystem: Environmental > Aquatic > Thermal springs > Hot (42-90C) | place: USA: Beatty... | reverse complement strand
TCCACGGCCTGCATGACTTTGAGGTGCGAAACCGGCAACGGATGGTTGCGGCGATACGACTCGCCATAGGCGCGAAAGATATCGGCCAGTCCAACGCCGCCTCTTGCCGCTGCCGGCCGCTGACAGGCGGCCAGCATGGCTTAGGCCATCTATAACTGGAGCCTGTCGAGAGGACTCACGGCAGAGTCCACATTCTGTGGCCGTAGCCTCAAGTACCGCTGAGTGGAAAGAATGGAGGTGTGCCCCATCAAAAACTGGATCGAGCGCAAGTCCACACCCGCCTCCAGAAGATGCGTGGCGAAGCACGCACGAAGGCTGTGAATACCACGGCCCTTTTTAAGACCTGCTCTTTTCTTCGCTGAGCGGAAGATGTGCCAGGCTTCGGCTCGGCTCAAGGGACCGCTCTTCGCTCGGTTGGGGAAAAGCCAGACGGAAGGCCGGTAGCGTTTCCAATACTGGCGCAGCTCCATGAGCAGGATCTGAGAAAGGATGGCATAGCGGTCTTTCCCCCCTTTACCCCGTTTCACACGAAGGGTCATGCGGGCCGCATCGATGTCTGTGATCTTGAGATTCACTAACTCACTGACTCGGAGCCCTGCCGAATAGGCGGTCATCAGTAAAACACGCTGCTTGAGACCTCGGGCTGCCCTGATCAATCGTACAACCTCGTCGGGACTGAACACCTCGGGCAGGAGCGAAGGCTTCTTGCGCGGAGGGATGAACAGTTTGGTCTCATCCCACCCCAGGGTCTCATTGTAGAAAAAACGCAACCCGCAACAGTATCCCGTCAAACTATTCGGCGATAACTTCCGTTCCGTTGTGAGATGCACAAGAAAAGCTCGAATGTCCTCCTTGTTGAGCTGATCCGGTGATTTGTTGTGGTATCTGGCCAGTCTGCTTACCGCGTAGACATAGGATGCCTGCGTTGCGGGAGAGAAGTTCCGTAGCTTCATCTCCTCAATCATTCTGTCACGTAACTTTCCCATCACATACCTCCTTGGGTGAATTTGATTCACGGAGGCTATCACTGCGCTCAGGGAGAGCGTCAAAGAAAAAATCGATGAGAAAGTAACAGCGGGAAGATTACCGAAAGCGCATCGATGGAACCGGCCTCTCACGACCACCGCGAAGCGGTTTAGTCCTACGACGCCTCAATTTGAATCGACGGGAATTCGGCAGGGCCTCTGTCACGGTAGCGTGGTGTCTGCAGCTTTGGGCTCTACCTTCAGGCCAGCCACTCAAGCCATTCACCATGGGTCTCACAATGGGCTAAAAGTTTAACGGTCTTCACTCCCTTCACAAACGAGGTGAGCTGTAAGTCTATCTCGTTGCCGCGCTGACCTACTGTAGAGATCACGAACAGGTCTCGTTTTTGCCCGTACTGAGTCATTAAGGAAGACAACTGCTCACGCGCTCTCTGAGGCAGAGACGTCCAGACGCGAAAGATACAGAAGGTACTGTCTGGGGGAATCGAGTTTAGGATATCCGGAAGAACGTCAACTGCATCTCCAGCAACTAACGGCGGCGGGTCTCTTTGAGCCACTTCGATAGCACGTTCAAGTAGACGAGCCCCTTCTCTGTGCTCCGGCCAAATTAGCGCCCGCAGCCACAGCCTAGAATCGGGATCGCGGACATCTATTGGATTGAGGTCTATCCCTAGGCGACCTGACACTTTCGGGAGAACGTTAGGAATAGGAGGCGACCCTCCACCATGCAGTCCACATTCGATCTGAACTGGAGAGTCGTGGTCACCGCACTCCAAGGCTCGTCCGTACCTATATCCGTAATGATCCCACAGAAGGAGCAGACCCGCAGCTGCGCCTAACTCAATCATGTATAGGGGTCGGCCATAAGACTCCTGGCAGGCCACCACAAAGACTGGCAGCAAACAAGCGCACCGCCTGACCTCATTAGTTTGAACCGATCGGGAGGAAATAAGCTTTGAAATCTCGCCTTCGTGTTCGAGGCAAAACGAGCGGAAGTTCGGGTACGGATCTTCACGTCTTTCGGGCGCTCCAGACAGGCTCTCATAGAAACGAGCGACCGGATGCTCAATACCTTTTAACAGCAGGAAGTGGACCGCAGCGAAGAAGAGATTGGGAACTCGCTCCCCTTTTCGGGCATGGGCAGCCAGAGTGAGCAGCTCTGGATCTTGAGCGATAGCCAGAGAGAGCCGCTCGTAAAGCACGGAAGAATTGTAACATTCCTCTTTTGCAAACCGTTCGAATCCGTGTGATAGAGTCTCAATCGGATCATTAGCCATAGAGGAGATCAAGCGTCTCGTAGCAGATCCTATTTCAACTCAAGATTCCATTCAACGACGCTTGAAGCGGTGGGAAGGCTGGAAGGTTGGTTAACGGCTTTTTCGTTTCTTGATCTCTTCGATCAGCTGCGGCACAACTTTGAAGACATCGCCCACCACTCCCAGGTCAGCAAACTGGAAGATCGGCGCCTCGGGGTCTTTGTTGACCGCGATGATCGTTTTCGAAGCCTTCATCCCCGCAAGATGCTGGACCGCGCCCGATATGCCGCAGGCAATGTACAGATTCGGCTTTACTGTTTTTCCAGTCTGGCCTACCTGCATGGAATAGGGAACCCAACCCTGGTCCACCACCGCCCGTGTTGCGCCAACCGCGCCGCCCAACAACTCCGCCAACTGTCGTAACATGTCGAAATGCTCTGCCGATTTAAGTCCCCGCCCTCCAGAGACAACTACGTTGGCGCCCTCTAGCTGGGGACCTTCCGGCTTGACCGTCGCGCGTTCGGCCAGGTGAGCCTTGCGGAGTGCTGGATCCCCAGGGGGAGTTATCTCCTCCATGGCAGTTGTCTCGGCGTTCCGTTTGGCTTCGAAGGATTTGGGCCGAACGAGCAATATTTTTGTCCCGGCGCCGACCAGCGTGCTGGTGTTCTGATAGCTCCCCCCGAGGGCCGGGATGGTGGCCTCGACAGAGCCATTTTTCAAAACAAAATCACCGACGTCCGCAATGGCTCCTGAGTCAAGCCTGGCGCTCAATCCGGCCGCCAGGTCCCGACCCGCGTAGCTGGAGGCGAAAAGCATCACGGCGGGCTTGTGCTTCTGGACCAGCCCCGCAACCACCTCCAGGGCGGGAAGCGCCAAGTAGTCGCGAAACAGCGGATCCGCGGAACGATAAACTTTGCGAGCGCCGTAGTGGGCGAGCGTTGCGACGGCATCTTCCGGGGCAGGTCCAAGCAGGATAGCTTCTGCCGTCCCCGCTTCAGAAGCCTTCGAGAGCATTTCGAGAGTGGTCGGCGTGATCTTATCATCGACCACCTCGGCATAAACCCAAATGAGATCGGCCATTGCACGAATCCTAGAATGACTGAGGACCGACGACGGAAGACCGGTCTTCGGTCCCCGGTCTGCGGTCTTTTCTCAGATGATCTTTAGTTCGGCCAGAAAGTCAGCGATCTGCTTTCCGCCGTCGCCTTCGTCTGTTATGACCTTGCCCCCCTGACGCGCGGGAGGCCGGCCCACCGTCAATACCTTTTCCTTCGCGCCCGTGGCGCCAACGTGGCCGGGCCCGAGACCCAAGTCCGCGGCAGCATACCTTTTAATCTCTTTTTTCTTCGCCGCCATAATTCCTTTGAGTTGCGGATAGCGAGGCTCATTAATGCCGCTGGTCACGCTCACCAACGCGGGCAACTCGGCCTCGACGACATCGTATCCGGTTTCGCTCTGGCGCTTGATCCTTATCTTATTTCCTTCGACCGTGATCTCTTTCGCGAAGGTAAGCGGAACGATCCCCAACAAATAAGCGATCTGGCCGGCAACAATACCGGAGTAGCTATCGCTGCTCTCCGTGGCGCAGATGACCAGATCAAACGGCTCCTTCTTGATGGCGGCGGCCAATGCCTTCGCCGTGCCCAAAGTGTCCGAGCCGGCCAAGGCATCATCCAAGATGTGAATCGCGGAGGTCGCTCCCATCGCCAGGGCGTTGCGGATGCCGATGGTCGCGTCGCCGATCCCCATGGTGACCACCGTCACCGTGCCGCCCTGTTTTTCGACCAAGCGGAGCCCCTCCTCAAGGGCGCTCGCCGCCGCCGGGTCCAGTTCATGCGGGACACCCTTGCGCGCCATACATTTGGTGGCCGGGTCAATTTCAATGGTTACCGAACTGGCGGGAATAACCTTGGCACAGACGATGATGTTCAATGTCCCATTCCCCCGCTAAGGCAGTAATAAGGCAGTAATGATGAGTATGATGGATAATAACAAAGGCGCTCTCGTTTCGAGAGCGCCTTCTAGACCGGACCTGTCGGAAATCCGTTGAGTGGCTGGGCTGACCGAAATGGGTCTATGGACTAACTAAGCCACTCGGATACGTTCCCCTCCATCACTACGTCAAGAATCTCCTTGCAGTCTTCAATCGCCTTGTCCACAACCTTCGGGTCGTCCTTGATGTGAGGCATGGCCCGGTTCACGGCGCCGTGCAAGGCCTGAATCACCGCTTTTAAATGCTCGTCCAGTGCTTCTGTATCGGGTGCTTGTGGCATGGTGGCGCTCCCACGACCTAGAAGTAGAGCCGACCTGCGTTCGGATCGGGCACCTGAAGACCCATCCCCTCGATGAGGGAGTTGACTTCTTTCATGTATTCTTGCCTGGCCTGAGCGTTGGTGCGGCGCTTCAAGCCCCAGTAAATGTAGCGCTCGGACCGCCTCGACTCGGAGTGGCCAAACATGTCGAGCCCTTTGACATACCAATAGTTGAGGGCCTTCTGGACCCTCTCTTTTGCTTCGCCACCCTTGGCCGCCATCTCGGCCGTCTTATTGGTCCCGTAATCGAGGTGCCCTTCCTCCTCCTTCAGGACGTCGGGGAGGATCCGGTCGAGCGGCGCGTAGGTACAGCCGACGTACTCCTCCAACTGATAACGGCCAACCCGATCAATCAACAATCCAAAAACCGCGAAGTCTTCCCAGGTCGTAATCTTGCCGCGAAAGGCCTCCACATAGCGTTTCTGATTGGGCCAGCTTAGCACATAGGAGACGTCAAGACCGATATCGCCGAGGATGCGGGCCATTTTGCGAAAGTGATCGACCTCCTCGGCGGCAGTTCGAGCGACAATCAGTTGATCAATCTTGGTCGGGGCGGCGGGCAAGATATCTTCCACATAGAGATGCGGACCCCCGATCTCGCAATCCGCCTGGATCGTCAAAACGCGCCCCAGCAGATCTCTGTATTCCGGATCGATCTTCTCGATGTCTTTAAGTTCGATTTTGTCCCGAAACATCTGCGTCTCCTCCTGTTTTCGTTGAACCTTCCATTAACGCCAATAGCAGAAGGCCATCCATAAATCAATAGCCCACAAAACTCCTCTCTTTACTTAGTGTCATTTTTACACTAAATTAACCCTCATCCTTTTGCAACAGGAGTCCTATGAACCACCCGAACGCCCTCGCCCTGCTGACCGATCTCTACGAATTGACCATGGCCCAAGGCTACTTCCAGCGCCGGAAATTCGAATCCGCGACTTTCAGCCTCTTCATTCGGTCTTACCCTCCCAACCGGGGCTATTTCGTCTGCGCGGGATTGGAGGATGTCCTGGATTTTCTCCAGGGCTTCGCCTTCGACAGGGAGGCCCTGGACTATCTCCGTTCTACGCACATCTTCGCCCCCGAGTTTCTGGACTTCCTCAAAGGCCTGCGCTTCACCGGAGAGGTCTGGGCCGTACCCGAAGGTCGGCTCCTCTTTAAAGACGAACCGATCCTGGAGGTAACCGCCCCCGTCATCGAGGCCCAGATCGTCGAGACCTTCATTATCAATCAAATCAATCTCCAAACGCTCATCGCCACTAAGGCCTCCCGGTGCGTCCACGCCGCTCGGGGGCGAGCCGTCGTGGATTTCTCCTTGCGCCGCACGCACGGGATCGACGCGGGCATGAAGGTCGCGCGCTCCAGCTATTTGGCCGGATTCGACGGCACCAGCAACGTATTGGCCGGCAAAAGATACGGCATTCCGGCCGTCGGCACCATGGCCCACTCGTTCGTCTTGAGTTTTGAGCACGAGATCGACGCCTTCCGCAGCTTTGTGGAAAGCTTTCCGGAAAATTCCGTCCTGCTCATCGATACCTATGATGTCGCGGCCGGGGCCCGCAAGGCCGTGGAGGTTGCAAGGGAGATGGCGGCGCGCGGGCAGCGCTTGAGAGGCGTGCGCATTGACAGCGGAGATTTAGACGCCCTGGCGCGGGAAGCCAGGCGCATCTTCGACGAGGCGGGACTCCGGGACGTAAAGATTATCGGCAGCGGCGGACTCGACGAATTCGATCTGGCCGAGCTGTCGGCCTCCGGGGCGCCCTTTGACAGCTACGGCGTCGGAACCAAGATGGGCGTCTCCGGCGACGCCCCTTGGTTTGACATGGCCTATAAATTAGTGGAGTACGGCGGACGTCCGGTGCTGAAGCTCAGCACCGGAAAGGTCTCTTTGCCCGGGAGAAAACAAATCTTTCGCTTTCAGGATCGCCCCGGCCGGTTGCTGAGAGACGTCTTGAGTTTGCGCGATGAAAAGCTGCCGGGCTCGGAGCCGCTGCTCAAGAAGGTTATGGAAAAAGGCAGACCACTGCGGCCTCATCCAAGCCTAGGCGAAATCAGGGAGCGCTTTTTGAACGAGTTCAACCGTCTCGATGAGAGGATAAGGGCTATCCTCGACCCGGAGCTCTACCCCGTAGAACTCAGTCCCCATCTCAAACGCCTCAAAGACAATATGGAGCGAGAGGTGGCTCGAGCCGAAATCTACGGCCCCGCTGCGCCTGCGCGCGCGTTGGGGGAGAGCTAATTTCCCCTTGACAGAACGAGCCTAAGGCAGTAGTCCCGACATGAAATGGCTGAAGGCAAGAGCGGCAAAAAAACAGGCCGCCTGACTGTCACCCTGCTCGATTTCGTGGAGCGCTTAGGAAACAGGCTCCCCCACCCTTTCACCCTCTTTGTTATCTTCTCGATTGCCGTTTTAGTCGTATCCTGGATTGCGGCCTCTCTGGAGCTCTCCACGATACACCCGGCAACCGGAAAGAAGATCGCCGCCGTGAACCTTCTCGACCGGCAGGGAATTCAGAACATCATCACCAAGGCAGTGAGCAACTTTACCGGCTTCGCTCCTTTGGGAACCGTGCTGGTAGCGATGATCGGAGTCGGGGTTTGTGAAAAGAGCGGCCTCTTCTCCGCCGCCCTCAAAGCTCTGGTGGCGGGAGTGCCGTCCTGGCTCATGACCGCGGCCCTCCTCTTTGCCGGAATCAATGCCAGCCTCGCGGTGGATGCCGGCTACGTGATACTGATTCCGCTGGGAGGCGTCCTCTTTGCGGGGATCGGCCGCCATCCCATCGTGGGCCTGGCCGCGGCCTTTGCCGGCGTCTCGGCCGGATTTAGCGCGAATATCTTTCTGACCGCTTTGGATCCCCTGCTAGCCGGCCTCACACAGGAAGCTGCGCGCCTTTACGATGCCAAGTATACCGTTCCTGTGACCGCAAACTACTACTTCATGGTCGGCTCCACTTTCCTGCTTACGCTCGTCGGAGTGTGGGTCACGACAAGGTTCGTGGAGCCCAGATTCGGGCCATATCAAGGGGCCCAACTATCCTTGGAGCAACTCAGCGTTGAAGAAAGACGGGGTCTGGTAGCGGCTGCCGCTGCGCTCGCGCTTGAGGTTCTTCTCTTGATGATTCTGGTTCTTCCCGCGAACGCACTGCTGCGCGACGCCAAAGGCGGTCTTGAACCCTTCGTTCAGGGAATGGTCACCCTCATGGCGATCGGGTTCTTGCTTCCCGGCGTCGCTTACGGTCTTGCGGCGGGAACACTCAAAAGCGATCGGGACGTAGGCCGGATGATCGAGGAGACGATGGGCACCATGGGAAGCTACATCGCGCTCGCCTTCGCGGCGAGCCAGTTTGTCGCCTACTTTGGGTGGTCCAACCTGGGCCTCATTCTAGCCATCACGGGCGCGGCGCTGCTGAAGGCAAGCGGCCTGACAGGAATCCCTCTCGTCATTCTCTTTATCTTTGTCTGCGCGCTCATCGATCTCTTCGTCGCCAGCGCGTCTGCCAAGTGGGCCGTGATCGGGCCGGTCTTTGTGCCGATGCTCATGATCATGGGTTATTCACCGGAGCTCACCCAGGCCGCTTACCGGATTGGAGACTCCTTTACCAACATCATCACTCCATTGATGCCTTATATGCCTCTGGTCATCGCCTTCGCCCAGAAATACGACCCGAAGATCGGGCTAGGAACGCTTCTGGCCATGATGTTACCTTACTCCGTCGCCTTCGCGGTCAGTTGGACGCTGTTTTTGGCGATCTGGCTCCTGCTCGGCATCCCCCTCGGGCCGGGGGCTTTTTTAACCTATCCTCCGATCCCTAAGTGACCTTGTTTGACACAATTCCTCTTTGGGTATAGCTTCTAGGAACTGCTTCGGAGGCCTTTATGGAAGCCCTTACAATGGACAAAATCGAACGAGATTTTCCGAATCTCTGGCTCCTGGTTGAGGTGACAGAAGCAAAAGATGGTGTACCCCTCAAAGGCGTCGTGCTTAAGTCCAGTAGCAAACGGGAAGAGATAGTAAAGGAGATCAGCAGCAACAAACGTAAGAAGCTGTTTTTTTTCTTTAACGGAATTACAGCCCCACCCGAGACCGCGTTCGCACTCTAGTCCTCACCTCGATGAAGGTCTCTATCCCGTTTAATCAAAGGCTATTCAGAGAATTTCGGCTTTTCGTTGGCCCGGTCCTCATTGAGAATCAGGGAAGGTGCGTTTACATTCCGATGATTGTAGATTCGGGAGCCTCTTATGTGACGGTGCGTCCTGATGTTTTCGAACAATTGGCGATCTCTTCTTTACGTGACGTTCCTCTCGTTACCGCCTCTGAACAGGTAGCTGTGCCTCTTGGCCGAGTGGACAAAATCACCGTCGGGGCTGACTGTTCTGCCGAAAACATTGATGTAATCTCAATTTCCCTCCCAGAGACCCTTCCAGCCGAAGGACTTCTAGGAGCATCTTTTCTTAGCCATTTTCCTGTATTCATGAATTTTGAAGAAGGAATCCTCGAGCTGGATAGATAAAACGGTAGAGTTAGCAAAGGTCCAGATGGTTTCAGATAGAGAAGGCCTCATATACTCAACAGCTCTTTTGTTGTCATTTGTCATCTGCTGCACTGCCTATGCTCAAGAAAAGCCGGAGAAAGAGCGCATTCGCATCGGCCATGCGGCCCGTGCCGTGGCACATTCGATCCCCTATGTAACTACTCAGGCAGGACTCTTTCGCGAGGAAGGGCTTCAGGTCGAAGTTGTGCAGACGTCCGGCTCTGTGGCGCCGATGGCTCTCATCTCAGGCGATGTGGATTTCTCGATCATGTCCGCCTTCCTCCTGATACCGGTCTCGGTCCAGCACGGGGACGTTGTGATGCTGGGCGGTTTTTCTAGATACGCCTCAATGGTTCTCGTCTCCCGTCCCGAGATCCGTACGGCCAAAGAGCTGAAGGGGAAGGTCATCGGCATCCAGCGGCCGGGAGACGCCTACGAAAAGAACGCGCGCACCGCGCTGCGCCATCTCGGTCTCGACCCGGACAAGGATGTGACGATGCTTTACCTTGGAAGCAATGAGGTCATGTGGCCCGCGCTGGAATCAGGGAGAGTCGCGGCCACGATGATCTCCCCACCCACAACGCTCCCCGCTAGAAAGATGGGGATGAATTTCCTTGTCGATCTCTACGACCTGAAGGTTGAATACCAGGGCTCCACTCTGGCCACCCGGCGCTCATTCATCAGGGAAAATCCTAATCTTACCCGCCGCGTCGTGCGCGCCATCGTCCGGGGGGTCCATTTCTTCAAGAGCCGGAAAGAAGAGACCCTCGCCATGCTCGCCAAGTTTATGCGTTCCAGCGACCGCGAGGCGTTGGAAGAGGCCTGGAGGCATTATGGGAGGGAGATGCCGGCCAAACCCTTCGCGGTGGAGAGCGCGGTCCAGGCGGTGTTGAACGATCTCGCAGAGCGCGACCCGCGCTTCTCTCAGCGCAAGCCAGCCGAGTTTATCGAGTCAGGCCCTCTTTCAGAGCTAGACCGCAGCGGCTTTATCGACCGCCTTTACAGCGGGCAGAAATGAAGCAAAAGGACACGTTAAAGCGCCAGTTTGTTGAGGCGGAGCGCGTTGCTCACGACGGAAACGGAGCTGAAGGTCATGGCAGCGCTGGCGATGACAGGGCTTAGGAGTAATCCGAAGAACGGATAGAGCACCCCTGCCGCAATGGGCACTCCCAACACGTTGTAGACAAAGGCAAAGAAAAGATTCTGGCGGATGTTGCCCATCGTTCCGCGGCTCAGCCGGCGGGCCTTTGCGATCCCGCGCAAGTCTCCCTTGACCAATGTGATCCCGGCGCTTTCCATCGCCACATCGGTCCCGGTTCCCATGGCTATGCCCACTTGAGCCTGTGCCAGCGCCGGGGCATCGTTAATACCATCTCCCGCCATAGCCACCACACGAGCTTGGGCTTGAAGCCGCTTGACCACCTCTCCCTTCTGCTCGGGCAACACCTCCGCCTGAAATTCATCAATGCCAAGCTTCCTTGCCACGGCCTCCGCCGTCACGCGGCTGTCTCCGGTGACCATGACGATACGTATCCCATCTTCGTGCAACAGACGGATCGCTTCCGGAGTGGACTGCTTGATAGGATCGGACACGCCGAGCAATCCCACAACGCTATCTCCGATCACGACAAACATGACCGTTTGGCCGTCTTGGCGCAGCCTCTCCGCTCGGTCCCGCAGCTCTTTCGAGCTCGCCTTCAGGTCATCGAGCAACTTCTGATTGCCGAGAGCAACTCTCTTCCCGTCTACAGTTCCGACAATCCCTTTCCCCGTCAAAGACTGAAAATCCCGAGCATTCGAGAGTCCCAACCTCTTTTGCTGCGCGGCAGACAAGACCGCC
>Ga0114945_10002451_pt1 | contig 10927 bp, 12 predicted proteins | sample OV2TP3_FD_87194 | JGI IMG/M metagenome (GOLD analysis project Ga0114945, IMG submission 87194) | Hot spring microbial communities from Beatty, Nevada to study Microbial Dark Matter (Phase II) - OV2 TP3 | ecosystem: Environmental > Aquatic > Thermal springs > Hot (42-90C) | place: USA: Beatty... | reverse complement strand
GTCATGGTCCGTTTCATCCTGCGTCACTCCTTTGGCCCCACGAGTTATTCGAGCCGGATGCCGGCTTGTTTCAGAAAATGGCGGTCCGCCTCCGTCCATTCCAGCCGCAGCTCTTCCCCGGCCGGCTTGCCGCCGATCAGCGGGACGACGTAGATCGCCAGCTCCACATGCTCCTCGCGGAGCATCTTGCGCAGCTCGCCGAATTCCGCGGAGTGGGCCACCAATTTTTGAATCGCTTTGTTCAACCGTTTCAAGTATTTCGTAAGACGCCGTTCAATTTCCATGGCGCGACCCCCTTGCTTCAATAGACTCCCTGCGTCTGACGACGAATCGGAGGCTCCCTCAGGCGTCAATGGCTTCGGGAGGATGGCGAGGAGGCGAGAGGGGCCGAATCCTGGACCAGCGAGGCGGCATCTCCGAGGAGCTTGGACGTGGTCTGCGAGACGCGCATCGAGCAGAATTTCGGGCCGCACATCGAACAGAATTTTGCCTCCTTATAGAATCCATCCGGCAACGTCTCATCGTGCATGCGGCGAGCCGTCTCCGGGTCCAGCGAGAGCTGAAACTGCGCTTCCCAATTGAACGTAAAACGAGCCTGCGAGAGGGCGTCATCCCGCTGCCGAGCGCCGCGCCGTCCCCGCGCGACATCGGCCGCGTGGGCGGCGATCTTATACGCGATCACGCCATCCCGCACATCCTGATCATTCGGCAATCCCAGGTGCTCCTTCGGGGTCACGTAACACAGCAAACTCGACCCATGCCATCCGACCATGGCCGCCCCGATGGCCGAGGTGATGTGATCATAGCCGGGGGCGATGTCCGTCACGAGGGGACCGAGCGTGTAGAACGGGGCTTCGTGGCAATAGCGCTGCTGCAACTTGACGTTCATCTCCAACTGATCCATCGGCACGTGGCCCGGCCCTTCGACCATCACTTGGACATCCTTGGCCCACGCCCGCTGGGTGAGCTCTCCCAAGGTCTTGAGTTCCGCGAGCTGGGCTTCGTCGGAGGCATCGGCGAGGCAGCCGGGCCGCAGGCTGTCGCCGAGGCTGTACGCCACGTCATGCTGCCGGAGGATGTCGCTGATGTCATCGAAATATTCATAGAGAGGATTCTGCGCGCGATGCGCCGCCATCCACTGCGCGAGGAGGCTGCCCCCGCGGCTCACGATCCCCGTCACCCGGCGGCCGATGAGCGGCAGATATTCCATGAGGATCCCCGCGTGCAGCGTCATGTAATCCACCCCTTGCTGAGCCTGCTCCTCGATGACCTCGAGCAGCAATTGCGGGGTGAGGTCTTCGACGCGGCGAACGCGCGTGAGGGCTTCGTAGATGGGCACCGTGCCGACCGGCACCGGGCTGGCCCCAATGATCGCTTGACGAATCGCCGGGATGTCGCCTCCCGTGGAAAGATCCATCACGGTGTCGGCCCCGTAGTGGACGGCCATGTGGAGCTTCTTGAGCTCGTCCTCTTCGCTGGAACTGACGGCGGAGGTGCCCATATTGGCGTTGATTTTCACCGTCGCAACCGTCCCGACCCCAATAGGATCAAGACGGCCGGAGAGATGGTGGATGTTGGCAGGAATGATCAGCCGCCCTCTGGCGACTTCGGATCGGATCAGCTCAGGAGCCAATCCTTCCCGCTGCGCCACCCGCGTCATGGCCTCGGTCACGAGTCCTCGGCGCGCGAGGGCGAGCTGGGTCACCGCGTGCCCGTTCTTCGCCATTTCCGTCGTCCTGGTCTGTTGAATCATTTTGCGAGAGGGTATTTTAGCATAATCGAGCAGCGTTCGCCACGCAGCTGGCGTCTTCATTGACTTCAGTTCTGGTGCGCGGCCGCCTCGCGGCACCGCTCCGCCAGCCCCAGCGAGGCCGGCGTTCGCTCGACTACTGCGCCGGCGCTGCGGCATCTTCGGGGGGCGCGGGAAGCCCTCGGGCGCGAGCCGCGCACGGGGCGCACGAACTCTCCTGTGGCATGGCAGGCGCTTGCGAAACGTCCGCCACCGACGCCGCCGAGATGCGCTCTACTTGCTGCCCGATCCACTGAGCCAATCTCGGATGGGGCAGCAGGGTCTTGCCATTATAGAGGTAGGATAACCCCTTGAGCCGTTGAGGAATCTTGGCTTCGATGCCGCCCGGGGCGAGCAACACCGGCACCACGAGGACCCGTCCCTGCCGGCTGTGTTGGCGCACCAGCTCCCGCATCCGCCGCGTGGCCGCTGCTTGAATCGGCTTGGGCGCATCATCCCGCATGGTCACCGGGATCACCGCACGAAACCCTCCGTGCTGCCGGATGTGCTCCGCCAGCGAGGCCATGACCCTGAGCCACTGCTGATTCTCTTGCTCCTCGTTGGGCCCATGCGCGATGAGCAGCACGGTTTCTTCTGGAGCGTTCTGACTGAGTTCCATCGCCCGCTCCTGGAGCACGTACGCGATGACGGTGGGATCATCGAAGAGTGTTCCCGCCATGAGGAGGGAGGCCCGCCGCGTCACGGGTTTCACGTCCCTCCAGGGCCCTTCGTCACGCAATCCCAGCAGATACTGCAACTGCCGCATGACCTCGGATGCTGAGGACACGAGGAGCGGGACTGCGATGATGCGCGTCGCTCCTTGCCGCTCGAGCTGGTCCACGGCGCGTTGGAGGGCTTGCACCTCATGGGCATGCATGCCCATCCCAAACACCAGCTGCGTCGGATGCGCCAGTTGGGCCTGCGCGACCGTCTGCTCGACGACGCGATTCCATTGCTCGGACCCCCCGTGGGCGAGGATGAGCACGCCCATCTCGTTGTCCGCGACCGCATGCGGCACGACTCCCCCGATCAGCAGGAGGCAGCAGACGGTCGCCAACACGCGGTGCGATCGCATCAACTGAGCGGGGAGCGGATCAGCGTCAGGAATTCGCTGCGGGTCTTGTCGTTGGTGCGAAAGACGCCCGCCATCGAGCTGGTGACGGCGCGGGAGTTCTGTTTCTGGACGCCGCGCATCATCATGCACAGGTGGCTCGCTTCGATGACGCAGGCGACGCCGAGCGGCTTGACGTGCTCGTTGATCGCCTCGGCGATTTGCGTCGTCAGGCGCTCCTGCACCTGCAGCCGCCGGGCGAAGGCATCCACCAGCCGCGGAATTTTGCTGAGGCCCACGATCTGCCGATCCGGCATGTACGCCACATGACATTTGCCGAAAAAGGGCAATAGATGATGCTCACAGTTTTTTACCAAGACCTCGTTGGCCAAAAAGGAATGGTGTGGTGAACACTCAAAGTTATACATCGTATAACTTTTCAGGGACGCCCTCTCACGCACCACCGACTCCACCCTCCAAGTCCTGGTCGTGACATCGGCCACCAGGCTATTCCACAATGCTGTCTGCGAGACAGGTTGGAAACCACGTTTTAATCCCCGAGGGGTGTTGCGCGCTTCAAACCATCGTTTCGAAACATATGCTCGACAAGTTCCATTGGGGTGGTGCGCTACGGGTGTCTCGATGATCCTGGCCAATCTATTCATGAATGGCTCGTTCGTGCTCGTAATGCAATACCCCGTATGATAGCCCTTACTTCTCACGGAGTGGCCATCTCCTTCAATATATCCATCAAGAAATCCTTGCATGGTTTCCTGATCGTGCAGCACCACTTCGGGAAACCTGAACGCCTTTGAGTGCGTGTCCCCACCGAGCGCCTTTTGCAGTAGTTCCGTGAGAAATGCGCTGGGCTTTCGAATGGGCTCGACTCGCGTCTTCACGTTAAACGCCTGTTGAAGGCTCGCAGCGAATTTTTGAGCGAACGCCAATTCGTTGACTTCCAAACGAACTCGCCGCCCGTCATCGGTACTTCCATCACTCGCAAAGGCTCCTAGGACATACCCAAGTGGGTAGCCAAAATTGCATGCGTATGCCGGCCGATTCAAGCTTCTTCCATGAGCCCCAAGGACGGTATCTCCCTCACTCAATTCACCAGCCGGCACGAACCCCTTGTGGAGGACGAAGACAGGATGATCCCCCGTGAGAATCAATGCGCGGCCATTTGAAAACTGAACGCGAAACCGCTCACGATGCTTGCTGACGGAGACGGCAAGCACTTCCGTCTCGACAAGGGTTCTCATCGGTGGATCGACCGTGAGCAATCGGTCTCCTGGACGAACCGTCGCAGCAAACCGAGCGCCGGTCGGAGTATAGACGATGCTTTTGCCATGAACGCACAGCGAAAACATATCGATATCTTTGACGACAACCATTTCATCCTGCTTCACGTGAAATGACCGGTTCAGAATCTTGGCCGGATCTTGCCGGTAGCCCGAGGTGAGAAACTGCAGCGCTTGCTTCACGCGCAGCGGGGTGCGCTTGAGGCCCTCCCGGTTGGGGTCTTCGCCGATAAGCCGCAACAGAAACCGGATCACCCCTGCCCACTCTTTGCCCGCCGGGATTTCTAATACTTCACGCAGCTGTTTTAGCTCATCAGGAATGTTCGACATTTCTCCCTCGCATAATGGCTCTGCGTATTTGCCACCTCAGTTCTTGGCACGTCGCAGGTTCATGAATCGCCGCCAATCGTCAAGCTCGATGCCTGAATCGATCGGTTGATCGAGCGGATAAGATATCCCAAACTGGCTTTCGACAGCGTTCAGCATCGATGATCCAAGCCCATACGCCTGCTTTTCATTACGATCACTGATCAGCGCAGGAAAACCGTGCTTGTCCCAGATTGACTGACCGATCGGCTTTGGATACCTCGCTTCCTCATACGCCATGGACAGTAGATCGAGAAAATTCTTCTCGCGGTCACCACTGACGTAACCGGATACCTGAGTCACGCTCTCTGCAACTCTTCCCACAAGCACCCAAAGATCGTGCTTGCCATTCTTTACAAATTTTTCGATCCAACTTGCCCGTTCTGATTCTGATGTCAGGTGTGTCCACTCTGCAGCATGTTTAGCTAGGAGATAGGCTTTGCAGAGTTTCTCAATCCCCTGATGCAATGGGAAAAGACGATCGGTGACAAGATGTTCCAATTGAAACGCAACGACATAGTCGAGCATCGCCCTTTTACACCATGCTTGCACAACCAGCCGACATCTTCTCTGTGCCACAGATCCAGTTGGCTTGATTTGGGTTTCCAGCATCCTAGCAGCTAAATTCATTTCCAGCGCTCCATCAGCTCAATGAGCAGGCGCACGCCGATGCCGACCGCTCCCTTGGGGGTGTACGGCTTGTCCTTCTCGGTCCACGCCGTGCCGGCGATATCCAGGTGGGCCCAGGGCAGCCCGTTCGCGAACGTTTCCAAAAATTTTCCCGCGGTGATCGTGCCGGCTTGGCCGGTGTCGCTGACGTTTTTGATGTCCGCGATATCGGACTGCATCATGTCGCGGTATTCATCCCACAAGGGCAGCCGCCACACGCGCTCATGCGTGGTCTTGCCCGCTTGGTTCAGCCGCGCAGCCAGCCGCTCATCTTTCGTCAGCAATCCGATGGCCTCGGCGCCGAGCGCGATGACGCACGCTCCGGTCAGCGTCGCCAAATCCACGACGCAATCCGGCTTGTAGCGCTTGGCGTAGTGCAGACAATCCGCGAGCACCAGCCGCCCTTCCGCGTCGGTGTTGATGACTTCGACCGTTTTGCCGGAGAGCGTCTTGAGCACGTCGCCGGGTTTTTGCGCCGTGCCGGAGGGAAGATTTTCCGTCGCGGCGATGATGCCCACGACGCGCACCGGCAGCTTGAGGGTCGCCGCGGCCTGCAGAGCGCCCAGCACCGCCGCCGCCCCGGACATGTCATATTTCATTTGTTCCATCTTGGAGGAAGGCTTGATGCTGATCCCGCCGGAATCAAAGGTGATCCCTTTGCCGCAGAGGGCAAACGTCGCCTTCGCGCGCGCGGGGGCATACTCAAGCACGATGAATTGCGCCGGATGCGCGCTGCCCTGCGCGACCCCGACGATCCCGCCAAATCCCAGACGCTTCAATTGAAGAAATGGAATCACGGTACATTTCAGGCGACGCGCTTTGGCAATAATCCGCGCTTGATTCGCGAGATACGTCGGCGTCACAAGGTTCGACGGACCGTTGATGAGATCGCGCGCCAGGCCCACCGCGTCCGCGAGCACTCCGCCTTTCTCGATCGCGCGCCGGGCGGCGGCGACGTCGCCCGCCCGCTCAACGACCAGCGTGATCGCATCAATGCGGCGGTTACGCTCATGCGCGGGGACTTCCTTCAGCTTGTCGTAGCGGTACAATCCCAGTAATGCCCCTTCGACGACGGCTTGCGCCACCACCGCGGAGGATCCGAGGCCTCGCTCATTCAGCACAGGAAGCTGGAGCGCGCGTTGCCCCTTCGCGCGGACGGTCCGCGCCGCCGTGCCGGCGAACTGCCGCACCCGCTCGAGCGAGAAGTCTTTGCTCTTCCCCAACCCGACGACGAGCACCCATTGTCGGCCCCGAGGCAAAAACGCCGTCTCATTCGAAGCACCTCGAAACCCGGCCCCCGCGAGGAGCTGGCGCAGCGCCGGATCGCGCCCCGAGGAGGCGGGCAGCAACCGCTCCGGCTGCCGCTCCCCCTCAAACGCCGCAAACACCGGCACGCCTTGCCCCTGATCCACTCGACCCGCCCGCACCGTCAGACGCATGCGCCCTCCTCGTGATCCTTAAGGTGATGTGGTTGATCCAAGAAAACATGACATGAGCTCAAACCCGTTGTCGAAGCGCTTCGTGGAAGCTCTGACCGCGGACTCGTGATAGGCGACGACGTTGTCCTTCGGCCCGCCGGTGGCGTAGAGCGCAAAGGGGACGGGCTCGGCGATGTGGGTGCGCAGGGCGGTGCTCGTTGGGTGGTCCGGGGTGATGAGGAGACTGAACGGTTCCCCGCGCTGTCGCAAGCCGTCGAGCAAGCGGCCCACGAGGCGGCGGTCGACATCCTCGATGGCTTGGATTTTTTTCCGCGCATCGCCCATGTGGCCGGCTTCGTCGGTGGATTCCACATGCACGACGATGAGGTCATAGCCGTCGTCCAACGCCTGCAGCGCATAGTCGGCCTTGCCCTCATAGTTCGTGTCGAAATAGCCGGTGATGCCCGGCACCTGGAGAATTTCCATGCCCGCCAGCCGGCCGATGCCGCGCACGATATCGACGGCGCTGACGCACGCCGCCTTGCGGCCGTAGAGCTGCTGAAACGGCGGAAACGCCACGGCGGTGCCCTGGCCCCAGAACCACGTCATCGTCGCCGGCCGCTTGCCGGCTGCCACGCGCTGCCGATTGACCGGATGCTCCTTGAGAATGGCAGCCGATTCCTGCATGTGCCGTCGCAAGACCTCGGATCCCGGACCCTTGGGCAGATACGATTCGATGGGCCGGCCGAGGATGTCGTGCGGCGGCGTACACTCTGTCTTGGCGAATTCGGCCCCATCGATGACGGTGAGATGGCGGTAGCTGACGCCCGGGCAGTACCGGACCCCGTGGCCACCCAAGCGCGCGGCGATGGTCTCGATGAGCTGATGGGACTCTCCACTCGTGATGTGATCGGCCGAGTGGTCGATCATCGTACCCTGCTCGACGGTCAGCGTATTGCAGCGAAACGCGACTTGACCCTGCTGCAGCGTGATGCCTTGAGCGGCCGCCTCGAGCGGCGCGCGTCCCGTGTGGTATCGACGCGGATCATAGCCGAAGACGCTCATGCAGCCGACATCCGATCCTGGCGCGAACCCCTCGGGAATCGTGCGCGACCAGCCCGTGATCCCCTCGCGCGCGACCCAATCCATGTGAGGGTGCTTGGCGACCTCCAGCGGCGTTTTCTCGCCCAACGCGTTGATGGGCACATCCGACACGCCGTCGGGGAGGACGATCACGTATCTCATTTGTTGAATTGCCTGATAAGGCCCATCATGATCATGAGGATCCCAACCGCAAGAAAAGCTTGATCAAGACTTCTCCAAAAGAAAGCCTCTCCTCCAGCCTTCTCAAAATTTCGACGGGCGGGAGCGGATAGCTGCATCAGCAGCTTGCTCTTTGTTCTCCCGGACGGATGCTTTCGCGCCCACTTTATGTACTGCCTGACAAACCATTTTCTCAAGATAACCAATGTCAGGCCTCCAACAACCAATTCGGCTCCGTTCATGCACGTCGTCGAGTTTCTTCCTTCATCCGAGCTGTTAATGCGGTCACGTTTCGGAGTTGCCGCACCACGGTGGGGATGATCTCCAACGCGCGATCGATGTCCTCATCGGTGGTCGGCTCGCCGACGGTCAGCACGAGCGCACCCTTCGCTTCCTCCTCGGTCAACCCCATCGCTTTGAGGACGGCGGAGGGCCGCATCGCCTTCGAATTGCACGCGGAGCCTAAGCCCGCGGCGATGCCGGCGTGATCCAGGCCGAGCACGAGCGACTCACTTGAGACGCCGTCGATGCAGACGTGGAGGTTGTGCGGCAGGCGCGACGACCACGATCCGTTGAGGCGCAGCGACTCGATGCGCGAAGCTAAGCCGTCGCGCAGCCGATCGCGCAATCGGCTCACGCGAGTCACGCGCTCAGCGAGCGTTCGCCGCGCGATCTCCGCCGCGACCCCCATCCCCACGATCGCGGGAAGCGCCTCGGTGCCGGAGCGCGCGCCGACCTCCTGCCCGCCGCCCTCGAGCAGCGGGAAGATCCGCACGCCCTCTCGCACATAGAGCGCCGCCACACCCGTCGGCCCGTAGCATTGATTCGCCGCGAGGCTGAGCGCGTCGACGCCGAGCGCCTTCACATCGACGGCGTGATGCCCAGCCGCCGCCACCGCATCGGTGTGGAACAGCGCCCCATGCTCATGCGCCACCGCGGCCAGCTCTTGAATCGGTTCGATCGTGCCGACTTCGCCATTCGCCAGCATAATCGACACCAGCGCGGTCTGCAGCTGCAGCGCCGCCCGCAACGCGCTCGGCGACACGCTCCCTTCGCCATCGACGGGCACAATGCTCACGCGAGTCCCCTCGAGCTCCAGCCGGCGCGCGGCCAGCGATACCGATGGATGCTCGATCACCGAGATGACCACGTGGTTTCCTTTGCGCCGGTGCGCGGCCAGCAGCCCGCGCAGCGCCCACGCGTTCGACTCCGTCCCGCAGGACGTGAAGACGATCTCCTCGGACGCGGCATTGATGAGCGCCGCCACGAGCCCTCGCGCCCGCTCAATCCGCTGGCGCGCGCGCCGCCCCTCGGCATGAATCGACGACGGATTCCCGCCCTCGCTCAGCGCCTCCTCCATCACCCGCTTCACTTCGGGCAGCACCGGCGTGGCCGCCGCACCGTCGAGATAAATCCGCTCAGCCATCCGTCTTATCCACAGTCCAAGCTACAAGCTGACCATTGTTACTGCTTCTCAGTGATTACACTATAGCAACGAAAGCATTTAAGGCGTGCCGTCGATGAGCAAGGTGCCTTGCCTCGATTCCAAGAAGTTCTGAGAGTGATTCTCTTAGCACAGAAAATCCGGGGATGGTTCTGGACTGGTACCTCGTGTTAACGAACCACTGCCACGGCTTGTGCGAGGGTGACGGCCTCAAGATCGATGCTGAGCGGTCCAATGTTAGCAATGCGTCCTTGCACTCGGAGGGTTTCCCCGCGCGGCGTGGACTGCAGCCAAGGGTGATCAGCGAGACGGACATGAGCGAAGAGCACTTTGTCACTGGCTTCGTGACGGAGCGCCACAAAGACGCGTTGCCCGTCCCCCATGTCGCCGCTGAAGAAGGTGGCCCTCCAGTCCACCTCTTTGCCGACATGCGCGGCCCTAGCCGATGCCCTCATCAGCGATGGATACGTTTCAATTTCAGAGAAGATTTTAACCGCTTCATCTGTGGTCATCACCTTATCCTCTTCTTTCCTGCGTGGGTTCGTTCGTGGGCGTCAAGCCGCGTATTGAGTGCACGGAGTTCATCTGCCATCGTCCGAAGGCTCGATGTAGGCCGCATCAACGTCGTGATCATAGCGAACCTTCATCGCGCCTCCCGCTGACAACATGGGCAGAGCCGTCGCAGCAGCTCAAATGCGTAAATCCCGGTGTGGTGGCCGTCGCTCCAGTGGATGGCGATGGCGTAGCGGCCGATGGGTTCGATCTTCAGCGGATGCACGTCGGCAGGCACGCTCGCGGCGATCACGCGCACGACTCCAGTGACTTCGTCGACGCAACCCGCGCACGGACACGCCAGCCGCAGCGCGCGCGCTGGGTACACGCTCACGTGCCCATCCTGCCAGCGAATCTTCACATCGTGCCGATTCGCCCGTCCGATTTCGAGAGGCACTGATGAATGCTGCTGGAGCATCAGTGTTGCCGCCTCTGCGTTCCATGAAGAGTCAGCGCCGCACGATACCGCAGCATGTCCGGATTGACCCGAAGGGCCGAGCCGGCTAGCCCTTCTGCGTACCGCATCCGCTGTGTCGGCGACAGCTTTAAAAACTGCAAGACCAGCCACTGCTGCTCTTGAGAGAGCCCGCGAGGGCGATTCATGCTCGGTGTTGATGCGCGCGGACCGATCGGATAAAGCGAAGATATGCGATGTCTTCCTGGTCCTTGTGTCGCCCGGTCTTTGTCTTCGTTCGGATTAATTCAGGGATCGGCATCAGGGGAACGACGACTCCTTGATCACGAACCTCGACTCGCCGCCGATAGACCTGATGAAAACTCCTCAGCGGTTTGACCATGATATCGACCAGTCGAAACGGCCGTTTCAACTCTTCAAAGGCATACACCTTCATGCCCTTGTGCTGTGTCCACTCACGGCGCGTGAGAGAGTTCGCCAGTCCCGTCACTGGCACGGGGGCCTTCGGGACGAACCCCATCCGCTCCATGACGGACGCGAGCCGTTGCAGATTGTCGGGCGCAAGCCAGACAGAGAGATCAAGATCGAACGTCGCCCGCGGCACGCCGTGGTAGATCGCCGCGACTCCGCCAATGACCAGGTACTTCACTTCCGCACGGTTG